>Ga0137308_100079_pt1 | contig 171083 bp, 124 predicted proteins | sample Inofrocosms_June_FD_97181 | JGI IMG/M metagenome (GOLD analysis project Ga0137308, IMG submission 97181) | Mouse cecal microbial communities from Vienna, Austria - N-Acetylneuraminic and N-Acetylglucosamine D2O microcosms_June | ecosystem: Host-associated > Mammals > Digestive system > Large... | reverse complement strand
AATTTTGCCTTCGACAGCGACGCAGAGTTCATCCAGCTTATCGTTAAAAGAGAAGAATATTTCGGGCAGGACGGTTCTCGGCATATATCCCAAAGCACGCTGGCGGAGATATTCCGATACGGAAAGCCCGCACTTTTTGGCCTTCTGCTCAATAATATTTTTCTCTTTTTCGCTCACACGGATAAATAAATTTTTGTTCTTGGCTTCGTTCATTACATCAGTCCTTTCTTTGATTTTGTAAACGGGTTTTAGGGTGTCCCTAAAGAACAATCTGCTCTTAAAGCCGGTTGGGGCGGAAACTGTCAATACAGTTTCCCTGCTTGCTGCGGTATGCGACACTCTTTCTGCCGCATACTGTCTGTTGTTTTCCGCAGGTCTGCCTGAATGTAGTTTTTCTGTCCCTGCCCCATCTCAGGCGGCGTTGTCCCGCTCACTCTCCGAAAAAAGAGGTTGCCGCAAAATCATATCCCATTCAGCCGGTCATTCAGTTGTAACCGGCATTTGGGCAGCAAAAAAGCCGGCACACAAATGCGTACCGACTCACCGACAAAAGGATAGACTTATCCCTTTGTGATGTTGGTTTCACATTTATGTAACCGGCTTTGAGATTCAAAGTCGAAACTGTCTTTTACGCTTATCTGTTGCCGACAGTTTGGAGCAATTCAGAAGCGGCGGTATTTTCACTTAGCGTACCGCTACGTTATCCGACTTAAAGTCATCCTCCATAATCTATGAAAATCTGTATTCAGTTGTGGCTCTCCAGTGAGAGTACTTTATTATATATTGCAGAACAAGTGTTTGTCAATACTTTGGTGGAAATTTCTTGAATATTTTTTTTGAAGTTGGGTATACTACTTAATTTAATGTAAAAATTAAATTCATCTGTTTGACGAATGACCAAACAAATTGAAAAAGAAAATGTACCGTCTAAGTGCTATTGTAAATTTGTAGTCAAATTTGACTCTATACTTTTTTGCATGAATTTTATTGAAGGTCAAAACAGACCACAAAAGTTGTCATGAATGACTACCCAAAGAATAAAATTCGTGATACAATATAAATACAATGAATGTGGAGGTTCAGATATGGAAAATTTAAAAAACAATATTGACCATTACATGAAATTAAAAGGAATTAAGATGTATAGCCATTTACTCGTTGAAATCGCTCTCGAATTAGGAATTAAAAGACAAGAAGCATATAAATTTGCAGATAAAGAAAAATCCAATTTTTCAAAAATGCTAAAAGGAGAAAGACCGCTTAAATACGACTTTATTATCCCTTTGGAAAAAATATTTGGTATTTCATTGGCTCGGCTATTATATGCAGATGCGTACAAATTACCTGTTGAAAAAGAAAATGTACCGTTCAATAAAGGCTTTAGATATTATGCATATTTAGATGACCCAGAATTGTATAAAAATGAATTTGATGTATTGCTTGCAAACGATGGTAAATCTATCCTTACTCAAACCGATGAATTTGGCAAAACTTTCCTTGACTATGTAGTTGAATATCATTCAGTTAATGGTGTCAGATATCTTCACGATGAATATGGAATAAAATTAAAATGGTATCATAATCAATTTGAATTTAGGAAAGATAAAGGCATAACATGGATTCATTTTGAAAACTGCATTGAGTTCGCCCGTCTTGTTGCCAGCATGAATGATGCAGAACTGTTCAATGATATTTTTGCCTCCTACAATATGTTTTTTACAAATGGACACTATGCTACAGAAGATTGTATTTTTTGCCAAGGCGACTATTTGGAAATAATGCTGGACAATGATGACTTGTTTCGTTCAATATTTGAAATAAAACCTTATGAGCTTAAATTAGGGAATATTGGCAAAAGAAAAAAACAAGTGGATTCTATTACATACCGCTCCATCAATCCAATAATCAATAACTGTTTAAGGTATGCTTTAAAGCATTTGGATAAATATAAGCACAGGGCAATAGAACTACTAAAATTTGGAATTGACCATAATAGAAGAATTGCCAGCGAGATTACTTTTGATGAATATTATATTTGTGATGAACTTGGCGGATTAAAAAGTTTTAGAGATGAAGATTGCTGCGATATTGTTATTTTTGTCGATGTAGAAGTAAATGATGATGAAATAAGAGCTTTAATTAAGCAATTACCGGAATTCAAAAAATGGAGGTGATACATTGAGTTTAAAATAATAATGGATGCTTTGATGAATAAAAAGCAGAAAAGAGGGTTTGAAAATGGGATTAATAACTTGTCTGAAATGTGGAGGAGCAATTAGTGAAAAAGCAATAGTATGTCCGCACTGTAAATCTTATCTTTCACAACAAAATTCAATAATGTGTGAAGAATGCGGAACAGAGTACGAAATAAAATTGTCTACTTGCCCTAATTGTGGATGTCCTAATTTAACTATCGAACAAAAGAAGCAAAAAAAGAAACAAAAGGGTATCATTATATCTGTAGTTGTACTTGCCCTAATTGCTGTCTGTGTTTTGGGGTTTAGTATTTTGCAAAAAGCAAAAGAAGCTGAATACTATTCAAATATGGAATGTGTATCTTATACAATGCTTGATGGGGCTGCCAAAGCAGAAAACGCTGGAAACCTTATCAAGAGTGTATGGTACAATGCAATTTATGAAGAAAGAGATACTGAAACAGACAAATATACAATGAAAAATGGTGAATTTGTAGATGATTTTAATGACGCCCTTTCTAATTTGTTTGCTGATGGAAATTTTATCAATAGTATTTCTGAAATTGAATTGAATCAATCAGAAGTTACTGGTTTAATGAAAAAACTGAAAAACCCTCCAAAGAAATATGAAGAAGCTTATGCTGTGTTAAAAACTTATTATGATAATTACATAAAAATGACAAAATCGGTTATCAGTCTTGACGGAAGTCTCCAAACCTTTTCAGAGGAGTTTAATACATATGATACGGATACGGTCAATTCTTTTGAGAAAATGAAATTATATTTAGACTGATTATTATATTCTGTATTGAATGAATTAGATTTGAGGAAGGACTATACAATTATTGAAAACGAGGTAGTGTCAAACGGATTATGAAAAAATCGAACCCCTTTCCTTGACTGAGGCCGATTATATTTTACTTACGGAAACCCCGTCAAGGCTGAATTTAACGGGCTTTCAGCCCGGCCTTGACAGGGTTCCCGACGTAAAATTTTGGTCGCCCAAGCCAAAGAAAGGGGGGGTAAAGGCTAATAACCTCTGTAACCATTGAATTTACTGGGGTTGAGCCGATTTGGGGTATATAAAGTTGACACTACCGAAAACGATAGTGTCAAGTGACCTATGAAAAAACAGAGCCAAAGAAAAAGGCTCATATGAACCTTGAAAATTGCAGATATTTTAGTCTGAGGTAAGCTGCCGCCACCCTTGACAGCACGCAAAAGAACTGCTGTAGGTTATTTACCGATGGCGAAGAACTCAAGAACAGTTAGAAGTTCTTCCGTCGGATACAGCAGTGTAGCAGTTCTATTGTGTGCTGTCAAGGGCATAGCCGAAAGCAGGGCTTTCGGTGGCTGGGTTTATTACCTCGGGCTTGGAATCTAAGAACAGTTAGGGCCTTCGGATTGCAGATTCAGAATTGTCTGCTGGCCGAGAAAGATAAGCAGCTGCCATTTGCCGGGCATATTGTCAGCACCGCTTAGCATATCGACTTTGTTCAAAGTCCGATATTTATTATGCTTGTGTGGGCGGAGAAAGTTATAATAGGACACCCACAAGGCTAAATCATAGTTGGCACCATCGTAGTTGTCAAAGCCGTTTGTTGGGCGGTAAGAAGCTTTGTAGGTACGGTTGAGGCGTTCAACCATCTGTTTGTATGGACGGAATTCCTTGGATACTTCGTCATCATTGGTGAGGCCGATTACCTGTGTAATGCTGAATTTCAAGTTATCTTTAAACTTTTTAGCAAACTCCATTGCAGCCAGCGGGTAGGCGCTATAGCCGTCAGCAATGAATTTGAAGTTTTTGGGCAGTTCGGACAGATGCCGGAAAGCCATACGCATGGCAAGGATGCAGGGGCCGGCACTGCGGTTGTCAGATGCCCGGTATCCGATAATGGAACGGCTGGCAGCATCCATGATAAACCAGATATACGCTTTGATACCGCGGACTTTGATATAGGTTTCATCAGCAGTAAAAACACGGCCTGTTTTATAGTCGTAATTATCAACAAAGGGTTTGATACAGACAGCGGCAGTTTTACAGTAGTTGGCGATCTGCTGGTGGGAAATGCTGATGTTATAAAGATCTTTCAGTGCCTGTGATGTTTTCCTTAAGGATAATCCAAGACTGACGTGGAGGGTCAGGCACAGGGACATGACATGCGAGTTGTGTTTAGAAAATTTTAGCGGTGCGGCATTCTTTGGAAGAGAGTTTAAGTCCATGGCAAAGAAATCCACAGTGAATTCACGGTAAATGTAATGCAGCTTATATTTGTTTTTACCATAGTCCTCATCCAGGTCTTTTGCATCCACCTTTTTCAGGTTATGGAGATAGTAGGGACACTTTGGATTGACGCATTTATGTATGCGGAAAAATTTCCGGTCTTTCTTGGCAGCAAGAGCATTTCCACAGTGTGGACAGATAAGCCGCAATGGTGTTGTGACAAGTTCGCCGGAGCAGAAAGTCTGTCCACAGACCTTGCACTGGTACTGCCCATTGCCACCATTGTTGTCGTAGATGAAATGGTGAGGGGCACCGCATAAAGGACAGATAGTATCTTCAGGGATGGTTTTGCCGTTGCGACGCTGAACGGGTTTGGGCGGCTTACCATACTTCCACTGATAGTATTCGAGAAGGAACTGCCAATCCTGTTTAATGAAAGTTTTGATGACAGGGAGTTTATCCACTTTAAACTTTTGGTACTTTGGAGAATTGGAATCATCGAAAGCCCACTGTTTGAGTGGGATGTATCTGCAAATAAAGTTTAAAAGCCAGCAGATTTGTTTATGTTGGTATTGAATAAATTGAAGTAAATAAAGTATAATGTCCATGAGCATTGTCCCCTTGTTGATAATGGTGTTTGTGGTGAACTCATTATACTTCTTTTTGGGGGTCAATGCTCGTTTTATTTGCAAACCTCCAAGAAATCAAGGTTTTAAAAGATTTTGAAACAATAAAAAGAGGTAGTATTTGACACTACCGATTTCATAATGGAGGTGCTGGTATGTGCGATGTTAAGAAATATGAAAAAATCTATGAAGATATAAAAAAGCTTCAACCGGAAGACACGTTACAGCTTGTACTGGAAGCTGAAACAGAAGAACAAAGAACTTTTTATGAGATGGTGGGCGATTTTCTTTTGCAAAAGAAGCAATGGCAGGTAATAGAAAGGAATCTTTTACATTTTGAATTGTAAAAGATTCCTTAAGTTAATGACATTGAGTATTTTCAAGGGTTGTTATACCTGCGCTTTCTGGAATTGTGGCAAAAAGTGCTGAGTGTTGTGGCGTAGCACATATATTGCACACAAATGAGGGTAATAGTATGTAGGTGCTACAGGCAGAATGGCAGAAAAGAAACAGGGCTTTCATATTGCATGAAAACATCAGGATTAAGGCGAATTATCGGGAAAACGCACGGTTTGCATTAACGGAAGTTTTTCTTGAATTTATCCGGGAAGTATGCTATATTATAGATACAAAAGAGGAAACAACCGCCCATAAAGTGGTTGACCTCCGCAATAGGTTATAAGCCTACCTGTACCGGCCAAGTAACAAGGTAGGCTTATTTATTGTCGCTTGTTCCTCTTATCGGGAAAGGCAAGCAACGCTATAACAAAACTACCAAAGGCAATTAGCAGAGCCAATATACCTATGAAAATCGAAATGATTTCAAATGCTGTCATTTGCGCCACCTCCCCTCTTATGTACTCCGGCAAACCGGGCATGAAGTTTTGGGAGGCTACCACCTTGCAACACGATTGTTCCTCTCCGATATTCTATCATATTCTTTCTTCTGTGACAATTTCCTATTAAATTTTATCAATCGCCCTTTTGCGTTGTGTAAACTGTCAAAATATATTGTGACGGAAAAGGCTATAAATACACTTATGGAGATAGCAGAGTATATGAAAGAAAAATATGATACCCTTGGTTCTTACGCCAATGCTCAATTATTAATGAATAAGGCTGCAAAGAAAGAAGAATAGAAATGATATTAAGTGTAAGTCGCAGAACCGACATTCCTAACTATTATTCGGAATGGTTTTTTAATAGAATAAAAGAAGGATTTGTATATGTCAGAAATCCAATGAATGCATATCAGGTAAGTAAGATTGATATAACACCTAAAGTGGTTGATTGTATTGTGTTTTGGACAAAAAATCCAGAGCCGATGCTTAACAGATTGGGTGAACTTACTTCATATGAGTACTATTTTCAGTTTACATTGACTGGATATGGAAAAGATATGGAATGTAATGTTCCGCACAAAAAAGAAAAAATGATTCCTATATTTCAGGAGTTATCGAAAAAAATTGGGATGAAAAAGGTAATATGGAGATATGACCCTATTATTTTTACAAAGAAATATACGCCGGAGTACCATTTAAAAGCGTTTGAGCAAATTGCAACAGCCCTGAATGGATACACCGGGAAGTGTGTTATAAGCTTTGTTGATGTGTATGCAAAGAATAAGAAGAATATGCAGTTACTTGATTCTTATGAGATTGATAAAAATGAGTTGTTAGCATTTGCAAAGAGGATGGCCGATATTGCAAAAAAGAAGGGAATGACAATAGGAAGTTGTGCTGAGAGTATAGACTTGTATGAGTGTGGTATAGAACACAATTGTTGTATTGATCAAACTCTTATGGAAGATATTATTGGATGCAGGATTAAAGTAAAAAAAGATAAAAATCAACGTCAAGAGTGTGGCTGCATGGAAAGTGTAGAGATTGGGACGTACAATACTTGTAACAATGGCTGCAAATATTGTTATGCAAATTATAGTGAAGAAAGCGTTGTGAAGAATTGTGGTAAATATAACCCAGAGTCGCCGATATTGTGTGATGTGCTCGATGAAAATGATAAGATAACAGAGAGAAAAGTAAAATCGTTGAAAGAACAGCAGTTAAGTATATTTGATTTATAGAAAGAGCAATTGGCACAAATTAGAGTGATAATGTTCAGAAAGGTAAAGAATTTATGGCATCAAGAGTGTTACATTTGGCGGTTTTGGAAGAATTGATGAAAGATATGACGATAAAAGATAGAAACCGCTTGTGTCTGGGGTGCATATTACCGGATGCGTATAGTCCGAACGTACTAAAGTCGGATAGTCGTTTAAAGATATAAGCATAAATGGAATTCAAAAATTCCAGGAAATGTGGGGCGATTGCATAATGACTATCGTTTGATAAATGCTTATGTGATAAAAAAATATGGTGTTAAAAGTGATAGGGATATTGTGACACCATGCGAAATATTTATGGAAGATTTTTTGAGATTGTTCAGAGAAAAGTATGGGGATACAGAAAATTATTTTGGAGTATGGGATTGAGTGACAAAGAAATTCAGGCGTGAGGTCGGGAATTCTGGTTCTGTATGCAATTGTCCAAGAGATAATTACAAGAAGCATAAGAGATTTAGAAAAACCCTTGAAAGTCCAGCATTTTCAAGGGTTTTCTTTATAGATATTCCGTGAGACGTTCCCCATAGAGGCCAGTCAGCTAAATGTATCGTAGTCTGTTTATTATTCAAACCAGTAGTATGGCATTTATTTGCAAAGTGATTTAACGGGTTATATGAGAAACACCCCCTGCAAACAATGATTCTCCATCCCAAAGCAAACGCGCGCCGCTATATCAGGTATTGTACAGCACAGATAATCTTTTAACCGCTCATCTCCATTGTAATAACGTTTTGTTAAGAGAACAAGAATATTTGTCATATAATGCTCTGTTTCTTCTGTGGATTTGCCGGTCAAATTTTCTGCTATATTTTTAAGATCTTCTGTATCGAATCCTTTCGCAGACAGTGGTTTATCTACGATAATATGCCCCATTAGATTGGCGAGTACAATTTGGCAGATATTTTCCATAAGCAGCTCATAATCCGTATGGTATGCGCTGAGGATTTGCGTGACATACAGATTGTCAAATTTAGTAAGAAACTCTTGCTCCAGCATAATACATTCCGCATATGCTAAGACGGCGTCTATGCCGGACAAAGCGCTAATATCTTTGAGGATAGGATAGTCCAGCGTCAGCAGCGTTTCCTGTGGCGCATATTTAAAATCATAGTTTGCCAGAAACGCGGGGAAGCCTTTCATGACCACATCTTTGAGACATTGAGGTCCGTAATCGTGGAATTCAAACATCAGCCGATTGGAAAGTGTTTGCAGCTTTTGTACTTTTTGTATCACGAGTTCCTGCCCCAATGTGTAAGCTTCTTTTGCGGGAAGTTCATTAGACAAAAGTCCATGGCGGCCGCTTTCCATGCATTCACGGATGCAGTACAGAACGCCTTCCATCAGCATTTGAGCTTTTTCATAAGTGATAGATGAATGTTCGCAGCCGGCATATTTTGGTGCAAGTTCTGCGACAATTGGTACAAGTTCTTCCGATGAATAGCCAAAATTTTCCATATGCAATTACCTCCAGGTTAATTCTCTCAACGCTTCCATATACAATTCCCGATCCCAGCGCGTGACAATATCAAATTGTTCAAATTCTCCACGTCCCTGTGAAGCTGTATAACCGGAATAGCCGGCGCGGACAGCTTGGGCAAAAATGTCTAGGCAGGTTCCCTCCAGATAATCAAAATCGCCATAGCAGACAGTCTCAAATTGCTCTTTCATAAATTCTAAAAGTTCATCGTCGGTAATCTCGTCCATCATTTCATTTTTGTACAGGAAAAAAATTTCCTGAAGGCGGAGCAGCGAATCGCGGTAATTATCCTGCATGATGTAAGCGGAATCACAGAAAGTATAAATGATTTTAGACAGGATACCCTGGCCGAATTCAATACGCTGTTCCTGTTTTAAGGTATTTGCCCGCTCTTCTGCCAGGATGCCAGCGTCTTCATTGCTTAAAGTGAGACCATACTTTTTTGTGTACTGGTTTGTTTCTAAGACCTGTAATGTTTGCGTCTGTTTTGCCATCAATGCGAGCCAGTTTTTTTCTTCCATAATCCGTACCTCCAATCGTATTTTATTACCCTGAAGATGTTGCCACATTTAGCTGCTGGATTAAAATAACCCTTGGAAGGAAGAGTATAGACTATGGGAAAGAGGTTTACAAGTCTTGAATTTTCGCCTATTTTATGGTATACTCCCATTAGTGGTAAACGAAGAAAGACGAATGTTTAGAACCTTTGTTTTTGGCTATACTAATACAAAAAGAAACGAGGTTTTATCTGATGAAAACATTCCATCAATTATATCTTGATATCTTAAAACAGGAGACGGGAAAGGGTCGTATTTTAGAAGAAGAATACGACCCTTATCATATGGACTGCCTGCTGAATCCGGGGAAACATGCGCCAATTATTTTTACAGAGAGCTGTGAGCAGTGCGCCTATGAGCGCGCCTGTGAAAACAGTTGTATTTTTGATGCCTTTGAGCGGGATGAAAATGGCAAGACTGTCATTAATCCAGACAAATGTATTGGCTGCGGCGCCTGTGTGGACGCTTGTAGATTGGAACGGCTGGCGGCAAATAAAGACATTGTGCCGGTGCTCACGGCAATCCGCAAGGAAGAGAGGGAGGTCTACGCATTGATTGCGCCGGCATTTCTGGGGCAGTTTGGCGAGAAGGTCACCGTGGGCAGGCTGCGCGCGGCCTTTAAAGCCATGGGATTTAAGGGGATGGTAGAGGTGGCGGTCTTTGCCGATATCCTCACGTTAAAAGAGGCGTTAGAGTTTGACGCTAACATTCAGAGTGAACAAGACTATCAGTTGACGAGCTGTTGCTGTCCGGTGTGGATTGCTATGATACGCAAGGTTTATCATGAATTGCTTCCTCATGTACCGGGAGCCGTATCGCCGATGGTAGCGGCCGGGCGCGTGGTTAAGCAGTTGCATCCCGATGCGGTGACGGTGTTTATCGGGCCCTGCATGGCGAAGAAGGCGGAGGCGCGGGAGCCGGACATTGCAGACGCCGTGGATTATGTACTGACGTTTCAGGAAGTGCAGGACATGTTTGAGGCGGCGGATATTAACCCGTCAGAATTGGGGGAAGATGAGAAGGAGCATTCTTCGCGCGCCGGGCGCATCTATGCGAGAACCGGAGGCGTCAGCGAGTCCGTGAAAGAAACGGTAAAACAATTAAATCCCAGCCGTAAGATTGAGGTGAAGGCAGAACGCGCGGATGGCGTGCCTGCGTGCCGTGAAATGATTGAACGGCTGCAAAAAGGAGAGATAAACGCCAATTTTTTTGAGGGTATGGGATGTAAAGGGGGCTGCGTGGGCGGGCCGAAACGCATCATTCCCATGGAAGAGGGAAGGGAGAATGTGAATGCTTACGGCAAAAGAGCGGAGTATCAGACGCCTTTGGAGAATCCGTTTGTGCTGGAACTGTTGGAACGCTTAGGATTTCACACCGTGGAAGAGTTTTTGGAAAAGAGCGACTTGTTGGTGCGTGAGTTTTGAAATCCTGCTAAGTGGGGAAGGTCAAAGGGGGTGTCGCACAAATTTATTTTCTCGTTCAAAAGGTCTTGCCGCTTATACGGCAAAGACAAATTGCACAAAAAAGGAATAAATATTCAAAAATTTTTGACTAAAATTATCGTATTTGTATATCTTTTTTCAGTTTGCAAAAATTACTTGTATTTACATCTATACAAGTTGTAAAATAGAGAAAGATAGCAGCATCAATGTGGGAAAGGATATTTGGGAAGATGGCGAAGCACGAAGGTCAGAAATTAAAGTATTATACGCTGTCGGAAGATTTGAAGCGTATGATATTGGACGGCGATATCCAGGCGGGGGACAGACTTCCCTCAGAGAATGAACTTTCAGAACGATACAGTATCAGCCGCCATACCGTACGCAAAGCGCTTGCTATTTTGCAGAATGAAGGTTACATTTATGCGGAACACGGCAAGGGAACTTTCTGCTCAGAACTTGTACGCCATACCAAGACTTCCCGGAATATTGCTGTGGTGACAACCTATCTGTCGGACTATATTTTTCCTAAGGTCGTCCAGGGGATTGACAGCGTTATGACAGAGAAGGGCTACAGCATCCTCCTTAAGAACACCCGCAATTCCAGAAAAGCGGAGGCCAGGTGTTTGGAGGAGCTTTTGCAGAAAGACATCGAAGGGTTGATTATCGAACCCAGCAAGAGCGAAATTTTTTGCAAGCACATCTCGCTTTACGAGCGTCTGGAACAGTTTGGGATTCCCTATGTATTTATCCAGGCAAGCCTGGAGCAGATGAAAGACAAGCCGCAGGTCAAGATGGACGACTGTAAAGGCGGTTACCTTGTCACCAACTATCTGATTTCTTTGGGACACCGCAATATTCTCGGCGTATTCAAGGCGGACGACACCCAGGGCGTAGAGCGTCACAGGGGCTACGTCCAGGCGTTGCAGGAAGCGGGTATTCTCTACAATCCTGACAATATTATCTGGTTTCATACGGAGGATCGCGCGATCAAGCCTTTTGCATCCTTGCAGGAGATGATTCGCAGAGGATTTCTGTTTGACGCGGTGGTATGTTACAACGACCAGATTGCCGTAGAAATAATTAAGGCTCTGGAGGAGTGCCAGTTCAATGTGCCGGACCAGATATCGGTGACCGGGTATGACAATTCTTTTATTGCAGAGAACAGTCGGATTAAACTGACGACGATTGCCCATCCTCAGGAGGAATTGGGAGAGATGGCGGCGAAACTGCTATTGGAACTGATTCAGAACCCTAACGCAGAGATTGCAGAGAAGAAGATTCTTATCGAGCCGGAGCTGATTGTCAGGGAGTCCTGCAAGGAACGGTGACAAATTCGTTACTGTTCACTCCGTGACCAGTAACTGGTGATTTTTGCATGAAAGTTCGCTTCGCGAGGCAAAAATCACTTACTGAATCATGTTCTTACGCTACCAGACAGCAAGCGTCTGGCTGCTGTGTGAAAAGTAACACAAAATCCACATTGTTCTTCCATTTCACAGAAAAAACATCTTGTATTGACGACCATACAAGTAATAAAGTAAAAGTATCAGGACAGACAGTAATATCACTATAGAGAATGCACACGGCGAATGCACACAGGTTATTATGTCATTATCCGGCATTTTGGGCGGTATTTGGTCTGTGAACGAGAAGCTATCACAAATTTATTATTTTACAGGAGGGTTAGTAATCATGAAATTATCAAAGAATTACAAATTTTGGTTCTGCACAGGCTCACAGGATTTATATGGGGATGAATGTCTGAGAAATGTGGCGGAGCATTCCAGAATCATCGTGGATGAGCTCAACAAGTCCGGCGTACTTCCGTTTGAAGTAGTGTTAAAGCCTACGTTGATTACCAATGAGTTAATCAGGAAGACTTTCAATGAGGCCAACATTGACGAGGACTGTGCAGGCGTTATCGTATGGTGCCATACGTTCTCACCGGCAAAATCCTGGATTTTGGGATTGCAGGAGTACAGGAAACCGTTACTGCACTTACATACACAGTTTAACGAGGAGATTCCTTACGACACCATCGACATGGATTTCATGAATGAGAACCAGTCTGCACACGGCGACCGTGAGTGGGGCCACATGGTAACCCGTATGGGCATCGAGCGTAAAGTTGTTGTAGGACACTGGACCAGCCAGGCTGTACGCGAGAAGATCGCTTCCTGGATGCGTACGGCAATCGGTATCGTAGAGAGCAGCCATGTACGTGTAATGCGTGTGGCAGATAACATGAGAAACGTAGCGGTTACCGAGGGCGATAAGGTAGAGGCTCAGTTGAAATTTGGCTGGGAAGTTGACGCTTATCCGGTAAATGAGATTGCAGAGGCTGTTGGAGCAGTATCTGAGTCCGATACTAATGCATTGGTAGACGAGTACTATGACAAATACGAAATTCTCTTAGAAGGCAGAGATGCAGATGAGTTCAAGAGACACGTTGCCGTACAGGCACAGATCGAAATTGGATTTGAGCGTTTCTTAGAGGAGAAAAACTATCAGGCAATCGTTACACATTTTGGTGACCTCGGCGCATTGAAACAGCTTCCGGGACTGGCAATTCAGCGTTTGATGGAAAAAGGCTACGGCTTCGGCGCAGAGGGCGACTGGAAGGTTGCCGCTATGGTCCGCATTATGAAGCTGATGTCAGCAGGCATGAAGGACGCTAAGGGAACCTCCATGTTAGAGGATTACACTTATAACTTAGTACCTGGCAAAGAAGGTATCTTGCAGGCTCATATGTTGGAAATCTGCCCGACAATCGCAGAAGGACCAATCAGCATCAAGTGCCAGCCGCTTTCCATGGGCGACAGAGAAGATCCTGCGCGTCTGGTATTTACTTCTAAGGAGGGACCGGGTATTGCAACATCCCTGATTGATTTGGGAGACCGTTTCCGTCTGATTATCAACAGCGTAGACTGCAAGAAGGTAGAAAAGGCAATGCCGAAGCTTCCGGTAGCAACTGCATTCTGGACACCGCAGCCTGACTTTGCAACAGGATGCGAGGCATGGATTCTTGCCGGCGGCGCACACCATACAGCATTCTCTTATGACGTAACCGCAGAGCAGATGGGCGATTGGGCGGCAGCTATGGGAATCGAAGCCGTTTATATTGACAACAACACCAACATCCGCGACTTCAAGAAGGATCTGATGTTAGGAAACGTTGTATTTGGCAAATAAAAGCGAAATCTAAGTAAGATGTGAAAACTGTGTATTGTAACTTGTAAACATGCAAATTATATTTTTCCGGGGCGGACGTCTGAATCAGACGTTCCGTTCCCGGTAAAAGAAAGAGAGGGAAGGGCATGAAATTATTTATCGACACAGCGAATGTGGATGATATACGCAAAGCGAATGATATGGGAGTTATCTGCGGCGTAACTACGAATCCATCTCTGATTGCAAAAGAAGGCAGGGATTTTGGCGAGGTAATCAAAGAAATCACGACAATCGTGGACGGGCCAATCAGCGGCGAAGTGAAAGCGACGACTGTTGATGCGGAGGGCATGATTAAAGAAGGGCGTGAGATTGCAAAAATCCACCCCAATATGATTGTTAAGATCCCCATGACCGTGGAAGGACTGAAAGCGGTTAAGGTATTGTCGGCAGAAGGGATTAAGACGAATGTAACCCTGATTTTTGCGGCTAACCAGGCGTTGTTGGCGGCAAGGGCGGGAGCGACTTATGTATCTCCGTTTTTAGGGCGCCTGGATGATGTAAATCAGTCCGGTATCAGCCTGATTGAAGATATTGTGTCTATTTTCAGTAACTACGATATTCAGACGGAAATCATAGCAGCGAGCATCCGTACAACCGTTCATGTGACGGAGTGTGCGCTTGCCGGGGCAGACATTGCAACCGTTCCCTATAGTATCATTGAACAGATGACGAAACATCCGATGACAGACCAGGGAATCGCCAAGTTCCAAAAAGATTACAAAGCAGTTTTTGGTTAAAATTCAAAACGCCATGGGGATAGTTGGTCAGACCATTCAAATGAAGGGTTCAATTTCTATTCCCATGGGGGCTGAATCATTATAAAATATCAATTTAGAAGGAGAAATTAAATGGAAAACTTAGAACTTCAGAAAACAGCCAATGAGATCCGTAAAGGGATCGTAACGGCTGTTCATGCTGCAAAAGCAGGGCATCCAGGCGGTTCCCTTTCCGCAGCAGACGTGTATACATATCTGTATTTTGAAGAGATGAACATTGACCCCAAAGATCCGAAGAAGGCAGACCGTGACCGTTTCGTATTGTCCAAGGGACATACGGCTCCCGGCCTGTATTCTACACTTGCGAACCGTGGCTATTTTCCGGTTGAGGACCTTACGACATTGCGTCAGATCGGCTCTCACTTACAGGGACATCCCTGTATACAGCATACGCCGGGCGTTGATATGTCCAGCGGTTCTTTAGGACAGGGAATTTCCACAGCAGTAGGAATGGCAATGTCTGCAAAATTAAGCAACGACAGCTATCGTGTATATACGCTGTTGGGAGACGGCGAGATTCAGGAAGGACAGGTGTGGGAGGCAGCAATGTTTGCCGGACACCGCAAACTGGATAACCTGGTAGTGATCGTAGATAACAACGGCCTGCAAATTGACGGCAGAATTGAAGACGTATGCTCGCCTTATCCAATTGATAAGAAGTTTGAAGCATTCAATTTCCATGTAATCAACGTGGCGGACGGAAATGATTTCGATCAGCTTCGTGCAGCCTTTAAAGAAGCAAAAGAGACTAAGGGAATGCCCACGGCAATCGTGCTCAAGACTGTAAAAGGAAAAGGCGTATCCTATATGGAGAATCAGGCCGGATGGCATGGCAAAGCGCCGAATGATGATGAGTATGCACAGGCAATGGAAGAATTAGAGAAAGCAGGTGAAGCATTATGTCAGAAGTAAAGAAAATTGCAACCAGAGCCAGTTACGGCAACGCGCTGGTAGAGCTGGGTAAAAAGCATGATAATCTGGTAGTATTGGATGCGGATCTTGCAGCAGCTACCCAAACCGGTGTATTTAAAAAAGAATTTCCTGAGAGACATATCGACTGCGGTATCGCAGAGTGTAACATGATGGGCATTGCAGCAGGAATTGCTACGACAGGCAAGGTTCCGTTTGTAAGCTCTTTCGCAATGTTTGCAGCAGGCCGGGCGTTTGAGCAGGTAAGGAACTCAGTAGGATATCCGCACTTGAATGTAAAGATCGGCGCAACCCATGCAGGGATCTCCGTAGGAGAAGACGGCGCAACCCATCAGTGTAATGAGGACATCGCATTGATGCGCACAATTCCCGGCATGACAATTATCAATCCCTCCGATGATGTGGAGGCAAAGGCAGCCGTAGAAGCAGCTTATGAGATGGAAGGACCGGTTTACCTGAGATTTGGCAGGCTTGCAGTTCCGGTAATCAATGACAAGCCGGACTATAAATTTGAAATTGGCAAGGGCGTACTCCTCAAAGAAGGCAGCGATGTGACAATTGTTGCAACGGGACTTTGCGTAGGCGGAGCATTGGAAGCAGCAGAGAAGCTTGCAGCAGACGGTATCAACGCTGAGGTTATCAATATCCATACGATTAAGCCGTTGGATGAAGACATCATTCTCAATTCGGCAAAGAAGACTGGTAAGGTAGTAGTTGCAGAGGAGCACTCTGTAATCGGCGGTCTTGGCAGCGCAGTATGCGACTGCCTGTGCGCAAAGCTGCCGACTCCGGTATGCAAAATCGGTGTTAATGATGTGTACGGCGAATCCGGCCCGGCTGTAAAATTGCTGGAGAAATACGGACTGGACGGCCAGGGCATTTATGAGAAGGTCAAAGGATTTGTAAAATAAAAAGGTGATTGGAAAAGCAACCGTTTTTGCAGGAGAAGTTTTCTTACAGGTATTGCAAAAGCGGCTGCTTTTCTGCACGTGCACAGGATTATGGTTCTGAAAGGAATTTGATTAAAATAGTTGGAGGGATTTTTCAAATGGACAAGAATCTTATTATTCAAGATATAGAAAATGGAAAAACAGCGCTCGGCATTGAGTTTGGTTCCACCAGGATTAAGGCAGTGTTGGTGGCGAGCGACAATTCCCCAATCGCATCGGGCGCTCATGACTGGGAGAACCAGTATGTAGACAATATTTGGACTTACAGCCTGGATGCGATCTGGAATGGATTACAGGATTGCTACAGCAAGATGGCTGAGGATGTAAAGAACCAGTACGGCGTTACCTTGACAACGGTTGGGGCAATCGGCTTCAGTGCAATGATGCACGGCTATATGGCTTTTGATAAGAATGATGAATTGTTAGTTCCCTTCCGTACCTGGAGAAATACCATTACGGAGGAAGCGTCTAAGAAGTTGACAGAAGTGTTTAATTTCAATATTCCGCAGAGATGGAGCATTGCTCATCTGTATCAGGCAATTTTGAATAAGGAAGCGCATGTAAGCTCTGTTACATATTTTACAACATTGGCAGGTTATATCCATTGGAAACTGACCGGACAGCAGGTGCTTGGCGTTGGCGAAGCATCCGGTATGTTCCCGATTGACATAGCGACGAAAGATTTCGATCAGAAGATGATTGGGCAGTTCAATGAGCTGATTGCTGGCGAGGGCTTCCCCTGGAAATTAGAAGACATTATTCCGAAGGTATTAGTTGCTGGTGAGAACGCAGGAACGCTTACGGAAGAAGGAGCAAAATTATTGGATGTCAGCGGCAATCTGAAGGCTGGAATCCCGCTGTGTCCGCCGGAAGGCGATGCAGGAACCGGGATGACAGCAACGAAGAGCGTGGAGCAGCGTACCGGTAATGTTTCCGCAGGAACTTCCGTATTTGCCATGGCAGTGCTTGAGGATAACCTCAAGAAAGTACATCCGGAAATCGACCTGGTGACTACGCCGGACGGCAGCCTGGTAGCGATGGTTCACTGTAACAACTGTACCTCTGATTTGAACGCCTGGGTAAATCTCTTTAAAGAATTTGCAGAGAGTTTCGGCGTGGAAGTAGATATGACAAAGCTGTTCTCCGTATTGTACAACAAGGCAATGGAAGGCGATGCAGAATGCGGCGGCTTGCTTGCTTACAATTATTTCTCGGGAGAGCATGTGACAGGATTTGAGGAAGGACGCCCGATGTTTGTGCGCACACCGAACAGCAAATTTAACCTTGCTAACTTTATGCGTGTGCATCTGTTTACAGCGCTCGGCGCATTGAAGACTGGTCTTGATATCCTCATGAAAGAGGAGAATGTCAAACTGGATGTTTTGATGGGACACGGCGGTCTTTTCAAAACCAAAGGCGTAGGCCAGAAGATTATGGCGGCAGCAGTTAATACTCCGGTTTCCGTTATGGCAACCGCTGGTGAAGGCGGCGCATGGGGAATCGCGCTTTTGGCATCTTACATGATCAATAAAGGAGACGGCGAGACCTTGTCTCAGTATCTGGAAGCAAAGGTATTTGCAGGCCAGGAGAGCGAGACGCTCAACCCGGATGCTAAAGATGTGGAAGGATTCGATACCTTTATCAAACGTTACAGCGAAGGACTTCCAATTGAACGCGCAGCAGTAGATTCTTTGAGGTAGGAGGAAAGCAAATGCGGAGCATTTCTTAAATGCTTTCCGCCGACTTGGCAGGTGACGCGAAGCGTCGCGTGCCGCTACCTTAGAAGGAAGCCCAATGCGAAGCATTTTTGTAATGGCTTCCGCCGACTTGGCAGGTGACGCGAAGCGTCGCGTGCCGCTACCTTAGAAGGAAGCCCAATGCGAAGCATTTTTGTAATGGCTTCCGCCGACTTGGCAGGTGACGCGAAGCGTCGCGTGCCGCTACCTTAGAAGGAAGCCCAATGCGAAGCATTTTTGTAATGGCTTCCGCCGACTTGGCAGGTGACGCGAAGCGTCGCGTGCCGCTACCTTATAAATTAGGAGGAAGGTAATGTTAGAAGAATTAAAAAAAGCAGTATATGAAGCAAATATGGATCTGCCCCGCTATGGGCTGGTAACCTTTACCTGGGGAAATGTCAGCGCCATTGACAGGGAGAGCGGCTTGTTTGTCATTAAGCCCAGCGGCGTAGATTATGAGAAATTGAAACCGGAAGATATGGTAGTGATGGACCTTGAAGGGAATAAAGTGGAAGGGAAATATAATCCGTCTTCCGACACGGCAACCCATCTGGAATTGTATAAGGCATTTCCAGAAATTGGCGGTGTGGTACATACGCATTCTTCCTATGCCACAAGCTGGGCACAAGCAGGTAGAAGCATTCCCTGTTATGGAACAACACATGCAGATTATATGTATGGAGAGATACCCTGTGTGCGTTGTCTGACAAAGGAAGAGATTGACGGCGCTTATGAGGAGAATACCGGGCATTTGATTGTCAATTCCTTCAAGGAGATGGATAAGGACGTGATGGCAGTTCCGGCAGTGCTTTGCAAAAACCATGGACCTTTCGCATGGGGCAAAGACGCGCATGAGGCTGTGCACAATGCAGTTGTCTTGGAAGAGGTTGCGAAGATGGCTTACCGCGCAGAGACGATTAATCCGCGCATTCAGCCGGCGCCCCAGGAATTGCAGGATAAGCATTATTACCGTAAGCATGGCGCGAATGCTTACTATGGACAGAAAGAGGAATAGAAATTACAGTTTCTGATTCTTTTTGTGCCATATCGCATAGGCGGACGTGTTGGCAACAGAAGAGCATAGATAGTTGAGACAGTCAGGGAGGGTTCTATCTCTTGGAATAGAACCTTCCCTGTTACTTTGAAACATAAAATTAGTAGGAGCAGTTATTTATGAGAATTGACAGGTTATCAAGTTCGGAAGTAGATAGGATTGCCCCTCTTTTCGCAGGCTGGGAGGAATCGTTGATCTGGTCGTGCCTGCAAGGGTATATGGGAGAAGCCTGGGCAGACAATAAAGAGAGACCGCAGGCGGCGCGAATCCTTCTCGCGGATTTCTGTTATTTTGTGGGCAAGGTGAACCGGGGGCTGGTGACAGAGGAGATAAAAACGCACAGCCGGGATTTTGTGATCATGGTGCCGCCCATGGATGAGACAGGAGAGGCCTGGGCAAAGGAGATAGAGGATGCGTATGGAGACTGCTGTAAGCGAGTGGAGCGGTATGCCATCAAGAAGGAGCCGGGGATTTTTGATAAAGAGAAGCTTGAAAAGATTGTGGCCGGTCTGGAACCTCAGTATGAGGTAAAATTGATAGACGAGGATATTTTCTGGCAGACAAGGGAGCAGGAGTGGGCAAAAGATTTCACTTCTCAGTATGCGGACTATGAGGAGTACCACAAACGCGGGCTGGGTGTAGCTGTGACTTACCAGGGCAGTTTGGTGGCGGGGGCGTCCTCCTATACCGTATACCGCGAGGGTATCGAGATTGAAATTGGCACCAAAGAAGAGTTTCGCAGAAAAGGGTTTGCTGCTGTCTGTGGGGCTAAAATTATCTTAGAGTGCATGGACAGGGGCCTTTATCCAAGCTGGGATGCACAGAATAAGTGGTCGGTGGCGCTCGCTGAAAAGTTGGGTTATCATTTTGACAGGACGTATCCGGCGTACGAGGTTTTTGTGTAATGTTGAAGGAATGATTTTGCTGCTGAAAGTGGCGGGCAAAGAAGCATTATGCTCGATATAAGTCACAGTTATATAATAAATGATGGATGGGGAAACACTGGAGTATATATAAATTCGAGTTATACAGATGGGTGTGTTGATATTGGGTAAAAAAAATGTTGTAAAACGCAACGCATGTATTGCAATGATAGCGTTGTTATCCACGATTATCATAGTGTTTTTGATAGTAAGTATGGATAAAAATAGTAGCAAAATTAAGGGCGGAGAAGGATATGGTATGTTTGACAAAGCAACGAAAATTGAGATTATATTTAACGATAAAGAATATATTGTATCCAATTCGGATGAAATTGAGCAAATAATTCGACTGTGCCGTAAAAGCTGGGAGCCATCGAATACCCATATTACAAAAGAAGATTGTGATATGCTTATAAAGTTTATTGGTACAGGTACAAATGTTTGGGTTAATACTGAAACATTATCGGCATATATAGGGGAAAGTTTTGTACAAATGCCGGAAGATTTATTTCAAAAAATTAAACATGTAGTTAATAGATAGCGGCCTACTACAAATAGGGTTTGTCCCTATAAGGGAAATACATAAGATTTGAATATTTAACAGGCGGAAGGCCTTGTAAAATCAATGGTTTTTGAGGATTAGATGGATAAATAATAAATTTGCCTATTTATCCATCTAATCTTTCTCATCATGTACTACAGAGGAGAAACTATTCATCCTGCTTTAACAGTTGTGTAATTTTATCAACCATATCATTTATAGTACTTGCCTGCGCCGCAACCTCGGTTGTATCATTTGCATTACTTTCTGCCATCGCATTAATAGAAGTAAAATGCTCGTTTTCAAATTTGATGCTCTCTACAATATCCTGATTGATCAGCACCGTATTTTTGATGACATCTGCCTGTTTACCATGTGCCTCGCCCATGGTTTCCACTGCGGTTACGGATTCTTTTAACAATTCTGAAACTTCCTGCATTCCCTTAAATACACTGGCAAAGTATTCGTTCTGTGTATCCAGTTTCGTAGCATTTTCTTCAACCTGTGTTATAATATCATTAACGTTTTGCTGCACACGTTCAATTACTGTCTGCACGGTTTTCAGGGATTCCTGCGTGCTGTTTGCCAGATTGCCTACCTCTGTTGCCACTACGGCAAACCCTTTTCCGGCTTCCCCAGCTCTTGCCGCTTCAATAGAGGCATTTAAGGCAAGCAGGTTCGTTGAGGAGGAGATGTCGCTGATAAGATTTAAGGTTACCCCTATTTCCTGAACCGCTTCCGACAACTTTTGGGTAATGGAAGTAGTAGTTTCCATAGACTCTGACACTTCACCGTTTATGATATGTAAATCATTTAAAAGTTTTTCATTCTCTTTTGACTTGTCAAGCAAATTTCTGGAAGTGGTTTCTACTTTTTGTACATTATCGGCAACAATGCTTTCCCATTTACTTAACTCACTAAGATTTTCCATGCTCTCGTCAGTTTTTGTTCTTAAAAGGTTGCTGCTTTCCACCAACTGTTCGCTCGTAGCTGCAAGCTCCTGTGCAGAAGCGCTTTCATTCTCAGATACCTGAGAAAGTGATAAACCTGCTGTTGATAAATTTTTTGATACTGTTTGTACAGCCGCAAGAACGCTTGTGACCTGTTCATTGTTCTTTTCCAATTCGTCTTTTTTGGCATTTACTAAAAAATAAGAAACAAGGAAAACAAAAATTATCAGTCCGGCCAACGATAATACCAATGCCACTAAACACATAATAATGTCTGTAAGAAATAATTCGTCCTTTACAGGTAGAAGATCTGTTCCCCGTATTATCCAACCAACAAACAGAGAAATCATACATGCAAGGCCGCTTATCAATAATATCTTAATATCCAAAAAGAATGCTATCAAAATAAGGAAAAAAAATAAGAATCCCCAGAATGTTCTGGTTGGCAGCATATACAACAGATAATTCCATTGAATAACCAATACTGCCACTGAAAAAATCTTACCAATTCTCAATCTTCCGTCTTTTAAATATCCGTCTTTATCAAATGAAGACCTTACTATAAGTATCGCGGTAATAAAAAATATCGAATCCATGACGCCTAAACCAATTGTTGCAAGCCATGGTACGTTCGGGTATAATCCGAACATTTTTTCAGTATTAAACATTACAGTGGCACACATACATGCACACACCAATATAATAAGTCCCCACTTAAACACTGTAGATAAGTACACCTCTACCGCCGTTTTCTTCTTGTTCATAATAATTTACCTCCTAATATATTTTGTAAATTTACAGTGGGACTGTCGCACTAATATATTTACTCGTTCAAAAGATCTTGCCGCTTATGCGGCAAAGACAGAATGCACAAAAATTACTCTGGGAAGCTAGCTTCCCAAGATAATTTTTGTGCATGTTGTTTACATTGCTTTGCAATGTAAACCTTTTGAATGAATCTATAACTTGTCATTTATGTTAATGCAACATTCCCGCTAAGATAATCGCAATATAAAAAGGGGAATCTCAAATATATACGTTATGTGATTGCAAAATTAAAATCAGTTTACAGGAAAATATATTTTGCTACAAACAAAAGCGTAAGCACATACATCAGTATACTGATCTTCTTCTCTTTTGCTTTTCCGGTAATCAGGTTCACCAGCGTCCAGGAAATCACGCCAATGGCAATGCCTTCGGAAATGCTGTAGGCAAGCGGCATAGCAATAATGCACAGGAATGCCGGAATGGCGTCTGTCATGTCGGTGAAGTCGATCCTTGCCACTGAGCCCATCATATAGAAGCCAACGATAACGAGAGCTGGAGCTATGGCAAAGCTTGGTATACTCAGGAACAAGGGGGAGAAGATAACGGATAACAGGAATAATACGCCAGTCACAACTGCGGTAAGTCCCGTACGTCCGCCGGCCGTCACGCCGGAAGCGCTCTCCACATATGTAGTGGTAGTGGAAGTTCCAAAAATGGCGCCGACACAGGTTGCGATTGCATCTGATAAAAGCGCCGGGCGGATGCGGGGGAGCTTGCCGTTCTCATCCAGCATGTCCGCCTTGGAGGAAACGCCGATTAAGGTTCCCAGAGTATCGAACAAATCCACAAACAGAAAGGAGAACATGATGACAATGAAGTCCCAAATTTTCACAGAACCAAAATCCGTTCCGGTAAATACAGCGCCGAACGTTTCTTTGAAAGAGGAAAAGTCCAGGCTGACAATGCCGGCAGGAATCGTAGAGTACATTCCGGCGTCGGGATTAGGCGTATAGATGCCAATCAATTCACAGACGATACCCAATATCCAGGTGGCAAGGATACCGATGAGGATGCCTCCTTTGATATTCTTTGCCAGCAAGATAGCGGTAATCAAGATACCAATCAACGCCAGAATAGCTCCCACGCCGATGGAGTGGAAGGTCTCGCCCTTGAATGTCTGGTAAGTAACCAGCGTGGAAGGGTTGGACACGATAAGTTTGGCGTCCTGTAAGCCGATAAAAGCGATAAACAGGCCAATACCTACGCTGACAGCGGCCTTCAAGGTAGTGGGAATTGCATTAAAAATGGCTTCACGTACATTGGTGAGGGATAACACGATAAAAATAACGCCCTCTACAAACACGGCAAACAATGCAATTTGCCAGGAATAGCCCATGCCGATAACAACAGAATAGGCGAAATAGGCGTTTAAGCCCATGCCAGGCGCCAGGGCAAACGGGTAATTTGCCAGCAGGGCCATCAAGATAGTTCCCACAAATGAGGCGAGCGCTGTGGCGATCATTACGGCATTTGGATTCATGCCGGCCTCGCCTAAGATGCTTGGATTGACGGCAAGGATGTACGCCATCGTCATAAATGTCGTCAATCCGGCAATGACCTCCGTGCGTACCGTTGTGTTGTTGTCTTTCAGTTTGAAAAACTTTTCTAACATAAATTTACTCTCCTTTGCATATGATTAATGATTATAACATATATTCCCATGATGGTATAGTAATTAGTAACACAAAAAAGAGAGGTAAAAACGTGTTTTCCATTTTGGTAAATATTTTTATTAATGATAAAGACGACGTGAAAAATCCCAGGGTTCGTCAGAGATATGGAATGCTCTGTGGTATTGTGGGAATTGTATTGAATTTGCTGCTGTTTTCAGCAAAGTTCCTGGCTGGTCTGATAAGCCGTTCTATCTCTATTACCGCGGACGCTTTCAATAATTTGTCTGACGCCGCATCTTCCGTGGTAACGCTAGCAGGATTTAAGATGGCGGGCGCCAAGCCGGATGTGGACCATCCATATGGGCACGGCAGGATAGAATATATCACAGGGTTTATTGTATCAGGCGCAATCCTCGTAATGGCGTTTGAGCTGATAAAAAGTTCCGTAGGCAAAATCGTCAACCCTGCGCCGGTGGAGTTTCGTTTATTGTCTGTTGGGATTCTGCTGTTATCTATTCTTGTTAAGATTTATATGGCATGTTACAATTACCGGATTGGCAGGAAGCTGGACTCGACAGCTATGCGGGCGGCGGCAACAGACAGCCTCAGCGATACCTGCGCGACATCGGTTGTTTTGCTGGGAATTATCGTCGGAAAACTTACTGGGCTTCGTGTGGACGGCTGGTGCGGCGTGCTGGTAGGAGTGTTTATTTTTTATGCGGGTATTACTGCGGCAAAAGATACATTAAACCCTTTGTTAGGGCAGCCGCCGGAGGCAGAGTTTGTGACACAGATTGAAGAGATTGTGCTTGCACATGAAGAGATCTGCGGGGTGCATGATCTTCTTGTGCACGATTATGGACCTGGCAGATGCATGATTTCCCTGCATGCAGAAGTGCCGGCGGAAGGAAATATTCTGGAGCTTCATGAGGTTGTGGATGATGCGGAGGTGGAGCTTCAGGACAAATTAAATTGCAATGCAGTGATCCATATGGACCCAGTCGTCACAGAAGATACATATATTTTGCAGTTAAAGGGTAGAATAGAAGCACTGATAAAAACGATTGACCCCATTATTACGATGCACGATTTTCGGGTTGTCCCGAAGCATGTTCAGACAAAACTGATTTTTGATGTGGTAGTGCCGTATGGGTACAGGCTTGACGATGAAGAATTAGTAGAAGTGATTGAGAAACGCATTGGTAAGGAATTACAAGAAGATTATCTCGTAGTCATCCAGGTGGATAAAGCGTATCTGAAATAAACAACCTCTGCGGGAAAGTATAATAAACAAAGAGAAAAATACGAGAAAACTACTGAAAAATGTCCAATTTTTAGGGGATAAATACTAATCTTTCGTGTAAATTACCAGTTTTCAGAAACACCCTTGAAAAAGCCCTGTACATGGAGTATATTTTATATGGTACTAAATACCTGAAACAGATTGTGCGTATAGGTTTACATGAGAAAGAGAGATAAAATGAGTGAGAAAAAAATTATTGTATCTAATGTAGCGAAAGAGTACAACAATCCTATTGCTGAGTTGGTTCAAGTAGCATGTCAGTTTGATAGTGAGATCCGTCTTGAGAGCAACGAAGCAAGAATTAATGCGAAGAGCATTATGGGAATCATGGCATTTAATCCGTCGAAAGGAATGACCGTAAATATAGTGGCTGATGGAAGCGATGAAGAAGAGGCTTTATTGGCAATGGAGAAATTTTTAGTCTGTCAATAGGAATAATTAGGGAGGATTTTAAAAATGGAGAGCAAGGACAAGAAAGTAACTTCAACAAAACCAGCGGCCGTGAAAGAAGAAGCTGCCGTGAAGGCGGCAGATAAAGCAGCAGCTGTTGAGAAGGAAGCGAAGCCGGCAGAGAAGAAAGAAGCAGCTGTTGTAAAAGAGAAGAAAGCAGCAGAGAAAGAGACAGCTGTTGCGACAGAAACGAAGGAAGCTCCTGTGAAGAAGGGTAAGCCGGGAAGGAAGCCGGGCAAGACAACTGCAAAGAAGAAACCGGTAGAGAAAGTAGAAGAGGTTTATGTTCAGTTCCAGGAACTGGAAATTACCACGAAAGAGATTGTAGACAAGGCAAAACAAATATACATCGCAGAGGGACACAGAGAGTCTTCCATCAAATCTCTTCGCCTGTATATCAAGCCGGATGAACATATGGCGTATTATGTAATTAATGAGAAGATGACAGGCAGCATTGAGCTGTAAATGAAAATATAGAATGATCATATGACTGTTGCAAGAAAATTTCAGCAAATGGGGTTGCTGGCATTTTCCTGCAACAGTTTTTGTTATTCTTTAGGGAATTTGCAATGTAAAGTAGGAGAATATTATGTATAAATTATTGATTGTAGAGGACGATAATGTCATCGCCAAAGCGATTCAACAGCATATGTTAAGTTGGGGCTACGAGGCGGTCTGTGTGGAAAATTTTCAAGAAGTATTGCAGACGTTTATCGCGCAGAATCCGCAGCTCATACTGATGGATATCTCCCTGCCTTTTTATAACGGTTACCATTGGTGCGACGAAATCCGCAAGATATCGAAAGTGCCCATTATTTTTATTTCTTCTGCTTCCGACAATATGAATATTGTTATGGCGGTGAATATGGGTGGGGATGATTTTGTGGCAAAGCCGTTTGATTTGAATGTATTACAGGCAAAAATCCAGGCATTACTGCGGCGCACTTATGATTTTGCAGGGGACAGTACCTTGCTGGAGCATAGCGGAATGATATTTGATACTGGCAAAGGAGTAGTCGCTTATGAAAACGCCAGGATAGAGCTGACAAAGAATGAGATGGGGATATTGCGCTGTCTGTTAGAACAGAAGGGCAGGATTGTCACCCGGGATAAGCTGATGGAGAAATTGTGGGAATCCGACAGCTTTATTGACGATAATACGCTGACCGTAAATGTGGCGAGGCTGAGAAAGAAATTAGAGGAGATTGGCGTCAAAGATATCATTAAGACCAAGAAAGGAATCGGCTATGTGGTGGATTAGCTCCTATGCCAAGCGTCATCGCCTGGGGATTGTACTGTTTGGAGGGTATGGCATTATTTTTCTCATTGTGATGTTTCTCTATCGACTGCCTATGGAGGCGGTAGCGTATGCAGCCTGCCTGTGTGCAGCCGTTGGTGTAATCTTGTTTTTAGTAGACAGTTTGTGCTATCGCAAGAAATTAGAGTGCCTGGGCTGGCAATTAGAGGCGATTAAGAACGGCGTAGAGCATTTTCCGAAAGCGGAAGATGAACAGGAGCGCTTATACCAGAAATTGCTTGAGATTTCCAGGCAGGAGCGGCTCGAACAAGTAGCGTCGCTGATGAAAGAGAAGAAAGATGTCACCGATTATTTTACACTTTGGACGCATCAGATCAAAACGCCGATTGCCGCTATGGATTTGCTCTTGCAGCGGCAGGTAGAGGGAGAGGAGGAACAATATCATCAGAGGAGGCAGATTCAGAGCGAGCTGTTTCGTATTGAGCAGTATGTAGAGATGGTGATGTCGTATTTGAGGTTGCTGGACGGCGTCAATGATTTTGTACTGAGGGAATATGATCTGGATGATATGATACGCCAGGTATTGCGCAAATATGCGTCTATGTTTATCCGTAAAAATCTCACGCTTTCATATGAACCTGTGGACATGAGGGTGGTGACAGATGAGAAATGGATGGTTTTTGTGTTGGAGCAGCTTTTGTCCAACGCCATAAAGTATACTTCTTCAGGAGGCATTCGTATATATATGCAAAAAGGCTGTCTGGTGGTGGAGGATACCGGCATCGGCATTCTGCCGGAAGATTTACCGCGGGTGTTTGATAAAGGCTATACCGGCTACAATGGCAGAAGTGACAAGAAGGCGTCCGGGATTGGACTCTATCTGGTGAAGAAGATACTTGGCAAACTGGGGCACAAGATTTTTGCGGAGTCGGAATCTGGAGAGGGAACCCGCATGAAGGTTTTATTTTAACGGTAACTTACAAAATCGTAAGGAAAACAAATAAAATGTAAGCCTAAGTTAAGGCAGCATCTATTCTGATTCGCTATACTACTTTTAGTAACCGGCACAGCGAAAATCACAAAGATGTAATGTTTGCTGTGCGCAATAAGAAGGAGGATATTATGGCGATATTGGAAGTAAACAATGTGAAGAAAGTATATACAACCCGTTTTGGCGGAAATCAGGTCCAGGCGTTAACGGACGTGAGCTTTTCTGTGGAAAAGGGCGAATACGTGGCGATTATGGGAGAATCAGGTTCCGGCAAGACCACGCTTTTAAATATCCTGGCAGCTCTGGATAAGGCGACGGCAGGACAGGTGCTTTTGAATGGCAAAAATCTTTCTACGCTCCGCGAGCGTGAATTGTCCACATTTCGCAGGCAGAATCTTGGCTTTGTGTTTCAGGATTTTAATTTGCTCGATAATTTTAATCTTCAGGACAATATTTTTCTGCCGCTGGTACTTGCGGGAAAGGGCTATCATGAGATGATGAAACGATTGACGCCCATTGCTGCGAAACTGGGTATCCAGGACATTCTTGCAAAATACCCATACGAGGTGTCGGGAGGTCAGAAACAGCGTGTGGCAGTGGCGCGTGCCTTGATTACAAATCCGCAGCTCATTCTTGCAGACGAACCTACAGGAGCGCTCGATTCTAAAGCGGCGGAGGGGCTTTTGTCGATGTTTCAGTATATCAATGAGGAGGGGCAGACCATTCTTATGGTGACGCATTCTATCAAGGCGGCAAGCTGCGCAAAGCGCGTGCTTTTTATTAAAGACGGGCAGGTGTTCCATCAGCTTTATAAGGGTTCCGGCAGCAATGAGGAAATGTATCAGAAAATTTCCGATACGCTGACAGTAATTACGACAGGTGGTGACCGTCATGAATAGATTATTTTATGCGAGGCTCGCCGTAGGCAACCTCAGGAAAAATGTGGGGCTGTATCTTCCCTATGTGCTGGCGGCAATTGGTATCAGCGCTATGTATTATATTATGGGCGCGATTACTAGAGATGAAGGAATCAAGCAAATGCGCGGAGCCAGCGAACTGTTTATGATATTGTCTCTGGGATGCGGCGTAATCGCCATCTTTATCGTAATTTTCCTATTCTATACGAATAGTTTCCTCATGAAACGCCGCAAGAAAGAATTTGGCCTATTCAATATTCTGGGCATGGAAAAACGTCATATTGGCAAAATGATGTTCTGGGAAATTGTGATTGTGGCTTTTATCAGTATTGGCGGCGGGCTTGTAGCGGGTATTGTTTTAAATAAATTGGTGGTTTTGGCGCTGATGCGTCTGTTAGAATTTGACGTACCATTCGGATTCCGTGTATCAGGAGGAGCAGCTCTGAGCGTTGTCATTCTCTTCGCTTGTATTTTTATTGCCACCTTAGTGTACAATTTATTCCAGGTGCAAAAGACCAGCCCGATTGAGCTTTTGAGGAGCGGCAATCAGGGCGAACGTGAACCCAAGACGCGATGGCTTTTGGCGCTGATTGGCGTATTGGCATTGGGCGCAGGGTATGGAATTGCGATCGTTGTGGAAAGCCCGGTAGATGCGCTGATGATGTTTTTCCTGGCGGTGCTGTTAGTTATATTGGGGACTTATTGTCTCTTTACGGCGGGCAGCATCGTTGTGCTCAAACTCCTTCGGCGCAACAAGAATTATTACTACAAGACCAGTCATTTTACTTCTGTTTCCGGGATGATTTACCGCATGAAACAGAATGCCGTAGGATTAAGCAATATCTGTATTTTGAGTACGATGGTGCTGGTAATGCTTGCCGGTTCGTTCTCCCTGTATATGGGAAAAGATGTTTCTTTGCATAACCGGTATCCCAAGGAAATTATGATGAATGGATATGGGATGACAAAAGAGGGAAGGAACATGATGCAGGAATGCGCCATACAGGGAGCGAAGGATACAGGCGTTGCGATAGAGGAAATATCTAATTGTACGAGCCTTTCCTTTTCGGGCTATAAGAATGGTGAGGATATTCAGGTGAAAGCCTGGGAAGAAGGAGCAGAAACTCCAGAGGGCGAGCTTATCATGACGGAGTGGCTTACCTTGGAGGAATATCAACAGTTTACCGACCACGTGCCGGAACTTGCGGAGGACGAAATACTGGTCTATACGGCACATGGAGAGCGTGATGACAGTCAATATCGGATCGGGGATGAGGTATTTCACATTAAAGAGCACTTGCCGGAGTTGAATCTTGACGATATGCAGATAGAGATTGTCTATGATATGTATTTTATTATAGTGAAGGATGAAGCTGTTTTACAGAAGATTAACGAGCTTCAGCAATCCATCTATGGGGAGCGTGCAAGATCTATTGATACTTTAGTCGCGCTGGATGTTGCGGGCGGAGAAGAGCAGGAGATTGCCTGTAAGCAGCGGATCGACCAGCTCATAAAAGAGCGGAATCCTGATTCGCAGCAAGGAGCAGTCAGGGTAGAGAGCAGGAGTGAGCGAAGCAATGATGATATGGTGATATTTGGCGGCTTCCTGTTCCTGGGAATTTTCCTTGGTTTTGTGTTCCTGATGGCGACGACGATGATTATCTATTACAAACAGGTGTCGGAAGGATATGAGGATAAGTCGAGATTTGAGATTATGCAGAAGGTGGGTATGAGCAAGAAGGAAGTGCGCGCGTCCATTCGCAGCCAGATTATCAAAGTGTTTTTCCTGCCTTTGGCGATGGCCTGCATCCATCTGGCGGCGGCATTCCCCATGATGAATCGCTTGCTGCTGTTGTTTGGCATGGCGAATGTGAAATTGTTTGGCATCTGTACGATTGCCACGGTCGCGATATTTGCAGTAATTTATGCAATCGTCTACAGTATTACGGCGAGATCGTACTATAAGATTGTTGGTTAATTGACCTAATAGGTATAATAGAATTCAATAAGCAATGTATGCAAATTATTATATTTTTTCGGCGGCCAATTTGGCCGCCGATTGAAGTTGGCAGTAATTTCCCCCAACCCTCCCTTTGTTAAAAATCTCCATACACATCGTTTCCATATAGTGATAGGCTGTTTTCATATTGGCCGGCATTTACTGTGGCATCAGAAAATTTGCTATCCCAGATGGATTCTTCAATTGATTGTAAACACTCGTCCGTATGTTTTATAATATCCTGTCCCCAGAAATGAATGACTGAATAACCAAGGAAAAGGAGTTTTTTATCGTTTTCCCAGTCGCGGTTACGATTTCGCTCAATTTTTTTTATCCAATAATCCGGATTTTTACCTTTTTCAAGGCGTAATTTTAACGTTTCCCAATCTTTGCCATGGAAAAATTCGCTGTCGCAGGCGGGCTTGCGTTAGGGGTTGAAAAGGCTGGATTTGATACATTGGGATTGATTGAGTGTGATAAAGATGCTGCGGACAGTTTAAAAATAAATCGTCCCAATTGGCGGGTAATTAATGATGACATTGCGAATATTTCCTGTTTAGATTTGGAAGATTATTTTGGCGTAAAAAAAGGTGAATTGGATTTATTGTCAGGAGGTGCGCCGTGCCAGGCATTTTCATATGCGGGAAAACGGTTGGGGCTTGAGGATGCAAGGGGAACATTGTTTTATCATTATGCTATGTTTCTGAGTAAATTGCAGCCGAAAATGTTCTTGTTTGAGAATGTCCGGGGATTATTGACGCACGATAAAGGTAGAACTTATGTTACGATAACTAATATTTTTGAACAAGCAGGATATACGATACAAAAGAAAGTGCTAAATGCTTGGGATTATGGGGTACCGCAGAAAAGGGAACGTTTGATTACAATAGGCATTAGGAATGATCTGGTTAATAAAATTGCATATGATTTTCCCAAAGCACATAGTTACAAGCCAGTGTTGAGAGATGTGCTATTGGATTGCCCAAATGGGCCGGGGGTTCCTTATGGAGAAAATAAACGAAGAATATTTGAACTTGTACCGCCAGGAGGCTATTGGAGAGATATTGACCCTGATATAGCAAAAGAATATATGAAAAGTTGTTGGGATATGGAAGGTGGGCGGACTGGTATTTTGAGGAGGATGAGCTTGGATGAACCATCATTAACAGTGCTTACATCTCCTTCTCAAAAACAGACAGAGAGATGCCATCCATTAGAGGCAAGGCCATTCACAGTCCGTGAAAATGCAAGGTGCCAGACATTTCCAGATGAGTGGCAGTTTTGCGGAAATGTGAGCTCCCAATATAAACAGGTGGGAAATGCGGTTCCCGTAAATTTAGCATATGATATTGCGGTGGAAATACATAAGTCATTGGAGGGGTTAAAGTGATGGCATGGAGCTTGAATTTTATATCTGAGGAAGAGTTTAAAAATCATGTACGGGCAACTATTATGAAATATGGAGAAAAGCTGGAATCATATGATTTGAAGCGGTTTAACAGTAATCTGATTGACCCGATTAAGTTGATATTCGATAAATCGGTCTATCATACAAGTTGGCAAGAAATCGTAAATAATGAAATTTTCCGGCAGAGGGATAAGTCAAATAATAATGATATTGGATATTTCCACCAGAATATTAAATGGACAACAAAAGTAGATGGTAAGAGTGTACAACATAGGTTAATACGTCGCGTCAGCATGGATCAATTCTATGCGATTCTTACTGGCGAGGAAGATGCGTTTTTTAAAATGTGTATGGCGCTTCCGACAGTTATTAATTCCGTTGTAAATGAAGAAGGAAGTGTTTCAATTCCACATGATACAGTAATAGATGAATTACGCAAGGTAGCGGAGGTATATTCAGAGCAAACGGAAGACCTGGCGATGGCTGTCTATATGCTTGGGTTTCATACATATATGGGGTTTGGAAATAAGATGGAGCAGCAGTTGGGGAGGGCATGTGGAAATGCTGGAATGCTCAAACGGATTTATGAGTATGCTAAGAGGTCGGAATAAATTAATTATGTATGGGATTAATATGAGGGAGCAGCTCAATCATTTATGTGAATGATTGAGCTGCTCCCTCATATTTATAAGGTTAAATAAGTATATCACTTTTTTTTCTTCAATTTATATTTTTTCACCAAAGGTTCAATCCGCTCGTAGGGATCCAACAAGTCGCTGATAGAAATGTCGTGGTTCAAGGTGTCAATAATGTAGGCAATGTATTTACTCATATCACAGTTGATATAGTAAGGCTTGGCAAGGAGTTCCGGCGTCTGGTAAGTGAGGTTTGTAGTCACTACCTTATAGATGATGCCGTCCTCCACTGCGCGGTCAAATTTCTCCAAACCATTGGTAAACAGTCCAAAGGTTGATATGACAAAAATACGGTTTGCCTTACGTTTCTTTAACTCGGTAGCAACGTCAATCATGCTGTCACCGGAGGAAATCATATCGTCAATGATGAACACGTCTTTATTTTCCACGGAAGAACCCAGAAATTCATGCGCTACAATGGGGTTGCGTCCATCGACGATTTTACTGTAGTCGCGGCGTTTGTAGAACATGCCCATATCAAGCCCAAGCACATTGGCAAGGTATATGGCGCGGTTGGTTCCGCCTTCGTCCGGGCTGATCACCATCATATGGTCGCTGTCAATCTGCAAATCATCTACCTCTCTGAGAATGGCTTTAATAAACTGGTAAGCAGGCTGTACCGTTTCAAAACCGTGCAGGGGAATGGCATTCTGCACGCGCGGATCGTGTGCGTCGAAAGTAATGATGTTATCTACACCCATACTAATCAGTTCCTGAAGGGCAAGCGCGCAGTCAAGCGACTCCCTGGCGGTACGTTTATGCTGGCGGCCTTCATAGAGAAAGGGCATGATGACAGTTATGCGCCTTGCTTTTCCGCCCGCGGCAGCAATCACCCGTTTCAAATCCTGGTAATGGTCGTCCGGGGACATATGGTTCTCATGGCCGCAGACTGTATATTTGAGGCTGTAATTGCTGACATCCACCATCAGATACAAGTCAAAACCACGCACAGATTCCGTGATAATGCCTTTCGCTTCTCCGGTGCCGAAACGCGGGGTAGAGCAATCGACCAGGTAGGTGCTTTTGTGGTAGCCCTTAAAGGCAATATCGTTCTGGTGTTCATGCTCCCGCTCACTGCGGAAACGTACCAGATACTTGTCCACCTTTTTCCCCAGTTTCTTGCAGCTTTCCAGTGGGATTACACCCAAAGAGCCGGCAGGGATAGTTTCATAATTTTGTTCGTTGCGCTGCATACGATGTCCTCCATTTAAAGTAAAAGTGTTATTAAGTTTGTAAGCATATCCTATGTCAGTAAAACAGTTCATCCTGCGCCATTTACAATTATTCCTATGGAAAATATAACATTCCTCAGATGTCTTGGCAAGGCTGTCCTTTTAATTTTTTTTGAATTCTGATATCGTTACCGAAAAGCTTAATGATGGTATAGCTGCTGGAAATCCTGGAAAATGTGCGTTCCGAGTAAATTTCTGCCAACTGCCTAAGCCCTAAGTTGGTAGAAATAATGGTAGATTTCTGACGCAGTATCCTCTCGTTTAAACAGAGGAAAAGTTGGGAAACCGTGAATGTGTTAGAAAATTCCGTACCCAAATCGTCGATAATCAGCAAATCGCATTCAAAAATATGATGGTAATCCTCCTCGGCATCCCGCGTCTTATCAAATGCATGTTTCTCAAATATCTGGAACAGTGAAGAAGCTGTAAAATAGATGGCGGAATGCCCGCTGTCTAACAGTTCTTTGGCTACGCAGTTAGAAAGGTATGTCTTGCCGGTGCCGGTATCTCCATAAAAAAACAGATTGCGAAATTCCGTATCGAACGTGTTGATGAATTCCCGGCAGTTTTGTACGGCTTGTCTGGCAGTGGCAAGGCTGGATAGACCGGTCGTTGGGTTTATTTGCCCGTCCGAGTAATAATCAAAGGAAAAGTTGGCAAAATTCTCTGTTTCCAGAATCTTTCGGATATTGGACTGCGTATATACAAGGTCAATAGCGGCCTGCTCAAAACAGTGGCATTTTCTGCCATCAATATAACCGGTATCTTTACAGTCCGGGCAAACGCATGGCGGTTCAAAATAATCATTTGGATAACCATGATCCGCAAGAAGCTGTTTTTTTTCCTCAGCGAGTGCATGGCGGCGGTTGCGAAGTTTGAAGAGTGACGTTTCATCTCCGTCAATCAGCCTTTTGGCCTGTTCTACAGCCAGTGAGGAAACTTCATTGTCGATTTCAGCCAGGCGGGGAAGTTTTTGGTATGCACAGCGGATTCTTTCCATAACAATGCGCTGGTTTTGCAGCTGTCTCGCCTCATAACGGCGCATGAGAATACTGTACTGAGTGTTGCTGAGTGCCATAAATTCCTCCTTAGCGTGCCGTGTTCAATAACTCAACCTCCAGCTGGTCCATGTTGTAGGTGCGCTGGGGAAAACTGTTAAACCGGTTGGCGGGCGCTGGTTTGGCAGCGACAATCCTTGCAGATACGGCGTGTGTGCGCTCTGCCGCCTTGGCAGCCTGAAATTCTGCATCTGCGCGCTTGATATCTTCGGCACATTGAATGCCCTGGCGTTTCCAGTTGGCGAGAATGCGGTCCGTGTATTCAAAATTGGGCTGATGAATGGCGAGAATGGTGCGGCTGCACGCCTCGGCGATCATTTTTGCTCCGAAACCGTACTCTGTATTCCATTTTTGTATGTATGAAAATTCTGCGGGGACTAAGCTGCGTCCCTGGATGCCAAGCGCTTTTATGACGGCATAATGAAGCTGGCTGTGTGCTTGTACATTCTGTTTGGCCTGTTCTACAGTCTGAATATTCTCTTCCTTCCAGTTAGCGGCCACCTTATCCATGTAATGCAGGCTGGGATGGCCGCCGGCGATACAGTATTCCAGGAGGTATACAATTAAATCCGCAGACAGCCCAAGCCTGTCGTACCATGACAGGAGCGTCTGGACGTCCGTGGAGGTTAAAGGTTTCTTAAGGTAGCTTTCTGCTACAAACATCAGCTCTCGGATTTCTTCTTTTTCCTGGAAGGCTTTCAGCTCATCCGCGCTGTAATCTGTCTTTTGTTCAGGGACAGAGGAGGGAAGAGCGTTAAAGCTGGCGTTTTGTTCCACCGCATTGGGGAAGGGCGCGCACTCGCTGGCATTTGCCGCCGTATGCGGGGCAAATGCTTTCTTCAGGGGAACAGAATCATCTTTGACGGGCGTTTCCTCGGAATCCAGGAAATAAATGCCGGAGATAGATTTATCTGGTGCGTACTCTAATTGCAGTAAATTCATTTTCTCCCAATATTTGAGCGCGCGCTGAATATCCTTTTCCGTGTGGTTGAACTTGTCCGCAGCCTTGGAAATGGAAAAACTGCAATCAGGAGAATTCATACAGCGCATGAGGTACAAGTATATTTTTACGAATTCTCCATTCGCGCTTGTCATATATTCGTCGATAAACCGGTTGGAAATTGCGGTTGTAGAGTAGTCGTTGTCTTTGTGCAGAGTAATTTTTTCCATAATAACCTCCGGGTAAATTCATGTTAAAGGGGAATCATACTTAAACCTTTGTGCAAGCAGCCTCAGCTGCCTTTGGCAGCGGGATCTTTTGGTACTATAAATCTCGAAAGCGCAAAGAAGTCATGTTTGCCTTTTGTGGATTACAGTATAGCACATGAAATTCAAATTGAGAAGTGAAATTTTACCTGAAATTCCAGTAAAATCAAGGGATTATGCAAATGTGGAAATTGTGGATAATGTGGATAATTTTGTGGAAGAATAGAAGGATGATGAGGAGAACCCAGAGAATTCCAGAAAAAGTTGGAGTATAAAAAACTCTTGGTGGATAATTTATGTAAACATAAAAATCCACATTGCCAAAAGGGACTTTTCCCCAATTGCAATGTGGATAATGTGGATAATTATTTGCCTAAAAGGTGTTCTCCTACTTGCACAATATCTCCGGCGCCCATAGTTATCAACAAATCGCCGTTGATACAGTTTTTTAATAAAAAGTTTTCAATTTCGTCAAATGATGGAAAATAATAACATTCTTTGCCCAAATTTTGTAACTCTTTTAGCAGGTCTAAAGAACTGATGCCGATGGTGTTCTGCTCACGGGCAGCATAAATGTCGGCAAGCACAACAAGGTCGGCCAGTGACAGAGCTTCGGCAAATTCTTTCAGAAATGCCTTGGTCCTGGTGTAGGTGTGGGGCTGGAAGACACAGACAATGCGTTCCTGTTTACAATTCTTTGCTGAAGTCAATGTTGCGGCAATCTCAGTGGGGTGATGTGCATAATCGTCTACAATGGTGATCCCGCCAAGAAGTCCCTTGTATTCAAAACGTCTTGCTGTGCCGCCAAATTGTGCGAGAGCGGCCTGGATGCTGACAAAGGAAATATTCATTTCCAGGGCAAGCGCGCAGGCTGCAACAGCATTGCTTACGTTATGCCGGCCCGGCACATTCGTAGATATCTTACCGAGCTTATCCTCTCCGTGCATCAGGGTGAAGTTTCCATAACCGCTTGTATTAAAAGTGATATTATCTGCATAATATGAATCAGAGGCGTCAAGTCCATAAGTGATAACCTGGCAGTCTAAACCGTCGGTGATTTCCCGGTAGTTTTCAATTTCACCATTAATAATGATAGCGCCTTGCGGGAGGACATTCTCGGAAAACCGGCGGAAAGAATGGCGGATGTCAGCCAAATCTTTGAAGAAATCCATATGGTCTTCTTCTATATTTAATATAAGGGCATATTTCGGATAGAAATTAAGGAAGCTGTTCGTATACTCGCAGGCTTCTGTGAGGAAGACCTCTGAATTGCCGACATGGATGTTGCCGCTGATGGACTTTAGAATGCCGCCGACAGATATCGTGGGATCGCAGCATGCTTCTAACAGGATATTTGCAATCATGGAGGTGGTGGTCGTCTTACCATGGGTTCCTGAAACTGCGATGGATTGTGCGTAGTTCTCCATAATCTGTCCCAAAAGCTCGGCGCGGGTCAAAGTAGGGAGCCGTCTCTCCAAAGCGGCTTTCAGTTCGGGGTTGCCTGGATGGATGGCGGCTGTGTATACAACGGCCTCTATGTTCTCCTTGATGTTGGAGGCGCGCTGGCCGTAATATATTTCTGCGCCAAGTTCCGTCAGCTTTACAGTTAAAGCTGATTCCTTGGAATCGGAGCCTGAGATGCGAAAGCCCTCTTTTAGTAAAATTTCAGCGAGGCCGCTCATGCTGATACCGCCGATACCAATGAAATGGAGATGAATAGGTTCTTTAAAATTAATTTTGTACATATATTTTACCTGCCCAATTTTCTAATAGAATAATTACTTATATTTTATACCAACAGTGGGCATTTTGCAAACCGAAAATCGAGGAGTATAGAATGTGTGTAGTGTAGAATCGTATGAACTTGAGGGTTGCCGCACTAACATAAATTACAAGTTTTAGATTCGTTCAAAAGGTTTATATTGCAGAGCAATGTAAACAACATGAACAAAAAATATCTTCGGAAGCTAGCTTCCCATAGTAATTTTTGTGCATTCTGTCTTTGGCGCATAAGCGGCAAGACCTTTTGAACGAATAAATATATTAGTGCGACAGCCCCGTAGAATATAATTGTATGATAGCGTCTTACGTGTGAAAATTAAGCATTTATGCTATATATCATTACGCATACTGTAAATTTTTGGGAAATATTCTTGTGCAAATACACAAAATTATGAAAATTTCGGCAAAAAAATTGTGAAATATGTGTACTAAATTAATCTTTTGTGGTATAATATGAACACTTAGTAATATGAAATATATTGACGAGAGGTGAGAGACATGATTCGTAAAGAAATGATAGCCATGCTTTTGGCAGGCGGTCAAGGGAGCAGACTTGGAGTTCTGACTTCTGATGTTGCGAAACCGGCAGTAGCATTTGGTGGCAAGTACCGAATTATTGATTTTCCGTTGAGCAACTGTGTGAATTCAGGGATAGATACGGTAGGAGTGCTGACACAGTATCAGCCGTTGCGGTTAAATACCCATATCGGTATCGGTATTCCGTGGGATCTGGATCGTAATCATGGAGGGGTGACTGTATTGCCTCCATATGAGAAGAGCGATAACAGTGAGTGGTATAGTGGTACGGCGAATGCTATTTACCAGAACCTGAACTACATTGATAGTTATCAGCCGGAGTATGTTCTGATTCTATCTGGTGACCATATCTACAAAATGAATTATGAAGTAATGCTGGATTTCCACAAGGAAAACAATGCGGATGTAACGATTGCCGCAATGCCAGTACCGTGGGAGGAGGCAAGCCGTTTCGGGCTGGTTATCACAGATGAGAACAAACAGATTACTGAGTTTGAGGAGAAACCGGCCAACCCCAGGAGCAATTTGGCGTCCATGGGTATCTACATTTTTAACTGGAGTGTCCTGAGGGAGGCTTTAGTAACTATGTCAGAGCAGAGCAATTGTGACTTTGGCAAACATATCATTCCTTATTGCCGGGAGAATGGCAGACGGCTGTTTGCTTATGAATACAACGGATATTGGAAGGACGTAGGAACACTTGGCTCTTACTGGGAAGCAAATATGGAGCTGATTGATTTGATTCCGGAGTTCAATCTTTATGAGGAATACTGGAAAATCTACACAAACAGTGACACAATCGAGCCGCAGTACATTTCAGCGGATGCTGTGACAGAGCGGTGTATTATTGGAGAAGGTTCTGAAATATATGGACAGGTATACGGTTCCGTCATTGGCGCAGGCGTTGTAATTGGTAAGAATACGGTGGTGCGGGATTCGATTATTATGCAGGATACCGTGATTGGCGATAATGTTACAATTGACAAAGCTATTGTAGCGGAGAATGTGTCCATCGGCAACAATGTGGAACTTGGCGTGGGCGAGCCGGCTGAGAACAAACTGAATAAGAGTGTTTATTCGTTTGGTTTGGTAACCATTGGTGAGAACTCTGTGGTGCCGTCAGGCGTTAAGGTGGGCAAGAATACTGCAATTGCCGGTAAGACAACAAAAGAGGATTATCCAGAAGGCCTTTTGGCAGGAGGCGAATCAATCATTAAGGCAGGTGACATACTATGAAGGCATTAGGAATTATATTAGCAGGTGGAAATAACAGCAGGATGCAGGAGCTTTCCAATAAGAGGGCGATTGCAGCTATGCCGGTAGGCGGGAGTTACCGCTGTATAGATTTTGCACTCAGCAACATGAGCAATTCACATATTCAGAGGGTGGCAGTGCTGACCCAGTATAATGCGAGAAGCCTGAATGAGCATTTGAGTTCTTCTAAATGGTGGGACTTCGGAAGAAAACAGGGAGGTTTGTATGTATTTAATCCTACCGTTACTTCCGACAATGCGTGGTGGTATCGCGGTACGGCAGACGCAATGTTAAGAAACATTGATTTCCTCAAGCGCAGCCATGAGCCTTATGTAATTATTGCATCGGGTGATTGTGTCTATAAGATGGATTACAATAAGGTATTGGAATTCCATATCGAGAAAAAGGCAGATATCACAATCGTATGTAAGGATATGCCGATGGAAGAGGATGTCAGCCGCTTTGGCGTGGTAAGGATGAATGAGGACTCAAGGATTGTGGAGTTTGAGGAGAAGCCGATGATTGCACAGTCCAACACGATTTCAGCCGGTATTTATGTAATCCGTAGAAGACAGCTGATTGAGATGTTAGAGCGCTCCGCAGAGGAGAACCGCTATGACTTTGTCAATGATATTTTAATCCGTTACAAGAACATGAAGCGCATCTACGGCTATAAAATCGAGGAATATTGGAATAACATTTCTACGGTGGAGTCTTATTATCAGACGAACATGGATTTCCTGAAGCCGGAGGTAAGAAAATATTTCCGAGACGAGCCTAAGATTTATTCCAAGGTAGACGACCTTCCGCCTGCGAAATACAACGTCGGCTCCGATGTGCGCAATAGTCTGGTGTCAAGCGGCTGTATCATTAACAGTAAGGTAGAAAATTCAGTTCTCTTTAAGAAAGTTTTTGTCGGTAAGAATTGTGTAATTAAGAATTCTATTATTTTGAATGATGTATATATCGGTGACAATACGCATATTGAGAATTGCATTGTTGAGAGCCGTGATACGCTGCGTGCAAACACGTTTTTCAGTGGGGGCGACGGAATCAAGGTTGTCTTTGAGCACAATGAGAGATATGTGATATAATCTGCTCGTTCAGTCAGTCAAAATAAGGTGGCTTAATCGAGCTGGCACGGATTTTATAGGCAAAGTGCTGAGGAAAAATAGGAATTGCAAAGGGGGCGGAGATTTATGAAGATAACAGATGTTAGAATCCGTAAAGTAGAGAAAGAAGGAAAAATGCGGGCTGTGGTCTCCATTACCATTGATGACGAGTTTGTGGTACATGATATCAAAGTGATCGAGGGCGAAAAAGGTCTCTTTATCGCGATGCCCAGCAGAAGAGCGGCGGATGGGGAATACCGTGATATCGCTCATCCCATCAATTCTCAGACACGAGACAATATACAGCAGATTATTCTGGAGAAGTATCAGTCAGAAATTGAAACAGAAGTATAAAGCGATAACTCCGGACATGCCGGATGGCATTATGGGGAGCCCCAGGGCATAAAATAAAAAAGGCGGTGGACAGGGGGCGCAGTGTTCGCCTGCTTCTGTACATAGCCCGGATAAAAGAACAGCCGGCAACGCTTCTTTAGCGTTTGCCAGCTGTTCTTTGTTTTGGAAAAGCTTGCACATTCGTTACAACGGAACATGTGTAAAGCCTTTTTCGTTTCCACGTGGACTTGTCCATGACAATTAAGAAACCCGTACGTACCTTGCAGAAACATATCCTTTCAAGGTTCTTCCGTTTCGCTTTACGCTGATATGATACCATTTCTGCCTGTCTGCACCGGTAGTCTGGCTCAGAATCGTGACTTTTGTGCCTTTGGGGAGGGAAGTGATGAGCTTGCTCTTGGCGCTGGCAGATGAGCGGAGATTGAGCCAATTAGCAGTTACGGAGCCGGTGCTCTGTTTTGTCTTGCCGGTGGTCAGAAGATCGCTTCTGATATAGCCGTGTTTCTTTTTGCCATTAATATAGAAGGAAACGCGACTCCAGGGTGTGCCGGACTTAGTGCTGGTGGTACAGCTGACGGTAACCTTGGCGCCGGGAGAGAGTGTAGCGATCGCAGAATGATTGGTGCCGGCATGTTTGCGTACATTTGACGATACACGGACGGTTGCAGCACGGGCAGCGCATCTGGTGCGCGCTGTGAGGATTTTTGAGAATTTTCCTACAGAGGAACCTCTGTAAGCGCGGACACGGTAATAATATTCTCTGCCGCCCTGGAGTTTCATATTGCAGAAAGCGTGGTTGCCGGCAGCGACAGTCTTGATTTTTTTATAGGGGCCATCGTATGAGGAAGCGCGGTAAACCTGGTAGCCGGACACTCCGTTTTGTGAAGCCCAGGAGATATTGATGCTTTTTTGGGTGGTAACTCCACATTTTAAACCGGTAATTTTGGCTGGTTTGCTGGCGGCAGATGCGTTCTGAGGTATACTGAGGGAAACAAGCGCAAGCAGAAGAAAAGTGAGTAGATACTTCCCTGGGTGACGTTGTTTTTGTAATGGTGTGCCCCAAGAGGCATGTGGTCTGTACATTGGTTTTGTTTTCATAAAATTCACTCCTTTTCCTTAACATCTAATTTAATTAAAAGGAAATGTCTGGAAAAAGTCAATGGTAAATGAAAAATTCATTGATTATTAAGAAATTGCAGAAGAAGACTTTATAAAACCGTAACAAGTAGTTGTAAAAATTTATAAAATTCAGGGATATTTATTCCTAAAATCGACTGCAATGTGATATACTAAAAAGAAGTTGTTTTTCTATTTCCGCGGGTAAGGCTTTGTAACACAAAGGTGCGAAAAGTCTCTCTGTAAGTGGGAAATGTTGAAATGGACTGTATGGAGACAGCGAACGGCTTTTGCCGCTATATAGAAAGGATGAAAGGTTATGTTGGAGATTTTGAAAGCCGCCATATATGGGATTGTGGAGGGGGTTACAGAGTGGCTGCCGGTGAGCAGTACGGGACACATGATTTTGCTGGAAAAAATTATGCCGATGAATGTTTCGCAGGAGTTTTGGAATATGTTTTTGGTGGTCGTGCAGCTGGGGGCTATACTGGCGGTGGGATTGATGTTCTGGAAGAAAATATTCCCGTTTCGTTTTGAAAAGGCAAGGGTCGTTGACTGGAATATTATGGAGTTGTGGGGCAAGATTCTGGTTGCCTGTATTCCAGCGGGTATTGTAGGCGTTGTGTTCGGAGACTGGCTGGATGAACATTTGTACAATTTCTGGGTTGTCGCGGTTATGTTGATTGCCGTGGGTATTATTTTTATAATTGTTGAGAATAAGAATAAACATAACAAGCCGGTGATTTGTCATACGAGAGAGCTTACCTGGCAGGTGGCTTTTATTATCGGACTCTTTCAGCTATTGGCGGCGGTATTTCCAGGGACGTCACGTTCCGGCGCCACGATTATCGGGGCGTTAATGATTGGTGTTTCACGGACTGTGGCGGCAGAATTTACATTTTACCTGGCAATCCCGGTGATGTTTGGCGCAAGCCTTTTAAAACTTTTGAAGTTTGGTTTTGCATTTACCAGTCTTGAGCTCGCTATTTTGTTGGTAGGTATGGTTGTTTCTTTTCTTGTGTCAGTGGTAGTGATACGTTTTCTGATGGGCTATATTAGGAAACATGATTTTAAAGTATTCGGCTGGTATCGTATTTTCCTGGGCGCATTGGTTCTGATCTATTTTGGTCTTTAATATAGAGTTAGCGGTAAGGCTTTTTGGCGCTATAAATATTGGCTATAAAAAGTGCAAAAACGTAAAGTTACATATAGAAAAGGAGAAATAAACCATGATTGTAATTGCCGGGCTGGGAAATCCTACGTCCAAATATAAAGGTACGCGCCACAATGTCGGTTTTGAGGTGATTGATATGCTGGCGGACAGATACAATATCCGGGTCAAGGATAAGAAACATCAAGCTTTATGCGGCACGGGACTCATAGAGGGGCAGAAGGTACTTCTTGTGAAGCCGCAGACGTTCATGAATTTGAGCGGGGAGAGTATTGGCGCCATTCTCAATTTTTATAAGTTGGAGCCGCAATCACAGTTGATTGTCGTTTATGATGACGTCAGCTTAGAGCCTGGCAGGCTGCGCATCCGCATGAAGGGCAGCGCAGGGGGGCATAATGGCGTTAAGAGCGTTATTAGCCATGCGAAGACTCAGGAATTCCAGCGGGTGAAAGTCGGTGTAGGTGAGAAGCCGCAAGACTGGGATCTTGCAGACTATGTATTGCGCTGTCCACCGAGAAAGGAACGGGTTCTGTTGAAGGAAGCCTTTGATCATGCATGCACGGCAATTGGTTTGATGGTTCAGGGGAAGACTGAACAGGCCATGAATCAGTTTAATTAAAAGATACTTTGGAACGTTTTGGTGTGACCGTGCGAACGGTATTGCAGAACATGGCATAAACGAATAAACATCATAAAATGGGCAATGCCTAAGTAGGAGGGAAAATGAAAAGTTTTACAGAGCCCCTGGAAAGGCTCGAAGAATATAACAAATTAAAAATAAGATTAACAAAAGAGAAAGGGATTATGCAGGTTTCCGGGTGTATTGACACTCAGAAGCCTCATTTCATGTATAGTCTTCTGGGAGGGGAGAACAGCGGCATAATTGTCACCTTTCAAGAACAGAAAGCACGGGAGCTTTATGACGCTTACCGCTTTTTTGACAGGGATGTGGTCTATTATCCGGCCAAGGACGTGTTGTTTTATCAGTCGGATATCAGGGGAAATCTGCTGACCGCAGAGCGGCTTACGGCAGTCAAATCCCTGGTTGAGCGGCAACGCGTCACAGTCGTCACGACGTTTGACGCCTTGATGGACCGGGTACTGCCGCTTGCGGAAATCAGTAGATTTATTTTGGAATTCACTGTCGCTGATACGCTGGATATGGAGGAAGCGAAGGAAGAGCTGGTGCGCATGGGCTATGAGCGCAATTATCAGGTGGAGGGCGCCGGGCAGTTTGCCATTCGGGGCGGAATCCTCGATATCTTTCCGCTGACGGAGGAGAACCCCTATCGTATTGAGCTGTGGGGAGATGAGATCGACTCAATTCGCAGCTTTGATGCGGAGAGCCAGAGGTCAATAGAAAATTTGCAACTTGTGCGTATCTATCCGGCAAGCGAGGTTGTGCTGTCAGAGGAGCGCATAAACCGAGGGATGGCAAAGATAGAGCAGGAGAAAGAACGGCTGTATGCATCCTTGCGGGAGGAGATGAAGACGGAGGAGGCGCATCGCCTGAAAACGTCGGTGGAAGCGTTGGCAGAAGAGGTCGCAGAACTTGGGCAGAGCAGCGGATTGGACAGCTATCTGGCTTATTTTGCGGAGGAAACGGTCTCATTTTTGGACTATTTTGATAGGGGAAAAACAGTTGTATTTTTGGATGAGCCTGCCAGGATTGCGGAAAAAGGGCGGGTATTGGGGCAGGAGTTTGCCGAGAGCATGCAGCACCGTCTGCAAAAAGGCTATATTTTACCGGGACAGATGAACGCCTTGTACGCTGGGGAAGAAATTTTGGCCAAAATGCAGCGTCAGAAATGTGTGGCTTTGACAACCCTGGATTTAAAAGCAAATGAAATGGATATAAAAACAAGATATAATATAACGACAAGAACGGTCAACCCCTATAACCGCAGTTTTGAACTGTTGGTGAAAGATTTGCAGCAGTATCGCAGGAAAAAGTATCAAGTAATTCTTTTGTCGGGTTCGCCCACAAGGGCTAAGAATCTGGCAGAAGATTTGCAGGCGGAAGGTCTCAGTTCTTTTTACAGCGAGGGTTACGATCATTCGCTTCAGGCCGGGGAGGTGATGGTTGCCTACGGCAAATTGAAAAAGGGCTTTGAGTACCCGGATATCAAGTTTGTGGTGATTACGGAGAGCGATATTTTCGGAGGAGAGAAGAAACGCAAGAAGAAACGTAAAATCTATGAGGGCGAGAAGATTCAGAGCTTTACGGATTTGAGCGTGGGAGATTATGTTGTGCATGAGCAGTACGGCGTAGGTGTTTACCGCGGTATTGAGAAGATTGAGATTGAGAAGACGGCCAAAGACTATGTGAAGATTGAATATGACAAGGGCAGTACTTTGTATGTTCTTGCCACACAGCTGGAAGCCATTCAGAAGTATGCCGGAGCCGAGGCTAAAAAGCCCAGGATTAATCGCTTGGACGGACAGGAGTGGAAAAAGACTAAAAATCGTGTCCGAGGCGCGGTAAATGAGATCGCCAAAGAGCTTGTGGAGCTTTATGCGGCCAGACAGCAGACGGAAGGATTCGTTTACGGACCAGATACCGTGTGGCAGAAAGAGTTTGAAGAGCTGTTTCCTTTTGAAGAGACAGAGGACCAGGCTTTGGCAATTGAGGCTACGAAGCGGGATATGGAGAGCAAGAAAATTATGGATCGCCTGATCTGCGGGGACGTGGGATATGGCAAGACAGAAATTGCCATTCGTGCCGCTTTTAAGGCGGTGCAGGAGGGAAAACAGGTGGCGTATCTGGTGCCGACGACAATTTTGGCGCAGCAGCACTATAATACGTTTGCCCAGCGGATGAAGGATTTTCCGGTGCGGGTGGATTTGATGTGCCGTTTCTGCACAAACGCCCAGATGAAACAGACTGTGGCGGACTTAAAGCGCGGCATGGCTGATATTGTGGTTGGCACGCACCGGATTTTATCTAAAGATGTGGAATTCAAAGATTTGGGCTTGCTGATCATAGATGAGGAACAGCGGTTTGGCGTGGCGCATAAGGAAAAGATAAAGCAGATGAAAAAGGATGTGGATGTGCTGACCCTGACGGCGACCCCGATTCCCAGGACGCTGCATATGAGTTTGATTGGCATTCGTGATATGAGCGTTCTCGAAGAGCCGCCGATGGACCGCCTGCCAATCCAGACCTATGTGATGGAGTACAATGAGGAAATTGTGCGCGAGGCGGTGAACCGTGAACTTGCGCGGGGCGGACAGGTTTTCTATGTGTTTAACCGCGTCAATCAGATTGTCGAAGTTACCTCTAAGATTGCGGAGCTGGTGCCGGAGGCAAACGTGGCCTTTGCCCATGGGCAGATGAAGGAGCGGGAGCTTGAGAATATTATGTATCAGTTTATCAATGGGGAGATCGACGTATTGGTGAGCACCACCATCATTGAGACCGGGCTTGACATTTCTAATGTAAACACAATGATAATCCATGACGCCGACAATATGGGATTGTCCCAGCTCTATCAGCTTCGCGGCAGGGTGGGGCGTTCCAACCGTACCGCCTATGCGTTTTTGATGTACCGCAGAAATAAGATGCTGAAAGAAGTGGCGGAGAAACGCTTGTCGGCAATCCGGGAATTCACAGAGTTGGGCAGCGGCTTCAAGATTGCTATGCGGGATTTGGAAATCCGGGGAGCGGGAAATCTGCTGGGCGCAAGGCAGCATGGCCATATGGAGGCGGTGGGCTATGATCTCTATTGTAAGATGCTCAATGAGGCGGTGAAGAACCTCAAAGGGGAGAAGACAGAGGAACAGTTTGAGACGACGCTTGAGCTGAATGTGAATGCCTTCATTCCGCCAACGTACATTCCCAATGAATTTCAGAAACTGGATATTTATAAGCGGATTGCCGTCATTGCGGACAGAGAAGAGAGCGAGGAGATGATGGAAGAGTTGATTGACCGTTTTGGGGAACCGCCGAGGTCAGTGGAGAACCTTCTGGCAATCGCACAGTTGAGAGCGAAAGCCCATGACTGCTATTACACTGAAATTAAAGAGAATAGGGATAAAATAAAATTTGCATTTTATTATCAGGCGAAGATAAATCCGGCAAATATTATGCAGATGGCGGAGAAATACGAGGGCGCGCTTACATTTGTGCGGGATATGAAGACGCCGTATTTTGAGTATAGCAAAGATAATAATACCCGCCTCAAGGCGCTGGGGATTTTGGAACAGGTGGAGATGATACTGAATGATACCAGAGAGCTTTTGGTAGATGAAAATAGTTGCGAAAAATCTGTGAAATCCGAGAAAAACAGTTGCTAGCACAAAAAAAAAGAACTATAATACTATTAAATGCGCCGGAAAAACAGGCGAAAGTTTTGCCGCGGCGGCCGGCAGGGGAGGCGAACTGCCTTGCGACGAGCGCCCCGCGGGGAAAATTAAAGATACGCACAGGAGGATATTATGAAAGTGAGAAAATTACTGCCGCTGCTCATGGCTGCGGTATTGGGAGTGTCCGCATTGACCGGATGCGGCAATAGTATTGATGCAAATAAGGTTGGTGCAACGCTGGATGGGCAGGAGATTTCTTTAGGATTTATGAATTTTATGGCCCGCTATCAGCAGGCAATTTACGATGGGCAGTTTTCTTCTATGTTTGGCGGGCAGACGGATACCTGGAGCCAGGAGCTGTTTGAACAGGGCACGGATGCCGAGACCTCTGTGAAGAAGAATGTTGCCGACAGCATAGAGGAATTTTATTTGCTGGAAAAGCACATGGCGGACTATAAAGTTGAGGTTACGGACGAAGAGCTGACAGCCATGGACGAAGCTGCTGACAAGTTTATGGAGGATAATTCCAAGAAGGCGTTGAAGCAGCTGGGAGCAACGAAAGAATATGTAAAAGAGATGCTGCGCCTGTCCACGATCCAGGCTAAGATGCGCACTGCAATCCATGCGGAAGTGGACACAGAAGTGTCTGACGAGGAAGCTGCGCAGAAGACAATCAGTTATGTGCAGGTAGCGTGCAAATCGACCACGGATGAAGAAGGGAAGACTGTAGAATATACAGAGGAAGAGAAAGAAAACATTAAGAAACAGGTAGAGGATTTCCGTAAATCAGCCAAGGATGATTTCAAGGCGGCGGCAGAAAGCGCAGGCTATACGGTATCGGAGGCTTCCTTTGGCGATAAAGATGAGAGCTATACCTTAGATGACGCAGTTATTGAGGCGGCTAAGAAATTGTCTGAAGGCAAGATCAGCAAGGTAATTACGACAGACGATAACTACTATGTGGTGCGTATGGACAGCACATTTGACAAGGAAGCAACGGAGACTAAGAAGAAATCCATTGTTACTACGCGTAAGAATGAGCATTACACAGAGGTTTGCGACGGATATAAGGAAAACGTAAAATTTGAACTCAACGAGGAAGAGTGGGCGAAGGTTAAATTTGATGAGCTGTTTTCCATAAAGGCAACCGAGACAGAGGAGGCGCAAGACGAAGCGACTGATAATGAGGCAGACGCAGCAGCGGACGAAGCGGCAGATAATGAGGCAGACGCAGCAGCGGACGGAGAGACTGATAATGCAGCAGACCAAGCTGCAACGGATGATGCAGCCGATGATAATGCAGATAAGGAAGAACCGTGAGAAATCTGACTTGCAGAATTTAGCCGGTTTTAACCGGATATTGTAATTGGGAGAGGGTATGAGAGACGGAGAAATATCGTTTCCATACCCTCTTTTATATCTTAGAGAGTTAAGGTGTAGAAGGATGAAAAAAATATGCCGGGCAGGAATCCTTGTGGCAGTGGTAATTGTGTTTGCAGGACTCGTCTGTATGCAATACCGGGATCAGAATCCACAGCGGTATGAGGGACAGTTTTTTGACTGTTTTGATACGGTGACGATGATTACCGGGTATGCCGACAGCCAGCAGGATTTCTCAGAAAAGCTTGAACTGCTTCAGGCTAAACTTGTGTATTACCATCAGCTTTACGATATTTACCACACATATGACGGTGTCAACAATCTCAAGACAATCAACGATAATGCCGGGGTGGAAGCTGTAAAAGTGGATGCGGAAATCTTCGATTTGCTCAAGTTCGGGAAGGAAATGTATGATAAGACTGAGGGCAGGCTGCATATTGCGTACGGCAGCGTGCTCTCTCTGTGGCATGAATACCGTGAGGAAGGATTGCGGAACCCGCTCCAGGCAAAGCTGCCGCCGCAGGCGGAGCTTGAGGCGCGCGCCGCGCATATAGATATAGAAAAGGTAATACTCGATGAGCAGTCCTCCACCGTTTATCTTGCCGACGCGCAGATGTCTTTGGATGTGGGGAGTATCGGCAAGGGGTATGCCGTACAAAAACTTGCAGCGTATGCCAGAGAAATTGGCCTGAAACATGCGTTGATTTCCGTAGGTGGAAATGTATGTGCAGTAGGGGAGCGGGCAGATGGGACGCCCTGGCGTGTAGGGATAGAAAATCCGACGCTTGACAGCGAGAAACCGTACCTGGCGGCAGTCGGGCTTTCGGATGGATGTCTTGTCACAAGCGGCGACTATCAGCGGTATTATGAGGTGGATGGGGAGCGGTATTGTCATATTATTGACCCTGAGACCAATATGCCGCCGCAATATTTTGCCTCCGTGTCGGTACAGGCAGAGGATTCCGGCGTTGCCGATGCGTTGTCGACATCTCTGTTTAATATGGAGTATGCGCAGGGCGTTTCCCTGGTAGACAATATGGAGGGCGTAGAGGCAATGTGGGTAGGAAAGGATGGTGAAATCCGTTATTCCAGCGGGTTTAAAGTCTATGAAGAAAAATGATCTTAAATTGCTGGCAGTTTTGCTGGGGCTTGCCCTGGCCGCCTTTGTGGGGATGTCCCTTTATGCGCGTTTTACGACGAAAGAGCCGCAGGCGGTTGTCCTTTTAGATGGCAAAGAGCGGGGCCGCTATTCTTTATCAGAGGAAACGGTGGTGGAAATTCGTCAGGAGGACGGCAGTTATAATATATTACAGATTCGTGATGGAAAGGCTGAAATCACAGAGGCTTCCTGCCCGGATAAGATTTGTGTCAATCACCGTCCGGTGCGCGGGCAGGGTGAAAGTTTGGTGTGCCTCCCGAACCGGTTGGTGGTGGAGATAGAGAATGGAGAAGACCTTGGGATAGACGCTGGTACGAGGTAGCGGGGTGTGCCGGTGAGGGTCAAAGAATGATGAGGATCGACATGGCAGCTGGCGGGAGATTTGCAATTGTGTGAGAGATTGTAGAGTGGAGGACAAAAATGGCAAAGAAAACGGCGTATTTGGGAATGTTCACAGCGTTGGCGTTCGTATTTTCTTATATTGAGTTTCTTTTGCCCATCAACCTGGGTATACCGGGGATAAAGCTGGGGCTGGCAAATCTTGTCAGTATTGTAGCCTTATATACGATGGGCGCTTCGTGGGCGTTTCCCTTGTCGCTTGTGCGGATTTTACTTACAGGGCTGACATTTGGCAACCCGGCAAGCATGATATATAGCCTTGCAGGTGGAATATTAAGTCTTGCTATAATGATTGTCGCGAAACGGTGTAAGCTGTTTTCTGTCACTGGGGTCAGTGTGTTGGGCGGCGTTTTCCACAATGTAGGACAGATATTAGTCGCTATTTTGGTTGTGGAGACTGCAAGTCTCTTGTATTATCTGCCAGTGCTGATTTTATCTGGAACTGCCGCGGGTGTGCTAATAGGATTATTATCATCTATATTAATTCGACACTTAAGAAAAATCACAGAGATGGAACAGGTGGGGAGATGAATAAGCGGTAAGACCTTTAGGCACAATAGAAATTACAAAATGCAAAATGTTTGCCATTAACAAATAATCATGATAGAGAAACAATAGATAAAAAATTAAATCATATATCAATAAAGTGAAAGGACTGGTTATGAAAAAATTACTTGTTTTTTTGAATAATTACAAAAAGGAATGTATATTGGCGCCCTTGTTTAAAATGTTAGAAGCGTCGTTTGAATTGATTATACCATTGGTTGTGTCGGCAATTATTGATGTGGGCATCGCCAAGGGTGATGGACATTATATCGTACGTATGTGCTTTATTATGGTAGCTTTAGGGCTGCTGGGGCTCGTCAGTTCCGTGACGGCGCAGTATTTTGCAGCTAAGGCGGCGGCAGGTTTTGGCACGAAGGTGCGGCATGCGCTGTTTGCGCATATCCAGAGTTTTTCTTTTTCGGAGATTGATAAGGCAGGGACGGCCACGCTGATTACCCGCATGACGAGCGATATTAACCAGGTGCAGTCGGGGGTCAATATGGTGCTGCGCCTGTTCCTTCGCTCCCCCTTTATCGTGTTGGGGGCGATGGTGATGGCTTTTACGATTGATGGCAAGTCAGCCCTGATTTTTGTGGTGACAATCCCTTTATTATCGCTGGTAGTATTTGGTGTGATGGCGGCCAGTATTCCGCTGTACCGCAAGGTGCAGGAAAGGCTGGATAGAGTGCTGGGAATTACCAGGGAGAACTTGACCGGCGCCAGGGTAATCCGCGCGTTCCATAAAGAGGAGGAGGAAAAGAACCGTTTCGAGGAAGGGTTGGAGAATCTCACCGCTATGCAGACGCATGTAGGCAAAATCAGCGCGTTTTTAAATCCTGTCACTTATGTGATTATCAATGCGGCAACGATTGTCCTGCTCTATACGGGGGCAGTTCAGGTAGATGTCGGTAATCTCACGCAGGGGGAAGTGGTGGCGCTGGTAAATTATATGTCGCAGATTCTCGTAGAACTCATTAAGCTGGCGAATCTGATTATCACAATTAACAAAGCAGTTGCCTGTGCAAATCGCGTATCTTCTGTTTTGGACATGGAGAGCACGATGCCGGTGGACGCTTCCGCTTCCTTCCGGGAGGGAGAACAGAAGAGTCCTTCGTTTGAGAAGCCAGATGACGGCAATATCATGGTACAGTTTGAACATGTGGGGCTGACGTATCAGGAAGCCGGGGCGGAGAGCCTGTCTGACATTGATTTTTCTGTGAAAAAAGGCGAGACCGTAGGTGTGATTGGCGGTACTGGTTCGGGGAAAACCTCGCTTGTGCACCTGATTCCCAGGTTTTATGATGCGACGCGCGGCAAGGTGCTTGTGGCGGGGCGGGATGTCCGGGAATATTCTCTGGAAGAGCTGCGGCAGAAAGTAGGCATTGTCATGCAGAAATCCGTGTTGTTTGCGGGTACAATCCGTGAAAATTTGCGCTGGGGCAAGGCCGATGCTGCGGATGAAGAACTCTACGAAGCGTTGCAGACGGCGCAGGCGAGAGAAGTCGTGGAGGGCAAAGCCGGTAAGCTTGACGCGCCTGTGGAGCAGGGAGGCAAGAATTTTTCCGGCGGGCAGCGGCAGCGTTTGACGATTGCCCGTGCGCTGGTGCGCAAGCCGGAGATTTTGATTTTGGATGACAGCGCGTCGGCGCTCGATTATGCTACGGACGCCAGGCTGCGCTTGGCAATCCGCGGGATGAAAGAGAAGCCCACGGTGTTTATCGTTTCCCAGCGTACTTCCTCCATCCAGCATGCCGATAAGATTATCGTTCTCGACGATGGAGAGATTGCAGGCATGGGCACGCATGAAAAGCTGCTTTGTGATTGTGCGGTTTACCGGGAAATCTATGATTCCCAGTATAAAAAAAGTAATGCGGCCGTTTCCTAAGTCTGGCAATGGGAACGTGATTGACAAAACGAATGGTACCTCTGGAGGTAAGCGATGAAAAAGAAAAAAAGTCAACTTCAAACCTTGAAGAAAGTATTGAAATATATTAAATCTTATCGAATTTTTCTCATACTGTCCCTGCTGTTTGCAGTAGCGACGGTGGCGTCCACGCTGTATTTTCCGGTGCTGACCGGCGAGGTCATCGACCATATTTTGGGGTTCGGCCAGGTGGAGTTTGCAGTAATTATGGGGCTGCTTGGCAAAATGGGGGCAATCATTGCGGTAACTGCGCTTGCGCAATGGCTGATGAATGTCTGTAACAACAAGATTACTTACGAGGTGGTACAGGATGTGCGCCGGGAGGCTTTTGCCAAGATGGAAATTTTGCCTCTCAAATTTATCGATGCGCATTCCCATGGAGAGCTGGTGAGCCGTGTGATTGCGGATGTCGACCAGTTTGCCGACGGGCTTTTGATGGGATTTTCGCAATTATTTACCGGCGTGGTGACGATCCTGGGCACATTGTTGTTTATGTTGAGCATCAATGTCAAGATTACGTTGGTAGTGGTGCTGGTGACGCCGGTTTCTCTGTTCGTGGCAAGCTTTATCGCACGCCGGACATTTTCCATGTTCATGCTGCAATCGACGACGCGTGGGGAGCAGACGTCATTGATTAATGAAATGATTGAGAACCAGAAAGTGGTGCAGGCGTTTTCCAAAGAAGAGGATGTATTGGACAAATTTGACGAAATTAACGCCAGGCTGGAAAAGGCTTCCTTGCGGGCGACGTTTTTCTCCTCCCTGACAAATCCGGGTACGCGTTTTGTCAACAGCCTGGTATATACCGGGGTTGCGCTCGTAGGTGCGTTTCTTGCCATGTCGGGGAACGGCGCGCTTACGGTCGGGCAGCTATCCTGTTTCCTCAGCTATGCCAACCAGTACACGAAACCCTTCAATGAGATTTCCGGCGTGGTGACGGAGCTGCAAAATGCCCTTGCCTGTGCGGAGCGCATCTTTGCATTGATTGATGAAGAGCCGCAGACGCCGGAGCCCGAAGATGCGGGGATTTTGCAAGATGTGAAAGGGAATGTGCAGCTAGAGCATGTGTATTTCTCTTATGCGCCGGAGCAGAAATTGATTGAGGACTTTAATCTCAATGTGCAGCCGGGACAGAGAGTGGCTATCGTAGGGCCGACCGGCTGCGGAAAGACGACGATTATCAATCTTTTGATGCGTTTTTATGATGTGGACGGCGGGAGCATTCAAGTGGAAGGAAAAGATATTCGCGCGGTCACGCGAAGGAGCCTCAGAGAGAGCTACGGCATGGTGTTGCAGGAGACGTGGCTGAAAGCTGGGACTATTCGGGAAAATCTGATGATGGGCAAGCCGGACGCCACAGAAGAAGAAGTACTGGCAGCTGCAAAGGCGGCGCATGCCCATAGCTTTATCAAACGTCTGCCGAACGGCTATGACACGGTGATTGGCGAGGAGGGCGGAAGTCTCTCTGTGGGGCAGAAACAGCTTCTTTGCATTGCCCGGGTGATGCTCTGTCTGCCGCCGATGCTCATCTTAGATGAAGCGACTTCCTCTATTGACACCAGGACGGAAATGAAAATCCAGAATGCCTTTGCCAAAATGATGGAAGGGCGTACCAGTTTCATTGTCGCGCACAGACTGTCCACCATCCAGGAGGCGGATATTATTCTGGTGATGAAAGACGGGCATATCTTAGAGCAGGGAAATCACGAGGAATTGCTGAAACAGGGAGGCTTCTATTCGGAGCTCTACAACAGTCAGTTTGCGGTATAGTCAAATACCGTCATCTGCACAGGCTGCGGCGTGTCTGTGAGCTTGGAGGTGCGCACGCCTAGCAGACGGATGGGTTCGCCGTTCCACAGTTCGTTGAAGAGCAGGCAGGCGTTGTGGTAAAGCGTCTCCGCGTCGGCAGTGGCTGCTGTAAGCTGTCTCTGGTGGGAGACTTCGGTAAAGGAAGCATAGCGGATTTCCGTGCTCACCATGCCGGCGTACTGCCCATATTTCCGTAAGCGGGAAGAGACCTGCCGGCATAGGGCGTGCAGGGTCCGTTTGGCGTCCTCGGAGGTCTCAGCGTTTTGGGCTAGCGTGGTGCGGTTGCCGACGCCTTTGAGTTCGCTGTCTTCCGTCTGCACGGGCGCGTGATCTATGCCGTTGGCAAACTCCCAAATCAGCCTTCCGTGCTTCTTCATGTGGCTCTCTAAGATGCGGGGGTCCATACGGGCCAGGTCTCCGATGGTGAGGATTTCTAACTTCTCCAAGGTGGCGGCGGAGGCCCTCCCCACCATGAAAAGCTCGCGCACGGGCAGAGGCCACATCTTGGCTTCGATTTCTTCTGGAAATAAAGTGTGCACCTTGTCTGGCTTCTGGAAATCGGACGCCATCTTAGCCAGCAGTTTGTTGGAGGAAATGCCGATGTTTACCGTAAATCCCAGCGTATTCTTTACCGTATCTTTGATTTGTTCTGCCGCCGCAGTGGGAGCGCTGTAGCGGTGTCTGTATTCTGTGAAATCCATGTAACATTCATCAATGCTCACCTGTTCTATCAGAGGGCAGAAATCTATGAGCAGCGCCATCAGACGTTGGCTGTACTGCGCGTATAATTTGTGGTTGGGCGGTTCTAAGACCAGGCGCGGGCATTTTTGCAGCGCATGGGCGACTGGTTCCCCAGTGGTAATCCCGAATGCTTTGGCCGGGATGGACTTTGCGAGCACGACGCCATGGCGGCTTGCCATATCGCCGCCAATAATGGAAGGGATTTCCCGCAAGTCAAGATTGCTGCCCTGCTTCAGTTTTTCCGCTGCCGACCAGGACAGATAGGCAGAGTTCACATCTATATGAAAAATTAACCGTTCCGACATTTCGGAGCCTCCTAGTGCCTGTTATCAAAATCAATTCCACTGCGTTATTAAGTATATTATAGCAAACATTTGTTTGTATGTAAAGGCGACGGAGAATTTTCAGCCTCAAATATTCTCGCTTTTATATGGCAAGGCCCTTCCTAAATAAGATAAAAAATACCGAAAGACACGGGTAAGCGCCTTTCGGTATTTCATTGATTTATTAATTATTTGATCTTTACGTTACAAACGGCTTTCTTGCCGCTGGAGGTCTTGACTGTAATCTTTGCAGAACCAGCGGACTTTCCAGTCACTTTGCCGTTCTTTACGGTGGCAATCTTCTTGTTAGAGGTCTTCCAGGTGAGCGTGTCCGTTGAATTCTTAGGCTTCATGGTAGCCTTTAATTTATAGGACTTGCCGCGTTTTAAGGAAATGCTTTTTTTGTTCAGCTTCACGCTCTTAGCCGGAACCTTCTTGATGGTAACCGTGCAGGTTGCTTTCTTAGAACCTGCTTTTGCCGTAATCTTTACGGTTCCTGCCTTTTTGGCTGTAACCGTACCTTTTGACACTGTCGCTTTCTTTTTATCGCTTGTGCCCCATGTAATAGTTTTGTTGGAGGCGGTCGACGGTGATACGGTTGCTTTCAATTTCTTCTTCTCACCGACTTTCATGGTGAGTTTTGTCTTATCCAGTTTTACGGAAGAGACGTCTGTGGTGACGGTTACTTTGCATCTGGCAGTAACGGAGCCTGCTTTTGCTGTGATGTTGGCAGTACCGTTGGCCTTTCCGGTTACTTTACCGTTCTGATCTACGGTAGCAACGCTTGTTTTGTCGGAAGACCACTGAACTTTTAAGCCGGCGGGATTAACCGTAGCCGTCAACGTCTGGCTTTTGCCCTTCTTCAAAGATAATGTAGATTTCAGGGATATCTGGGCCACGGCAATTTCCACATCAGCGGTGCGGATAAAGTTATCTTCCTGGTAAGTAACCTTGATGGTCTTCTTACCATAAGTATTCATGTCGATTCCCTGGGTGTCAACCTGGAAATCTGTGATATTTTCGGTAACGCCGTCCTGACGGTTGGCAGTCACAGTAATATCGTTGGTGTTCAGCGTTTCGCCTTTTTTGTAAACCGTTTTTGTTTTCTGGACGGAGATGGATTTCAAAGCGTTCCGGTTCTTAACTGTGAACGAGCAGCCCTCTTTGTCCGCGCCGTCGGTTAGAGATAAGTCACTGTTCGCGCTTGTCAGGTACATGCCCGGCGACGATACGCTCTCAAACGATACCGTACCCTCTTTGCCGTTCAGCCCGGCAACGGTCTTAAAGGTCATTGACGCGGCAACACTGTTATCGGTGGATAAAGAATTGCTGTCAGTTGCATGCTGGGCAAGGACTACGTCTGTGCCGGTAACCTGTAAGTAAAGGCCCGGGCGGTTCCAGGATTCAATCGAAACGTAAGAAGCTGCGGCCGGATCGGCTTTTCCGGCAACAATTTCCCATTTGGAGTCCCCCTCGTTAGAGGTTGCCGTCATGCCCACGAGCTTGTCTGTCTTCTTTCCAGGTGTAAAGGGATAACCGCCGTCTCCTCTTGGCGTCAGGAAATCCTCATGGGTAATGTTATTTCCGGCGGAATCGCTAATCCAGCTTGTCGTACCGGTCAATCCGGTGGCCGTATCCTGAACCGGCTTCACCAGTCCGTTTTCATCAAAATTGATTTCCTCAATATAGGCTACGCGGCGTTTTCCGAATCCCCAGGGAAGACTGCCGTTGTGGTCGATCAAATATGTTTTCCCCTTGAAATCAAATACCGAAGGATGGCGTGTGTCGCCGGTCGGGTTCCAGTCAAGCAACACGTCCTGGAATTCCCAGTCTGCCTCATTCAAGTCGTCGCAGGTTGCGTAGGCCAGCTGTTCTCTCCAGTCTACGGCGAAGAAGAGATAGTATTTGCCGTAAGGCTTACCGTTCTCATCCTGGCGGCGGTAAAGGAATGGAGCCTCGGTAAAGAAATGGTAATTGGGAACCATTGCGCCATCTTTTTCCATCCATGTGTAGAGGCCGTTTAACATATAGTCTTCATCGTATTTCAAAAGACCCTGCATGCTTCCGCCGTCATTGTCGTTGGCAACGCCGTATTCCGTATAGGGGGTGTCGCCTTCGTAATTATGCGTGTTGAATGTACGGAATTTGGAGCATATAATATCACCATTGGGGAATTCAGCGCCTTTATCAATCGTATGAGTACCGCTCAAATCATTATAAGTTACGGTTTCCGGATAGCCATATGGCACGTCTACAAGCTGGGTAGTAGAAGTTCCTCTTGTATAGCTGGTAGAAACCGAGCCGTTTCTTGTTAAAAGGCTGCGTGTCGTTTTCATGGTAATCAGGCCGTTGTTATCCTTATCCTTAATGCTGATCATGTCTTCGTTCAGTTCAGCGATAAAGCAGAAGGTGTTGCCCCAGGCGATGTAGCGGTGTTCCACGCCGTTCTCATCCGTTTCCACCCATGCCGTGGGGTCAATATCGTCGTGGTTATGTCCAAACGGCCAGGTGACGTTATTCTGTACAAGCGGTACGCCGATGTCTACAAAGTATTTGGAAGCAGGATTTTTGTCGGCAATTCCTTTTGCCTGGCAGTAAGCTGCCTTGGCTTCGGCGCTGGACCATCCGGTAGGCGTGTCCGCAACGCCGACGCCGATATGTTTGATCCCATTAGAACAGTAATAAAAATAATAGTAATCTTTGTTCATTTCGGGGTCGCGGTGTTTCATCACCTGTCCGGCCCAAGCTTCATTGCCGCCGGCCCAGGGGATATAGCTCTTATCGGCGGAGGCAACGACGCCGTGGTAGTTCCAGGTCTCCAGGTCTTTGGAGGAATAGCAGAACCAGTCCGGCATACTGTAACCGCCTCCATTGGTGGTGTTATCATGCCCCAGATAGAGGTAAACCGTATCGCCGTCCACTAAGACGCCGGGGTCCCCCGCATAAATCGTGTTTCCGTTCTCGTCAAACCCGCTAATCGGGTTCCCTTTGCTCTTCGGAAGCGTAATTTCCGTTCCGGCCGCCGCCTTTGCACCGTCTATGGCAGCCGCGTTTACAGCCGGTACGTCAGCGGTAAACAGCGACAATGCCATAACTGCGGCCAAGGCGCCTGCAATCACTTTTTTCATAGTCTTTCTCCTTTCCATTCATTAAAAATCGTAAGTTTATATTAGCACATATTCCTAATGACAGCAAGGAGTATTCCCATCTGTTTTAGGAAAAGTGTAAAAAAAAACGTGCAATTTCAATTGATTTTTGTTATGATAGAAATGGAAGGGCAAAACGCGTAAAGCCATGGGAATTGATGTTTAGAGCAATTTGGCCACCTTTAGATATTGGTTTTCATGGCGGAAGGCGTTTTGAGAAAGGATATTGGTATGATAGGAAAAAGGAATAAGTTTGTTAAGAGAGCCGCATCATTGATTCTGGCCGGCTGTTTGTTCTTTCAGGGATTTGGTGAGAGCGTGGCAGAGGCCGCTTCACCGGAGGAATTTGCGGCAGAAGTATCTTCTTTGCAAGAATCCGCGGCGGAGACAACGCTGTGCGAAGAGGGGTTTGAGTCCGGGACTGTCGGCGGATGGCTTGCCAAGGATGGAGCGAAGCTGTCTGTGGAGACGGACAATCCGAGGAGTGGGAATTATTGCATGAAAATTTCCGGCAGGGCGGCGACTTCCTCCGGGGCGAAACTGCAAATCGGGGATAAGCTTAGAAATGGTTATTACCTGACTGTTTCCGCTTACGCAAGGTATGCAAACGGCCCTCAGAATAAGACAATTCAAACGACCATGTCTTGCGGCGGCAAATATTATGGCTTAGGCGGCAGCGAACTTACACGAGGCGAGTGGGGGAAAATTACAGGCAGCCTGGCTGTTCCCAGCGGCGTCAGCTTGTCGGACGCCATCTTGTATTTTGAGACGCCATGGACGGCGGAGCCTTCGGCAGAAGAGGATTTAATGGATATCTATGTGGACGATGTCAAGGCGTCTCTGATTCCATTTTGCGATACCGGCGATTATCCTTCCTTGAAGGAATTGTACAAAGACCAGTTCCGCATTGGCCTTGCCGTGCCGGATTCTGTTTTGAATACGCCGGAGTACAGCCGGCTTTTCAGCCGGCAGTGTAATAGCATGACAATGGAAAACGAGATGAAGCCTGCTTATATCATGGATGAGGCGGCAAGTAAAAGTAATTTAAGCGAATACAAAGAGCATGTGGCTCTTAATTTTAACGCATATAAAACCGGACTGGAATATGCAAAACAGCATGGAATTGCCGTGCGCGGCCATGTGCTCGTCTGGCATTCCCAGACGCCGGATTGGTTTTTCTATGAGAATTATGATACCAGTGGAAAACGCGCGGACAGAGATTTGATGCTCACGCGGATGGAGAATTATATTAAAGAAGTCATCGCCTGGACGCAGACCAATTATCCCGGTGTAATCTATGCCTGGGATGTGGTAAACGAGGCGGTGGCGGATTATTTCGGGGCGGGGCCGGCGCCCATGCGCCAGGAGGACAGCCTCTGGTATCAGACGATCGGGGAGGACTTTGTGCAGAAAGCGTTTGCATACGCGCGCAAATACACAAAACAGTATCAGGGGGAAGACATTCAATTGTTTTACAATGACTACAATGAATATTTCCCAGCCAAGCGTGAAGGAATTATATCATTGTTAAAGCCTGTAAAGGAAGCCGGGAACATTGACGGCGTGGGTATGCAGAGCCATATTGATACGGCGCGTCCACTGGAAGGGGACAGCGGTTACATGACAACGGTGAGGAAGTTCCGGGACGAACTGGGGCTGCAAATCCATGTGACGGAGCTGGATATCGGCATGGCTGCGGGCGATACAGAAGAATCCCAGGGGGCTTATTACCAGAAATTTATGGAAGCTTTATTAAAAGAAAAGAGGGATGGAGCGAATATTACCAGTTTAACGTTCTGGGGGCTTACAGACGGCTTGTCGTGGCGTCCCGGCGAACAATGTCTGCTGTTCCGCGATGATTTGAGCCGAAAGCCTGCATTTGAAGGCGTTGTCAAGGCAATCGGCAATACCGGGGCAGCTATTGGCACATTGAAGGACATCGGCAAGGTAACGTTGACAGATGCGTGCAGACAGAAGCTCGAGGAAGCGCGGAATCTGTATAACTCTCTGACAGACGAACAGAAAGCTCTGGTGCCCGCGGAACTTCTGGCAATTCTGGAAGAGGCGGAAGCGGAGTATAAGAGGCTGGAGGAGGAGAGCAAGAATCCGCCTCCTGCCGCGAAAACGGTGATCAAGGGCGCGCATATCTTGTCAATCCCATCACAAATTTATACGGGGCGGGCATGGAAGCCTGCGCCCACCGTGGTCTGCAATGGCAGGAAGCTCGTGAAAGACAGGGATTACACGGTAACTTATAAGAACAACATTAATATCGGCAAGGCTCTGGCGGTAGTTCGCGGAAAAGGCGATTATGAGGGCACAGCGCAGAAAGAATTTACGATTACCGTCAAGAAAAATAAAGTCTATACAGTCGGTAATTACAAATACAAGATTACCGACGCTAAAACCAACGGCAAGGGATGCGTGGCGCTTGCCGGCATCAAGAGCAATGCGGTGAAGAAAAAACTGAAAAAAATTAATGTGGCTGCCACCGTGAAGATTGGCGGAAAGAATTTCAAAGTTACGTCCATAGGCAGCGCGGCGTGCCAGGGCTGTCCCAAAGTTTCTGCTGTGACAGTTGGCGGCAATGTTACGGGAATCGGCGCGAAAGCATTTTATAACTGCAAAAAATTAAAGAAAATAACGATTAAGACCACCAAACTCAAAACGGTAGGTAAAAATGCGCTGAAAAATATCCATGCAAAAGCCGTAGTTAAGGCGCCGAAACGCAGGCTCAAAGCATACCGAAAGCTGCTGAAATCCAAGGGGTTGAAGCGCGGGACAAAGATTTCTTTTTGACAAAACTTTAGTGCAGTGATATACTAAATGAAGATGCGAGTTGGCAAAGGGAAAGCCTGCAAGCTTTTCTCAACGAGTGAAATGAGGTGGAAAGAGTGGCAGTACGACAGGCAGATATTGATAAAGTCCGCGCATCTGTGTTAGGGCAGTTGGGCAATCGGGTTATGATACAATTAGATAGAGGGCGTAACAGAGTTGACATTCAAGAAGGCGTAATTCAGGGAGCGTACCCTTCCGTATTCACCATTTTAATTGATGAAGATGAGAAGAAACCACCGCAGCTTCTCTCCTTCAGCTATGCAGATATATTGACAAGAGATATTAGAATGAAATTGTGTTAAGCCAAACGGAATAAAACACTCCGATTCTGAATAGAATGTACCAATATTCAGATAGGAGTGTTTTTATTTTGGATTTAGCGAAAAAATATGTACATATGAATCGGGAAAAAGGAAAAGCTGTGACGCAGATTACGCTTGACGACGATTTCAATGTGCCGGATATGAAGCCGGATTTGATAAGAATCATACAGGACAAAGGGGAATTGAAGCTGGATGAGACGACCATCACCCAGGACCATGTGTGGCTCAAGGGCGTGTTGAAGTTTTCCCTGCTGTACCGCAGCGACCAGGAGGATGGTAAGATTAACACCATGAGCGGTGAGATTCCCTTTCAGGAGAGCCTTGCTATAGACGGCGCCAACGAATATGACACCGCCAAATTGAAGTGGGAGATGGAAGATCTCTCGATTGGTATCATCAATTCCCGCAAACTGAGCGTTAAGGCGTTAGTGACCTTACATGCAGTGATTGATGAAATTTACGATGAGGAGCTTATCACCGGCGTGGGCCAGGAGGAGGGCGTGCAGCTCTTAGAGCAGACTTTGTCCGCGATGGAGCTGTTCTTGTCTAAAAAAGATACCTTCCGTTTCAAGGAGGAAATTCTGCTGCCCTCCAATAAGCCGAATATCCGGCAGATGTTGTGGAAAAGCGTACAGCTTCGCGGCGTGGAGACGCGTCTTGTGGATCAGAAATTGAATATTAAGGGAGAAGCATTGGTCTTTGCGCTCTACGAGGGGGAGGATGAGGAAGAACATTTACAGTGGATGGAGACGGCGCTGCCGTTTACCGGGGTCATTGATTGCAGCGGATGCGGCGAGGATATGATTGCCGACGTAACGTATGACGTTGCCGCCATAGAGCTGGAAGTAAAGCCGGATTATGATGGAGAAGAGAGAATGCTCCACTTAGAACTGGTGCTGGACCTTGACATTAAGATTTTTAAGGAGGAGGAAACCCGGGTGGTAGCCGACCTCTATGTCGTAAACGAGAAATGGACGCCCATGTACCAGGAGGCGGTTTTTGAGAAATTGCTCATCCACAATGATTCTAAATGCAAAATTTCGGATAAAATCAGCATTGATGGAAATCAGGAGCCAATGCTGCAAATTTGTGCCAGTGAAGGGTATGCCGTGGCTGAGCAGGCGGAAATCGTGGAAGACGGCATTCAGGTAGAGGGAACGCTGCAAGTGACAATCCTCTATGTGACTGCCGACGACCGTATGCCGGTTGCCTCGGTCAAAGACATTCTGCCCTTCCATTATCTGATTGAGGCGCCAGGCATCCATGAGGGCTGCCGTTTCCATTTGCAGGCGGGCGTCGACCAGCTCACCACCGTCATGACGGACAGCAGCCAGGTGGAGGTAAAGGCAGCGCTCAACTTAAACTGCATTGTCTTCGAGCAGCAGAAAATCAACAAGATTACAGAGGTGGAGCAGGAACCGCTGAATATGGAGGAATTGCAGGAAAGTCCTGGGATTATCGGTTATATTGCCAAAGAGGGGGATCAATTGTGGGACATTGCCAAAGAGAATTTCACGACAATCTCTGAGATTGTGAAGACGAACCAGCTTTCTTCGGAGCAGATTAAAGCCGGGGATAAAATATTGATTATTAAGACGGTCGGGTAATGCCCGGACAGTAAAAATGTGGAAATTTTTCATTTCTTTTATCAGCGCAAATGGAGAAATCGTCGTGCAGGCGTGTGATGCTCTCCATTTGCGCTGATGTGTGAATGGCAGCAATATTTATATAAAAATACCAAAAACAGGGCGCTTTGCCTTGCTTTTTTCGTTATTCTGTTATAAGATGAGTATACCAATTAACTTTTTGTATGTGTTTTGAATGGAAAGGGAAGGAAAAGCAATGGTAAAGAAAAAATTTTTAGCGGCATTACTTGCCGCCGCTGTCATGGTGACAACAGTTACGGACGCCGTGATACCGGCAAGTGAAGCCCAAGCGGCGGAGACGGCGCCTCAGGAGATTATTCTCGACAGGACGGAAGTGTCGAATCCGATTCTCTCAAGTTACCCGAATGGCGACGTTCTGTATGGCGGGGACCCATCTGTGATGGTGGAGGGCGATACTGTCTATCTCTATACGGGGCGCGATATTCCCATTGATCTTTCGCAGGTGGACAGCAAAGGGAATAAGGTTCAGGATGGGTATTACATGTTTGAGTGGCAGTGTTACACCACAAAAGACTTGAAGAACTGGAAGTATGAGGGCGTTATTATGAGCGCCGACAAGGAATCCATCACCTGGGCCAATACCGGTACGGACGCCTGGGCGGGGCAGATTACCTCTCATTATGACTCTGCGCTTGAGAAAACGTTTTATTATTTTTACAACTGCACCTGGGACAGTACTTCTGCCGGAAAGCAGTCCATCGGCGTGGCAGTTGCCGATACGCCGCTCGGCTGGTCCAACGAGCAGGCGAAAGCGGATTACTGCGCAGCCAAGAATATTCCCAACAGGCATCCGGAAAACCTTCACTATGTGGATCTGGGACAGCCGTTAGTTAAGGGAACGTTTACCACGAGCCAAAGCAGCGATTGGAATGATATCGACCCCACGGTATGGGTGGAGACGGTAGACGGTGTGGAGCACCGTTATCTCTCCTGGGGGAACGGCAAAGCATTTGTCTGCGAATTAAATGATGATATGATTTCTATTCAGGACACGAATGGAGATGGAAAGATTACCTTCGGCATCCAGGCCCAGGGTGCGACTTCCGCGACGGCAGACGTGCTGGAGAAAAACACGGCCAATCTCGGGGTGTTTACAGAGGCGCCCTGGATATACCGGCGCAAAGATGCGAACGGAGATCCGACGGGGCCTTACTATTTCTTCTATGCTTATGACTGGAGGGAACAGATGGCGTACGCTACGATTGATGATTTGATGGACGGTACGTTTACGGAAGGTAAGGTTTTGATGCCCCCGACTGCAACCTCCAATACGAATCATATGGCGGTGTTCGACTTTAAAGGAAAGACGTATTTTATTTATCATAACGGTTCTGTGCGCGGCGGAAGCGGATTTCGGCGTACGGCGTGTATTACGGAAATGCATTTCAATAAAGACGGAAGCGTGCAGGAGATTCCGGAGACAGCGATTGGTATAACCGGGGACAAACCTTATTATCTGTTCAGCAATACCGGAGCGGTTATTTCTCATGAGAATTATGTGAATTCAGGCGCAGACAGCGCGTATCCTTATATGGACGTAGGGGTCGGCGCGTATTATCAGCCTCAGAAACTTGATGCAAGCTGGGTAATTACGGACGGCAAGGCAGATCCATCCAAGAAATCTTATGTCTCCATCCAATCAGAAAATAAGCCGGGCCTGTATCTGACAGTGAACGACAATAATACGGTTACATTGGCGCATGACTGGAATTACAGCGACGGTTTTATAAAAAATGGATTTACGAAGCCCGGAGGCAATCCGAGCGAAAAGACGACGTTTGACGAGGCGATGGGCAAGGCGCAGACTTTCCGCACGGTGAAGGGGCTGAAAGATTCCGCGAAAGCCGTTTCTTTTGAGAGCGTTGCCAAGCCGGGCTCTTATCTGTGTATGGATAACGGCAGCCTTGTGGTAAAAGCATCGGCAGACTGCGATGCGAGCGCGGACTTCTATCTGAATACGCCGCCTTCCTCCGGCGGCCAGACGCCGGGCACTCCTGGTACAAAGAATGATATTACTTCCCTGAAGGTCAACGGCACAGAAGCGGCAAAGAGCGGCCATACGTTTGAGGTTGCAGCGCCCTCTGCGTCCGAATACGCAGAGGTGTCAATTGCAACGCAGGATACCCAGGGATTTGTCACCGTGGATGGTAAAATTGCCGATATCTCACGCAAGCTGACAATTCCCTTAAAGGGCATTTATACCAGGGTTTCTCTCTGCGTCTATTCCGCAGACCGCAAACCGCGCGTAACTTACACAGTTATTATCAAGAAGGATTACAGTGAGGCGGATATTACTTCACAAGTGTTCAAATCCTTTGGCTTTGAGGGGCAGACGGATGATGCAATTGCCGTGGAAAAGGCGTTTACACCGACTGCCGTTGCCAATCCTACGTACCAATATGTGGATGGCCCGGGGGGCGGGAAAGCCATTTCTCTGCCAGGGACTTATGGTTTGAAACTCTGCGATGCGGCCGGAATCGGCGAGAATTATTCTATTTCCTACTGGATGAAACCGGAAACGCTTGGGGGGAATGTTGACCCGACCCTTGCAGCAGGTACGTTCAGCCCGGAATACTGGCTGAACCTGACGTTTGGCAGAGCCGTCTGGTCGAGGGCCAATGGCAGCTTTATAGATGATGCGGGTACGGTCTCCTATGAGAAAGATAAGTGGCAGCTTGTCACGCTGACGGTCAGCGGCAATAAGGCCAAACTCTATGTGAACGGGGAACTGAAAGGAGATGGCTCTATCGCTTCTAATGTTATGGGACAGAGCAACGCGGCAATTTACTTTGGCGTCAATGCATGGGATGCCTATTTTAAAGGTTCTTTGGATGAAGTGAAAATTTACAATGATACGCTTGAGGAAAAGGAAGTGATGGCAATAGCTGCCGCTGCTGTTGAGAAACCGGCAGAATTTCCACAGCCGGACCCCAATGCGCCGGCAGGGTCAGGCATATTTTCAGACGGCGACATTGAGACGCCGCCAGTTACAGAAAACCCTGATCCGGGAAAACCCGACCCAGGCAAGCCAGGAAATCCAGGCACGCAGAATCCGGCGCCTAAGCCTACGATAAAGAAGGTGACGGTCAAGGCTGCGAATCAGAAACCGGGCGTCAAGACCGTCTATCTGAAAAAGGGCGGAAAGGTAACCTTGTCTGCTGCTGTGACAGGAACCGGTAAATTCAGCAAGGCTGTGGAGTGGGGCACCTCTAAGAAGAGCGTCGCCACAGTCAGCAAAAAAGGCCTTGTCAAGGCAAAGAAAGCCGGCACGGCGAAGATTACTGTAAAATCAAAGGCCAATAAGCGTAAGAAAGCAACGATTACCGTTAAGGTACTGAAAAAAGCTGTGAAGAATACGAAGCTCAAGCTCAAGGCGACAAAGAAGACTTTGAAGAAGGGCAAGACTTATACGGTGGCGATTAAGTCCATGACGAGCAAGACAACGGACGCCATGACGTATAAGAGTTCTAAGAGCAGCGTGGCTTCCGTAGATAAATTTGGCGTTATTAAGGCAAAGAAGAAAGGCAAAGCTGCCATCACCGTCAAATGCGGCAAGAAGAGCGCGAAACTTACTATAACAGTAAAGAAATAACAGTCTCGTTCAGAAAATACGGCTTTCCGGCATGGGTTTCCACTCATGCCGGAAAGTTTTTTCCTTTGTTGCCATCAGCGGAATATGGTGTTATAATCACGTTGTATGAGATCGTATGGCATAATAACAATATTTATCGAATAAAATGGTACATGCTGAGAGCGCATTGGAAAGGAGACGGATATGAAATCAAGAAAACTGATAGCAGTGTTGTTGGTACTGGTGATGGGGATATCACAGTTTACAGTTGCTTTGGCGGACAAGAAGTCCGATGCGGAGAATAAGAAACAGGAAGCGGAAGATAATCTGAAATCGAAACAGAATGAGATTAACAGTATAGAGCGGGAACAGTCGCAGTTACAGGCGGAGATAGACGCTCTGGACGCGGAGCTTGTAGATGTGATTTTGAAGCTTTCCACGCTGGAGGAGGAGCTGTCTATTAAGCAGGATGAACTGGCGCAGACCGAGGAGCAGTTAGAGCAGGCCAGGAAAGATGAAAAGAATCAGTATGAGTCGATGAAGCTGAGGATTCGCTTTATGTATGAGAAGGGCGACAGCGCCATGCTCACCAGTATTCTCGAATCGAAGAGCATCGCCGAGCTTTTGAACCGCGTAGAGTATGTCAACCAGGTATATGATTATGACCGGAATCTGCTGACAGAATATAAGAACACCAAAGAGCAGGTGGCTGCGCTGACCGAGCAGCAGAAGCAGGAAATTGCCGCTTTGGAGCAGAAGCAGCAGGAATTCCAGGTGGCGGAAGAAAACTACCGCACCACGATTGCCAAAAAACAGGGCGAGGTAGCTAATTTTGGCGAGATGTTGGCGGCGGCACAAACTCTGGCGGCGCAATACCAGGATACCATCAATGCACAGAACGTGATTATTGCTCAGGAAAATGAGCGCATAGAACGCGAGCGCCAGCAAAGAGAACAGGCGGAGCGTGAGCGTCAGGAGAGGGAACGACAGGAGAGAGAACGCCAGCAGCGTTTGAACAATAGTAGCGGCAACAGCGGCGGCGGTTTGAGCGGAGGTGGAAGCACAGGCGGCGGGAGCACAGGCAGCGGAAGCACAGGCGGTAACGGCGGGAACACAGAAAGAGGCGACGGAAATAGCGGCGGAGGCAATCAGGATCCGGGGTATTCTACCGGCGTCAGCGGCAGCGCGGTTGTGCAGTACGCTTTGAACTTTGTGGGCAACCCCTATGTGTGGGGCGGCAAAGACCCTAATACTGGCGCTGACTGCAGTGGATTTACGAGTTATGTGTATGCGCATTTTGGCATCAGTATTCCCAGCTATTCCTACTCCCAGCGTTCTGTGGGCAAGGAAGTCAGCTACGCCAACGCCAAGGCAGGAGATTTAATCTGTTACGCCGGCCATGTGGCGATTTATATGGGAAATGGGCAGATTGTCCACGCCAAAGGAACGGCTTATGGAATCGTTGCCTATGACAGCGCTACATACCGCAATATAGTAACGGTGCGGCGCGTGCTTTAATATAGAAATATAATTATGGAAGAATATGACAACAAGATATGCCGCATCATAGTTATCTTGCGGCGCGTGTTATAGATATGAAGGAGGATTGGAACATGGATATTAAGACATTGCAGCAGGATATGATTGCAGCTATGAAGGCAAAGGACAAAGCGCGCAAGGACGCTATTTCCGCATTGGTGTCGGCAGTCAAAAAGGCGGCGATAGATGAAGGATGCAGGGAGGATATCCCGGAAAGCCTGGTGGACCGCGTGGTTTTAAAAGAGCTAAAGACGGTTAAGGAGCAGATTGATACTTGTCCCGCGGAGCGTGCAGACTTATTAGAGGAATACCGTTTCCGCCATGATGTGATGAAAGCGTATGCACCGGAAATGATGTCTGCTGAGGAAGTTGAGGCCTATATCAAAGAGAAATTTGCGGAGGTTGTCGCCACCAAGAACAAAGGCCAGATTATGAAAGCGGTCATGGCCGAGTTGAAGGGCAAGGCGGATGGTAAAGTAATCAATCAGGTGGTTGCGGGGCTGTGTCAGTAATTATATCATTGCCGGAAAAAGTGAAATATATCATAGATACGCTGATGCAGGCAGGGTATGAAGCGTATGCGGTCGGAGGCTGCGTACGGGATTCTGTGCTGGGGCGGACGCCGGGAGATTGGGACATCACCACGTCGGCTTCTCCCTATCAGGTCAAAGAATTGTTCCCAAGGACTGTTGACACTGGAATCCAACATGGCACAGTAACTGTCATGGAGGGAAAAGAGGGATTTGAGGTCACGACTTACCGTATTGACGGTGAATATGAAGACAGCAGACACCCCAAAGAGGTGACTTTTACTTCCAGTCTGGAGGAGGACTTAAAGCGCAGGGATTTTACCATTAATGCCATGGCGTATAATGAAGCGCAGGGACTTGTCGACATTTTTGGGGGAATCCGGGACCTTGAGCAGCGCGTGATCCGCTGTGTAGGCAATCCCATAGACCGTTTCACGGAAGACGCTCTGCGCATGATGCGCGCCGTGCGTTTTGCAGCACAGCTCGGATTTGTTATGGAAGAGAGAACCAGGGCTGCCATTACCGAACTTGCCCCGAACCTTGCGGGAATCAGTGCGGAGCGCATTCAGACGGAGCTTGTGAAGCTTGTCGTCTCGGAGCACCCGGAGGAAATGCGTACGGTCTATGAGACTGGAATGAGTAAGGTTTTCTTCCCTGAATTTGACCGCATGATGGAGACGCCGCAGAATAATCCCTATCATTGTTATAATGTGGGGGAACATACGATTGCCGCAATGCGAAATATCCGCAGCGATAAAGTACTGCGTCTGACGATGCTTTTGCATGATGTGGGTAAACCTGTCTGCAAGAAAGTGGATGAAAAGGGCGTTTATCACTTTTATGGACATGCCAAAGCAGGAGCTGAAATGGCAAACGCGATCCTGCGTCGTCTGAAATTTGATAACGATACGATTGCCAGGGTATCGGCGCTCATCGTTTGGCATGACAGTATGCCTGATTTACAGGAAACGTCCGTACGCCGGGCAATCCACCGTGTGGGACTTAGACAGTACCCCGCGTTGTTTGAGGTGGGGCGTGCCGATACGATGGCTAAAAGCAGCTATGGGCGTGAGCAGAAGCTTGCCCAGATTTGCCGTTACGAGGAACTTTATGAAGAAATTATGGCAAAGCGTCAATGCCTGACGCTCAGAGAACTGGCGGTCGGCGGCAGGGATCTGATTGCGCTTGGTATGAAGCCGGGCAGAGAGATTGGCAATATGCTGGAATATTTGCTGTTGCATGTACTGGAATGTCCACAAGATAATACGCCGGAGATTTTAAAAAATCTGGTGAAAACAGCGCAAAAGTCTGAATAGATTGGAACCTCTTCACATATGATAGAAAGACACAAGAAATGAATTTGTGAATATCGTGGTGGAGGGGTTTATGTGTATAATCGAGAAAATCTGATTCTGGAGCAGTATCCGTTTGAGGTAAAGCAGACTTCCAAAGGAAGAGGAGCGCTGATTTGTGATACCAGTGAAGGGCTGAAAATATTAAAGGAATACAGGGGTTCGGAGGGCAGGGCAGATTTTCTTTACCGGCTGCTGCAATTTTTAGCTGGGCATGGGCAGGAACGTGTGGACTGTATTGTGCAGACGAAGGAAGGAAAGACGCTTGCCAGGGATATAGACGGCGCTGCCTATATGATGCGCGACTGGTTCGACGGCAGGGAGTGCGATACCAAGAGCCGTGAGGATATTCTGCGCGCTATTCGTCATCTGGCCAGCATACATAGTATTTTGCGGGAATTTCCCGATGAGATACCGGACTATTTGCAGATTCGGGATGACAGCCTGCTTTTGGAAAATGAAAGGCATGCCAGGGAATTAAAGAAGGTCAGAAATTACATTTCCGCACGCAAGAAGAAAAATGATTTTGAAATGGAATTTCTGCGCAGTTTTGACTTGTTTTACCGTGAAGCCTTAGATGTTGTTTCGCTGCAAAGGAGGATTATGGAGGATAACCAGGACCGAGAGGCGCAGGGGGACATTTATGGAATCTGCCATGGGGACTATAATCAGCATAATGTGCTTTTTCTGCGCCATGGCGTTGCAGTGCTTAATTTTGAGAAAGCTTCCTATGATGTGCAGGTTGCAGACCTGGGGAATTTTATGCGCAAGATTCTGGAAAAACATAACTGGAATATGGGGCTTGGCATGGACTTGTTAAAGACATATAATAATGTCAGGAAATTAAGCCACGCGGAGATGGCGCAGCTCTATATCCGCCTTGCTTATCCAGAGAAGTTTTGGAAAATTGCCAATCATTATTTTAACAGCAGCAAGGCATGGGTGTGTGGAAGGAATTTGGAGAAGCTGGAGAAACTTATTATACAGAATGAAGCGCGGGAAAGCTTCTTGCAGCTGATTGGAGGTTCTTTTGAATTTGCCGTAGGCTGATGATGGAAGCAAAGCGGTTAGGAGGAATTTATTTGCAAAAGAGGAATATATGGTTAGCGCTGCTGTTCCTGCTGTTTGTATTTTTGGCAGCAGGATGCGGGCAAAAAGAACGGAGGATTACAGACGGAAGCGAGGTCTATGTAAAGCCGCAGACAGCGGAATCCAAGGAGGAGCCAGAGGAAGAGGAGGTTCAGAGTTTAGAAGAAATCTATGCTGTCACTGCAATTGATACAGACCGCCGGCTTATGACGCTCAGGAACTGTGAAAATACTGTGGAAGTTCCTTATGAGTACACGGGGGGCACATATATCAAGGATAAATATGGCAAGAATCTGACCGTCAGCCAGCTTTCTTTGGGAGAGCTGGTTACGATTGAGGTGCAGGATGAGAAGTTGAGTACAGTACAAGTCTCTAAAGACGCTTTTTCCTACGATGATTTGCATAATTTTACCCTGGATCATGACGTGCAGTCTCTGACGGCAGGCAGCAGTATTTATTATTTTGATAAAAATCTATTGACATTTTACGGTGACAGCCAGATTCCTCTGTCCGAGATCAGCGAGCAGGATACCGTGTGCATTAAAGGCGTTGGGCAGCAGATTTATACGCTTCAGGTGACGACGGGCCACGGGGTTGTCACTTTGGAAAATATAGAACTTTTCCTGGGTGGATATATTACGATTGGCAATGTACTTTCCCAGAAAATTACGCCTCAGATGCGCATTCAGGTGCCGGAGGGGACGTATCTTTTGTCGGTGGCGAATGAAGGTTACGGGGGCAGCCGGGAGATTACAGTGGAAGCGGACCGCGAGGTCAAGGTGAATTTGGACGAGCTCAAAGGCGATGGGCCTAAATTGTGCAGTATGCAGTTTGAACCGAAACCGGAAAACGCGCAGATTTTTTTGGATGGGGAGCAGGTGGAAGCTGCGCAGACCATACAGGTTCGTTATGGCGTGCACCGCTTGACAGCGAAAGCCGAAGGCTATGTGGACTGGACGAGAACATTAATTGTAAATTCTGCGACGTCTAAAATTAAGATTGAGATGAGCACAATCGAGGAAGCTGAGGAAGAAGAGACGATCTCAACGTCGGATCCTTCCGGGAGCGGCACAAAAAACAATAACAACAGCAATAACAATTCCAATAATACCAATACCGGCAATAATACGAACAGAAATAATTCTAATACCAACAGCAACAATAACACAAACGGAAATAATTCTAATACCAACAGCAACAATAACACGAACAGAAATAATACCAATTCCAACAGGAATAATAACAGTAATAACAATAACACGAATAGGAATAATAACAATAGCAATAACAATAATACGAACAGAAATAATAATACCAATAACAACAGTAATACCAATAACAACAGTACCAATAACAACACCAACAAGAATAACAATAACAACAATAGCAACAATAACAACAATAACAATAATCATGATGATAACCATGAAGACCATGAGGATGATGAGACAAGGCGCCATACGTTAATGTTTTTCTTGTAACCGGGAATACATGATTCACCCATACTATTAGCGATGGCTGAACTGTAAAAGATAATATCAAATCTACGCCAAAAAACAGTTGAGAAAAGTCCTCCGTTGAAGTATGATAAAAGAGAAGTATTGTATGGATAATTATGGAAAGGCAAGGAGGAAGAACATGAATTACAAAGAGCTTTACAGCCAATGGCTGGAGAACCCTTATTTTGATGAAGCAACGAAGGCAGAACTTAAGGGTATTGCAGATGATGAGAAAGAGATTGAAGAACGTTTTTATATGGATTTGGAATTCGGTACGGCAGGACTTCGAGGCGTTATCGGCGCAGGAACGAACCGCATGAACATTTACACAGTGCGCAAGGCGACGCAGGGTTTGGCAAATTATATTGCTTCTGTAAATGGACAGGCAAAGGGAGTGGCAATCGCTTTTGATTCGCGCAGGATGTCTCCAGAATTTGCCGATGAGGCTGCGTTGTGCTTGGCGGCAAACGGCATCAAGGCGTATGTATTTGAATCTCTGCGTCCAACGCCGGAACTCTCTTATGCAGTGCGTAAGCTGGGCTGTATTGCAGGCATCAATATTACGGCCAGCCATAATCCGCCTGAATACAATGGTTACAAAGTATATTGGGAGGACGGCGCGCAGATTACCCCGCCTCATGACAAAGGAATTATGGATGAGGTGAAGAAGGTCACAGATTATGCGGCCGTTAAGACGATGGACAAGGAGAAGGCCCAGGCAGATGGTCTCTATGTCACGATCGGCAAGGACATTGACGATCCTTATATCGAGGAGCTCAAGAATCTGGTGCTTCGTCAGGACTGCATTGATGCTATGGCAAAGGAGTTGAAAATCGTCTATTCTCCTCTGCATGGAACTGGAAATATCCCGGTACGCCGTGTGTTGAAGGAGCTTGGTTTTGAGAATGTCTATGTAGTGCCGGAGCAGGAGCTGCCGGACGGCGAGTTTCCGACTGTCAGCTATCCGAACCCCGAGGCAGCGGAAGCCTTTGAACTAGGGTTAAAGCTTGGCAAAGAAGTAGATGCGGATTTAATTCTCGCTACGGACCCGGATGCTGACCGTCTTGGCGTTTATGTGAAAGACACGAAGACCGGGGAATACCACAGCCTTACGGGAAATATGTCTGGCTGCCTGATTGGCGACTATATTATCAGCCAGCGCAAAGAGCAGAAAGGGCTGCCGGAGGACGGAGCGTTCGTCAAATCCATCGTCTCCACGAACATGGCGGACGCAATCGCAGAATATTATGGCATTGCGCTTGTGGAAGTGCTGACAGGATTTAAGTTTATCGGGCAGAAAATTCTTGAATTTGAGAAGAGCGGCAAGGGAACGTATCTCTTTGGTATGGAGGAGAGTTACGGCTGTCTGACTGGAACTTATGCCCGGGATAAAGACGCGGTAGTGGCGTCTATGGCGTTGTGTGAGGCGGCTGCTTTCTATAAGACAAAGAATATGACCTTATGGGATGCAATGATTGCCATGTATGAGAGATACGGTTACTATAAAGATGATGTGCAGTCGGTTACCTTAAAGGGCATTGAGGGCCTTGAGAAGATACAGAAGATTATGAATACGTTAAGGGAGAATGCACCGACGCAGATTGGGGATTACCAGGTAGTTTCCGCCAGGGATTACAAAACTGGCGATATCAAAGATATGAAGTCGGGCAATGTTACGCCTACTGGGCTTCCGAGCTCCAACGTACTCTACTATGACCTCAACGATGCGGCATGGGTATGCGTGAGACCTTCCGGTACGGAGCCCAAAGTGAAATTCTATTATGGCGTTAAGGGAACGTCGTTGGCGGATGCAGATGAGAAATCCAGGGAATTGGGCAAAGAAGTTTTGGCAATGGTTGACAAAATGCTGTAGCTTTTTGCATACTCACAGGGCGCTGGTATGATCCGCCCATAAATTTGGCGATGGCTGAACTGCTGTTAATAAACATAAAAATGGAAATATTCTTGACAAACCATATAAAAACAAGTATAAATATGTGTGTAGGCAATTTTGAGGAGTAATTATAGCGAAAATTGGGAACGGTTACTTAATAGAAATTGAACCGCAACATTATTTTAAAAGAAAAGAATCTCGAGGAGGAATTTTGTCATGAACAAAGCAGAATTAGTTGCCGCAATGGCTGACAAGGCTGAAATTTCTAAAAAGGACGCTGAGAAGGCATTGAAGGCTTTTACGGATGTAGTAGCTGAAGAATTGAAGAAAGGCGAGAAGATCCAGTTAGTTGGATTTGGTACTTTTGAGGTTTCTGAGAGAGCTGCCAGGACAGGAAGAAATCCGCAGACAGGTAAAGAGATGAAGATTCCTGCTTCCAAGGCTCCTAAGTTTAAGGCTGGCAAAGCTTTAAAGGATATGATTAACTAATACACAGTTAAACTTGAGACATTAAGAGGACTTTCGCAAGAGAGTCCTTTTTTATCTTATAGGAAATACCTTGTCACGCTAAAGCGTGAAAGTATCTTCCTATTAAGATAAGTCCGCTTTGTTTTTCTATAGGAAAGGGACACTTATGAGAGTAGATAAATTTTTAAAAGTTTCTCGGCTGATTAAGCGCAGAACCGTGGCAAACGAGGCTTGTGATGCTGGCCGCGTGCAGGTCAATGGCAAGGTAGCGAAGGCGTCGCAGGATGTGAAAGCCGGAGACGTTATTGAGATTGGATTTGGCACGAAAAATGTTAAGGTAGAAGTTCTTGCCGTGCAGGATACGAGCAAAAAAGATGAAGCCAAAGAGCTTTTCCGCTATCTGTAGGAATAAAATCATGCCTCCTTCATATATTTAAAGAGGACATACATGGAAGGAGGTTTTTGGATGGAAGAAAGAGCCGGCGCCGGGAATACCCGAAGCGCCCATAAGATTGTGATTTCCAACCGAAAGAGCGGAGTGCTGAACGGCGTCATAGATGTACTTTCCTTTGATGTGGGGGAAATTTTGTTAGAGACAGAGCTGGGTATGCTGATGATAAAGGGTAACGACCTTCATGTGAATCGCCTGACACTGGAAAAAGGGGAGATCGACATTGAGGGAAAGATAGACAGCTTCACTTATTCGGATGTAAAAACAGCCTCGAAAAAAAATGAATCCTTGTTAGGAAGATTGTTTAAATAATGGAAGTCAGTGCAGAAATTATAAAAGAAGCGGATGTTCTTCTGGCAGCTTTCCTGACAGGGGCGCTGCTGTTGTTTATCTATGACGTGCTGCGGATCGTGCGAAAAATTGTGCCCCATAAAATGTGGCTGGTGGGCGTCGAAGATTTGCTTTTTTGGATTGGCAGCGCACTTGCGCTGTTTGCCATGCTTTACCGGGAAAATAGCGGTTATATCAGAGGATTTGTTATTGGAGGCGTCCTTGTGGGAATGCTGCTCTATAACCTTTTGCTCAGTGCGTGGATTGTTGCGGGAAGCGTATTTTTGCTGAAAAAGATCCTGTTTGTACTCAGTCGGCCGCTGGTATGGACAGCCCGTCTTTTCCGAAAGCCGCTGGGGTTTGCAGGCAGGAAAGTCAAAAAACTTTTGCGGTTTATAAAAAAAGAATTGAAAAAGCTCTGGAAAACAGTTAAAATAGGAATGTGTAAACTTTAATCTTAGGCGTCTGGCTGTTCCGGGGTTTTGCATGGCGTCCATAGGACAGAGCTATGCAGCGATATAGCGGATACCAGAGGGGACGAAAGGAATTTAGATGGAGAAACGTAGTGAGGCAAGAAGGGCAGGCGCGCAGAGAACGCGGATGAGAAGGAAGAGACGGCAGAATAAGTCGGCAGTGTTATGTATTGCCTTAATTTCGCTTATGCTGCTGGGTGTGATGTCCGTACAGATTCTTTCTCTGTATGGCAGGAAGCAGTCTTACCAGGCGAAGGAACAAGAGCTGCAGACGCAGCTGGAATCGGAACAGCAGCGGCATCTGGAGCTTGAAGAATACGAGGATTACGTGACGACAGAAGAATACATAGAGCAGACAGCTAAGACGAAGTTGGGGCTGGTGAATCCCAACGAGATTATTTTTAAGGAGAAAGAGGATAAGGATTAAGGCATACTATGATTTGCTTTGCATGATGAAAGATGAATTTCCTCAAGAGCTTAAACCCCTTAGAATCGCCATAAGCAGCGATTTTAAGGGGCTTTTTGTCTAAAAGTTTTTGAAAACCTGCCCTGGATTTGACAAACATTTCAAGGCTCTCTTTTTATAATAACTCCTGCACGTACAAAGCGGCAGAAAAAGGAGGACGAAATGATGAATAAATCGAGATGGAAGGAACTTATATTGTATATTTTGGCAATCGTCGTGGCAAAGTTGGAGTTTGTGGGCTGCTATCCGCTGATACCCGGTTTTTTTGCAGCGGCGTATATGGAAGAGGTCAACCGCACGCTGCTTCTCGTATTCAGTATCTTTGGCATGGCGCTGTTTGTGCCGGTGCAGGCAATGGCAAAATATACGATGGCGCTGCTTGTTATGGGGATTGTGATTAAGCTAGTGGAATGGGCGTACAAGAGCTGCCGTGTTTATGTGGGGGCAGCGGCGGCTGGGGTCAGTGTCCTTCTGCTTACGGCGGCGGGGGAAGTGTTACAGGTCGGCAACCGCAGCCTGGTCTGGATGGGAATCATGGAAGCCGTTCTGGTGACTGCCATGGTGATGCTGCTCTCGCCTGCGCTCCACCGCATGATGGAAGACGGGCTGGCGCCTTTGCACTGGAAAAGCAACACGGAGCCCCGTACGCCTGAGCATGGAGAAAAATTACAGACGTACGCCAAATCCTTTAGCGGGCTGTCAAAAATATTTTCCCATATGGAAAGGTTTAAAGGAAGTTTTGAGCCGGAGGAGATGGGCAAGATGCAGCAGGAGATAGCCGGTAAAATCTGCATGGACTGTGAGCAGTGCGCGATCTGCTGGCAGGAGGAGACAAGCCCTATGTATGAGTTGTTCTACCGGCTGTTTCACTCCATTGAAAACCGCGGGCAGGCAGAGGAGGAATTGCACCGGGAGCTGGCGGGGTACTGTCCGTATTCGGACAGCATTGTGGAGGAAGCCGTCGGCGTATTTGAGAAGGCCAAACTCAATCTCGCCTGGTATAACCGCCTGCTGGAAAATCGCGGAATTATCGCGGAACAGCTCGACGCTATGGCCTATATCATGGAGGATTGCGCCAGGGAGTATCGGGACATCAGCCAGCAGGAGGCAAGACTTGTGTCTGCGGTCAAATACCGCCTCAAGGAGCGCGGAATCCAGACGCGGGAAATCCACCTTTATCAGAGACAGAACGGTAAAATGTCTTTGCAGGTCAAGGCGGCGTCCAAATGGGGAAACTGCGTGCCGGTCAAAGAGTTGGCTAAGGCGGCGAGCCAGGGTTTGAAGCGCGATATGGTTCCCGGTAAATATACGCATACGCTAATTGGCAAGGAGGAGTCTTTTCTCACGTTTGAGGAGGACACGCTATTCCATACATTACAAGGTGTGGCCAGGCTGACTAAGGATCATGCGCAGGTGTCGGGCGACAGCTTTTCTTTCCTCAATCTGGAAGGCGGGGAGTGCGTAATGGCCTTGTCGGACGGCATGGGTTCGGGAATCAATGCTTGTAAGGAAAGCGAAATGGTGATAGAGTTAATAGAGAAGTTTTTGGAATCCGGCTTTCAGAAAGAGACGGCAATTCGCATGATGAATTCGGCGATGGTGATTCAGGGTGAAGATGGGATTTTTTCTACCGTGGATCTGGCGTCTATGGATTTGTACACCGGCATGTGCGAGTTTTATAAAATTGGCGCGGCGGCAACGTTTATCAAGCATGAGCAGGAAGTGGAGTGCATTGCTTCGGCGGGCCTTCCGGCAGGAATTCTCCACCAGATTGAGATTGATAAGACAAGCCGTCAGCTTAAAGATGGGGAGTTTGTCGTGCTCCTGACAGACGGCGTGCTGGATTTTCTCAAGGTGCCTATGCCTGAGGAGACTATGCGGGAAATCATAGAGACGGTTGAGACGAATAATCCCGGACAGATGGCCAAGCAGATTTTGGAGAGGATTTTATTATTTACCGCCGGCAAAGTGCCGGATGACATGACCGTACTCGTGAGTGGAATTTGGAAGAAATAAAAGGCCTTGTCCCATGCGGCCGTAACAGGGAAAATATCTGGCGGCTATTCCAATGTGGGAAGCAACAAGACGGCGGGTTTACAGGAGATGAAGATGCAGGAGAAAATAAGGAAATTTATAGAGGAATTCCATATGATAGAAGAGGGGGATACTGTGCTGGCAGCCGTGTCGGGAGGCGCGGATTCGCTCTGCCTGCTCTTGCTGCTGCATGATCTTTGTGCGGAAATGAAATTTGGATTATGCGTAGTTCATGTGGAACATGGCATTCGCGGGGAGGAGAGCCTGAAAGACGCAGTGTTTGTGGAGAAAATCTGTGGCGAAATGCATATTCCCTGTAAAGTATGTCGCTGCCGGGCATTGGAGTATGCCGGGCAGCATAAGTTGACTGTAGAGGAGGCGGCGCGTAAGCTGCGCTATCAATTGTTTGATGAGACGGCAAAAGAGTTTGGCGCTAACAAGATTGCGGTTGCACATAATCAGAATGATTGCGCGGAGACGATGTTGTTCCATTTAGCGAGGGGCAGCGGGCTCTTGGGGCTGTGTGGAATACGTCCCGTGCGCGGGCAGATTATTCGTCCGCTTTTGTGCGTTGCCCGCGGGGAGATTGAGGAATATCTTGCCGGGAAAGGGCGGGACTTCTGCATTGACAGGACGAATGAGGAACTTCAATATACCAGAAACAAAATTCGCCGTCAGGTACTTCCTCTGCTTGTGCAAATCAATACAAATGCCGTTACGCATATGAACCAGGCGGCAGCATTTGTGGCGGAGGCGGCAGAGCTGATGGAGGTATTAAGCCGGCGGGCAGCCGAAAAATACATCTGTAGATATGAAAATAAAATCAGCATATCGCGTGAATTGCTGACGGAGCCTCCGGCCGTCGTGCGGACGGTGTTGTACAGTGTCCTGACGGAAGCGGCGCAAAGCAGCAAAGATATCTCGGGAATTCATGTGCAGCAGCTGTGGGATTTATTTGCGCGGCAGAATGGAAAAGAGGCGGATCTGCCTTATGGACTGCGGGCGAGGCGGACATATGAAGGGATTCTTTTGCAGATGGGCGAAGAGGCCCAAAGGCAGCGGGGGACGATGCCGGTATCGTGGGAACTTCCGCCGGACGGAAGTTTGAGCATTTCTTCCTACGGCTATACAATTCACACGCGTATAATAGAAAAAGTGCCTCAAAATGAAGAAATTCCCAAAAAAATGTATACGAAATGGTTAGATTATGATAAAATAAAAAATACTACGCGATTGAGAACACGTCAGGAAGGGGATTATTTGGTAATCAATCGTGAGGGAAAACGGAAAAAGTTAAAGAAATACTTTATTGACGAGAAGATACCGGCGGATCAGCGGGAGCAGATTTTACTCCTGGCAGACGGGGCTCATATCTTATGGGTCATCGGTTATCGCATCAGTGAAGATGTAAAAGTGACAGAACATACCAAAAGAATTTTAGAGATACGTGTAGATGGAGGAGAAAAGAGTGAGTGAGGAGATCCGCGTCTTAATTTCGGAAGAGGAAATAGAAGAAAGAATTCGTGAGATGGGCAGACAAATCAGTGAATTTTATCAGGGAGAGCCGGTACACCTGGTGAGCGTCCTCAAGGGGGGCGTATTTTTCACCTGTGAGCTGGCAAAGCGCTTGAGCGTGCCGGTTTCGTTTGATTTTATGTCTGTTTCAAGCTATGGGGCCGGTACTAAGTCAAGCGGCGTGGTGAAAGTTATCAAAGATTTGGATGAAGCCATCGAGGGCAAGCATGTGCTGGTTGTGGAGGACATTGTAGATTCCGGGAGGACGTTGAGCTATCTGCTGGAAAATCTGAAAAGCAGAAAACCGAAAAGCCTGCGTCTGTGCACGCTGCTGGATAAACCGGAACGCCGGGTAACAGACGTGCATGTGGACTATACCGGGTTTGAAATACCGGATGAGTTTGTTGTGGGTTATGGACTTGATTATATGCAGCATTACCGCAATCTTCCCTATATCGGGGTTGTGGAATTGGATGCTTAGAAATAGAAAGGAGATAAGGAATAGGCGATGAATAATCAAAAACGTTATCGTGCATTTGCCGTATATATTGTAGTGATTGCCATTCTTGCGCTGCTTTGGGTTTTGCGGGATAATTCGTCAAATTTTAATCAGGGGTCTGTTTATACTTATGGACAGTTTGAACAGGATTTGGAGAATGGGAAAGTGCTGTCCGTCGTTATCACCCAGAATCGGGAGGTGCCAAGCGGCGAGGCGAGCGTGCTCGTGAAGGGGGGCGCCAAGAATGCGACCCATTCGCTGCATGTATCGGATGTCAATGCGTTGCAGGAGACTATGAAATCATATGATTTTAAAGAATTTGTCGTGCAGGAGATGCCGGAAGAGAATTGGCTGATATCCATACTTCCTACGTTGATTCTGTTTGGCGTACTGTTTGTCTTTTACATTATGATGACAAACCATGCGGCGGCGTCCTCCGGCGGCGGAGGCAAGATGATGAATTTTGGCAAGAGCCGGGCCAAGATGACGACAGATGAGAACCGAAAGATTAATTTTGGCAATGTTGCCGGGCTCAAGGAGGAAAAAGAAGAGCTGGAAGAGCTGGTCGATTTCCTGCAAGCGCCCAGAAAGTATACGAAGCTGGGGGCTAGAATTCCCAAAGGCGTTCTTTTGGTGGGACCGCCCGGAACCGGCAAGACGCTGCTTGCCAAAGCGGTGGCCGGCGAGGCGGGCGTTCCGTTCTTTAGTATTTCCGGTTCCGATTTTGTGGAAATGTTTGTCGGCGTGGGCGCTTCCCGTGTCCGTGATCTTTTTGAGGAGGCAAAGAAGAGTTCTCCCTGTATTGTGTTCATTGACGAGATTGATGCGGTGGCAAGACGGCGCGGAACCGGCATGGGCGGCGGCCATGACGAGCGTGAGCAGACTTTGAACCAGCTTTTGGTGGAGATGGATGGTTTTGGCGTCAACGAGGGGATTATAGTGATGGCGGCAACCAACCGTGTAGATATTTTGGATCCCGCAATCATGCGTCCAGGGCGGTTTGACCGTAAGGTGCATGTGGGCAGGCCGGATATTGGCGGCAGGGAAGAAATTCTGAATGTCCATGCCAAGAATAAGCCGCTGGGGGATGATGTGGATTTAAAACAAATTGCCCAGACGACCGCAGGGTTTACAGGGGCTGATTTGGAAAATCTTCTGAATGAGGCGGCAATTGTCGCAGCCAAGGAAGACCGTGCTTATATTATCCAGAGCGATATCCGCAAGTCCTTTGTGAAGGTGGGAATCGGTTCGGAGAAGAGGAGCCGGATTATTACGGAGAAGGAGAAGCGGATTACGGCATACCATGAGGCGGGCCATGCGATTCTCTTCCATGTGCTGCCGGATGTAGGGCCTGTGTATTCCGTGTCCATTATCCCTACCGGAGTAGGGGCGGCGGGGTATACGATGCCGCTGCCGGAACGTGATGAAATGTTCAATACCAAGGGCAGGATGTTGCAGGAAATCATCGTAGATCTCGGAGGCCGCGTAGCGGAAGAGATGATTTTTGACGATATTACTACAGGAGCATCTCAGGATATCAAACAGGCAACCGGCGTGGCAAAGGCAATGGTTACGAGGTATGGGATGTCTGAAAACATTGGACTGATCAATTATGACAACGATGACGACGAGGTATTCATCGGCAGGGATCTCGCACATGCGAGGGCTTACGGTGAGAATGTAGCTGGCATGATAGACCAGGAGATTAAGCGCATTATTGACGAGTGCTATCAGAAAACAAGAAGCATTCTGACGGAACACGAGAAGATTCTCCATAAATGCGCAGACCTTCTGTTAGAGAAAGAGAAAATCAGCAGAGATGAGTTTGAAGCGCTTTTTGAAGGATGATTTGTGAAATTTGCTATGGGATTTCCGCAGGGCTGGAAAAAGTGACTGTACAAAGTAGACAAAAACAATTTGCAATTTTTGTGAAGTTTGTGCACACTTATTGAGGGATTTATGGTACTATAATTATCGTAAAAACCCCCCAATACATTATATAATTTTTGCTACACCCCATAGTAAAAATACCTTCTCCTAAAAAGGCAGCTTATAGAGCTGCCTTTTTTACATCTTAGAAATATCTTGTTACTGTGAAGCGTTAGATGGGAAAGAGGTATCATAATATGAAAGAATATTCCATTTATGAATTGAGCCAAAGACAGCAATATATGATGCAGATGCGTCCAATCCTGCGTAAACATGCGATGTTTTCTGACGGGACCAAAGATTACCGGAATCCCCCGGAGCCGAATGTAAATGACGAGGTGACGATCCGTTTCCGCACGTCGAAAGACAATGTAGATACTGTCTGGCTGCGCAGCGGCGACAAACGGATTTCCATGAGGAAAGAGGAGACGGATAGTTGTTTTGATTATTATCAGGCGAAAGTGCAGCTTGGAGAGGAAGCATTTCGCTATTACTTTGAGGCGGTCACAGGCATGCTCCATTGTTTTTATGACAGAATGGGTGTGACGCCGGAAGTCCGGCATGAGTATGAGTTTGTGATTGTACCCGGTTTTTCTACGCCCAACTGGGCGAAGGGGGCGGTGATGTACCAAATCCTGGTTGATCGTTTCTATAATGGCGACCCATCCAATGATGTGCTCACCAATGAATATTATTATATTCAGGTATACAGCCAGCAGGTGAAGGATTGGAATAAACCCCCGGCTAATTTTGGCGTAGGCGAATTTTATGGGGGAGATTTGGCGGGCGTCATCCAGAAGCTGGATTATTTGCAGGATTTAGGGATTGAGGTCTTGTATTTCAATCCGCTGTTTGTCTCGCCGTCCAACCATAAATATGACATTCAGGATTATGACTATATAGACCCTCATTACGGAGTAATTGAGGAGGACGGCGGTGCGCTTCTTTCTGCGGGGGAGACAGATAATACGCAGGCTACCAGGTACATTAAGCGTGTTTCAGACCTCAAGAATCTGGAGGCAAGCAACGCCTTGTTTGCAAAGCTTGTGGAGGAGGCGCATAAGCGCGGGATGCGGGTGATTCTTGACGGCGTGTTCAACCATTGCGGTTCTTTCAATAAGTGGCTGGACAAAGAATTGATTTATGAACGGGAAGTCGGTTATGCGACTGGCGCCTATGTGTCGGCTGACAGTCCTTACCGGAGTTTCTTTCGGTTTTATGATGAGAACCGTTGGCCTTATAATGGCAGTTATGACGGCTGGTGGGGGCATGATACGCTGCCCAAGCTGAATTATGAAGGTTCACAGGAATTATATGATTATATACTTGATATTGGAAGGAAATGGGTGTCCCCGCCCTATAATGTGGATGGCTGGCGTCTCGACGTGGCTGCTGACTTGGGGCATTCTGTGGAGTTTAATCACAAATTCTGGCAGGATTTCCGCAAGGCCGTCAAGGAGGCCAATCCAGAAGCAATTGTGCTGGCCGAGCATTATGGAGACCCCGTGGAGTGGCTGCGCGGCGACCAGTGGGACACCGTGATGAATTACGACGCTTTTATGGAACCTCTGACGTGGTTCCTTACCGGGATGGAGAAGCACAGCGACGGCTATCGCCAGGATATGCTGGGTAATTTCCAGAATTTTGAGGGAGCCATGAATTATTATATGACGCGGTTTATGACGCCGTCTTTGCAATGTGCAATGAATGAGTTGTCCAATCACGACCATTCACGTTTCCTGACCCGTACCAACCATAAAGTGGGCAGGGTAGACCATCTGGGGAGCGCGGCGGCAGGCGAGGATTTGAATAAGGGCGTCATGAAAGAAGCTGTCGTAGTGCAGATGACCTGGCCGGGCGCGCCTACGATTTATTATGGAGATGAGGCCGGAGCAGTAGGCTTTACTGATCCCGATAACCGCAGAACTTATCCCTGGGGGAATGAGGATCAGGAGCTTTTACATTTCCACCGTGATATTATCCGCATCCATAAGCAGTATGAAGCGTTCCGCACCGGTTCTTTGAAGTTCCTGGGGGGAGACTATCAGGTCATGTGTTATGGGCGTTTTAACCGTGAGCAGCAGTTTGTGATTGTAATCAACAATGATTATGTGGAGCGTCATATGGAGTGGCGGGTCTGGCCGGCGGGCATGGAGCGTGAGACCAGGCTGGAGCGGATTATGATGACTACGCCGGAATCTTACACGATGGAGCCGGAAATCTATCGCGTGACGAACGGGCGTATCAAGATTGCCCTTCCGCCCAACTGTGCGGTGATTCTCAAAAACATTGGCAATGAGGAGAAGCTGGCGTTTTAAGTGACGTCAATTGTGGTGCAAAAGTAAAAAAATTAAATTTCTTCTTGCAAGAAGAGAGGACATGTGCTATAATCGAATACGGTCAGGGGCGAATGAAGCATTTGCCCTTGTATATGGATGGATTCCCGAGTGGCCAAAGGGGGCAGACTGTAAATCTGTTGGCACCGCCTTCGAAGGTTCGAATCCTTCTCCATCCATGATAAGATAATTTTAACGGCTGTTTCTTCCACAAGGAAGAGGCAGTCGTTTTTTCTATCATAGGAAACATGTATATGCGAGTGATATGGGAAGAGTGGCAGAATGCTCAAAATTGCTGGATTTTACATCGAAAATGCACACAATTTACCAGTATAAAAATGTATAATATAATATCATACACAAAATATGTTGAGGAGGGAAACAAAATGAAGAAAAAGATTTGTAACAATGTGACAACCGTTAGAAATGCATTTTTGTCCGTTTTGCTTTCTGCAAGCATGGTTGTAACCGGTGTTGGTGTGGCGGCGCCTACCGTCAGCCAGGCGGCGGATACAGCCGGGGAAGTGCATTGGGTGATGTCGCAGGAAGGGAAGTATATGCAGGATAAGGGGACGCTGACTACCACTGCATGGGATGCAAACAACCACAGTGAATTGTATATTGATGTGGACGAGAACATTACATACCAGGAGATGGCGCAGAATATCTGGGGCGGCTGCTTTAATGAGCGCGGATGGCATAAGCTGATGCAGCTGACGGAAGAGGAGCGTAACCATATCCTGGACTTGTTGTTTGACCCCAATGAGCCGGAAGGACTGCACCTGACAATGGCGCGGATGCCGATTGGTTCCAGCGATTTTGCGATGGATTTGTATTCCTTGAACGAGACGGAAAATGATTACGATATGGTGAATTTCTCTATAGAGCGTGATAAAGAAATGTTGATTCCTTATATCCGAGAGGCTTTAAAGCGTCAGCCGAACCTGAAAATCTGGGCGTCTCCCTGGTCGCCGCCAAGTTGGATGAAACAAGAGGGGGAAAATAATACGGCGCCGCATAAAAATCTGATTGGCGGCTGGTTCCATGGCACTGAGGAGAATTATAAGGCGTATGCCCTGTATTTCCGCAAATTTATCGAAGCGTATGACAAGGAAGGCATTGAAATTTATATGGTGTCTCCTCAAAACGAGCCGACAATGTGGACGCTGTATTCCTCCTGCCGTTGGACCGGCGAGTGTCTCCGCGATTTTCTCAAACATCTCGGGCCGCAGATGAAAGAACTGGGTGTGCAGATTTATCTGGGGACGTTTACAAATTCCGACGACAGTCTGATGGACCCAACGCTGAATGATGTGGAGGCGCGTAAATATATTTCCGGTATCAATTTTCAGTGGTGGTCTTACAATAAGGCGCGCTCTCTGTTCCATACCGGGTTCAACCAGGGCATGATGCAGTCGGAGACGATGTGTGGAAACGGCAACAATGATTGGCAGTACGCAGAGTATCAGTTTGACGTTATGTATATGTATTTTTCCTATGGAATTACCGCCTACAATATGTGGAATCTGGTACTGGAATGGGACGGTGTAAATCCCGGCGGATATAATACAGCGACGCCTCCGTGGCCGCAGAATGCGCCGATAACGGTAAATGAGACGACGAAGAAATATACAATCAATCCGCAGTACTATAACATCAAACATTATTCGGATGCCGTAAGAGCAAATGCCCGCAGGATTGAGAGCAGCGGTACTTATAACCAGGAGTACATCCCCAATACGGACGCGGATAAGGAAGCAGATTCCGTATATTCCGCAGAGCAGCGCGAAATCGCATTCCGCAATGCAGACGGAACAATTTCGCTGTTAGTGAAAAATGGGAGCAATAGCGCGAAGAAGGTTGACATCAACTTTAACGGACGCAAAGTAACGGCGGAACTTCCGGCACATTCCATCAACACGTTTACCACCCAGGGTACGCCTCTTTCCGGCAATGAGACCGATATGCGGCAGATACTTTCCCGGGATAAGATTGTATCTATCAAAAACGCTGAGACGAATAAAGCTCTCTGCATCAACGGCGGCGGCACAGCAACGCTTTCCAAGGTATTTGCCTGGGACTACAGCGGGCAGGCGAATCAGCAGTGGTACTTACAGCCCAGTAAAATCGGCGCGCAAGAAACCGTAAAGCTGATGAACGTCAAGAGCTTCCATCTGGCGGCAGTGGACGGCGGTTCTTCTAATGACGGCGCAGAATTGATTATCTGGCAGGATACCAAAGAGGATAATCAGAACTGGATTATGGAGAAGAGCGGCGAGTATGTGAAGTTTAAGAATGTAACCAGCGGCTTGTATCTGGCATTTTCCGCAGACGGCAAGGCCATACAGACGGCAGCAAGCGACTCTAAGCTTCAGCAGTGGAAAGTTGAGAAGGCTTACGCGTTAGAAGGGATGCCGGCCGTTACTTCCGTCAGCGTAACGCCCAATAATAAAGCCATGGCTGCGGGGGAGAGCCAGCAGTTTACAGCGGCAGTAACAGGAACGAATGGCGCGCCTGAGACCGTGGATTGGACGATAGATGGAAATAACAGCTATAGCACGGCAATCAGCAGAAATGGAGTGTTGAAAATAGCTGCTGATGAGACTTCAAAGAAGATTACAGTGCGGGCAACAGCCACTTTTGATAATACGAAGTCTGCCAAAGTAGTTGTGACAGCAGGGGCGGTTCCTCAGGTCACCTCTGTGAGCGTTACGCCCAAAACCGCCAGTGTGCAGGCAGGGAAGACGAAACAGTTCCAAGCGCAAACAAATGTGCAAAATGGCGCGCCTGGAACGGTGAAGTGGAGCGTCAGCGGCAATAAGAGCAGCCAGACAAAAGTTAGCGGCACGGGTCTGTTGACAGTGGCGGCAAATGAAACTTCGTCGAGATTGACGGTAAAAGCAGAATCTACGTTTGATAAGGCCAAGTATGGCGTGGCGGCAGTTACAGTGACGAAAGCGGCCAAACCGGTGCCGAAGAAGAATACGATCCATAAGGTGGGCGCACTGTATTACAAAGTTACCAAGTCGGCAGCTAAGAACGGTACGGTGACCGTGACGAAGCCGGGCAGGAAGACGTATACTTCCGTGACAATTCCGGCTACGGTCAAGATTAACGGATATTCTTTCAAAGTAACGGCAATTGGCAGTAAAGCATTTTATAAAAATAAAAAGCTGAAAAAAGTTACAGTGGGAAATTATGTCGCGAAGATCGGCGCGTCTGCATTTGCAGCAAATGGGAAGTTGACGGCCGTTTCGCTGGGAACGGGAATTACGACGATTGACAGCAAGGCTTTTTATAAGGACGCTAAATTAAAGACTGTGAATATCAAGTCTAAGAAACTCAAGACCGTGAAAAGGCAGGCGTTTAAGGGCATTGCAGGCAAGGCTAAAGTCAGCGTCCCCAAAAATAAGGCAAAGAGCTATAAGAAGATATTCAAGAAAGCGGGGCTTCCTGCGAAGGCAAGCGTAAAGTAGAATTTATTTATAGGAATTAGCAGCGGCTTCGGCAGGGCGTTTTCTGTCGGGGCCGCGATTTTTATAGATGTACAGTCTGTTGCGTCTCGTATGCCTGTAAGAAAGATTATGGCTCGTGTTCATCTAAATTTTTCTTGACACCGTATTTTTGAAATCGTATACTAGATATAGTGGCATCACTGCGCGAAAGCACACATTTTAATGGAGATATGCAGTTGCCCATAAAGCGTGTAAGGATGCAGGATTTAAGCGAATTTTGGCGGCCTTGCCGTGTGACAAAAAGAGGTGGGAACAATGGGAGAGGAAGTGTTGCAGGGAGAAATAATCCATAATATTGCAGATGCATCCCTGGAAATTATTCTCAGATTTGATGATGATGGGAAAATTTTCTATGGGAATGCCCTGGCACAGAAAGAGCTGGGTTATGGGAAGAATTGGGAGATGCTTGGCCTGGAGAAAGTGTTCCCGGCAGAGCTCCAACTGGAAAATAACAGTTTCCCATTGGAAGCGGCACGGAAGATGACCGAGGGCATGATGTACCGCAAGAATGGAACGTGTTTTCCGGTGAGGATGAAAGTCAAGGGTAGCGGCGGGCAGAACCTTCTGTTTGCCATCAATATTGCCAAGCGGGTTGAGACAGAGCGTAAGCTTGTGCGTATGAAAGAAGAGATGGAAGAGACCATGAAAGTCCGCAATGAATTTGTGGCGAACGTGACGCATGAGCTGAGGACGCCGGTGAATGGAATACGCGGTCATGTAACCAATCTTTTGGAAAATGGGGTTACGGGGGAAGTGAAGAGCACGCTGGATATCATTATCCGCTGTTGTGACAATATGTCTGCCATCATTAATAATATTTTGGATTTTTCCAAGCTGGAAGCAGGGAAATTCGTCATAGAGCAGAAGGAATTCAACTTTTATAAAATGGTAAACCATACGGTGGAGACCAATATTCCGGCAATTAATGCCAAGGGCCTGCGCATCATGGTCAACATTGACAAGACAATTCCTGAATATCTGATTGGCGACGAGCTGCGGCTGACGCAGATTTTGAATAACTTTTTATCGAATGCGGTAAAATTTACCAGCGTAGGATATATTAATATAGAAGTTACGAAAACGGTGCAGTTTGATGACGAGATAGAGTTGTTTTTTGTGGTGTCCGACACCGGTATTGGCATTTCACCGGAAGAGAAGGATAAACTGTTTAAGAGCTTTTCCCAGGTAGACGCTTCTATCACCAGGAAATACGGCGGGACCGGGTTAGGGCTTGCAATCACAAAGCAGCTGATCGAACTGATGCAGGGCAGCGTCCATCTCGACAGTGAAAAGGGCAAAGGAAGCAGTTTTTCCTTTTCTGTGCGCCTTAATATGGCGCAGAAATCAAAAGAAGAACATACTGTCGGCGAGCAGTTTGAATTTATCAATCAGAATCAGGAAATGCCAGGATTTGACAACGTGGAGAAGTTCTTTCAATTTGGCACGCCGGAGAATGTGCAGGAAATCAGAGGCAAGATGGAGAAATTGATTTTGTGCATGGAGGTGGAAGCCTGGGATAAAGCGGAAAACTTTGCGCATAACATTAAGGAACTGCTGGAACAGGCGCCCAAAGACCTCAAAAGGGCCGCTTTCCGTTTGGAAATGAATGTGAGAAAGGGCGACCACGATAAGAGCGTGGAACAGTATGATAATTTGAGGGCAATGTTTGAGGAAGCTATTGGAGGGATTTAGAATGGAAAATATGGGCAAATCCGCAAAGATACCGCAGATTCTGATTGTAGATGATGTGGATACCAATCTGCTTATCCTGGAAAATATCATAGAGGGAATGGGTTATATTCCCAGATGTGCAGCCAGCGCCGCGGAGGCAGCGTCGCTGATTTCGGAGTGTCGGCCGCAGCTGATTCTTCTGGATGTGTTTATGCCGGAGATGGATGGATATGAATTCTGTGAGCGTTTGAAAGATAATCCGCTTACCCGGGATATTCCCGTCATATTTATTTCAGCGGCAGATTCCAGCGAGGACAAAGTCAGGGGATTTAGGCTGGGAGCCGTAGACTATATTGGCAAGCCTTTTGAAGTTGCAGAGGTCACGATGCGGGTCAATAACCATCTCAAATTGTATGAGATGCAGCAGGAGCTGGAAATGAGCAACCGCAGGCTCCACAGCGTAATCAGCAGCCAGGCCAGGCGCATAGAGGATGAGCAGAAGAATATTCTTTATGCATTGGCTGCGCTCACGGAACAGCGTGATTCTGACACGGCAGACCACATGGAAAATGTGGCGTATAACTGCCGGATGCTGGCACAGAGCCTACAGTTCAGCCCGGAATTTGCCGAAGAAATATCAGAGGGCTTTATCAACACGATTGAGGTTGCATCGAGGCTCCATGATATCGGGAAGCTGCGCGTTCCAAGTGATGAAGATGAGGAGGTGGTGCAGGGAGCGCAGGAGGACAGACAGATTAGGCATCATGCGGAGCAGGGGGCGGAAATTTTAGAGAGGGTCTACCAGAATACGCCGGAAAACAGCTTTTTGCCTATGGCGATTGAGATTGCCCGTTACCACCATGCGTGCTGGGATGGAAGCGGTTACCCGGGAGGCATTTCAGGAAAGGACATTCCGCTTTCCGCGAGGATTGCTATTGTCGCTGACAATTACGATATCCTCGTTGGGGAAGAAGGGCGGGAAGGCACATGCAGCCCGCAGGAATGCATACAGATGATAAAAGATGGAAGCGGCGTATTTTTTGATCCGGATATTGTAAGCGTATTTGTGAAAATTAAGAATCGTTTACGGCACAGCTAGGCGGACATAAATCCGTATAAAACTAGGAAAAAACGCGATCAAGCGGCACTTGCCAAAATCTTACAAGAATTGACAAGCAAAGGGAAATATAGTATCATAAAACGAATACTAAATTGATCGGTAGAAATTTTAAAATGATAGGAGTAAGTCAAGATGATTACAGACAGCGAATTTCACCGGGTTGTGCATTATGTAAAGCAGACAACCGGAATCGATCTTAGTGAGAAGAGAGTCCTGATTAATGGAAGGCTGGAAAATTATATTTTAAGAAATGGCTATAATGGATTTGACGATTATATGGCCAAAGTGGAGCATGATCCGGCGGGCAAGGAAGCCAGGAATTTAATCAATGCCCTTACCACGAACCATACATATTTTATGCGTGAATTTGAGCATATGGAGTTCTTACGGCAGGAGGTATTGCCAAAGCTGAAAGTGAAAGAGGCGGCAAGAAAAGACCTGCGTATCTGGTCGGCAGCGTCCTCCACCGGAGAAGAGCCATATACGATCGCCATGGTGCTGCGAGACTTTTTCGGCCTGGAACATGGGTGGGATACGAAGGTTCTGGCGACGGACATTTCTACGAAAGTTTTACAGCATGCCCAGCGCGGGAAGTACCTCGCGGAGCAGATAGAGCCATTGCCTGAAAAATGGCGCAGGAAGTTTTTTGAAAAATTGAATGAGGAGGAGTATCAGGTTAAGCAGGAGCTGCGGGATGAAGTGATTTTCAGGCAGTTTAATTTGATGAACAGACTTCCCTTTAAGAGGCCGTTCCATGTGGTTTTCCTGCGGAATGTGATGATATATTTTGATGATGAGACGAAGTTGCAGCTGCTTCGTAAGATATATGATTTTATGGAGCCGGGAGGTTACTTGTTTATTGGGACGACAGAAGCTCTTAACAGAAAAGGGACAGCTTTTAAGTATGTCGAGCCATCAATTTATCAGAAATAGAGAGTAGGAGAATCAGATGAAGAAGATCAGGGTGTTAGTGGTGGATGATTCTGTGCTATTTCGCAATTTACTGGTACAGAGCTTGAGTGAAGATCCATACTTAGAGGTTGTGGCGCAGGCGGGGGACGCCTATGCAGCGCGGGACGCCATCTTAGAATACCGTCCGGATGTGATGACGCTGGACGTGGAGATGCCTAAGATGGACGGGATTCAGTTCCTGCGCAAATTGATGCCGCAATACCCTTTGCCAGTAGTGGTAATCAGCGCCTTGGACGCCAGGGTGTTTGATGCTATGGAAGCTGGGGCAGTGGATTTTGTATGTAAGCCCAGCACAGTAGAACGCTCGAAAGTGAGTGATTTCATACGCAAGGAGCTGGGGACGAAGATAAAGATTGCATCGACCGTCAGAGTAGGGAATTTAAAGCGTGTAGAGTCTAATCCCGTGCGCGGCGTGTCGGCAGTAAATAAAGACATGGTTATTGCCATAGGAGCCTCCACTGGGGGTACGGAGGCAATTTTCGAGGTAGTAAAGCAGTTTCGCACCGATATACCGGGCGTGGTGATTGTACAGCATATGCCCCCCGGATTTACGGAAATGTATGCGAACCGTTTGAACAATCAGTGCCAGGTGGCGGTAAAAGAAGCTGTCACGGGCGATAAGGTTCTGCCGGGACGTGTGCTGATTGCACCAGGAGATAAGCATATGCGCCTGGTGAAAGTGAACGGCGTTTACCAGGTAGAATGTAAGGCAGGGGAGAAAGTAAGCGGCCATTGCCCTTCTGTGGATGTTTTGTTTTCCTCAGTCGCTAAGACGGCGGGGAGAGACGCTCTGGGCGTAATACTTACCGGAATGGGAGGAGACGGAGCCAACGGTCTTTTGGAAATGCGCAAGGCAGGAGCCAAGACGATTGGACAGAATGAGGCCACTTGCGTGGTATATGGAATGCCCAAAGTTGCATATGATATTGGAGCAGTTCAATATCAGATGGAGCTTTCGAGTATAACTAATAAAATATACGGTTTACTAAAGACCAATTAGAGGAGGAAGGCAAATGCCTTCCGACGAGCTGGCAGGTGACGCGAAGCGGCGCGTGCCGATACCTTAGGAAGAGGAGGAAGGCAAATGCCTTCCGACGAGCTGGCAGGTGACGCGAAGCGGCGCGTGCCGATACCTTAGAAAGGAGAGAGATTCATGAAGATTTTATTGGCAGAAGATGATTTTGCGAGTCGTAAATTCATGTCAAATTATCTGGGAAAGTATGGAGACTGCGACATTACCGTTGACGGTGAAGAGGCAGTGGATGCATTTCTCATGGCGTTGGAGGATGGGGAACCGTATGACTTGATCTGCCTTGATGTGATGATGCCCGTTTTAGACGGTTATCAGGCATTGAAAGCAATCCGCGATATTGAAAAAGAGCGCGGGATTCAGGGAAAAGACGGCGCCAAAATTATCATGACGACAGCGCTGAATGAACAGCGCAATGTCAATAAGGCCTTTGAGATGGGATGTACGGTTTATTCCGGTAAACCCATTGACTTAGACAAATTTGAGAAAATCTTAAAGAAATTGGAACTGATAAAATAAGCAGATTACATTGTAGAAGAAAGGAGGCGGGAAAATGGGAGAAGATTTCAATACAGACAGTATGCTGGATATGTTCCTGTATGAGAGTGAGCAGCTTTTAGAGACCCTGGACAGCACGGTACTGGAGAAGAAGGATGAGGAATGTTTCGATGAAGAGTCCATCAATGAGATTTTCCGCGTCATGCACACAATCAAAGGTTCTTCCGGTATCATGATGTATGAGAATATCACGAAAGTGTCCCATAAACTGGAAGATGTATTTTATTATCTGAGAGAATCTCATCCAGATAACGTTCCGCATCTGGAGTTGGTAGATCATGTGCTGGAGGTATCTGACTTTATCACTGGGGAGTTAGAAAAAATCAAGAGCGGCGATACGCCGGACGGTGATGAGAGTAAGCTTGTTGATGAAATTGACAAATTTCTGACCAAGGTGAAAACCGGAATTTCCCAGAAGGGTGAGGAGCTGCCCCCGGAAAATACCTATGTGGAGCCTGAACAGTTCTATATAGCGCCTACAGGAAGTGAAAGCAGTAAATATTACAAGGTCTCCATATATTGGCGTAGTGATACCCAGATGTGTAATATCCGTGCGTATACAGCAGTGTATGCATTGAAAGAAGTAGCGGAAGATATACAGTATATTCCGGACGATATTATCAGTAACGAGGCCAGCGGCGATGTAATCCTGGAAGATGGTTTCCATATGCTAGTACAGTGCCAGTGTTCACGGGATGAGGTGATAGCCGCAATTGGCGAGACGTCCGGCATGGAGCGTGTGGAGGTCAACGACTGCACGAAGCAGGAGTTTGAACTGGGCTTCCACGAGCCGGAAGATCATCCGATTATTATAGAGCTGGATGATAAGGAGAAAGCGCAGGAGAAGAAGCCGGAGAAGAAAGAACCGGCGCCCGGCGATTATGTTATCAAGAATAAGGAGGCTGGCAAGAGTAAGAAGTTGGCGAAAAACCAACCCAAGCAGCAGCCGAAACAGACGTATATCAGCGTGAATGTAGATAAGCTGGATTCTCTGATGGATATGATTGGCGAACTTGTAATTTCTGAGGCGACTGTGCTCCAGAACCCGGATTTGAAAGTGCCGGGACTGGAACTTTCAAATTTCCAGAAGTCAGCCAGCCAGCTCTCTAAAATTACTACAGAGCTGCAAGATGTAATTATGTCCATGCGTATGATGCCGCTGACGAATACGTTCCAGAAGATGAACCGTATCGTTTTCGACGTGTCCAGGAAGCTGGGCAAGGATATCGAGCTTGAGGTCATCGGAGAGAATACGGAAGTAGATAAGAATATTATCGAGCATATTTCCGACCCGCTGATGCATTTGGTGCGTAATTCTGTAGACCATGGGATCGAGTCTAAGGAAGAGCGTATTGCGGCCGGTAAGAATCCCAAAGGAAAGATTACCCTGGAAGCCAAAAATGAGGGCGGTAAAGTATATATTATCGTCAGGGACGACGGTAAAGGCCTTAACAAAGAGAAATTGTATGAGAAGGCAAGAAATAACGGCCTGATTGGCAACCGCGCCATGTCAGAGTTCACAGAGAAAGAAATTTACCAGTTTATCACGTTTGCCGGATTCTCCACAAAGGAGCAGGTAACAGAATACTCCGGGCGAGGCGTGGGCATGGATGTTGTAGTTAAGAATATCCAGGCCGTGGGCGGTAATCTGGAGATTGACAGCGTAGAGGGCGGCGGAAGCGAGATGACGATGAAAATCCCGCTGACGTTAGCGATTATCAACGGCATTGTCATGCAGGTTGGCAACTCTACGTTTGTTGTGGAGACGAATGATATTAAGGAGTTTGTCAGAGTTACCAAAGATATGCTGGTGAAGGAACCGGACGGAGAAGAGTACATAATGCTCCGTGAGGAATGTTACCCCTTTATCCGCCTGAACCGACGCTACCATCTGGACGATTCCATTGCAGAGATCGAAGAGGGTATCGTAGTGGTATTAGAGCATGAGAATAAAAATGTCTGTGTTTTCATCGACCAACTGATTGCAGAGCAGGAAATCGTTGTAAAACCGATTCCTTCTTATATCAAGAAAGTCCAGGGCTTGTCTGGATGTACGCAGCTTGGCGACGGAAGCATTGCATTGATTCTCGATATTGCAGGCTTGATTGCCGGAGAGGAGAAAAAGTAGGATATGTCAGAAGAATTGGATTTGATGGATGATTTGGACGGCAGGGAAGATACCCAAAAAGGCATGTTCATGACATTCCAGATTGCAGATGAATGTTACGGTATCGCCATAACGTATGTGCAGGAAATTGTGGGAATTCAGTCCATAACGGCAGTTCCGGAGACAGAAGACTATATCAGGGGACTGATTAATATCCGAGGAAAAATTATTCCGGTCATTGACGTCAGGGTAAGGCTCAAGCAGGAGCCCCGTGAGTATACGGATCGTACCTGCATTATCGTAATTGGTGTGAAGTCAACAGTCGTAGGGCTGATTGTAGATGAGATTGCGGGGGTCATCACTGTCAATGAAAAAGAGATTATTCTCCCGCCTTCTCTGTCGCAGTCTACGGCTGGGAACAGCAAGTATGTATTTGGGCTTTCAAGAGTAGACAACGAAGTTAAGTTGTTGCTGGACCCGGAGAAACTCATCCGGGACGAGGATGTAGAGGCGTTTGAAGATGCTGCCCCCGCAGGCGAAATTGCAGAGGCATAAAGGTAAAGGAGAAGAGAGAAAATGAAAAATATGAAGTTAAAGACACGTTTAATCGGCTGTTTTGCAATTGTAATATTTTTGACGGGGCTGGTTGCATTTGTCGGGATTAGTACATTAACCACAGTCAGGAAGAATAATGTTTCTGAATCTTATGTACAGAATGCAGAACTTTTCATGTGCGGCCTGGTAGCCGTAGCCATTATCATTACGCTTATTATGGCGGCTTCACTCCTGAAAGACATACAGAGGAATATGAAGATGTTGAGCGTTGCTGCAATGGAAATTGCAGACGGCAGGGTAGACGTCCAATTAGAAAAATACCGTGAGGATGAATTTGGTGAATTAGTTGATGATTTTAAGAAAATTGTGGATACTATTAAGTATCAGGCGGAGATTGCCAATCATCTTTCACAGGGTAATCTTGATGTAGACGTAAAAGTTAAGGGAAATCAGGATGTTTTGGGCAATGCATTTGACAGCATATTTAAGGAAAATAACCAAATGCTTTCTGGAATCCGTGATTCTTCCATTCAGCTCTCCATGGGTGCAGAGCAGGTGTCAGACGCAAGCCAGGCATTGGCGCAGGGTTCTACAGAGCAGGCGAGCGCAATCGAGGAAGTAACGGCTTCTATTACAGAAATTGCAGAGCGTACGAAGCGCAACGCAGAAGAAGCCAACCAGGCCAATGAATCTGTACATAGCATGAAGAATGAGGCTATGGAGAGCGATGGCCATATGAAAGACATGATTGGCGCGATGACGGAGATTAACGAATCTTCCGAGAACATTTCTAAGATTATTAAAGTAATTGACGATATTGCATTCCAGACGAATATTCTTGCCCTGAACGCAGCCGTTGAGGCGGCAAGAGCAGGCGTACATGGCAAAGGTTTTGCAGTTGTAGCTGAGGAGGTTAGAAACCTTGCCGGCAAGAGTGCATCCGCAGCCAGTGAGACGGCGGAGATGATTGAAGATTCTATCAAGAAGGTGGAACAAGGTTCCAAGCTGGCAGAGGGAACAGCGGCTTCCCTGTCAGAGATTCTTGGAGAGGTAGACAATATTGTATCTCTGATTAACAGCATTGCAGTGGCGTCTAACGACCAGGCTACGGCAGTCAGCCAGATTGACCAGGCGATCAGCCAGGTATCTCAGGTAGTGCAGACCAACTCTGCTACCAGTGAGGAATGTGCGGCGGCCAGCGAACAGTTGTCCAACCAGGCAATGTCCCTGCGTACGATGATTGGGCAGTATAAGCTCAAGGGAGGCAACAACTCCAATGTAGCGCCAATCCAGAATACATCGGTAGACAGGTCAGAGGAAAATGAGCGCATCATTTCCCTGGATGGTGAATTTGGTAAATACTAAGCATTAAGCACGAAGGAGTGTTTTGTGGCGTATCGTCGCGAAATGCTCCTTTTTTAAGGAGATACCATGAAACAGAGATTGAGCAGGGTGCAGACCATTGCCCTGGGATTTTTATTGATTATTGCAGTGGGGACAGCGCTTTTGATGCTTCCCATAGCTTCCAAGAGTGGTGAGTGCAGCGGGTTTCTCAATGCGTTTTTTACGGCGACCAGCAGTACTTGTGTGACCGGGCTGGTGGTGGTTGACACATATGCCAATTGGAGCCTTTTTGGACAGGCGGTTATTCTTGTACTCATTCAGATTGGCGGTCTGGGGTTTATTACGATTGGCGTATGTTTTTCTATTTTTCTCAAAAGGCGCATTGGCTTAAAGGAGCGCAATCTTATCCAGGAGAGTATGAATACCCTGCAAATTGGCGGCACAGTGCGTCTGGTCCTGAAAATTGTGCGTTATGCGTTGATTTTTGAAGGTGTCGGCGCGGCGCTTTTGATGATCCGTTTTATTCCCCAATTTGGCGTTGCGGAGGGAATCTGGTATGGCATATTCCATTCAATATCGGCATTCTGTAATGCCGGCTTTGATTTGATGGGAAAGAATGAGCCTTACAGTTCTCTGACCTTGTATTATGACGATGTGCTGGTAAACGTTGTGATTATGGCGCTGATTATTATTGGCGGCATTGGCTTCATTGTATGGGATGATATTTCCAATCACAAATGGAATATGAAAAAATATATGCTGCACACGAAGATTGTGTTGGCAATGTCTCTTTTTTTGATTATTGCGGGAAGCATCTGCTTCTACTTTTTTGAGTACCAGAACCTTTGCGGATTAGATGCAAAAGGCCAGTTTTTGGCGTCTGTCTTCGGTGCGGTGACGCCCCGTACAGCCGGGTTTAATACCATAGATACAGGCGCATATTCGGAGGCCGGCAGGATGCTGACCGTCGTGCTGATGTTTATCGGCGGAAGTCCCGGCTCTACGGCCGGCGGCATCAAGACGACGACCATGGTGGTAATCCTTCTATACGCATGGTCGACGCTGCGCAATCAGAGCGGGCTGAATATTTTTGGCAGAAGGATGGACGAGGACTGCATCAAGAAAGCGGCCACAGTATTTTCCATCAATCTTTTGCTTGCTGTGGGATGCACGCTGGCGATGTCAGGTATTGAGAAAGCAATCCCGCTATCGGATATTTTGATGGAGGTATTTTCCGCTATCGGTACAGTGGGGATTTCTACGGGAATCACGCGGGACGTTACAGCCGCCTCAAAATATATACTGATATTCCTCATGTATTGCGGAAGAATTGGCAGTATGTCTTTTGCGCTATCCTTTACAGAGAAACGGCAGAACGCTTCGGTCAAGCTGCCGATTGAACGAATCACGATTGGGTAGGCGGAAGGCAAATGCGAAGCATTTCTGGAATGCCTTCCGCCGAACTGGCAGGTGACGCAAAGCGTCGCGTGCCGCTACCATAGAAGGAAGGCAAATGCGGAGCATTTCTTTAATGCCTTCCGCCGAACTGGCAGGTGACGCAAAGCGTCGCGTGCCGCTGCCATAGAAGGAAGGCAAATGTTTTCTGATGAAATTAGGAGAAAAATAATGAAATCTATTTTAGTTATTGGAATTGGAAGATTTGGCAAGCATTTATGTATGGATTTGGTGAAGAATGGAAATGATGTTATGGCGGTGGATGAGCGGGAGGAAAACCTTGAGGATATCCTCTCAATTGTCACCAGCGCCAAGATTGCGGACTGTACGAGAGAGGAAGTGCTGCGCAGCTTTGGCGTCAGGAATTTTGACATTTGTTTTGTGTGTATCGGCACGAATTTCCAGAGCAGCCTTGAAATTACCAGCCAGCTCAAGGAGTTGGGCGCGCCTTATGTTATCAGTAAGGCTACCAGGGACATCCAGGCCAAATTCCTGCTCAGAAACGGTGCAGATGAAGTAGTCTACCCTGACCGGGACATTGCCAACCGTATGGCTATGAAGGTCAGCGCCAATCATGTATACGATTATATGGAGGTGGGCGATTATTCCATCTATGAGATTCAGCCCTTAGAGGAATGGGTGGGTAAGTCGATCAAGGAGACAAATTTCAGGGCCAAGTATAATGCAAATATTCTGGGAATCAAGCAGGATGGAAAAAGTATGCTTCTTCCGAACGCAGATTATGTGTTTAAATCAGATGAGCACCTGATGATAATTGGTGAGAAAGTTGATATTAATAAGCTTGTTAAGAGGTTGTAAAGTGTAACAGTTCAGCCATAGCTAGTCATAATGGGCGAATGGCGTGGGCTGAACTGTGACTGTAAAGCAGAAGAGCGATGGCAACAGACTTGCCAAATGATTTGTAAGTTATCGGGAAAAATCCGGGCAGATGCCTGGAAGAAAAGAGGAAAATATATGCCGCAGTCAGATCCCAGGCCGGGAGAGAAATACTTGCATTTTAAGAATAAATTATATCAGATAATCGCCATTGCACAGCACGCGGAGACAGGCGAGAAGATGGTGGTTTACCAGGCGTTGTATGGGACGTTTCAGACCTATGTAATTCCGTGGTTTATGTTTGTCAGTCAGGTGGACAGGCAGAAGTATCCGCAGGTTGAACAGAAATACTGTTTCCAGTGGGTGGAATTCAAGAAAGAAGAGCGGGAGCAAACGTCAAAACCGCCGAAAAGAGAATCCGTGAAACAGCCGGCAGCCGTGCCGGAAACGTCTGAGAGAAAACCTGTAAAACAGGAGGAAGCTATAACAAAACCACCCAGGAAGGAACTGAGTACGGAGCAGAAAATGATGGCGTTTTTTGACGCGGATACGAGTGAGGAGAGGTATGATATTCTTCTCGATATGCGCGGAGAAGTTACAGACCGTATGATTAACAATATGGCGGTGGTACTGGATGTGGTCATTGAAGAAGGACCGTTGGATATACGCTATGAAGAGCTCAAAGCATGTTTGCGCACGAGACAGAGGTATGAGCGTAACAGATTAAAGTGACTTTTAACCGGGAGCTGCCGCGAAAGGTAGATAAACTTCGCGGCAGTTTTACAGGCGATGTGAAGTTTATCTACTCTTGGCGGCGGTTTGACGTGTGGTACGCTGCATATACTTCTGTTCCATTTCTTGCATTTCCTCGTCCGTGGGGATGTCCACAATCCCGACATAGGAATCGTAGATGTCGATTTTTGTGTCCGTTTCCCGACTTTTTTCTCACGCGCATGGACTACGATTTTGTCCGCAAGTGCGTTTAGGATTTCGGGCGTTATCTCGTCAATACGGGTATATTTCTTAGTGACGGCTATCAGCTTGGCGACTTTTGAAATTTTTTCAAAAATATTTTTCTTGCATTTGGTAACCAATTATTTTATGATATAAATAGGTAACCAATAATAGGAGGTTTGCAGATGGTAGAGAGAAATATAATCATGGGGAAAGCCGGGGGAACTGCCGGGAGAAATTCGGTCAACTATAAAATCAGCCTTCCGGCTGAAATGGTAAAGGAACTGGGGGTAACGCAGGAAGATAAAAGCGTATTAGTTTCTTTTTCTGATGGAAAAATAATCATAGAAAAGAAAGTAAATGCTTAATATTGGTAACCAATGTTAATGTAATAGGATTATCAGATGCGGCAAGTAAATCTGATAAAGAACGGAGGAAAGGATATGGTAGAGGCTATGACAGATAGGCAATATGACGGAATCTTGCAGATGATTGAAATGATAGTAGACGGGTGCAAGGACCTGGAGGAAGTAAAGAGAAAAATCGCAGAATTGCGTAGAGAAAAAAAAGAAAAGGAAAAAACCGAATAGCAAATAAGAGAGAGCGGAACTTGCCACCGCTCTTTTTATCTTTTGAAAATAATAGCAACAACTGAAATGGGAAAATGCACCTGATGGAAAAATAGTAAAAAGTGATGTGTCTGTTGCAAAGAACTTCGAGTTTGATACTTATCTGGTATCAGACAAATCGTTAGGTTTTGTTTGCTGTATTTGCGGAAAAGGAGGTTGCCCCTCCTTTTTTTCTGTGATAAAATGGAATTATATAGAAAAGAGTATTTTTCGCCCTGATTCCGGGGCAGGATAATCAAGGAATACCATAATAGTTGAGAAAGGATTTTTGTCATGTTACTACTTATTCAGAACGGAACGGTAATTAATCCGGCAGATAAGACGCAGACGGCGGCTGACGTGCTTGTGGAGGACGGAATTATCAAGAAGATTGCGCCCAAGCAGAAAGTAAAGGCGGATCGGGTGATAGACGCGTCGGGCTGTTATGTGATGCCGGGATTTATTGACATGCATGTGCATCTACGCGATCCGGGGCAGGAGCACAAGGAGACTGTGGAGACCGGCGCCAGGGCTGCGGCGCACGGTGGTTTTACCACAATTGTCGCCATGCCGAATACGAAACCGGTCGTGGACAATGCCGATGTGGTGAATTATGTCCATAACAAGGCGAGGGATATGCGCCTTGTCAACATTTTACAGACTGGCGCTGTCACAAAAGGGCAGAGAGGGGAAGAACTCTCCGACATTGAGGCGATGGTAGAGGCAGGAATCCCCGCGCTCAGTGAAGATGGTAAGACGGTAATGAATTCTCAGCTCTACCGGGAAGCGATGACGCTTGCGGTCAAATATGATATCCCCATGCTTGCACATTGCGAGGATGCCAATATGGTGAAAAACGGCGTGGTAAATGCGGATGAAACCATGCGCAAGATGAAATTTGCCGGGATTGCCAACGCCGTGGAGGATGTGATTGCAGCGCGCGACATCATGCTTGCCAAAGACACGGGAGCAGCGCTGCATTTGTGCCACTGTTCCACCAAAGACAGCGTGTGGATGGTAGAGATGGCGAAAAAGAAAGGCATCCACGTAACTGCGGAAGTCTGCCCGCACCATTTTATTCTTACCAGCAGCGATATACCGGGCGATGACGCCAATTTTAAGATGAATCCGCCGCTGAGAACGAAGGAAGATTTGCAAGCGCTGCGCGAGGGCTTGAAGGCGGACATTATTGACGTAATTGCTACGGACCATGCGCCGCATACGCCGATTGAGAAAGGCGTGGGTATCAAGAAAGCTCCTTTTGGCATCGTAGGTTTGGAGACGGCGGCAGCGTTGACAATGACAGAGCTGGTCGACAAGGGGTATCTCACAATTCTACAGATGGCGGAGAAAATGAGTTATAACCCGGCTAAAATCTTAGGTCTGGACAAGGGCGTTGTAGAAGAAGGAAAGACGGCGGATCTCGTAGTATTTAACCCCGGGAAGCAGTATGTGATTGAGCCGGAAAATTTCTGCTCCAAAGGGCGGAATACGCCTTTTGCCGGGAAGAAGGTAAAAGGAATGGTGATGGCGACGATTGTGGACGGCAGAGTGATATATGAGAGGACATGAACATGATTGACAAACTGATAGAGAAGATAGAGAAGACCCATGCGCCGATTGTCGTAGGATTAGATCCTATGATGAGTTATATTCCGGCCCATATTCAACAACAAGCATTTGCGGAATACGGCGAGACGCTGGAGGGCGCTGCGGAGGCAATCTGGCAGTTCAACAAGGAGATTGTGGACAACACCTTTGATTTGATTCCGGCGGTAAAGCCACAGATTGCGATGTATGAGCAGTTCGGGATTCCCGGTCTGCAAGCGTTTAAAAAGACGGTGGACTACTGCCGCGAAAAGGGCTTAATTGTTATCGGCGATATTAAGCGCGGAGATATCGGTTCTACTTCTGCGGCTTATGCGGCGGGCCATTTAGGGACTGTCAAGGTGGGCGGCAAAACATATACGCCTTTTGGCGAGGATTTTGCGACCGTTAATCCTTATCTGGGAACGGACGGTGTGAAGCCTTTTGTGGACGTATGCAGGGAAGAGAAGAAAGGCTTGTTTATCTTAGTTAAGACGTCTAATCCCTCCAGCGGTGAATTTCAGGACAGGCTGATTGACGGCAGGCCGTTATATGAGCTGGTAGGCGAGAAAGTGGCGGAATGGGGCGCAGACTGTATGGGCAAGCGTTATAGTTACATTGGCGCCGTAGTAGGCGCGACTTACCCGGAAATGGGCAAAGTTCTGCGTAAAATTATGCCCAGGAGCTTTATTCTGGTGCCGGGTTACGGCGCACAGGGCGGCAAGGGCGCGGATTTGGTGCATTTCTTTAACGAAGACGGTTTGGGGGCGATTGTAAATTCTTCGAGAGGAATTATTGCCGCATACAAGCAGGAAGAGTATGCGAAATTCGGCGAAGAGCATTTTGCAGAGGCGTCCAGGGCGGCTGTGGAGGCAATGGCGAAAGATATTGAGGGCGCGTTAGCGGGCCGCAAATAAATATATTAAATAGTTTAACAGAGGACACGCAAATATTATTCGTTGTGTGAAGGATGGATAAGTAAGAAAATCAGGAGAAGAGTATGGCGGAAAAATTTAAGGAACAGGCAGTGATAATCCGTCAGGAAGAAATTTCCTACGGAATCTACAGTATGTGGCTGAAGACGGACAAAATTGCCGGCAATGCGAAGCCGGGACAGTTCATTTCAATCTATTGTCATGAGGGAAGCCGGCTTTTGCCGAGGCCTATCAGTATCTGTGAAATTGACAGGGCGGATCAGGCATTGCGCATCGTTTACCGTGTGCAGGGCAAAGGAACGGAAGAGTTTTCCAAGATGCGTACCGGAGGGAGTGTAGATATCGTAGGACCTTTGGGAAATGGATTTCCGCTGAAAGGCAAAAAGGCCTTTCTTATCGGAGGCGGAATCGGCATACCGCCGCTGTTACAGCTCGCAAAAGAATTAAAATGTGACAAACAGCTCGTCTTGGGCTACCAGGACTCCCTGTTTTTGCAGGAGGAATTTAAGCGGTTGTGCAACCCTTATGTGGCGACAGAGGACGGAAGTTACGGTACCGAGGGGAATGTTATGGATGCTATTCGCGAGAATGGCTTAGAGGCAGAAATTATTTATGCCTGCGGGCCCATGCCCATGCTCCGCGCGGTCAAGGCTTATGCGCAGGAGAGGAACATCGAGTGTTGGGTTTCCTTGGAAGAGCGTATGGCTTGCGGAATTGGCGCATGTCTTGGCTGCGTCTGCAATTCCAAGGAGAAGGATGCGCATACGAATGTAAACAACAAGCGAATCTGTAAGGAGGGACCGGTGTTTCGCGCAGAGGAGGTGGAATTCTGATGATTACAGAGGTAAATTTAGCGGGCGTAAAATTCAAAAACCCTGTTATGACAGCGTCGGGGACGTTCGGCTCCGGCAAAGAATTCTCAGAATTTGCAGATTTGAATAAATTGGGCGCTGTTGTCACCAAAGGCGTCGCCAATGAGCCCTGGGTGGGGAATCCCACACCGCGGGTGGCGGAGACTTATGGCGGGATGCTCAACGCAGTTGGGTTACAAAATCCCGGGATTGATCTGTTTGTGGAGCGGGACATCCCATATTTAGCCAAATTTGACACGCGGATTATTGTCAATGTCTGCGGCAGGACAACGGAAGACTATTGTGAAGTAGTACAGCGTCTGGCTTCCCAGCCAGTGGATATGTTGGAAATCAATATTTCCTGTCCCAATGTGGAGGAAGGCGGTATCGCCTTTGGACAGAGCGCCAAGTCGGTGGAGGCAATCACCAAGGAAGTAAAGAAGCACGCGAAACAGCCGGTTATCATGAAGTTGAGCCCCAATGTGACGGATATTGCCGAGATGGCAAAGGCGGCCGAGTCAGGAGGCGCCGACGCGCTGTCCCTGATCAATACAATTACCGGTATGAAGATAGATATTCACAAACGCAAGTTCACGCTTGCCAATAAGACAGGCGGATTGTCCGGCCCGGCGATTCATCCGGTGGCTGTGCGCATGGTTTACCAGGCGGCGCAGGCAGTGAAGATCCCAATTATCGGTATGGGCGGTATTATGACGGCGGAGGACGCCATTGAGATGATTCTGGCAGGCGCCAGCGCGGTATCTGTCGGCACGGCAAATTTCCGCAATCCGCAGGTGACGATGGAGATTGTGCAGGGAATCTGTGAATATATGGAAGAATATAATGTGGAAGATATCAATGAATTGGTGGGGGCAGTGGAATAGTGTAGATATTAGGTAATTGCGAAACTCTTATTATTTAAAATTTCATGTACAATTCGGAAAATTAAGAGTAAATATTTTAAGAGAATTGTATGAATTGTACATGAAATTTAATTAAGGTTAGAGTTTCGCAATTGCCTAAGTGTAAATAGCTAGAAAGGAGAAGTGTATGAAGAGATTCGTCTGTACCGTTTGCGGTCACATATACGAGGGGGAAAGCGCGCCAAAGGAGTGCCCGGTCTGCCATCAGCCGCAGGAGAAATTCAGGGAGGAACCTTTGGAGGGGGACAATGTAAGCACACTGGATTTAGTCAGCGGAAAAGCCGAGGAACAGGAAGACGTCTCGGCCATGGAATTGAGCTATGACAAGGATTTCTACCGCAATGACGCGTCATGCCGATACATGGAAGAGATTCACCAGATGGCGGTGACTGGCAAAACGATCAGCGGCGCAATGGGAACGAAGATGGCCATGCCCTCCTGGGATGATATTTTGCTTTTAGGAGCGCAGCTGAATCCGCCGCCACTCGATGAGGACGAGCCGGTGAGCACGATGACCGTGATCGGCAAACATGCCAAGAAGCCGATGATTCTTGACAGCCCGGTGTACATCTCCCACATGTCCTTTGGCGCTTTGTCGAAGGAAATTAAGGTTGCATTGGCCAAAGGGTCGGCGATGGCAAAGACAGCCATGTGCAGCGGCGAGGGCGGTATTCTGCCCGAAGAGCGGGAAGCCTCCTATAAGTACATATTTGAATATATCCCCAATAAGTACAGCGTGACAGATGAAAATCTGCGCAGCGCTGACGCCATTGAAATCAAGATTGGGCAGGGGACGAAGCCCGGCATGGGCGGACATCTGCCGGGGGAGAAAGTGACTGCGGAGATTGCCGAACTGCGAGGGAAGAAGCAGGGCGAGGACGTGCAGAGCCCCAGCAAATTCCCGGAGCTCAATACCAAAGAGGATTTGAAAGATATGGTGCGTATGCTGCGCAGGCGTTCGGACGGAAGGCCGATTGGCATTAAAATTGCTGCCGGGCGCATTGAGCGGGATCTGGAATACTGTGTCTATGCCGAGCCGGATTTCATTACGATTGACGGCCGAGGCGGGGCGACCGGTTCAAGTCCCCTGTTTCTGCGTGAGGCGACTTCTGTTCCTACAGTCTATGCTTTATACCGCGCGCGGAAATATCTGGACGCGGTGCGCTCTGATATCTCGCTTGTGATTACCGGAGGATTTCGCGTGTCGGCCGATGTGTCCAAAGCGCTCGCTATGGGTGCGGACGCGGTGGCAGTGGCAAGCGCAGCCTTGATTGCGGCGGCCTGCCAACAGTACCGCATCTGCGGTTCCGGCAACTGTCCGGTGGGTATCGCCACGCAAGACCCTAAGCTGCGGGAACGGCTGAGGGTGGAGCAGTCGGCGCAGCGGGTGGCAAATTACCTCAATGTGACACGCGAAGAGCTGAAGACGTTTGCGCGCATTACAGGCCATGCATGCGTGCATGATTTAAGCGTTGACGATTTGGTGACGATAAACAGGGAGATTTCAGAATTTACGAATATTCCCCACGCATAAAGAGGATTGATTGTGCGTCTTCTCTTTACGCTAAGTAAATAAAAGTAGTGTGGATTATCTGGTTTTACTAAAAATCAAGTAATTTGCACTATTTTTTTGTGTATAATAACCGCCTTTGTTTACTGAAAATGTTAATAACTAAAGAATTTTTGATTAGAATTGATAAAAAACTTTGGTTTGTGGGGATAGATTTAGATATTATATACAATAAAATAATTTTATCTTCATAATTTTATGGAGTTCTTGAAGGAAATAGAGTCTTAAATGGTGAAAGCAGCGCTTGGTATTTTTGGCAGTTAAACTGAAAGATGATAAGTTTTCCTCCATGGATTTGTATAAAAAATGTAGAAAACTAAATATAATAAGCGTATTCTTGTGCAAATCCTATAGTTTTTGGGGATGAAAAAAATAATATATTATACTAAAGTTATACTATATCTATAAAAACAGGAAGGGTTGAGGGAGTTCAATTATGGAATTTCTACAATCTTTCTCCCCCAAAGAAAGGAGTAAAATTGTGAGGAAAGCAATGAGAAACGGATGGAAGCGTGTATGCGCCGTAGCTTTAGCGGCGGCGATGACAGTGACCATGCTTCCAGTCAGCGCACAAGCAGCCGGGAAAGAGGCGGACACACCGCAGTTAGAACCGATTGAGATTGTGGAGAACGGAGATTTTAGCGACGGAACATCCAAGGGATGGAAGGAATTTGAAGGAGGGAAGATTGAAGTTGTAAGCATGGATGACGGATACTGCCTGAAAGTGAAGGAGAGAACCGGCACTCAATCTTCAGCAGCATGTATCCTCAGCGGTAAGCTGAAAAAGGGGACGGCTTATCGCATAACAGGAAGGATTAAATATGATGGAGAAAATGCATCTCAGGCGTATAGAATGGTTGTCCAGAACGGTCCTAACTGGCAATACCGCCAAGGATTTTGGGGCAAAGAGGTTACGGTGCCTAAGGGGGAATGGAAAACATTTGAGATAACTGACTATGTGCCGGCTGATATTAAGAATGACAAGGGCGAAGTTTTTGAGTTTAGCACGACAGAAAACTATTTCTTTGTTGAGTCAACGAGTGGTACAGAGGACTATTACATAGACGACCTCTCCATTACTTATATGGGAATTCCGGGTGAGGAACCGGAAAAACCGGAAGAGCCGGAAGTTGAGTCCTTGCTCTCTAATGGTTCTTTTGAGATAGATCCCATTGATACAAGCTGGAAAGGCATGGGTTCTGCCAAGGTTGCGCGTACGGAAGGCGTTGCGCATGAAGGAAATGCCAGCCTTAAAGTATCCGATTATTCAGCAGGCTGGGAAGGCGGGCGTTATGAACTTTTGAGTCTTTGGAGAGATGGCAAGCTGGTTCCTGGAAAGAAGTATACCTTGACTGCCTGGGCTAAGACAGCCAGCGGCAGCGGCAATTTGACCGCAACCATTAAAGGGCAGATAGATGGCACGGATAAATACGCTGGTTTTGGCGGGCCTGTAGAAGTAAACAGCACCGAATGGACGAAAATTTCCGGTGAGATTAACCTGGCAGATTATGACAAAGATACCAATGTGCTGGAGATGTATTGGAGCTGGGGACAGGAAGTATCGGCCGGAGCGCCGGCAGAATTCTATCTTGATGATGTGACGCTGACAACGCCGTCAGAAAACATTGTCAGGAACGCTTCCTTTGAAAGGGGCTTAGAAGAATGGACAGGATATGAGCAGGGCGAGACGGATATCCTTGCAGCGGCAACCGATGAGTTTAATTCCGGCAGCCAGAGTGTAAAAGTAACAAACCGTACAAAATGTACGAACGGACCGGCACAGGATATGAGCAAAAAGCTGACGCCGGGCAGTTATTATACAGCTTCCGCATGGGTAAAATACAAAGACGGCCCAGATACAAAAGAATTCAACTTAACATTACATAGTGGAGCGGAGAGTTCTGTACTGGCAACAGGGACAGTGAAAAAAGGTGAATGGACAAAGATTGAGGGAGACTGGGGCATGCCGTATGATATGGCTGCAACCTCTAATATCTTGGTTGTGGAGACGCCTACAGTAGCAACTCCGGACGCGGCCAATGATTTGATGGATTTTTATGTGGACGATGTGTCTATATTAAAATATAAAGATAACACACAGGCTTTGGCAAAGAAGTTTGGTTATGGAAACCCGATTACGACCAATGAATTCGGGGCAGACCCCTATGCGATTGAATACAATGGCAGAATATACGTTTATATGACAGCAGACGACTATGAGTTTTCGGATAAAGATAACCCATATTCCAACAACTTTGGTTACATTACTAGCTTGAGAGTTGTATCTTCTGCTGATTTGATGAACTGGACAGACCACGGCGAGATTGAAGTGGCAGGCCGCAATGGCGGAAAAGGCCCGGCAATGTGGGCAAGCCATTCCTGGGCGCCGGCAATCGCTTACAAACAAGTAAATGGAAAAGATAAGTTCTTCCTCTATTTTGCAAATGACGCCTCCGGTATTGGCGTACTCGAAGCAGATACCCCGTTGGGTCCCTGGAGAGATCCGATCGGCGCTGCCCTGATTACGAAAGCAACGCCTGGATGCGACAAGGTGGAATGGTGCTTTGACCCGGCGGTACTGGTAGATGACGACGGAGAAGCATACATATACTTTGGCGGCGGTATTCCTGCCGGGCAGTCGGATAACCCCAAGACGGCAAGAGTTGCCAAATTGGGCGCTGATATGATCAGCCTTGATGGAGCAGCAGTGGAAATTGACGCTCCCTGTATGTTTGAGGACAGCGGTATCTTTAAATTTAACGGTAAATATTATTACTCCTATTGCTCTAACTTTATAAAGTCATCCAAACCGGGATATCCGAAAACGGGAACAATCTGCTACATGGTGAGCGATAACCCGATGGGGCCGTTTACGTATGAAGGAGAGATTTTCTCCAACCCGGAGGTTTGGTTTGGCGTAGGTGGAAACAACCATCATGCAACATTTGTCTTCAATAATAAGAGCTATTTCATTTACCATGCGCAGACAGTATCGAAAGCCTTGGGCGTAGAGCGCGGATATCGCTCCACACATATTGATGAAATTAAACTGGATAAGGACGGCAAGATCCTGCCTATTTCAGGTACTTATGAGGGAATTCCGCAGTTGAAAGGAATGAACCCATATGAGAGAATCGAAGCCGAGACCATTGCATGGAACGCAGGCGTGAAAGCAGCTGATACCGGTCGTCCGGGCAACTTGTTTACAGATTACAACATGGTATTGACCGATCTTCAGGAGGGTGACTGGACTTCTGTGTCTCAGTTAGAATTTGGCAGCAAGGGTGCGGATAAGATTACCCTGGCCGCAGGCTCGAAAGACGGCGGTACAATTGAAGTCCGCGTAGGCTATCCAGAAGGAAAAGCGATTGGTACAATCGAAGTTCCGGCAACCGGAAGCAACCACACATATCAGCTGGTAACCGGAGATATCCAGAAAGTTACAGGGACACAGAATATTTTCCTTGTATTCCATGAGAAGAAAACAGGCGCTACAACAGAGGCTTACAAGGCGGAATTAAAGAATCTGTGGGATGCTGTAAAGGCAGCGGAATCAAGCCTTCCATTAAAAGAACAGTTGCAGCGGCAGGTTACCAAGGGCCATAACGTAAGTTCTGGATTTGCATGGAATGAAGAGGAACAAAAAGCTGCCCTGGACGCTAAAGTGAATGAAGCGCAGGCAGTGGTAAATAACGGCAGCGCTACAGACGAACAGCTTACGGCTGCGATAGCGACATTGAATACAGCAATTGATACAGCAGATCAGTATAAAGAAACGGAGAAGCTGTTAAAAGAAAAACTGAAATACAGAATTAAATATGCAGAGCAGCTGACAGAGCTTGCGTCTTTGCCTGTTGCACAGAAACCACAGCTGCAGACAGCCATTGACATGGCAAAGAAACTGCTCAAAGACGACAGTATCATGAACGTGGACTACTTCCAGTTCACAGAAGAAGGCGGCAAGGTTCCCAGCGAAGGCGATAAGACCGAGAAAGAACAGTTGGCCGAGAAGGTTACGGCAGCCAAGGATTTACTGGCGGATCTGGGCGCTGATAAGAAGGCGGCATTACAGTCGGTTATTGATGAAGTAGAGGCCGTATTGAATAATGCGAACGCCAGCGAAGCAGATATTAAGGCAGCGTTGGATAAGTTGACGAAAGCGCTCGAAGATGCTGAGAAGAATACAACGAAAGAAGAGCTGGGTTCACAGATTGTCGCAGCCAAGGCATTGTTGGATGGTCTCAGTGAGTCTAAGAAGGCGGCATTGCAGTCAGTCATTGATGAAGTAGAGGCCGTATTGAATAATGCAAATGCCAGCGAGGCAGAGATTCAGGCGGCGCTGGATAAACTGAACAAAGCGATCGAAGACGCCGGTAAACCGGGCGGGGATAAACCGGTTAAGGATCAGTTAGGCGAGAAGATAACGGCAGCCAAGGAAATGCTTGCAAATCTGAGCGCAGATAAGAAAGCAGCGTTACAGTCCGTAATCAATGAGGTAGAGGCCGTATTGAACAATGCCAATGCCAGTGAAGCGGAGATTAAGGCAGCGCTGGATAAACTGAACAAAGCGATCGAAGACGCCGGCAAACCGGATGTTAAGCCGCCTGTGGCTCCTAAGGTAGGCGAGACATTTACGATGTCAAACGGCCTGAAATACAAGGTTACTGCTTACAGCAGCAAAGCTAAGAATGTGACCGTGACGGGAATCAGCAAAAAAGTCACCGGCATTACCGTACCAGACACCGTAAAATACAAGAATGTATCTTTCAAGGTTACAGCGATTGGCAGCAGCGCATTTACAAAGCAGAGTACCTTAAAGAGCGCGACGATTGGCAAATATGTGACCAGCATTGGCGCCAAAGCGTTCTACAATGACAAGAAGCTGGCAAAAGTAACCTTCAAGGGAACGGCAGTGAAGACGATTGGCAAGGATGCCTTTAAGGGTATCAAGAAGGGCGCTTCCTTCGTTATGAGTAAGAAGACGTTCACTTATAAGAGCCTGAAGTATAAGGTTACCAAGTGTACGACATCTGCCAAAGAGGTGACGGTAACGGGAACCTCTAACAAGAACCTTGCATCCCTGAACATACCGGCAACAGTGAAGTATAACGGTATGTCCTTCAAGGTGGTGTCTATTGAAAAGAATGCGTTTAAGAGCAAGAAGAAATTAAAGAGCGCAACGATTGGCAAGAATGTCAAGAGCATTGGCGCGAGCGCTTTTGCGAAGGATGGCAGGCTGAATAAAATTACCATCAAGAGCACGGTTCTGAAGAAAGTAGGTTCCAAGGCTTTCTCAGGAATCAACAAAAAGGCTAAGATCAAAGTGCCTGCTAAGAAACTGAAAGCGTATAAGAAACTGCTCAAGAACAAAGGACAGAGTAAAACCGTAAAGATTACGAAATAATGAAGACCCCGCGATACCAGGAAGTTTTGGTATCGCGGGGCTTTTAAAGTTTACGGACTTTATTGACGATATTGGAAGCATATGGTATTATAACTAAGATTTTCTGGCTTTTGCAGCGAAGATGTGAGGAAAAAGCGGAGGATAGGCATATGGATCATGTAAAGGAACTTTTTGGACAGACCATCAAAGGCGCCTCGGTCGTTGAGGCCCGTGAGCAGTACGGTGGTATACAGAGCGTTCAGAATCTGGAGACGGTCGTCAATGAGGGTCTTCGTGCCGCCCTGCTGGAGGAGACTCCGGATCAGTCGCTGGAGGTGTTGCTGGAACACCTGGGAAAAGCGCTGAATGGGGAACGGATCTATATATTTGAACAGAACGGGTCCGGCGGCGATGACAACACCTATGAGTGGACGGCGGATGGTGTGGAGCCGGAAAAGGAAAACCTTCAAAACGTTCCGCCCCAGGTGTGTGCCAGCTGGTATCGGAATTTTAGTATCGGCAGACATATTGTCATTAAAAACCTGGAAGATATTCGGGAGACGGAACCCCTTCAATATGAAAACCTGAAGCGGCAGGGCATTCATTCGCTGGTGGTGGTGCCTCTGTATGACAGTGAAAAGATTATTGGTTTTTACGGTGTGGACAATCCTCCGGTAAAGTCGCTGGAATACGCATCGAATATGCTCCAGACGGCGGCATACTTTATCGTGTCTTCTCTCAAACGGCGCAACTTAGTGCGTGAGCTTCAAAAGAGGAGTTATAATGTTCTCCATGCCCTTAGTGTGGATTATCTGGACATCTATCAAGTGAACTTCGACACAGGAGAATGCGACGTCTACCGGAACAGCGAGCGGATGGGGATGGATTGGCCCGTCTATTTAAAGGAGGGCTATCAGGCGGCTATGGAGCGGTATATTTCCGAGTATGTAGTTCCCCAGGATCAGGAGAGGCTGCGCACTGTCACGAAAAAAGACTATGTGCTCACGCAGCTTCGGACGAAGAAAAAGTTTTCTGTCCGATATCAGGTGAAAGACAGTTCCTTCGGACTGAAACACCTGGAGTTCCATTTTTCTGCTACCGATAAGACTAAGGAGGAGAACTGCGCGATTTTTGCACAGCGGGATGTCAACGCCGTGGTGGAACAGGAAGAGAAGTACAAGCTGGAGGCAAGGCAAAGCCTGGAGAACATTCTTGAAGGAGCCAGGACGGGCATTTGGAGGATAGAGCTGGAAGAGGGATGCCCGCCGAGGATGTATGCAGACCGTACCATGCGGATTCTCTTAGGCGTTTCGGATGAAATTGAGCGGGAAGACTGCTACCGGCACTGGTTTGCCCGTATTGAGCCGGACTATGTTGAGATGGTACAGGAAGCGGTGCAGGAAATACTGAAGACGGGGCGTGCCGAGGTGATTTACCCCTGGTATCATCCAACGTTGGGCAAAATCTATGTCCGCTGCGGCGGAGTGCCGGATAAAACATTTGAGAAACCGGGGGTCTCTTTGAACGGATATCATCAGGATATCACGGAGACCATGGTGACGAGGAAGAAACAGGAGCAGTCCATCCTGGAACTTTTGGAGCGGGTGAGACAGGCAAATGCAGCAAAAAGTGAATTTCTTTCCCATATGTCCCACGATCTTCGCACGCCTATTAATGGGATTTTGGGAATGCTGTCCATCCTGGAGAAAAGTCAGGATGACCGGAAGCGGCAGAAAGAGTGCTGGAAAAAGATACGTGTGTCCACGGAGCATCTGCTTTCCCTGGTGACCGATGTTCTGCAGGTAAGCAAGCTGGACAGCGGAAGACCGGCGGACGTGGAAGAACCGTATGATCTTTGCGCTTTGTTGGAAGAATGTATCATGATATTGTCCCCTTTGGCGGAGGAGCGTGGGATTCGTCTGGAACTGGAAATGTCTGACCTGCGGCATAACAGGGTGGTTGGAAATCCGCTGCACTTGAGGCAAATTATGATGAATGTCATTGACAATGCGCTCAAGTATAACAGATCCCATGGTTCGGTCTTTGTTCGGGCAGAGGAGACTGCCTTTGGGGATGGAATTGTAAGCTGCCGTTTTGTGGTCGAAGATACCGGGATTGGCATTGGGGAGGATTTTAAGGAGCATATTTTTGAACCCTTCACCCAGGAGCATCAGGACGCGAGGACCAACTACAACGGCGTTGGGCTTGGCATGTCTATTGTAAAGAAGCTGGTGGACCAGATGAAAGGGACTGTTGAGATCGACAGCCAGGTTGGCAAGGGGAGCGTGATTCAAATCACGCTGCCCATTCGTGTCGACGGGGCCTGGAACCAACAGCCTGTGGATGAGGAGCAGGATGAGCAGGGCGATGTTGCGGGAATGCGCGTTCTGCTGGTAGAGGACAATGAGATTAACTGCGAAATTGTAGAGTACATTCTCAAAGAGGCGGGCGTGGAGGTCGCGACTGCCAACAATGGAAAAGCCGCCGTAGATGCGTTCGCAGGATCTGCTGTGGAAACGTTTGACTGTATACTCATGGATTTGATGATGCCTGTCATGAGCGGATATGAGGCGGCGCGGGTGATTCGCGGCCTGGACCGGACAGACGCTAAGACCGTGCCTATCATAGCGTTGTCGGCAAATGCCTTTGAAGAGGACATCGCACTGACAAAGGATGCCGGCATGAATGAGCATTTGGCGAAGCCGGTGGATAATCACAAAATGTTGCAGACCATGAGCCGGTTGCGGCGTTGTTAGGAGCCTGGAACAGATGGCCTCCTACGCTTGAACAATGTAAATGCTAAAAACTGTGGAAAGGGAAAAGTATGAAAAGTAAGACTTTGCCGCGTTCCTTAAAAATCAGCATAGCGGTAATCATTTGTTTAACGGTTTTCGTGTTTTTCTTCCTTGGAAGAACTATTCACAATATGAGTGAAAACACGATAGAGGACATAGGCACTGTTTATATGGAGGGAATGAATGAGCAGGTGTCTTTACACTTTGAGACTATTATTGAACTCCGCCTGACAATGGCGGAATCCATAGCGCGCATTGCGGTGGAGGAAGAAAATGCAAGTTATGGCTCAAAGGAGGAAATAGAATACGGTGCAAAGGCAAGACATTTTTTGTGCGCCGCCCTGTATTCTGCCGACGGAAGAAGTGAGATGATTTATGGCGATTCTGTGCAGCTCAACCACCCGGAGCCGTTTTTGGAGAGCTTGAGGAATGGAGAGCGCAAAGCAGCGTCCGCCACAGACAGCAACGGAGATGGGGTCATTTTGTTCGGCGTTCCCTGTGCATATCCCATGTCTGACGGGAGCGACAGCCTTGCCATTGTTGTTGGACTTTCTACCAAATATATGAGCGAGGTCCTCTTCCTGGATTCAGACAGTTCGCTGATGTACTCTTTTGTCATACGAGAGGATGGCAGCTATGTCGTTGGCAACGAGGGCGACATCCACAAAAATTATTTTGACAGGCTTATTAGTATCTTTGATGGCGAGGGCAAGGAAGTAACTTCCCATATTGGGCAGATGATGGCGGCTATCAATGCGGGCGAGGAATATTCTGTTATCTTGAAAAACGGTGAATCGCGCTACCATCTGTATTGTACGAATCTCCCCTACTGCGAGTGGTATTTGGTGACGGTTCTTCCTTTTGAGGGGTTGGATTACGCGATTTCAGACATGGGCAGGCATTGGTTAATCATTGTTTATACCGCTTCCGCTGCGGTGATTGCCATGCTTCTCTACATATTTTTTAAGTATTTAAATTATTTCAGAGTACAGGTGGCGGAATTGAAGCGCATGAACACAGAAATAGACGCAGCGCGCAAAGATGCTGAACGGGCGAGAAAGGAAGCGGAATATGCCAATGCGGCTAAACAGGATTTTCTCTCCAGCATGAGCCACGATATACGCACTCCTATGAACGCCATTATCGGTATGACTTCATTGGCGATGAACAGCTCGCACAATCAGGAACAGGTTCAGGATTACCTGGGTAAGATTGCGCTGTCCGGTAAACATTTGCTGGGTCTGATTAATGACGTATTGGATATATCCAAGATTGAAAGCGGTAAAATGACGCTCAATATGGAACAGGTCTCGTTGCGGGAGGTGATGGACAGTATTGTCAATATTATACAGCCCCAGGTCAAGGCGAAAAATCAGCAGTTCGACGCGGTTGCATACGAAATACTTTCGGAAGAGGTTTGCTGTGACAGCGTGCGCTTGAATCAAGTATTGATTAACCTGCTGGGGAATGCGGTCAAATTTACGCCGGAACAGGGCTCCGTACAAGCGGCTGTATATCAGGAGGCGCTGCCGGAGGACGCCTCCTGTGTGCGCACCCATTTCTTAGTGAGCGATACAGGTATTGGGATGTCAGAAGAATACCAGAAGAAAATATTTGAGTCTTTCAGCAGGGAAGACAACACACGTGTACAGAAAACAGAGGGGTCCGGGCTGGGAATGGCGATTACCAAGTATATTGTGGACGTGATGGGCGGTACTATTTCTGTTCGCAGCGAACAGGGCAAGGGCAGTGAGTTCCATGTTGTTCTTGATCTGAAAAAAGCGGCGGAGCAGGAAAATGATACGGTGCTTCCCGGCTGGAATGTGCTGGTGGTGGATGACGATGAGCGCTTATGTAACAATACGGTCCATTCCTTAAAGTCAATAGGTCTCTGCGCAGAATGGTGCCTGAGCGCCGAACGGGCAATGGAATTGATTGCAAAACGCCATCATCAAAACGACGGTTATCAGATAGTTCTTTTAGGCTGGAAACTGTCAGACATGAATGGGATTGAGGCTGCCCGGGCGATTCGAGCTGCTTATGGAGAGGACGGTCCGGCTCTGCTGCTCTCGTCCTGTGATTGGAGTGAGATTGAGGCGGAGGCAAAGGAAGCGGGAATTTGCAGAGTGATTTCCAGGCCGCTGTTTAAGTCCGCGTTGCTTGACGCACTGAATATGTTTACCGGCGCCGCCGGTGAAGAAGCTGCCGCTGACGAAAAAGAGCTTGCGCTGGAGCTTCGTGGGAAACACATCTTATTGGCGGAGGATAATGAGCTCAACTGGGAGGTTGCAAAGGAGATTCTTTCTGTTTTTGAAATGGAATTGGATTGGGCTGAAAATGGGCAGATTTGTGTAGCAAAATTTGAAGAATCCCCTGTCGGGTATTATGACGCAATTATTATGGATGTGCGCATGCCAATTATGGACGGCTATGAAGCGACCGCGACGATCCGGGGGATGAAGCGTGAGGACGCCAATATTCCTATTATTGCTATGACTGCCGATGCGTTTTCAGAAGATATTCAAAGGTGTTTAGAGTGCGGCATGAATGACCATTTGGCAAAACCGATTGACATTCAGGCGATTGAACGCAAGTTAAAAAAATATCTGCAATAAATAAAGTGCAAGGTCTTTTTTAGGAAGACTTTGCGCTTTTATTTCGATAGAGGGCTGTTCTTTGATTTTATCGATCATGCTATTTCGTTATTGCGCATGGGCGCTAGTTGAGATAAAATAAATAGCGGCAGCGTATAGCTGCCGTCAAAGAAGGAGGAACGCTATGAACGTATTCATCTGTGTGGACGACAACAATGGAATGCTGTTTAACGGCAGAAGGCAAAGCAGAGATGAAGCTGTTGTCAAGGACATCTTGGAGTTTGCGGGGAATGATAACATATGGATGAGCTCTTATTCGTCAAAACTCTTCCTCGCAAATCCTGATAGAATCCTAATAGAAGACAATTTGTTGAAAGACACTTTGAAATATGGATATTGTTTTTTAGAAAATGTTCCGCTAAAATCATATCAAGACAGGATAGATAATTTGATTGTTTATAGCTGGAACCGGGCGTACCCCGCAGATACATATCTGGATGTAGATTTAATTACAGATTGGGAAACGATTGATACAAAAGAGTTTGGAGGAAAATCACATGAGAAGATTACACGAAAGATTTACAGGCGCAAAATGTAGAAAAGCGGCGTTCCTGCTGCTATTTATTTTGACGATGGGGTTCTCTGTTTCCGCCTGCGGTGAAGCGTCCAGTGCAGATATAAGTTCTGAAGTGGAAATAGAGGAGCATGTGCAGGTACTGGAGCAGGATGAATCGCCTGCGGAACAACAGGAACAAGTATTGGAGAAGGGGGAGCCGTCCACAAAGGAACAGGCAAAAGAAGCTCTGTCTGTGGAGGAGATCGTTGCCAGTTATGAATCAGAGATCACGGAAGTCCCAGCATTTACAGGTAATGCATATACGATCATCAATGACAATAATCCCTGTTTCACAAAGTCCAATCTGCCAACAACATCTTTTGAATATTATTCAGAATTGGACGGCCTGGGACGCTGTGGGATTGCCTGCGCAAACATCGGGCAGGATATCATGCCGACGAAAGAGCGGGAAAGTATTGGGCAGATAAAACCCAGCGGATGGCAGACTGTCAAATATGATAACGTGGAAGGCAAATATCTGTACAATAGATGTCATTTGATTGGCTATCAGTTATCTGCGGAGAATGCCAACGAAAAGAATTTAATCACAGGGACAAGATACCTGAACGTTATGGGTATGCTGCCATTTGAAAATATGGTGGCCGACTATGTAAAAGAAACAGGGAACCATGTTTTATACAGGGTGAATCCATATTTCCAGGGTGATAATCTCTTAGCCAGCGGCGTTTTCATGGAAGGCTGGTCTGTGGAAGATGAAGGGGAGGGTATATGTTTTCATGTATTTGTATATAATGTGCAGCCTGGCATCGCCATAGATTATGCGAATGGCGACAGTCATTCAGAGGAGGACGTGCCGGCCGCCAGTGAGCCTGCGTCAGCAGAAGCGTCCAACGAAGCCTCCGCTGCGCAGGATAATAATCAACCTGACGCGCCGGTTGCGAAAGAGGTTACAGAACAGTCGGAGCCTGCGCCGGCCGGCACGGATTATATACTAAATACGAATACCCATAAATTTCATATTCCTGGTTGCGGCAGTGTAAAACAGATGTCTGAGGCCAATAAAAAGGCATACTCCGGTAACAGGGACGATGTGATTGCAATGGGCTATGATCCCTGTAAGAAATGTAATCCGTAGAATGTATCACAATGTTTTGTCTAAAAAATGTCTGAAAGGCTTTACACCTTGAATGTAGATAGTTATAATGAAGTACAAGCAATGGATTTTCGGAAAAGTGGGTGATGATATGCCAAACTGTGCAGAAATTACAGCAGTCATATCCCCAGAGGGTAAGATTTTATGGAAGATTAAGGAGAATCAGAATCTATGGAAAGCTACAAACAGGAATTTATAGAATTTATGGTAGACTGCCAGGTCTTGAAATTTGGTGAATTTGTATTAAAGAGCGGGAGAAAGTCCCCGTTTTTTATGAATGCGGGGGCATATGTGACAGGCGCGCAGCTGCGCAAATTAGGCGAGTATTACGCCAAGGCAATCCATGCGCACTATGGAGATGATTTTGACATGCTTTTCGGGCCGGCTTATAAGGGAATTCCGTTGAGTGTTGCCACTACAATCGCCTTCAGCGAGCTCTATGGCAAGGAAATCCGCTATTGCTCCAACCGCAAGGAAGCCAAAGACCATGGCGATACCGGAATCCTTTTGGGCAGCAAATTGCAGGACGGCGATAAAGTGGTGATTATCGAGGATGTGACGACTTCCGGCAAATCTATGGAAGAGACAGTGCCCATCATCCGTGCACAGGCGGACATCGAGATCGTGGGACTGATTGTGTCTTTAAATCGTATGGAACGTGGCAAAGGCGAAAAGAGCGCGCTGGAAGAGATTAAAGATTTATATGGATTTGAGACGAATGCGATTGTGACGATGGAAGATGTGACAGAATATTTGTATAATAAACCCTATAAAGGAAATATATATATTAATGACGAAATGAAAGCGGCTATTGACAATTATTATGCCCAGTATGGAGTGAAATAGGAGACTGATATGAATGAAAAGACGTATAAGGCTATGACTGTCGCAGGGGGCGGGAATATTGCAATTGGCGTTGTCGTGCTTGTGTGCGGCGTTGTCTGCGGAGTTCTTGCGATTATAAATGGAGCTGCCATGTTGAGAAGGAAATCAGATATTATATTTTAAAGGAAGAAAAATTGAAAAACGATTACAGAAAAATACTCCGAATATGCAGCAAAGTCATGTTCGGAGTGTATATTATTTTCTTAACATACTTTTTATTTTTTGCAGAGAGTACCGGACGAACGTTTGAGAGCAGATCCTACCATTATAACCTGGAGCTGTTCAAAGAAATCGGACGTTTTATCAAATACTGCCATCAACTTGGCGCCAAGGCGGTGCTGTTGAATCTTGTGGGGAACGTTGTCGCATTCATTCCCTTTGGATTTTTTTTGCCGATTTTGCATGTGAAATGCAGGTCTTTTTTGTTCACTACATTTCTGAGTTTTGAATTCAGCCTGATGGTAGAGACGATACAGCTTGTGTCCAAAGTAGGCAGTTTTGATGTGGACGACCTGCTGCTCAATACGATTGGCGGGGCTTTGGGCTGTCTGACTTTTCTGTGTATGAATCGGATAAGGAGAACGTATGAGACGAAAGAGAAAAAACGCATATAAATTTGGAGACAAGAAACATTCCAGGCGAGGAAAAGTATCGCTGGTGTTGGCGGCGCTCTCGCTGTTGGCAGGTATCGGCATGATCGCATTTTCCATCCACAGCGGCGGCCATGCCAATGAATATATCGGATGTGCAGGGGTATTTACGCTGATGGTTTCTATTGTCTCCCTGATTGTTGGGCTGATGAGTCTTGGGGAGGATAGCTATAAGCTATTCCCAGTGTTGGGAAGCGTCTGTGCCGGTTTGGTGCTGGCGGGTTGGGTGGCAGTTTATGTGTTAGGGTTTTATACCTTGTGAAAAGGCCGGCTGGCCATAATGGGGTGCCCGGAGGGTATACCTTGTGAAAAGGCCGGCTGGCCATAATGGGGCGCCCGGAGACACATGGAAAGAAATGAGGTTATATTTATGGGATATCAGGAATTTTGGCATTCCTATCGGGAAGAAGTCAGAGAACGTTTTCCCCTGGTTGAGGAACGCTTAAAACAAATCATGACAGAAGACACAGTGGCAAATCGCTGGCGGGAGTATTTTCAGAGTACTGCCGCTTTTTTGGGCAGGCTGTGCGCGCTTTATGAGGAAATAATTGGGGGAGATTATTTCAAGAAGAGCCTGAAGCAGCTGCAAACAGAAAACCATGCGCTTTATGAGGAAATTTTACCGCAAAATTATGCGAAGAGCTATGCGAATCCTGCATATGCCGCAGGGAAGTTGGGAGAAGCGTTTGGCAAGCTTCTGGGGATGCTTTATGCGGATTTACGCTCGCTGATTCCCTGCGTGTTTGAGGGGCGCAATTACGAACTGACGATTTTCGGGGAATTGTTTATTGAAATTTACAATTGTTTTGAGCTGGAAGAGCGCCCGAAGGAACAGGAAATCCAACAGATTATTTACTGGTTTTACCATGATTACAGTGAGATTTTTACAGAAATCAGCGTGCTTGCGCAGAGCAGCCCTGAGCTGGATTTCTATGTGCGCGTCATTATGGACAGCGATTTGACGGATTTGCGCTATCTGTACCGGTATGGCGCGTATATTTCGCCAAATGAAAGGAAGGTTTCTGAGTTTTTAAAGCGAATGCCGGAGCCGGAAATTCAGGCTATGGCGGACACTTACACGGAAGGGTATCGCATTGGCTTTGAAGTTACCGGCAAGGATTTGTCGAAAAAGAAGTTTGTGGATTTGCGCTATCCCATAGGGTTTGAGCGCATGATGCGCGCGGCGGTAACTAATTTCCAGGAAATGGGTCTTGCACCGGTAGTTTCAAGAATTGCCGAGACGTCTTTTTCAGGCAGAGGCAACGGAAGCCCTGCCGTGGCGGGTACTTCCCCTAACCGTCAATATGAGTACGACCATAAATTTGACCGGGCGGTTTATCTCGATAAGGCTTTTGTGGAGAGAAGGCTTGAGGGGCTGCGCACGGCGTATGAAGGAAGAGGAGAAACGGCTGCGCTCTATGCTGGCCCGGCGGTCGTGGAAACGTTTGGCGAGGAAGGGTTTACGCCTGCCGCTTGTTCTTCGGCCTGTCGGTTTGATGACAAACAACAGAAGCTAAACGTCTATCTGTCCAGTCAGTCTATGCAGATTACGAACCAATATATCCGGGGGGAAGAGCGCAGTTTTACGATTATTGCTTACCCAATCCCGGAGATTGGCGATAGGTTTGAAGAGATATTTGCCAGGACGGTAGAGGTCAATACGCTCGATTATAAGCTGTACCAAAAGATGCAGCAGAAGATTATTGACGTTCTGGATGAGGGGGCTTTTGTCCATGTCACCGGCAAGGGCGCGAACACAACAGATTTGACAGTGTCGCTGCACACGCTGGAGAATCCGCAGAAGCAGACGAACTTTGAAAACTGCGTGGCGGACGTCAATATTCCGGTGGGCGAGGTCTTCACTTCTCCTGTGCTCAAGGGGACCAACGGGCGCCTTCATGTGACGCAGGTGTATTTGAACGGTATGAAATATCTTGATTTGGAATTGGAGTTTGCGGACGGCATGGTTGTAAATTATTCCTGCCGCAATTTTGAGGCGGAGGAGGAAAACCGCGCGTTTCTCAAAGAGAACCTGTTAAAACATCATGATACGCTTCCGTTGGGGGAATTTGCCATCGGCACCAACACTACGGCTTATCAGATGGGCAGAGATTATCAGATTCAAGATAAACTGCCGATTTTGATCGCGGAAAAGACGGGGCCTCATTTTGCAGTGGGCGATACTTGTTACAGTTGGGCGGAAGATACCGCGGTTTATAACCCGGACGGCAAGGAGATTGTGGCCAGAGATAATGAGATATCTGCTCTCAGAAAAGAAGATACCCAGAAAGCTTATTTTAACTGCCACACGGACATCACAATTCCTTATGATGAGCTGGATCGGATTACCGTCATCCGGCGGGATGATAGCCGGACGGATGTAATCCGGGACGGCAGATTTGTTGTTCCGGGGACGGAGCTTTTGAATGAACCCTTATGTTAGCGTTTGTCTCAACGAATTGTAAATGTGTCGTCTAACAATAACCAGTTTGCGCGGAAGAGCTGCATGATTTGCCAATAGCTCATGCCGCGGAGCTGGTATTCTTTTACCAGGTTGAATTTGGCCGTTAGGCTGCGCGCGTCTTCAAACCACACTTCATGCGTCTGGTTGTTCTGCACATAATTGAAATATGGAGACTGCGCCGTCTCATCAAAGAGAATGGATGCCCCATTGGCAACGGCGATCTGTACGGCTTCCACGTTGCCGATGGTAACCGCCTTGGAGGCGCCTTTGACATAAGGCAGCGTCCAGTCATAGCCGTAGTTGGGGATGCCGAGGTGAATTTTTTCCGGCGGAATTTTTGTCAGCGCATATTCGACGACCTGGCGGACTTTGTTGATTGGCGCGACCGCCATTGCCGGGCCGTAGGTATATCCCCACTCGTAGGTCATCAGCAATACATAGTCGGCCGCTTCTCCCAACAAGCCATAATCTTTTCCCTCATAGAGAAGCCCGGTCTGCGTGTCGGAAGTTTTGGGCGCAAGCGCGACGGAGACCGGAAAGCCCAGTGCATTTACGGCGGTGCGCACTTCACGTACAAAATCGGCAAAAGCAAATTTGTCTTCGGGGAGGATATATTCAAAGTCAATGTCTACGCCCGCAAAGCCGCGTTCCTCGATCTGGGCGCTGAGATTTTCAATCAGTTGCTGCTTTGCCGCTTCATTGTTTACCATCCGGGAGATTAGATAGTTGCTGAATTGGCCGTCCGGCCCGAACGGCGTCAGCGTAAGAATGGGCGCAACGCCGAATTCCTTTGCCATGGCAATCATAAAGGCGTCGTCCAATAGCGGGGGAACAAGCGCGCCCTCAGGTGTAAAACCATAAGAAAAAATAAAGAGATCGGAGAGGAAAGGAAGCGTCTGTTCCAGTACCCAGCGGCTGATAAAAGGATAGGCGTAGCCCCCAACATAGGCAGGATAACCGTCAGCGCCAAAGGTATCAGATAGAAGAAGGGCCTGCCCCACAGCCAGCGCATACGGGTATACGAGCTGGTTGTCATAGATGATGGACTGTGCGGGAACATTTTGGGAAGCGGCAATTGCATCTACGCTGTCGCCGGGCTGAACTACATATATTCTCATAGAATAGTGGAATCCTTTTTTAATAAAATATGTATAAAGGAAGGGAAGCGTTACACAGATGCTGCCGGCGAGTGGAAAATATGCGAAAATTTAGCCTGCTTTTGTAGATTTTTGACCTAAAACATGATAAACTTTATAGTATTATGAAATATCAGGAAAGGGGATTCCAATGAAAAGCATCAAGACAAAAATTGTATTGGTAGTTTTAATGTGCTCGCTGATTTCTACTGTTATCTGCGGCAGTATCGGTATCGTAGAAAGTTCGAGGGCGGCGAAAGAAAATTCAGCGGACATAATGAAGCTTCTTTGCGAGAATCAGGGGCAGAAGCTCGACGGTATGATGCGGCAGGTGTCGCAGTCGGTAGATACGTTGTATGACCTGGCTGTTTCTGAACTTGACGATTTTCAGAAATTTAAAACGGATGCTGCGTACGTCGACGCATATTCACAGCGGCTTGCGCCTATGCTTTTGCAGACCGCAGTACATACACAGGGAGCCATGAGCGTATATATCCGTTACAATCCGCAGTTTACGGAGCCCACCAGCGGCCTGTTCTATACCAGAGATTCCGCAGATAGTGAATTCCAGGAGATAGAGCCGACGGATTTTTCTATGTATGAGCCCGATGATTTGGAACATGTGGGCTGGTACTACATTCCGGTGGGCAATGCGCAGCCTACTTGGATGGAGCCTTACCTGAACTCTAATATAAATGTGTATATGATTTCTTATGTTATTCCAATTTTTGTGGACGGGGAGTCAGTGGGCATTATCGGTATGGATATTGATTTCAGCGCGTTTACAAATGTGCTGGATTCATCCAGTATTTTTGAGAGCGGTTATGCGTTTCTTGCCAATGAGCAGGGGGATATTATGCACCACAAGGAGCTTGAGACTGGGAGCAGTCTGGCGGAGGCCGGGCTGGAAGCGGTTGCAGAAAGCCTGGCGCTGCCGGATCAGGAAATGGCGATTCGCCAGTATGCCTGGCGGGGGGCGAACAAGAGCATGTGCTATATGACCCTGGTGAACGGCATGAGATTTATTTTGACGGCGCCCACATCAGAGTTTGCAGCGCAGGCAAAGACTATGCGTATGCTGATTTTCCTGGGCGCGTTGATTGCAATGGCCGTGGCGGTAATAGTCGGATTCCTCATCAGTATTTCTCTGACAAAGCCGATACGCCAGATTAACAACATTGTGGGAGAGACGGCGAAGTTTAACTTTACCCATTATAAAGACAGTGAGAGCCTCTATAAGAAAAAAGACGAGACTGCAAACATGGCGCATTCGCTTCACGATATGCGGGACAATTTGCGGGGGATGATAGAGAATATCCGGCAGGCGTATGTAGATATGGCGGATAGTATGGAACGGCTTTCTGAGACTACGGAGAAAGTTAATCACATGAGCGAGGATAATTCTGCGACTACACAGGAACTGGCGGCGGCTATGCAGGAGACGGCGGACACCATGGACACTGTAAACAGCACGATCGCAGAAATTCGCGGCAGGGCAGAGGAAATCCGCGGACGTTCCGATGCCGGAAAAAGCAATTCTGTGGAAATCCGCGGCAGGGCGGAGAAGTTGAAAGGAAGCACCAGAAGCGCCAGCGAGCGCACAAGGGAAATGTACGCCAGCGTGCAGGAGAAGACGAAAGAGGCTATGGAACAGGCCAGGGCGGTGTCCCATATCAACGAGCTGACGCAGGCGATTTTAGATATTTCTTCCCAGACAAACCTGCTGGCCCTCAATGCATCTATTGAGGCGGCGAGAGCAGGCGAGGCTGGAAGAGGTTTTGCTGTGGTAGCCGGTGAAATTGGAGCTTTGGCAGACCAGACCTCGGACGCAGTCGGCGATATCAATGGCATTATTGCGGAGGTCAACCAGGCAGTGGGCAACATGACGTCATGTCTTAATGAGAGTATGAACTTCCTTGAGGAGACAGTGCTCAAAGATTATGGAGATTTTATGGAGGTTGCCGAGCAGTATACGGTTGACGCGGCTGGAGTGGAAGAGAATATGGGTGATATCAACAGCCAGATAGAGACGCTTTTGACTGCCATTGTAAATATTGCAGACGCTGTGGAACATGTGAGCCAGACGACGATGGAGGCTGCGGAAGGTATCACTGAAATTGCCGGAAAGACGCAGGAAATGGCCGGGGTTGTAGGGACGAACAGCGACCTCATCGAGCATAACCAGAGCCATATTGAGAAGTTGAAAGAGATCGTAGCGCGCTTCCATATGCAGGAGTAAAAGCGGGCAGGGGCTTGCCCTGTGAGAAGCATATAAGCGACAAAATATGAGAACCCCCCGGGTACAGATTTTTGTAACCGGGGGGCTTTCTATGCATTTGTAAAAGATTATTCCAGGTCTTCGTCGACCAGAGCTGCGGTAATGATTGCCATAGAATATACTTCATCCGCGTTGCAGCCTCTCGACAAGTCGTTGATGGGAGAATTCAATCCCAGAAGAATGGGGCCGTATGCCTCAAAGTTACCCATACGCTGTGCAATCTTGTAACCAATATTTCCTGCATTGATATCCGGGAAAATAAATACGTTGGCATGTCCGGCAACTGGATCGTCCGGGCACTTGGTGCGCGCGACGCGCGGGGAAACGGCGGCGTCAAATTGCATTTCACCGGATATGGGGAGATTCGGGTTAAGCGCCTTTGCTTTGATAGCCGCATTGTGCATCTTGTCTACGTCTTCGCCCGCCCCGGAGCCGAGTGTGGAATAGCTGAGAAATGCAACCTTGGGGTCAATACCGAAAAGCTGTCCGCATTTGGCAGCCTCAATAGCAATCTCGGCAAGCTCGTCTTCGTTCGGTTTGATATTGATCGCGCAGTCCGCCATGGCAAGCACTTCGTTTTCACCGGTAGCAGAAGGACGTACCAGGATGAAACAGGATGACACAATGTTGTGTCCCGGTTTTGCTTTGATTAATTGCAGCGCCGGACGGATCGTGTCTGCCGTTGTGTAGGTAGCGCCGCCGAGAAGGGAGTCGGCATATCCCATTTTTACCAGCATCGTCCCGAAATAATTGCCTTGCAGCAGTATTTCCCGCGCTCTTTCCGGCTGTAGGTTCTTGCTTTTTCTGAGTTCGCAGAGCATTTCCACCATCTCGTCTATCTTTTCAAAATTCGCAGGGTCGATAATCTGCGCCCCGCGGATATTGTAGCCGTATTCCTCAGCAGCCTCTTCCACTTCCTCCTGGGTGCCGACCAGAAGCGGCGTCAGGAAATTAGAAGCCAGAAGCCGGGAAGCCGCTTCTAAGATACGGGGGTCGCTGCCCTCTGTGAAAACAATTCTTTTGGGGCTCTGTTTTAGTTTCTTAATCATTGCGCCAAAACCGTGCATGTTCCTGCTCATATTATAAATCCTCCTTATAATAGCTGATTCTATCAGTTATAAATTATTTTTGGTAATTCCCTAAATATAATGTACCACTTTTGAGATATTTTTCAACTGATTTTTACCAGATTCTTCCACCTTATATTCCAAAGAATTAAAGTGGGAAGCGAAAACGGTGGAGAAAATGGTGTTTTTGTACAGGATGGCAAGAGAGAGCGTCTTAGATTACTGGTAATAATGCGGAAAAAAAGCTCGAAAATGCATAAATTATTATCGAAATTGCATGTTAATCGCAATTTATATATGATAAAATGACTGTACATATCATATGAAAGAGAGGAGAAGCAGGATGAAGATGAAAAAGTTGAGAATCCACTGGAGGCTGCCTGGTTTTTTGAAAAAAGCAGCGGCCGGCTGCCTGGCGGCGGCAGTAAGCATTACCAGTTTGCCGGCAGACAATCCGGGAATTGTTTTTGCAGCGGGGACGCCTGCGGACCGGCCGGATGATTCCATTGTCTATTTTGTAGATTGCGGAGATTATACGCCGAATACTGTGTGTGAGGGGGATCAGTTGGGAACGCACAACAGCGTGACGGACCAGGCGTATGGCGCGGACGCCCAAACAGGCTATCAGTGGGGGATTGTGGATGTTGATAAGGAGTATGAGGGGAACGGTGTGAAAAATCCGCAAATTCCAGACAATGGGGGCGTTTACACGGCGAATACCTGGGCGCGGGAATTAGGCGTGGATTTGACGAATAAAGCCGGTACAGATCGCTATTCTAAGAACTTTACGGAAAAGGGGCTTGCGGAACGTTTTATAGACTATGCTTTTGAACTGGAGGCTGGAGCTTATGAGGTAACGGTAGGGTGTGTGAATCCGTGGGGGGTCTCGAATACTCCTGTTGTCACGGCAAAATTGGAGGGGAAAAACCAGGACACAGTATTATCACGTGTTTCCGGCGTTTCGGGCATTCCTAACGGGGGAAGTGAAGAGGCGAAAGGGAACGTTGCGGTGCCGTCAGGAGGCGATAAACTGACAGTGGACGTCCGTGGAACCGGAGCGGATAATGCATGTGTCAATGTGGCTTATATTATGATCAAAGAAGTCAGGGCGGATGTCGATTATGACATGGCGGCGCTTACTTTGCCCCAGAGTACCAAAAAGAACCTTACACTGCCCAAAATCGGCGAGACCGGGTCAGCCATTACATGGAGTTCTTCCATGCAGGAAGTTTTGTCGGATGACGGCAAGGTGTTGAAGCGTCCGTTATTTGGGGAAGCGGATGCCGAGGTGACGCTGACGGCAAGCGTGAGTAATGGAGAGACCACCAAGACAAGAAATTTCAAAGTGATTGTTCCGGCATTGGCGGAAGGGGAAGATCCTTCTTTGGCGCTGGATTTAAAGTTTGACAGCGACGACTTGTCCGACGCTTCTATATATGGGCGTGAGGTAGTGGCAAATGGAGCCGCGGCCTATGCAGATGGTGTGAAAGGAAGGGCAATTTCCCTGAACGGAAGCACATTTTTGAATTTAGGGAATGACGGTATGCTTTCCCCCGGCAAATTGAGCCTTTCTTTCTGGATAAACCCCAGCCGGAAGTTGGAAGGGGAGCGCGCCATTACCTGGAATAAGACGCAGTGGTACAGCGACGGCTGGTATTTGATGTCGGAAAACAATACCACGCCGTTGTCCCTGTCTGTGGGACCGGCGGCAAAAGAGCAACAGCCATATATGATTTCCGTATCGGGTGACAGGAGCAAGTTCTTCCCGGTCGGGGAATGGACGCATATTCTTGTGACGTATGACAGCGATACGAAAGAGGCAGTTATTTACCGCAATGGAATTCCCCAGAAGACGACGGTGAAATATCCGTTAAGCGCGACTTCTACCGGGGTCATCGGGCCATGTGAAGATGTGGAGAAATCCATCGGATATAACGGTGCGGCTTATAAAGGAGCCTATTTGGAAGGTTCTCTCGATGAATACCGTTTGTACGATAAGATTCTGGATCAGGAGCAGGCGATTGAAGTCTATGAGAAAAGCGGACGTTCCTTTGACAAACAGGCAGTGGCCCAGATGGACATTGATGCGCTGAGAATCCCGGATACCGTGACAGGCAGGCTTATCCTTGCGGGCAAAGGGGAATCCGGATCGGTAATTACCTGGAAGACTTCAGATGCTCATGTGATTTCCCTGGACGGTACGGTAACACGCCCGGAAATCGGCCAGCCGGACAAAACGGTTACGCTGACCGCAAAAGCAGTCTTTGCCGGCGGGGAAGCAGCGGAAAAATCATTTACCGTTACGGTAAAAGCAAAGGCAGAGAAGGGACAGGACGGAATCTTAGACTGCGGTATTGAAAATGTCGCGCTGGCAGACGGCTATCTGATGAATGCCGCGCAGAAAGAAAATGATTACCTGTTGAGCATGAACGCTAAGAAGTTCCTGTATGAGTTCTACAAAGTGTCCGGCCTGACGCCGCCCACAGAGGAAGGTTATCAGGGCTGGGAGCGCAGCAACGGCACAAATTTCCGCGGCCATACGTTCGGGCATTACATGTCCGCGCTTTCCCAGGCGTATAAAGGGACGAAAGATGAGAGCGAGAAAGCCAAACTGTTGCAGGAGATCAGAGACGCCGTGGAAGGGCTCAAAGAATGCCAGGACGCCTATGCGGACATGAAACCGGCGAGCGCAGGCTATGTGTCGGCATTCCGTGAAAGTATTTTAGATAAGATAGATGGCAGCGGGGGCAGCGATGAAAATGTAATCGTACCCTGGTATAATCTTCACAAGGTTCTTGCCGGCCTGATTGATATTTATACTTTTGCCGATGACAAAGAGCTGGCAAAGGCTGCGTTGGGAATTGCGGAAAACTTTGGCGAGTATGTATTCAACCGCTGCAGCAAACTGGCAGATAACCAAGTTATGCTCCGCACGGAATACGGCGGCATGAACGAAGCCTTATATGAACTTTACGATATTACGGGAAATGCCCATTTTAAGGCAGCGGCAGAATATTTTGACGAGGTGGCGCTGTTTAACTCGCTGGCGGCGGGCCAGGACGTACTCAATGGCAAGCATGCCAACACGACGATTCCGAAATTGATTGGCGCGCTGAAACGTTATACGGTTATGATGGATAACGAGGACTACTATGATGCGCTTACAGAAGAGGAACAGGCAGATTTGGAGAAATATAAGACGGCGGCCGTGAATTTCTGGGATATCGTGGTAGAACACCACACCTATATCACAGGAGGAAACAGCCAGTCGGAACATTTCCATGAGGCAGATAAGCTATACTATGATGCAACGAAGAGTGATTACGACGGCTCAAGTACTTGCGAGACATGTAATACATATAACATGTTGAAATTGTCCAGGGAGCTTTATAAGCTGACGAAGGATAAAAAGTACATGGATTACTATGAGAATACTTATATTAACGCTATTCTCTCTTCACAGAACCCGGAGACCGGCACAACCATGTATTTTCAGCCGATGGCGCCCGGATATAATAAAGTATTTAACCGCCCGCACGATGAATTCTGGTGCTGTACCGGAACTGGTATGGAGAATTTCTCTAAGCTGGGCGACACCATGTACTTTACCGAGCAGTCGGATGTGTATGTCAATATGTATTTCAGCAGTACCTTTACGTTTGAGAAACAGAATTTAAAACTGACGCAGACAGCGAACATTCCGAACAAGGACGAGGTCACGGTATCTGTCGCCGCAATAGACGGCTCAAAGGTTGCAGCGGGTACGAATCTCAAATTCCGTATTCCCGATTGGGTTGCGGGGGAGGCGGCAATCCTTGTAAATGGTGAGAAACTTGCAGCTGCGGACAACAAAGAGAGCGGTTATGTAACCGTCGCAGACGTGAAGGCCGGGGACGTGATAAAGCTTATCTTTCCCATGGAAGTCAGGGCTTATACAACCCAGGACAACCGGGGATTTGCAGCGTTTCGCTATGGTCCGGTTGCCTTGAGCGCAGCGCTGGGAACCAACAATATAGAAGATTCCAGCCCCAACGGTATCCTTGTGCGTGTGGGCACGAAGGACAGCGCTTGCCAGACTGTCATCACGGTCCAGAATATGACGGTGGAGGAATGGCTTGGCAAAGTGACGGAAAACCTGGTGAGGATCGAAGACAGCGAAGATGGGAAAGTGCAGTTTAAGTTAAAGAACACGGATTCCCCGGATTTGATTTACACGCCGCACTTTATGCGCTTCAAAGAGCGTTACGGGCTGTATATGACGTTTGAGGAACCTGGTTCGGAGGCGGCGCAGAAGCGTATCAGGGACAGGAAAGAGAGGCTCCGCGAGGAGGAGATGGCGATTGACACGCTCACAAACTTTGACGAGAACAATTCTGAATTTGCCAAGAACCTCAAGTATGAGAAGTCCACTACGGGCAGTTTCAACGGGCGCCTGTACCGTGATGCGCAGAAGGATGGCTGGTTCAGCTATGATATGCAGATTAATCCGGGGGCGGAGAAAAATTATCTCAAGTGTACCTGGTATTCCGGGGACAAAGGCAGGACCTTTGGAATTTATATCAATGGGGAAAAATTGCAGGATGTATCAATCAACGAGAATACCGGCGCCAACGTGTTTTACACAGACACAATTGAGATTCCTGAGAAGTACTGGCGTGAGCCGGAATATAAGAAGGATTCCACGGGAGCGTTTGTGCTGGATGAAGCCGGAAATAAAATTCCCGTTGTCAATGTGAAATTCCAGGGCAACGGCTCTGGCTATGTGGGCGGCTTGTATGGCATTATGATTGCGGACACCCTGGAATACAGCCACAATGCCAATTTGTCTGCGCTGAGTTTTGATAAGGGAAAACTTTCGCCGGCATACAGTGAAGAAGTTAAGAGCTATACGCTGAAGGTTCCCTCTATCACACAGGAGGTTTCCATGAAGGCCTCCCCCAATACGCCCAGCGGACTGATTTTTATCAACGATATCCTGGTGGACGACGCCATTGCCCAGCGCGTTAAATTGACGGATCCCTCGACGCCATTCGCTTTTAAAGCCTACGCACAGGATCATGAGACGGTGGCAGAGTATACGGTTGCCATTGTAAAATCGACGGTGGATGTGTCGGAGCTGGCGGGCAAAATTGAGGAAGCTGAGGGCATAGAAAAAGGCAATTACACGGACGCCAGTTACGCAGCCTTCCTCAAAGCGCTAGAAGACGTGAAAAAGGTCATGAACGACCCGGATTCTACGAAGGAGCAGGTTTTGGCAGCCCAGAAGGCGTTAAGCACAGCGATTGCCAATCTGCAAGAAAAAGGAACGGGAGGAAACGTGGGGACGAAGACAGACTTTACTTCCCTGAAAAAGACGATCGCGCAGGCCAAGAAGTATAAGGCGGCCAACTACACGGCGGCTAGTTTTAAGGCATTAAAAACTGCTTTGGGCAATGCGCAGAAGGTTGCCGGGAACACGAAGGCAACGCAGTCTCAGGTGAACGCAGCCGACACGAAGCTGAAAGCCGCCATCAAGGGTCTTGTGAAGCTGAAAGTGGTTTCCACGAAGAAAGTGACGCTCGGAGCGAAAGAGACTTATTCTGTGGAGGCAAAGGGGTATACCTACAAAACCTCCAACAAGAAGGTTGCCACTGTCAGCAAAAAGGGCAAAGTGACTGCTAAGAAAACAGGAAAAGCCACTATTAAGGCTACGAATAAGAAAGGCAGAGTAAAAGTTTATAAGATTACAGTTAAGAAAGCGCCTAAGAAGATTGTAAAAGTCACGCCTTCTAAGAAGACGCTGAAAAAGGGCAAGACCGTGAAGCTGAAAGTGAAACTTCCCAGGGGTACGGCAGGCAAATGCACGTTTAAGTCGAGCAAGCCGAAAGTAGCGTCCGTCAATGCCAAGGGAGTGGTGAAAGCAAAGAAGAAAGGAACCGCTAAGATTACGGTCAGGACTTACAACAAAAAGAAAAAGGTTGTGACAATCAAAGTGAAATGAGAAAACAGGCAGAGAGCCACCGCGTTGGGGAACCGGCGCGGTGGTTTTCTGTACGGTACAGAAATGATATTGGGGAAATTTTATGGTCAGTCAGCAGCTGATTTATAAAATTTTATACTTTCTTTATTGTTTTTTGGCAGAAATGTTTTTATAATGAAGTCTGAAAACTATTCGTCAGCCGAAAGGAAAATGTACAGGAGGAAAAACAATGCTGTCTAAGTTCAGTGTCAAGAAACCCTACACCGTAATCGTGGGAATCGTGCTGGTAGTTATTTTGGGCGTGGTATCCCTGACGAAAATGAGCACGGATCTTCTGCCGAGTATGAACCTGCCATATGCGATTGTCGTGACCTCATATGCGGGGGCAAGCCCGGAACAGGTGGAGAGCGCGGTGACGCAGCCGATTGAGGCGGCTATGGCCAGTACCTCCAACATCAAGAATATCAGTTCTACTTCCTCGAACAATATGTCAATGGTGGCGCTGGAATTTGAACAGACCGCCAATATGGACTCTGTGACCGTGGAGATGCGCGAAAGCCTGGATCAGATCAGCGGTTATTGGCCGGACGAAGTGGGCAACCCGATTATCATGAAACTGAATCCGGATATGCTGCCGATCATGATTGCCGCTGTGGAAGCAGAGGATATGGACAATCTTGAAATCAGCGATTATACGGAAAAGGATTTGATCCCCGAGATCGAGAGCGTGGAGGGCGTCGCCTCCGTGTCCGGAACGGGATTGATTAAAGAGTCGGTACAGGTGACGTTGAGCCAGAAAAAGATTGATGAAATCAATGAGAAGGTGAGAGCGTCTCTGGATGCGAAATTTGCCGATGCCGAGAGCGAGATGACAGATGCTGAGGAGGAGATCAGCAGCGGCAAAGATGAATTGAGCAGCGGCCGGAATTCTATGGCCAACCAGATCAGCGATGCGCAAAACCAGCTCAACGATAAGAAGATTGAGCTTTTCCAGACAGAGACCGACTTAAATAATAAACTTGCAGAGTTAAAGGAGACAAAGAGCCAGACGGAGGCGGGAATTGCCTCATTGACAGAATTGCAGTCTCAGGTGCAGCAGCTTGTGGAGTCAAAAGCGAAGCTCACAGAAGCGATCGGGAAGATCAAGGCAATGTTGAATCATCCGTCCCAGACAGACCCCGCGCAGGTTAATCCATCCCAGACAGACCCCGCGCAGGTCAATCCATCCCAGACAGACCCCACGCAGGCCAATCCATCCCAGACAGACCCTGCGCAGGGAAATATCCCGCAAATGGATCCCGCCCAGATGCAGGCCCAGCTTGAACAGGCGAAAGCCCAGCTTACGCAGTTAGAAGCGCAGCTTGCCCAGGTGGAAGAGGGCCTTTCCCAGATTAAATCACAGCTTGCAGCGCAGGAGGGAAGTACTCTCAAAGCCGACGCCTCGGACAAGAAATTAATTTCCTACATAGCGCAATCTATTACTAAGGCAGAGCGGGGGCTGGTGCAGATCAATGGAGGCATTGCCGCGATAGAGTCCGGCCTTGCCAGCGTGGCAGAGGGGAAGACGACGATCAATGATACGCTTGCCACCTTAAATAAGAGCCAGATTACGGGTTCCGTGGAGATGGGCAGCGCGTCTGCGCAGCTTGCCAGCGGTGAGGAGAAATTACAGCAGGCAAAAGACGAATTTGAAGATACGAAACAGGAAGCCTACGATGCATCCGATTTGAATAAAATACTTACCATGGAGACGCTTGAGAATATCCTTACGGCGCAGAATTTCTCCATGCCGGCCGGCTATATCACGGATGAGGGAGAGAGCTATATGGTGCGTGTTGGAGACGCTATAGACAGCGTGGACGCTTTAAAGGACATGGTGTTGATGGATCTTGGCATGGACGGCGTGGAGACGATTCATTTATCAGATGTGGCAGATATTGTCGTCAATGATAATTCTAAGGATTCCTATGCGCGCTTAAACGGCAGGCCCGGCGTCATGCTCTCCATTGAGAAACAGACCGGGTATTCTACCGGGGACGTGACGAAGCGTGTCTATAAGAAATTTGAGAGCCTGAAAAAAAATGATGAAAATTTACAGGTATCAGTTATGATGGATCAGGGAATCTATATAGATATGATTGTGGATTCTGTGCTCAACAATATGATTGTCGGCGCAATTCTCGCCATCATTATTTTATTGATTTTCCTCAAGGACATCAAGCCCACCCTGGTTATCGCCTGTTCTATTCCGGTTTCGGTTATTTTTGCCGTGGTGCTCATGTATTTCAGCGGCGTTACGCTGAATATGATATCTTTGTCCGGCCTGGCTTTGGGAATCGGTATGTTGGTCGATAATTCCATTGTGGTGATTGAGAATGTTTACCGTATGCGCGGCGAGGGATTGTCAGCCAGGAAAGCGGCTGTCGAAGGCGCCAAACAGGTAGGCGGCGCAATTACGGCGTCAACGCTGACGACGGTTTGCGTGTTTGCGCCGATTGTATTTGTCGAGGGTATTACACGTCAGCTCTTTGTGGACATGGGGCTCACGATTGCTTATACGCTGCTGGCAAGTCTCGTGATTGCCTTGACGTTTGTGCCGATGATGGGTTCAAGGATGCTCAGGAAGACCAAGGAAATCCGTCATCCCTGGTTTGACAAAATACAGGAAGTATATGGTACGGTTCTGGGCAAATTACTCAGAGTTAAGCTGCTGGTGCTGTTGGTGATGGTAGCGCTGCTCATTGCCAGCGTGTGGGGGTCTCTCTCCAAAGGAACGGAATTTATGCCGGATATGGAGAGCACGCAGATGACGGTTACCGTTACGCCGCCCGAGGATGCGGAATTTGCAGAAGCCTGTGAGCTGGCAGATGAAGTTACGGAGAAAGTCATGAGTATTTCCGATGTCGAGTCTGTGGGAGCCATGGCCGGCGGAGGCGGTATGGCGTCCGGGCTTATGAGCGGCAGCAGTGGAAATGATATCACGCTCTATATCCTGGTGAAAGAGGATAAAGAGCTTACGAATGACGAGATTGGCGAGGAAATCAAGAATCTGACGAAGGATTCAGAGGCACAGATTAGCGTCAGCACTTCCGAGATGGACATGGGAGCTATGGCCGGCGAGGGATTGACCGTACAGATCCGGGGACGTGATTTGGATAAATTACAGTCAATGGCCAAGGACGTTACAGAGATTGTCAGTAAGGTAGAGGGTACTACGGATGTGGCGTCTAACGCTGAGGAGACGGAGAAAGAGTTCCGCATTACCGTGGATAAGGAGAAAGCCGCCAGGTATGGCATGACCGTAGCGCAGATTTACCAGATTGTCGGCGAGCGGATGGCCGACGATACGTCGGACGATACGATTTCCACGGATATAAAAGATTATGAAATCTATTTAGAGAGCGTGGACCAAAGCGAGGCCACGATTGACAGCCTCAAGAATGCGACGTTTACCTATACCGATAAGGAGAGCGGTGACGAGGAAGAAATTAAGCTCTCGCAGGTGGCGGATTTTGAAGAGCTGGAGAGTTTGACTTCTATCTCGCGTGAAGGGCAGGAGCGTTATGTACAGGTGAGTGCGGCGATTGACAATGGTTACAATGTAGGCTTGGTCGGCGATAAGGTGCGTAAGGCGGTGCAGGATTATGAAGTGCCGGAGGGTTATTCTATAGAAATGACCGGTGAGGATGAAAGTATCAATGAGGCTATGGAGCAGCTGGTGCTGATGTTGATCCTTGCGCTGGCCTTTATCTACCTGATAATGGTAGCGCAGTTTCAATCCTTGCGCGCGCCCTTTATCATTCTCTTTACGGTGCCGCTGGCCATGACAGGCGGGTTTGGCGCGCTGCTGATTACCGGCAATGTCCTCAGCATCATTTCCATGATTGGCTTTATCATGCTGGTGGGCATCATTGTAAATAATGGTATTGTGATGGTGGAATATATCAATCAGCTCAGGAAGGAGGGCGTTGGCAAACGCGAGGCCATCATAACGGCGGGTAAGACGCGTCTGCGCCCCATCCTCATGACGGCGCTGACAACGATTTTTGCGATGTCCACGATGGCGTTTGGCTCCGATATGGGCTCCGATATGGGAAGACCGATGGCGATCGTCACAATTGGCGGTATGATTTACGGAACGCTGATGACGCTGGTGGTAGTGCCCTGCATTTATGACTTGTTCTACAGCAACAAGAGCATGGTGGAGGAAGAACTGTAACTATTACCATAATTTTACAAAAATATTACTTGACAATTTGTCGTTTTGCTTTTAATATGAAGAGATAAGTAACGAGCATACCGCGAAGATACGGGGGTTGGCGCACTATCATAATTTACAAGGTATAGATTCGTTCAAAAGGTTTACATTGCAAAGCAATGCAAACAATATGCACAAAAATTATCTTGGGAAGCTAACTTCCCAGAGTGATTTTTGTGCATTCTGTCTTTGCCGCATAAGCGGCAAGACCTTTTGAACGAGTAAATATATTAGTGCGACAGCCTCTATTTTAAATAAGGAGAAAATTACCATGAGCAAAGAACTGGCGAAAACATACGATCCCAAGGATATTGAGGACCGTCTTTACCAGAAATGGGAGGAGAATAAATATTTCCATGCTGAGGCAGACAGAAACAGAAAGCCGTTTACGATTGTGATGCCTCCACCCAATATTACCGGACAGCTTCATATGGGGCATGCACTGGACAATACGATGCAGGATATTCTGATTCGCTATAAGCGTATGCAGGGTTATAATGCGTTGTGGCAGCCGGGCACGGACCATGCTTCTATTTCCACTGAGGTCAAGGTAATAGAATCGTTAAGGGAGCAGGGTATTGACAAGAATGACCTGGGACGGGACGGATTCTTAGAGAAAGTTTGGGAATGGAAGGAAGAGTACGGCGGGCGTATCATCCGCCAGCTCAAGAAGATGGGTTCTTCCGCAGATTGGGACAGGGAGCGTTTCACGATGGACGAGGGATGTTCCAGGGCGGTGCAGGACGTATTTATCAAATTGTATGAGAAAGGCTTGATTTATAAAGGTTCGCGGATTGTCAACTGGTGTCCGGTCTGTAAGACGTCCATCTCGGACGCAGAGGTGGAGCATGAGGAGCAGGACGGATTCTTCTGGCATATCAATTATCCAGTCAAGGGTGAGGAAGGAAGGTTTGTGGAGATTGCCACAACCAGGCCGGAGACGCTTTTAGGCGATACGGCGGTTGCTGTCAACCCGGAGGATGAGCGTTACAAAGACATCATCGGCAAGACGCTGGTTCTGCCTTTGGTGGGACGTGAGATTCCGGTCGTGGCGGATCATTATGTGGATAAAGAATTTGGCACGGGATGTGTGAAGATTACACCGGCGCATGACCCGAACGATTTCGAGGTCGGCAAACGCCACAATCTGCCAGAAATTAATGTATTGAACGATGACGCTACGATCAATGCCAACGGCGGCAAATATCAGGGCATGGATCGCTATGAAGCGAGAAAACGGATGGTGCAGGAGTTGGAAGAACAGGGGCTTCTGGTAAAGATAGTGCCTCATTCCCACAATGTGGGGACGCATGACCGTTGCAGCACTACGGTGGAGCCGATGATGAAGCAGCAGTGGTTTGTGAAGATGGACGAGCTGATTAAACCAGCCGTGGAAGCAGTCAAAAACGGTGAGATTAAGCTGCTGCCGGAACGTATGGAAAAGACATATTTTAATTGGACCGATAATATTAGGGATTGGTGTATTTCCAGGCAGCTCTGGTGGGGGCACCGGATTCCGGCTTATTACTGTGCAGACTGCGGGGAATTCGTAGTTGCCAGGGAGAATCCCGGCAAATGCCCGAAATGCGGCTGTGAGCATATGACGCAGGATGAGGACACTTTAGATACCTGGTTTTCCTCCGCGCTGTGGCCGTTCTCTACATTGGGATGGCCCGAGAAGACAGAAGACCTTGATTATTTCTATCCCAATGACGTTTTAGTGACGGGGTATGACATTATTTTCTTCTGGGTTATCCGCATGATTTTTTCCGGCTATGAGCAGATGGGGGAGGCGCCCTTCCACACCGTATTGTTCCATGGCCTGGTGCGCGATGCAAAGGGGCGTAAAATGAGTAAATCCCTTGGCAACGGTATAGATCCCCTGGAGGTTATTGATAAATATGGCGCGGATGCTTTGCGGCTGACGCTTATTACCGGTAATGCGCCGGGAAATGATATGCGCTTCTATTGGGAGCGCGTGGAGTCGGCAAGGAATTTTGCCAATAAAGTGTGGAATGCCTCCCGTTTCATCATGATGAATATTGTTGAGGGGGAGGTCGCAGAGCCCTCGCTGGAAGAGCTTAGGACGGGGGATAAGTGGATTCTTTCTAAGGTCAACACGCTGGCGAAAGACGTTACCGAGAATATGGATAAATTTGAGCTGGGTATTGCCGTACAGAAAGTTTATGATTTTATCTGGGATGAGTTCTGCGACTGGTACATTGAGATTGCCAAAGCCAGGATGTCCAGGAAAGAGGAAGATCCGGAATCGGCAAAAGCCGCCATGTGGACGCTGAAGACGGTGCTGATAGAGGCATTGAAGCTGCTTCATCCCTATATGCCGTTTATCACAGAAGAGATTTTCTGCACGCTGCAGGATAAAGAGCCTACGATTATGCTGTCCGAGTGGCCGAAATACCGTGAGGATTACCATTTTCCGGCTGCCGAGGAGGCGGTAGAACATGTGAAAGACCTCGTGAAAGGAATCCGCAATGTGAAAACGGAGATGGAGGTGCCGCCCAGCAGGAAGGCGAAAGTATTTATTGTCACCGAGGATGCAGGGCTTCGCGAGACGTTTGAGAACATGCAGAGCGCCTATAGACTGCTTGCCGGCGTAAGCGAAGTTAAGGTGCAGGCAGATAAGTTAGGTATCGGCGAGGACGCCGTATCTGTTGTGATTCCGGGCGCGGTGGTTTACCTTCCGCTCGAGGATCTTGTGGACCTTGAAAAAGAAAAGGAACGCCTTTTAAAAGAGAAGGAGAAGCTGGCCGGCGAACTTACACGTTCAAAGGGTATGCTTTCCAACGAGAAATTCTTAAACCGTGCGCCGAAGGCAAAGGTTCAGGAAGAACGGGACAAACTTGCCAAGTATGAACAAATGATGGCGCAGGTGGAAGAACGTTTGAGCCAGATGAAGTAGAACAATGGAGATTGCTTAACATGAATAGACGACGGCGCGGGCATATGAATGTCTCAGCCAGAGGAAGCAGATAAATCTAAGGAGGAAACCGGAAATGGACAAAGATATGCATAATAAGCCCAGGAAAGGAAAGACCAGCAGGAAGAAGCGCCAGAAGCGCAAGATTATCTTAGCGATCATTGTTATTTTGCTGGCGTTCATTTTGATTCCCGTTGCATTTTTCGTCAGCAAATACGATAAGATGCCTAAGGTTGTCATCAACGACAAAGACGTTAAGATTAATGAGCTGACCCCGGAAACAGAGAAGGCAATGGAAGGCTATAAGAATATTGCGCTGTTTGGCCTGGATAACCGCTCTATGGGCAGCCTGGAGAGGGGGAACAGCGATACGATTATTGTAGTCAGTATCAATCAGAAAAGCGGGGAAATCAAGATGGCTTCCGTTTATCGCGATACTTACCTGGATATTGACGAGAATAAGTTCCGCAAGGCAAATGCGGCGTATGCTAACGGCGGCCCCAAACAGGCAATCGACATGCTCAATAAGAATTTAGACCTGAACATCACGGATTATGTCAGCGTGGATTTCAGCGCGTTGGTGGAAGCAGTAGACCTTTTGGGCGGAATTGAACTTGATAAACTGGAAGCGGACGAGGCCAAATGGCTCAACGCTTATGTGACAGACACAGTGAAAAATACCGGGTATGACGAATATGTGTCTCCCGTTTCAGCAGGCGAGAATGTGCACTTAAACGGTATACAGGCTACCGCCTATGCACGAATCCGTTATGTCGGCCTTGATTATGGGCGTACCGAGCGTCAGCGGACCGTGATTACCAAGATGTTTGAGAAGGCAAAGCAATGTGATTTGGTGACTTTGAACAAGATGATGGATGAGATGCTTCCGCAGATTTCCACGAGTTTGAGCCCAACGGAAATGATTGGCCTTGCTTCCGGCGTCGCCAAGTATCATATGGGTGAGAATACCGGCTTCCCGTTCGACAAGGAATCACATGATGTGGGAAGCATGGGGGACATGGTAATTCCGCTGGATTTAGAGCAGAATGTAATTCAGCTGCATAAGTTTTTATATGCAAATGAAGCGTACACGCCCTCCCAGACAGTGAAAGATTTGAGCGCGACCATCCATGCGAATACAGGGTATTAAAATTCGGTTGACAAGGGCTTCGCTTCAAGCGTATGATGTTGTTGAAAGGTATTAATTGCCATAGTCATATGTTTATAAGAGAAGAGGAGAATTTTAATGAGAGAAGCATGGAAGAATTTTAAGTTATGCGTCCTGGCAGCAGCATGCGTGCTGCTGTTGGGCGTGGGAGTGAGCACAGAGGCGTCTGAACCCGCGCCTGCACAGGTTCAGAAATTAGAACAGATAGGAGGGAATATCAGTTCTGTCAAAATTAGCTGGAATGCGGTGATTGAGGACAATATCCGTTATAAGGTTGAATTGTCTGAAACTATCGGATTTTCCAGTATGCGCTCAGAGATTGCCAAAGGACCGGAAACGACCTTTGCCGGTCTTTCGGCAGGCAAAGATTATTACGTGCGAGTGTCTGCATTTAATTACAAAACTAATGTTTATGGCAAGCCGTCCAAAACATTAAAGGTAGTGACTGCGCCGGAAGGAAGCAGTACGCAGGATTTCAGGCAGACAGATGCAGGAACGGCAAGCATTACGCTCAAATGGAATAAGAATCAGAGAGCGAATGCATACCAGCTTGAATATTATAAATCAGGTGACGGCAATAACAGAAAGATAATTAGGCTTGAGGACGTGCGGACTTATACGGTTAAGAGACTTGCAAGAGAGACGGAATACACCTTCAGATTATATCCGGTGAGGAAAAGCGCAAGCGGTTACCGAGCTGTAAGCGGGACATATAGCGCCATTTATGGCCGCCCAGTGCCAGGCAAGGTAACAGGCCTTACAGCTGTTTTCAGCAGTCCAAGCGATACAAAATTGAATTTGTCATGGAACAAACGCGAACATGCAGATTGTTATCAATATCAGATTTATACGGCGTCCGGGAAGAAAGATAAGAAGCTGCTAACCGGGAAGATAGGCATTAATGGGAGCAGTCAGAGCCTTTCTGACAATAAATTGCAAAAGGCGCAATTTCTCAAAGTGAGGATACGCGGAGGTGTGAATCTAAGTAGCGGTACGAAATATGGTGTATGGTCTGGCTGGCTGTATTTTTCTAAGCAGCCGGAGATAAGTATTAAGAATGTGAGAGGCGGTCAGAAGCTGAACTGGAAAAAAGTCCCTGGTGCGGATAGTTATACCGTGAAGATTTCCCAGGAGAAAAGGTCTGGTTATAAAAAGGTTCAAACGGTGTCGAGGACATCTATAACAGTGGCAAAATGCGGGAAGTCTGCTTTAAGGTCCGGTAAGACATATTATTACACGGTAGTGGCAAATAAGAAAGCAGGAAAGAAAACGTACCATGGAAGCAAAACACATTGCTATAGTTTGGTTTACAGATAACATAGCAGTGATGGGAAGGGTGTAAGGCCGGACAGATGAGAGGTAAGCCGGAACAGTTTATAGAGTCGATGGGCAAGGCAAATTTGACCGACAGGGCAAGATATTGTTTTCTGGCAGTCTTTTTGGGATGCGTACATTTTCTTTTGGCAGGGGTTGGCATGTTGTTTGGGATGGAGCTACGGTTTTTCTACATACAACCTGGTCATGATTCCTGTGATGCTTGCTATGGTGTATTTAATGGAGCATGGCTGGAATTCCAGCAAATATTCGATATTATATACATTGATTAACTGTGTTTCCACATTGCTCTTTTGCTGGCTTCTCTATAGAGGGAATCCTGTCTATTATTATCCTGTGCCCACAGATCTGAGTGTTTCTTTCTTTAATAACATTATGGGATTTCTGCTGCTTTCCAGTTTTAGCGTTCTGTTTATCCTGGAACTGTCGGCAAACCGCAAAAAGCTACAGGCGAGGAATCAGGAGTTGGCGCAGCTGGCGAACTATGATGAGCTGACGAAGCTGAGAAACCGCAGGAGTATTCTCAGTAAATGAAAGGGCCTTAGCCGTCGTGATTACTGCGTAGTAATGGGAGATGTCGACGATTTTAAGAAGATTAATGATACATATGGACATGAGCAGGGAGACGAGGTCTTGAAGTTGATTGCCGACAGTATGTCCGGGGCAGTAGATGCGATTGATTATGTCAGCCGTTGGGGCGGGGAAGAATTTCTGATGATTGTTTTTGGCAATATCGCCTATGCCCTCAAAGTTGTGGACAGAATTCAGCAGCAACTGCGGACAGCAGATATGCGGGCGGATGGACAGAAACTGACGGTGACAATGACGTTTGGCGTCTGTGAGTGTTCGGAGGTTTCTGGCGTAGACATTGATGAGATTATCCGTCGTGCAGGTCAAAGGCTCTACCTTGGGAAGACGAGCGGCAAGAACTGTATCAAAATTCGTGATGAATAATGTCTGTATCTGGGTTTCACTTCGAGTCCCATAACGTATGTAAAATGTAAAATATATCTTAAAAAGGTTATTGCAAAAGATGGTTTCATACAATATATGGTGTGTGTTTCGGACAGCCATGGCACATATATTGTATGCGGATTGTTTTTGGCAATAACCTCTTTTTTCCAGTTATTTCTGTAGGTTGTTTTTCAAAAAAAAGTGTGATAGAATTAACGCGAATTATGAAAACCAATGTTGAAATGGAGTGAGAAAAGTGGGATCGTTTAGAAAATGGTTAGTAGCTTTCCTGACGGTATGCATGGCCGTAACATCTGTAGGGATCAATGTACGGGCGCAGAATATACCGGAAGATATGGCAGAGGCATCGCAGGAATTCAGCGCTGTTGCTGAGGAGTATGCGGAGGAAAGCGAGAAGGGACAAGAAGAGGATAACAGGAAGCAGGCAGAAAGCGAGAAGGGACAAGAAGAGGATAGCAGGAAGCAGGCAGAAGCAGGAACATTGAACTTTCTTATGATGGACAGCGCGTCTGTTCAGACGCCCGGCGTGCAGAATATTGCAGTCAGTCTTGGGCAGGAGAGTATGATTTTGGAAGGGGCAGAGCTTACATATCGCAGAGTTTCTGACGGGAGCGAGTTTGCAGTGGAGGCGGCAGAGTTTGCAGGTAATATGGTAAAATTTGCCATTTCTTATACAGACAAATCGCAGGCCGGCGTTTATGAGCTTACCGGCGTACGTTATCAGGCGCAGGGTAAGTCTTATGAAGTTTTTTTTGACGATTTGGGTATGGAGGTAAACTTTGGCGTCAACCAGGAGAATGATACGGAACCGGATGAAATGTTGCTTGATGAGGAAATTTTGCAGGAATTAGAAGCGAACGTCGTGACGATGGATGAAAACGGCAACACTGTCTCAGAGCAGTCTATGGAGGACGTTTTACAGGGGGCGCAGTCTGCCAATGCGAGGACGCGCGCTGGCCGGGCGTTTGTCAACGAAATAGAGAAGATGGTGATTGTGCTGGATCCGGGACATGACAGTACGCATGCGGGCGCCCGGGGGAATGGCTGCAAGGAAGAGGAACTGGTGCTTAAGATCGCGCAGTACTGTAAGACGGAGCTGCAAAAATATTCCGGCGTCAGCGTCTTTATGACAAGAAGCAGTAATATTTGTCCCAATGGCGGTTATAAGGTGGACTCCGGGACTTGTAATGCGAGAAGAGTGGAATTTGCAGTGTCTAAAAAGGCGGATGTATATGTGAGTTTTCATTTGAATTCCAATGCGAGCACAGCGCCTATGGGCGTGGGGGTTTATTACCCCAATAACAATTACCGTCCTCAGATTGGACAGGAGGGCAAGGGACTTGCCGCCAGTATCTATAAAAAACTGAGCGCGCTGGGACTTTCAACCTGGGCAGGCGGGATTTTGATCCGTAACTCAGAAACCAATACGCTTTATCCCGACGGTTCCCTGGCTGATTATCTGGGAGTAATACGAAGGAGTAAAGAAGCTGGAATCCCGGCAGTGCTCATAGAACATGCATTTTTAAGCAATGCCTCTGATGTCAGCCAATTTCTCAACTCAAACGCTAAGTTGAAAAAGCTTGGCATTGCAGATGCGCAGGGAATTGCCAGTTTTTACGGCCTGTCTGTCAAGGGGACAGTCCCGATGATTGACTGGATACAGTCCAGGAACAGCAAAACATTGCGTGTCAACTGGGAAGGGGTTGCAAACGCCGTCTCCTATGAGGTATACAGAAGTACTTCGGCGAAGGGGAAATATACAAAACTTGCTGAGGTTAATCAGTGCAGATATGATGATAAGACAGCAAATACAGGGACAACGTACTACTATAAAGTCCGCGCTGTATTTTCGGACGGCACGAAATCTTCTTATTCTAAAGTGTATTCGGCTGCCGCTCTGGCAAAGCCGGAAATCACCAGTGTCGTTTCCAAAGCCGTCGGCAAACTCAAACTTACCTGGGGACCTGTCAATGGGGCGTCACTGTTTGAAATCTGGCGGTGCGATCAGCGCGATGGCAAGTATCAGAAAATTGGCGCCACGAAAGATACGTCTTTTATAGACAAGGATATCGAGACACAGAAGGAATACTTCTATAAAGTACGCGCCCGCGGCGGGGATAAAAACGGCTGCGGCGGCTGCTCTGATATTTCTTCGGGATGGGCTGTTATGAAGACGTCTATCCGCAATGTCAGTTCCGCGGACAGCACATCGCTGCGCATCCGCTGGAAGAAAGTGGACAATGCGTATGCTTACCGGATTCAAAGAAGTACTTCCAAAAAGGGGAAATATAAGACGATAGCTAATGTCAAAGGCAATAAAACATCGTATGTGGATAAGGGAGTGAAAGCGAAAAAGAAATATTATTATAAAGTGCAGGTATTAAACCGTGTGGATGGCAAAAATGGTTACAGCGGCTATTGCAGCGCGGTGGCAGGCAGCACCATTACCGGTACGTCTCTCATTTATGTAAAATCCATGAGCAGCTCGGGAATGGAATTGAAATGGAAGAAACATGACGACGCCTATGCGTACAGTATCAAGCGCAGTACAAAAAAGAACGGAGTTTTTGAGAAGATTGCGGAGATTCGCGACCGCAATATCACACAGTATCAGGACAAGAATATTGTCAGCGGAAAACGCTACCATTATGTGGTGGAAGTGATTGTCAGCAAAAAGAAGGTCAAAGGTTACAGCGGAAATTCCAAGTCCAAATCGGCGGTCAATCTGCGTAAGGTCAACATTGTCTCCATAAAGTCAACGAACAAAGGAAATGTGCTGGCCTGGGACAAAGTGGCAGGCGCCAACTGTTATGAAATTATGCGCAGTACCAAAGAAAGCGGCGGATTTACGGAGATTGCCAAAGTTCAGGGAGCGGATGTTACGAGTTTTACAGATCAGACTGCGGCCAAGGGTCAGAAGTATTATTACAGAATCCGTGCAGTCCGCGAAGGGAAATATCCGGGCTACGGCAGCTATGGAAAAGTAGCAGAAAGCGGGGGAAGTAAAGCAAGACGTAAATAGATGGAGGAAAAAAGGATATGAAGGGAATAAAAGTGAGGATTGCAGCATGGCTGCTTGCGGCAGTTATTCTCGCGGCGGATTTTGGCGGGAATGGGTTCGCAGTGTTTGCCGCGCAGGAGGCGGTGACGGCGGACGATGCCCGGCAGCAGGAGTTGTCTGAGATGGAACAGGCTTTTCTGGCGATGCTGCAAGAATATGAGATGTACGGCACGCTTGTGGGATCAGAGATTGCCGTTTATCAGCAGCCGTCTGTAACGGCGCCTGTTGTGCAGAGACTTTCCAGCGGTTATCAGGTAAGGTTTTTGGGAGCAGCGGCGGGAACAGAAGGCCTCTGGTATCAAGTGGCATTCGGTGTGAGTGACCGTGAATATACAGGATTTATTCAGGAAAATGTTGTGGTGACACAGGACGAAAGGCTGCTGGAATGGAAGCAGCAGTATGTTGGAAGCAGCAAGTCAAGGAGTGCGGCAGGGACCAATGCTGTCGCAATGGGCAATACGGATTTGTCGGCATTTCCGTCCAGTTACCGTTCCTATATCAAGAAACTGATTGCCGCCCATCCCAATTGGACATTTGTGCCGATGAATACGGGGCTCAAGTGGTCAGATGTCATTGAAAATGAGATGAAGGACGCCGTCAATTTGGTGGATATCAATTCGCCGGCGACCTGGAAATCTACGGCGGAAAAAGATTACAATATGTCTACCGGGGCGTGGGTGATCAAAAACGGCACGACCTGGGTGCAGGCTTCGGAGTCTGTTGTAAAATACTATATCGACCCGCGCAATTCACTCAACGAGGAATCCGTCTTCCAGTTTGAGCAATTGACGTATAACCAGTCCTACCATACCGAAGCGGGCGTGGAGAAGATTTTGAGCGGCACGTTTATGAGCAATAAGAAATTAGAGGACGGCTCCGGCGGCAATATTACTTATGCACGGGCCTTTCTGAAGATTGGCAAAGAGCTCAAAGTCAGCCCCTATTTTCTTGCCAGCCGCGTCCGGCAGGAGCAGGGGGTAAATGGAACCTCTGCGTTGATTTCCGGTACTTACCCCGGATATAAAGGATATTATAATTATTTTAATATTCAGGCGACGGGTATTGGGGAACAAGTAATTATCAGCGGCCTGCAAGAGGCGAAGAAAGCCAAATGGACCACAAGGTATGCGGCGCTTTACGGCGGCGCGGTCAAGACTGCGGAGAATTATATTTCCAAAGGACAGGACACATTTTATTTACAAAAATTTGATGTTGACGCTTCTTACAACGGTCTTTACTGGCACCAATATATGCAGAATCTTCTGGCGGCAAATAATGAGAGCAAGAGTGTCAGGAACAGTTACACTTCCATGGGCGTGATCAACAATAGCTTTGTTTTCAAGGTGCCTGTATATTTGAATATGCCCTCTAAGGCATGTCCTTACCCGGGCGAGAAGTTGAGCAAGCCTTCTTTGACTGCCGAGAAGACGGAGACCGGCACCGTCAAACTTTCCTGGAGTGAAATTGGAGGCGCGGCGGGCTATGCGCTGTACCGCAAGGAAGGTAAAGATGGTAAATATGTGAGGATTAAGAAATTAAACGGTTTGATGAAGCTCTCTTACCATGATAAAACGGTGGTTCCGGGAGTTTCCTACGAATATAAAGTGCGCGCCTACCTCAAGCTAAGTTCCGGCTATCAGCGTTCCGCTTATTCGGCTGTAAAGTCTGTGGACTTCGCAGTGCCGTCTACGGATTGGAATAAGTTTGCAGTCAGTAATTATACGACGGTGCAGCTTTCCTGGAAGAAAGCGAACGTCACAGGCTATCGCATTTACAGAAAGACCGATTCTGGTAAATATACTTGTATTAAGAATGTGGCAGACAATCGTACCGTGAGTTATAAAGACACGAAAGTAGCGCCCGGGCACACGTATACTTACCGCATTCGCTGTTATCAGACGGTGAACGGCAAAAAGTATTATTCTCCTTACACCAGTGTTATGAAAGCAGATTTAAAGATATCTGCGCCCAGGCTGAAAAGCGCGTCTGTGACGAGCAGCGCTAAGATTAAGCTTACCTGGCAGAAGGATACGCAGGCAACCGGTTATTATATCTACCGTTCCACGACCCCCAAAGGCGGCTATAAAAAAGTAAAGACCATCACCAAGAATACGTCTTCCAGATGGACGGACAACAGCGTCGAAAAGGGAAAAACTTATTATTATAAAATGAAATCATATGCCAGCGGTTCCGAGGGAAAGGGGACGTCCGCTTATTCGCGGGTGTTGACGGTACAGGCGAAGACGAAATCCCCTGCAATTGCGCAGGTCTCTTCGTCTGCCGCCGGAATTACGATTAAATGGCTCAAGGATGCGAAGGCAGACGGCTATCAGATCAGCCGTGCCGCGGATATTAACGGCAAATATACAGTTTTGAAAAATGTCACGGGTAATTCTACCGTGACATTTACGGATAAAAAGGTAACTCTTGGACAAACCTACTATTATAAAGTCAGAACGTACCGTAAAAGCAAGACGAAGACGAAATATTCTTCATGGTCTGCCGCTGCCGGCGGCCAGCCCAAACTGACGGAGACGCAGCTGATAGAGGTTTCCAGCGTTAAGCCTAAAAGTGTAAAGCTGAAATGGCAGAAGGTTGTGGGGGCGGGAGGCTATAAATTGTACCGCAAAGCCGGTACAAATGGCAAATATAAAGAGGTGCGCAGCGCTTCAGGCTCTGCGAATGTCAGCGTGACAGATAGTGGACTGAAATCGAAGACAACGTATTATTATAAAATGCGCGCTTACAAAAAAGTAAACGGAAAGTTGCGTTACTCCGCTTATTCGGGCGAGTGGTGCGTTAAGACTGTATAAAGGAAGAAGAAAATGAAGATTACGCCGTATCGACTGAAAAAAGGAATCCGTTATCTGAGACATTATGGACTTCATGCCTTTGTCAATCGCCTTCGCGATAAGATGGAGCCTGAGGATGTGCCTTACGGCCCCTGGTTTGAAAAATACAGGGCGGGGAGTGAAAGACTTGCCAAACAGTCTGCAAGGGAGAAGCAGTTTTCTTACCGGCCGTTGATTAGTATCGTTGTTCCCTGCTATCAGACGCCGGAAAAATACCTGACGGAGATGATGGATTCTGTTCGCGCCCAATCTTATGGCAACTGGCAGCTTTGTCTTGCCGACGCTACGCCAACAGACGATGTGGAACAGGCGGCGCGGGCCTATTGCCAGACATACCAGGAGCCGAGAATCCGTTACCGCCGTCTGCAAGAAAATAAGGGTATTGCGGGCAACACGAACGAGGGTATTGCACTGTCAGAAGGGGAGTGGATAGCCTTGTTAGACCACGACGACCTGCTTGCGCCGGAAGCGTTATATGAGATGGTTCTTCTGATGAACCGGGAACCGGAAACAGGAGTGATTTATTCAGATGAGGATCAGGTTGAGGAGACAAAACAGGGGCTTGTACACCAAAAGCCGCATTTTAAACCGGATTTCAGCCCGGATCTCTTGCGTTCTAACAATTACATCACACATTTTCTCTGCGTAAAGCGAGAAATTGTGGAGCAGATCGGCGGGATGCGCGAGGAGTTTGACGGCGCGCAGGATTACGATTTTATCCTGCGCTGTACTGAGCTTACCGCCAAGGTCGGGCATGTAGCGCGCATTCTTTACCATTGGCGTGTGCACAGTAATTCCACGGCGGACAATCCTTTGAGTAAAATGTATGCGTACGATGCGGGGCAGCGGTCATTGCAGGAACACTTAGAGAGGGTGAAGCAGCCCGGGGAAGTCAGCCAGCTTCCACATTTTGGCTTCTACCGTGTAAAATATCCGGTTGCCGGCGCTCCGCTTGTCTCCATTCTGATACCCAACAAAGATCAGGTTCCAACGCTGGCGCGCTGTATTGCGTCATTGCAGAAATCAACCTGGCAGAATTATGAAATTATAATCATAGAAAATAACAGCCGGCAGGAGGAGACGTTTCAGTATTACCGGGAGCTCTGCGGAGTAAGCCGGCAGGCGGGAATGGGCAGTAAGGCGCAAGGCGCGGCTACAGATATCCGGGAAGCGGCAAGAAGAGAGGCATCCCCCGTTCAGTCTGCGCCCGGTATCTACTGCGAGGGCAAGTTATCCGGCGGCCAGCATGTGACTGTAACCGTCTGGGAAGGGATATTTAACTATTCTGCCATCAATAATTTCGGCGCGGAGTATGCCAGGGGCGAGTATTATGTGCTGCTCAACAATGATATAGAGATCATTACCGAGGGCTGGCTGGAGGAAATGCTGGGCAACTGTCAGCGGCCGGAGGTCGGCGTTGTCGGCGCAAGGCTGTATTACCCGGACAATACTTACCAACATGCCGGCATTGTCGTGGGAATTGATGGGATCGCCGCCAATATGTTTCCCGGGCTGCGCCGCGGACAGGAAGGATATTATCACAAAGCGGCAATCCAGTTGAATTACAGCGCCGTCACAGCAGCGTGCCTGATGGTGTCGAGGGAAGTCTTTGAGAAAGTCCATGGACTGGAAGAACAGCTCCTGGTGGCGTTTAATGATGTAGATTTCTGTCTGCGTGTCCGGCGCGAGGGATATCTGGTCGTCTATGATCCCTATGTGGAGGCGTACCATTACGAATCCAAGTCCCGGGGCAAGGAGGACACAAAAGAGAAAGTGCGCCGGTTTGGTGAGGAGATAGAGTTTTTCCGTACCAGGTGGATTGATTTGTTGAAGACTGGGGATCCATATTATAATCCTAATTTCTCATTAAAGAAATGTAATTACAAGTTAAAGCCATAAAGGCGGCGACTGGAAAACATGTTTTCCGATACTTGCCCTTTTTTCGATTCAATGATACAATGTTTAAGTTAAATAATTAATTTGGATGTAGGAAGAGACATATGATGAAAGTTTTTATATGCCCAAAATGTGGGAGTATCACAACAGTATCGCGGAGAAAAGAAATATTTTGCCATAAATGCGGGGGGACGCAGATGCTGCCCTCTAAGCTTAGTTTTGCTAAATATACGGAGATGGACGAGCAGCAGAGAAGAGACTATTCTGAGAGCTGGCTGTACATACGGAACCACACTTCTGTATGAAACTCTGCTATCTATGAATACTTTCTGAGGAACAGATTATGTATAAAAAACAGAAAAAGAGCTGGGTAAAACATCTGGATTTCTTAATTCTGGACTTGCTTTGCCTGGAAGTTACGTTTTACCTTTCCTGTGTAATCAGGTTGGGAAATCTTCATAATGATCCGGGAATGAGTGAATACTACAACCGTCTGGCAATTGTACTGCTTTTGATTGACGGATGTATTGTATTTCTCACTGAAGCCTACACCGGCATTCTGCGCAGAAACAGGCTGCAAGAACTGAAAGCTGTAATTTTTCATTGCAGCACGGTGTTTGCGGTCGCTACCGTCTATGTCTGGGGAACGAAGCAGTCGGAAATTTATTCGCGGCAGGTAATTCTGGTATTCTGGGTGCTGTCGATTGTCGCAGAGTATTTTTCCCGCTGCCTGTGGAAGATTTACATCCGCCAGCGTATGATTCGCAAAGAGCGTTACTCTAAGATGGTTGTGGTGACGGAAGAGCGCTATGCCGAGCAGTGTGTTTCTGATTTCCAGCATAACCGCTATAAGGAGTTTGAAGTGGTCGGCGTAGTAGTGGTCGATGTGGACAGGATAGGCCAGGAAATCTGCGGAGTGCCCGTTGTGGCTACGGCGGACAGTTTTTTGGAATATGTGCGTCTCAATGTGGTGGATGAAGTATTTATCAACGGCAATACCAGAGAGAGCAGCGAGGCGTTGGCAAATGAGCTTATAGAGCTGGGCCTGACCGTACATTTTAATCTTGTGCGCGAATCGCGCCTGATGCCGAACAAGCTTGTGGAGCATTGCGGCAAATATTTGGTATTGACGACCAGCATGAAAATTGCCACGAACCGCCAGCTTTTTTTGAAACGGTGCCTGGATATATTAGGCAGCCTGGCAGGACTTTTATTGACGGGAATTGCTTTTGTCATATTTGCGCCGATGATTAAGAGACAATCGCCGGGGCCGGTATTTTATGAGCAGACCAGGATCGGCAAAAATGGCAGGCGTTTTAGATTTTATAAATTCCGCACGATGGTTGTGGGCGCAGATCATATGAAGAAAGACCTTATGGACCAAAATGAGATGGAAGGCCTGATGTTTAAGATGGAGGAAGACCCCAGGATTTTTGGCGTAGGTAAATTTATGCGCAAATACTCGATTGATGAGCTGCCGCAGTTCTGGAATGTACTCAAAGGCGATATGAGCCTGGTGGGTACGAGGCCGCCCACGGAAGATGAATTTGAACAGTATGAGCTCCATCATAAGGCCAGATTGGGCATACGCCCGGGGCTGACCGGTATGTGGCAGGTCAGCGGCAGGAGCGACATCAAAGATTTTGAGGAAATCGTTGCGCTTGACACCCAATATATCTCAAATTGGACCCTGGGGATGGATTTGAGAATACTTTTGCGGACTGTGGTCGTGGTGCTGACAGGAAAAGGTTCATTATGATAGATATTTCAATTACGATTGTTGCTTATAATAATGAGGCGGATGTGAGGGATGCCGTGCGTTCGATGATGGAACACACGAACGGCAGGATGTCCAAAAAGATCTATATTGTAGATAATAGCACAGAGGCAAATCAGCTGTCTTCACTGGCAGAGGAATATGAGGACGTGGTTTATCAAAGGCCGGGAGGGAATTTAGGGTTCGGCGGCGGGCACAATTATGTGCTGCCTGAGCTGGATTCTCAGTACCACGCCATTGTCAACCCCGATATTCTTCTGACGGAAGACAGTTTTTCTGTTTTACTGTCTTTTCTGAAACAATCCAAAGCAGGCATGGCCGTGCCGAAACTTCTGGATGAACAAGGGAAGATGCAGGCAGTATACCGTAGGGATTTAACCGTTTTTGATATGGCGGTCCGTATGTTTTTCTCCTCTCATTTTTATAAGAGACAATATTACCATACGATGCAGGATATGGATTATGGGAAGCCGTTTCCCGTTCCCTTTGCCCAGGGCAGTTTTCTCGTCATTCGCACAGAGCTGTTTCGGGAGTTGGGAGGATTTGACGAACGTTATTTCATGTATATGGAAGATGCGGACCTTTGTAAGCGGGTGAACAATGTAAGCAGCCTGTGGTATTGCCCGGGAACCGCCGTCATCCATAAATGGGAACGCGGCTCCCATAAGGATATGCGGCTGTTGAGGATGCACATATCATCCATGTTTCGATATTTCTGCAAGTGGGGGTGGAAGCTGTGGTAACAAAAGAGATAAGGCAAGAGCCGGGATTTGAGGCGGCAGATATTCGTATTTCCGTTGTGCTTCCCTCCTACAATGGGGAAGCTTTTATCGGACAGCAGCTGGAGTCTATTTTGGGGCAGCTGGGAGAGCAGGATGAACTGGTTGTTTCCGACGATGGGTCCGTGGACGGCACAGTGCCCATTGTAAAAGAATATCAGCGTACAGATGGCAGAATTTGTCTGCTGAAAGGACCTGGACAGGGAATAAAGAGGAACATTGGATATGCGCTCAGACATGCCAAAGGGCGTTACATTTTCCTTGCCGATCAGGACGATATTTGGCTGGAACACAAGGTGAGCCGTGTCTTGCAGGCCTTTGAGGAACAGAGGGCGTCCGTGGTTGTCCATGACGCCCGGGTATTTGCCGGCGAGGACGCCGCCCATATTCAGATGGAATCATTTTATGCATTCCGGGGTTCCGGCGCCGGCGTCATCAAAAATATCATTAAGAACAGCTATATCGGCTGCTGCATGGCTTTTCGCCGCGATTTGCTGGAGGTGGTTCTGCCGATTCCAGAGCAAATTGAGATGCATGACCAGTGGATTGGTATTTTGGGGGATTATTTTGCAGGAAAGTCATGTTTTCTGCCAGATGTATTGCTGTTATACCGCAGGCATGGCGCCAATAATTCCGCTATGGAGCATTATGGACTGGGCAGGATGCTGCGCAACCGGCTTGTGTTTCTGTGGTGTTTTGGCGGGAGGGTTTGGAGCAAACGTCGAAGAAAAGGGGCCTTTGGCGAAATGTAATCTTTTTTAGGAAAGTGGTTTGACAGGGGAATTTAATGAAAATTAAGAAATAGGCGGTTGATAAATAGGGGGAAATATTATAAGATAAATCGGTAAGCGTTTCGACAGGAAACGAAGGCGCTGTATGGTTTTTCATTGACGTAATGCAGTGCGAAAAACATAAAAATAGGCAAGGTGAGGATATGGCAAAGAAAACAAGCGGCCGTGGAATGAGTCCGGCGGCGAGAAAAGCGATGAGGGCAAAGCGGCGCAGGAGAAAAATTATCCTGGTAATTATAGAGCTTTTGATTCTTGGCGGCGCATTGGCGTGGATTTGGACAAATGCAAAGATGGACAAGATTAATACGGATAAGAATTTTAAGGCTAAAGATGTGGAGAACGAAGAGTTGTCGGAGGAGACAAAGGATGTGTTGAGCAAATACACCACGATTGCGCTGTTTGGCTTGGACAACCGTGAGAATAATTCATACAACAGCGGTAATTCCGACGTGATTATGCTGGCGAGAATTGATGATAAGACGAAGGAAGTCCGCCTGGTGTCCGTATATCGCGATACATTCTTAAAAATGGCGGATTTGGATAATCCAGAAGCATACAGCAAGGCCAATGCCGCGTATGCGGTAGGAGGACCCGAGCAGGCCGTGCGTATGTTGAACACGAACCTGGACCTTGATATCGTGGAATATGTATCGTTTGACTTTAACGCCGTGGCGGAAGCGGTAGATATCCTGGGCGGTGTGGAGATTGAGATTACGGAAGAAGAGTGCGTGCATCTGAATAATTACTGTATTGAGACGTCAAAGGTAACTGGCAAGAGTTATGACCAGCTTCCGGGAGCGGGTACATATAACCTGAACGGCGTACAGGCCGTTTCTTATGGAAGAATCCGTTATACTGCTGGAGATGACTTCAAGCGGACGGAACGCCAGCGCCTGGTTGTGAATAAAATGGTAGAAAAAGCGTTAAAATCAGATGTAGGGACAATCAACGATTTGATTGACGCTGTCTTCCCCCAAATCAAGACCAGTTTAGGTAAAATGGAGTTGATAGATATGGCGCTGGACGCGTTTCATTATAAGCTTGGAGAGAGCAGGGGATTTCCGTTTGACTTGCGAAACGAGGTGGTTTCCATCTCTTATCAGAAGTCAAATGCTGACTGTGTAGTGCCCAAAGATTTGGCTTCCAATGTGAAACAGCTCCACGATTTCTTGTATGGGTCCACGAGCTATACGGTGACAGACAGCGTACAGGGAATCAGTGATGAAATTATCTACCGTACCGGGGTGGCGGCGGACAGCGGTGAATAGCGGGAGGAATCAATGATATGTGCGGAATAGTAGGTTATATCGGAAACTCACAGGCAGCGCCCATCTTGTTGGACGGCTTGTCAAAACTGGAATATAGAGGTTATGATTCGGCGGGAATTGCAGTCTATGACGGAGAAGAAATCCATGCGAAGAAAGCCTGCGGGCGTCTGAAAGTTCTCAGTGAGCTGACGCATGACGGCGCAACTATGCCGGGAACTGCCGGAATTGGGCATACGCGCTGGGCAACGCATGGCGCGCCCACAGGCAGCAATGCGCATCCCCATTTTAATCAGGATGAAAGTATTGCGGTTGTGCACAATGGGATTATTGAGAATTATCAGAAATTGAAAAAATACCTGGAAGGCAAAGGCTTCCAATTTGTGTCGGACACTGATACGGAGGTCGTTGCGCATCTTTTAGATTACTATTATAAGGGCGACCCGATGGAAGCCATTCTGAGGGTTATGAACCGTGTAGAGGGGTCTTATGCCCTGGGTATCATGTTTAAGGCGCATCCCGGCTTGCTATATGCGGTGCGCAAGGACAGCCCCCTGATTGTGGGGCACGGCGCGGACGGAAATTTGATTGCTTCCGATGTGCCGGCTGTGCTCAAGTACACGCGTAATGTGTATTTTATCCAGAATGAGGAAATTGCCGTGTTATCCGGGGAATCTATTTCCTTCTATAATGTGGATGGCGAGGAGATTGTCAAGGAACCCTCTGCAATTGATTGGGATATCAACGCTGCGGAAAAGGGCGGTTACGAGCACTTCATGTTAAAGGAAATGTATGAGCAGCCGCAGACCGTGAGAGATACCCTGAGTCCGAGGATTAAGGACGGCATGGTGGATATCGAGGAACTTGGCATGTCAGATGAGGAAATCCGTGGAATCGGCAGGCTGCATATCATTGCCTGCGGTTCTGCATACCACACAGGTATGACGGCAAAATATATATTTGAGGGCATGGCGCGCATTCCTGTAGATGTGGACCTTGCCTCGGAGTTTCGTTACCGCAATCCGATCCTTGCAGAAAATGATCTCGTAATTATTATCAGCCAGTCCGGAGAGACGGCAGATTCGCTGGCGGCCTTGCGGGAGGCAAAGAGCAGGGGCATCAAGACGCTCGGCATTGTCAATGTGGTGGGCAGTTCCATCGCCCGGGAGGCCGATAAGGTGATGTACACCTGGGCGGGACCGGAGATTGCCGTGGCGACCACCAAGGCGTACAGCGCGCAGCTCATAGCAGAGTATCTCCTTGCCATTAAATTTGCCTGGGTGCGGGGAGAGATCACAGAGAGGGAGGTTGCCTCTTACCTCAAGGATTTACAGAAGCTGCCCGAGCAGATCGAGATGCTTCTCAGCAATAAAGGAAAAATCCAGCATTTTGCCAATCGTTACATTTCGGCAAAAGATGTGTTTTTTGTGGGACGCGGCATTGACTATGCGATCTCCCTTGAGGGTTCCTTAAAATTAAAAGAGATTTCCTACATTCATTCTGAAGCCTATGCGGCCGGCGAGTTGAAGCATGGAACGATTTCGTTGATCGAGGAAGGCACCCTGGTAGCCTCGGTTTTGACGCAGGAAGAATTGTATAAGAAGACGATCAGCAATATTGCAGAACTGAAAAGCCGCGGAGCTTTTGTGCTTGCTGTGACGAACACCGGCAATACGGAGATTGAGAAGGCGGCAGATTATGTAATCTATATTCCGCAGACCAACCGCTGGTTTACAAATTCTCTGGCGATTATTCCCTTGCAGCTCTTTAGTTACTATGTGTCCGTGGGCAAGGGGTGTGATGTGGATAAGCCGCGGAATTTGGCGAAATCCGTAACGGTTGAGTGATCAGCGAAACGGATTTTGTGGATTGAAAACCTGCGCCCTGTCAGCGGACAGGGATGAAAAAAGCCATAGGCACAGCGCTAGGCGACCGTGTCTGCGGCTCTTTTTATCTTATAGGAAAGACCTTGCCACGCAAAAGCGTGAAGGCGTCCTTTTTAAATGTATCAAGCAAAAATGTCTGTCCGGGAAAACACTTTTTTTTAAAATATTAGACACAGTTTTATCACAAATATTCCGTAAACTGCTTATTAGAAACAAAGGAGAGAGTTAGACGAGAAAGGAGATATCTGTTATGGAAGGCAATAACAATAATTATAACGGCAATCATAATTTGGGAAATGGTATGGACAACATGCAAAGCAGCCATATGGAAAACGAGATAAAAAATACAAGTGAAAATAGTTTTACTGCCAGCACAGAAAATACGAGTGCGGAATCCGCCTCAAGCAGTACAGGCGCCCAGGGTTCCATTTATTCGTACAGTTATGTTAATCAGGAAAATCAGGAGCGCAACCCGAATTACTATGAGAGAAAAGAGGAAGATAACATCAACGCCCAGAGGGGTTATACAGCCGGAACTTATGAAAACGCGCCCGGAAGCAATCATATGGGAAGCCAGGAAAACGCCCATGGGAGCAACGCTATGGGAGGCTGGCAGAACGCTGCTGGAAGTAATGATACGTCAGGCTGGCAAAATGTTGCTGGAAACAATGCTATGGGAGGCTGGCAGAACGCTGCTGGAAGTAATGATGCAGCGGGAAACGCAGGACAGGGAGCGTTCCAAGGCCAGGGCGCCGCAGCCAAACGTGATAAATTCTATAAAAAAGAAAAGAAACAGAAAACGCCGGGAACCAAGAAGCAGCATGGTTTTGGCATGACGGTAGTAAAATGCGCATCGCTTGCGTTAGTGTTTGGGCTGGTATCAAGTACTGTATTTTATGGAACAGGTTTTGCGTTCCGCAAGACCATGGGCGTGGATAAGGTTACACAGGAGGCTACAGAGGAGACGGCAGGCAAGTCGTCAGATAAGACGGGCGGCAGCCTTTCGGCTACGAATGTGAGTACCGCGACAACGGTGACGGATGTTTCTGATATTGCGGAAAACGTAATGCCGTCTATCGTGTCCATCACGAACATGGGACAGCAGCAGATGGACTTTTTTGGAAGAGCTTACACGCAGGATACCTCGAGTGCAGGCAGCGGAATTATCATGGGGCAGACAGATGAGGAAATTTATATAGCCACCAATAACCATGTAGTCGCTAATTCCACCCAGCTCATGGTAAACTTTATCGACGACCAGCAGGTGCAGGCGGAGATTAAGGGCACGGACGCCAGCACGGACCTTGCTGTAATTTCTGTTAAGACGAAAGACATTCCAAGCGATACCATGGAAAAAATTAAAGTTGCAACCGTGGGAACATCAGAAGATATCAAGGTAGGACAGAGCGTAGTGGCAATTGGAAACGCTTTGGGCTATGGGCAGGCAGTGACGACAGGCGTAATCAGCGCTGTGGACAGGGAAGTGACAATTCAGGATGAGACGACAGGCGCTGCAATTACCAATAACCTGCTTCAGACGGATGCGGCAATCAATCCTGGAAACAGTGGCGGCGCACTGCTGAATATGAACGGTGAGGTTATAGGTATCAATTCTGTGAAATATGCAGATACCCAGGTGGAAGGCATGGGGTACGCTATCCCCATCTCCGCAGCAGAGCCTATTATCAACAATATGATTTCCAGGGAGATCGTTGATGAATCGAAGTCCGCATATCTGGGTGTGTCTGGACAGGATATGTCTTCTGAGCTGGCAAGAAGTTTTGGTATGCCGGAAGGTATCTATATCACGATGGTGACAGAAAACAGTGCGGCAGACCAGGCGGGAATCCATAAAGGCGATGTGATCACGAAATTTGACGGCAGGAAGCTATCATCTATGGAAGGCTTGGCGGATGCTATGCAGTACTATGAGGCAGGCAGCCAGGTAGAGGTAACTTTACAGAGGAATGAAAACGGTGAATGGAGAGAAGAGACGATCACGGTTACACTTGGTAAGAAGAACCAATAATAATTATATAGCAGAAAATTATCTTTTAATATCATGGAAAATATGATAATATAAAAGCAAACTGAGACGCCAATCCGCAAATGTCAGGATTGGCGTCCTGCGTATACGGAGGTTTTTTCATGAGAAAGAAAAAGATTGTAATAGCGTTAGGCCATGATGCTTTGGGAACAACGCTCCCGGAACAGAAAATTGCCACCAAGAAAGCGGCCAAGGCGGTGGTCGATTATATAAACGATGATTATCAAGTGGTGATTTCTCACAGTAACGGCCCGCAGGTAGGGATGATTCACACAGCGATGGCGGAATTTTGCCGCATATATCCGGAGTATACCGCAACTCCTATGTCCGTCTGTTCCGCGATGAGCCAGGGATATATCGGTTACGACCTTCAGAATGCCATCCGTACGGAACTTTTGAACCGGGGAATCTACAAACCTGTCTCTACAATACTTACACAGGTGACCGTGGATCCTTATGACGATGCTTTTTACCATCCGTCCAAGGTGATCGGGCGTGTGATGACAGAGACGGAGGCTGAGGCAGAAGAGAAGAAAGGCAACCATGTGGTGAAGGCGGAGGAAGGCTATCGCAGGATTGTGGCGGCGCCCAAGCCGGTGGATGTAGTAGAGATTGACGCTATCCGTGCGCTCCTTGATGCAGATCAGATTGTGATTGCCTGCGGAGGCGGCGGCATTCCGGTGCTGGCGCAGAATAATAAACTCCAGGGAGCCAGTGCGGTGATTGAGAAGGATTCGGCAGCGGGGAGGCTGGCGGAGTTGATTGAGGCGGACCGCCTGGTAATTCTCACAGGCGTGGAGAAAGTATGTCTGAATTTTGGCCGGGAAAATGAGCAGCCGTTGGAGGAGATGACGGTAGCACAGGCCAGGCAGTATATGGAGGAGGGGCAGTTTGAGGAGGGAACTATGCTGCCTAAGATTGAGGCTGCGCTTGCGTTTATCGGTAATTCCGCCGTGCGCAGCGCTTTGATTACCAAACTGAAAATATCTGAGGAAGACAGTGTGGAGGTAACGGGCACTGTGATTCATAAATAATAAGTATGCTCATCAAATTAGATTACATTTAGAGTATCGTAATTACCTGCGAAAATGAAAATTGAAGGGAGAACAGGAATGAAGAATCTGAGGAAAACAAAAATTATCTGTACGTTGGGACCGGCGACTGACCGGGATGACGTGCTGCGGCAGTTGATGATAGAGGGTATGAACGTTGCCCGTTTCAATTTTTCTCATGGGAGCCATGAAGAGCAGGGAGAACGCCTGAAAAAAGTGCAGGAGCTCAGGGAGGAGTTAAATCTTCCCATTGCTACTTTGCTGGACACCAAGGGACCGGAAATACGCTTGCGTGAACTGGAGGGCGGCAAGGCGGAATTGGCGGCGGGCCAGAAGTTTGTGCTGACAACCGAGGAGATGATGGGAAACGCACAAAAGGTTTCCATTACATATAAGGATCTTGTGAAGGATGTGCAGCCGGGATCGCGAATTCTCATTGATGACGGCCTGATTGCGCTTGACGTGGAAGAAGTGGATGATACGGAAATTTCTTGCCGTGTCATAAACGGCGGTATGATTTCCAACAAGAAGGGCGTCAATGTGCCGGACGTGGAATTGTCCATGCCTTATATCAGCGAGAAGGATTACCAAGACATCGTATTTGGCATAGAAAATGATTTTGACTTTATTGCGGCCTCTTTTGTGCGCACGGCAGATGACGTCATGCAGATTCGCAAAATCTTTGCGGAGAAAAACTGCCGCAATGTCAATATTATTTCCAAGATAGAGAATATGCAGGGCGTGCAGAATATTGATGAAATTATCCAGGTGTCAGACGGCATTATGGTGGCGAGAGGCGATATGGGCGTGGAAATTCCCTTAGAGGACGTGCCTTCCATTCAAAAAATGATCATCAAGAAGGTAGTCAATGCCGGTAAACAGGTGATTACGGCGACGCAGATGCTTGATTCTATGATGAAGAATCCAAGGCCGACCAGAGCTGAGGCCACGGATGTGGCGAATGCCATCTACGATGGGACGAGCGCGATTATGCTTTCCGGGGAGACAGCAGCAGGTATGTATCCGGTAGAATCGGTGAAGACTATGGTTAAGATTGCCGTTCGCACGGAGCAGGATATTAACTACACAGCACGCTTTAAACAGCGGGAGGCGGAGGCTCCTGATATCACCAACGCTATCTCCCATGCCACCTGTACGACGGCGATGGACTTGGATGCGGCGGCCATCATTACGGTCACCTGGTCCGGGGAGACGGCGCGCATGATTTCCAAATACCGTCCTTGCTGCAATATTATCGGCGGCAGCATTAACCAGAAAGTTTGCCGTCAGTTAAATCTTTCCTGGGGCGTGACGCCGTTGGAAGTCAAACAGAAGGAAGATACCGATGAACTGTTTTCACATGCCGTAGAGATGGCGGAGCAGGCCGGCCTAGTTTCTGTGGGTGATATCACAGTCATCACAGCCGGGGTTCCCTTGAGCGTCCCGGGCAATACAAACTTATTAAAAGTACATGTTGTAACCGGAAAAGAATAAGTGAGAAAGGGAAGTGAATGAAGAAATATAATTTTACTTTAATTTTTGTTATACTGTTTTTCCTGTTGCTGGGCGGCTGTGCCGGAAAGGAGAATGCGCCCAAGCGGAAGGAGCCGATTACGACAGAGAAATATGAGGATAGCGAGAAAAGGGATAACGCACAGAAAAGGACCGAAGAAGAGAGGACTGCCGGGAATGACAGCCCGGAGGATGGGAACGATAAGAAAGATGAGGCGCAGACAGAGGACACAGATTTAGAGAAAGAAAGCGCAGCGCCATCCTTAAACGCTGGCACGGTAACGTATGCGCAGGAAGAAGTTGTGACGACAACGTCCGTCAATGTGAGAAAATATCCCTCCACAGACAGCGAGGTTTATGAGACTGTGCCCCGCAGGAGCAATTTTACGAGGACGGCGGATGACGGAACCTGGAGCGCAGTACAGATAGGTGATAAGGAGTATTATATTGCATCGGAATTTCTGATGCTGGCGTCGGAAGTGACAGACAATGGTTATCTGGTGGTGATAGATGCTGGACACCAGGCGCAGGGCAACAGCGAGCAGGAGCCAATTGGACCGGGTGCATCCGAGTCAAAGCCTAAGGTTGCCAGCGGTACAACCGGCTGTGCCACCGGGCTGAAAGAATATGAGCTTACGCTTCAAGTATCTTTAAAATTACAGGAAGAGCTGGAAGCCAGAGGTTATCAGGTGATGATGGTGCGCACCAGCCATGATGTGAATATCAGCAATAGCGAGCGGGCGGCGGTTGCCAACAATGCAGGAGCGGACGCATTTATCCGCGTTCACGCCAACGGTTCCGACGACAGCGGGCAAAACGGTGCGCTGACGATTTGTCCGACTTCGGCTAACCCCTACATGGGAAATCTCTACAGTCAATGCCGCAAGTTGTCTGAATGTGTGCTGGATGGGGTGGTGAATGCTACCGGAGCCAATAAGCAGAGCATTTGGGAGACGGACAGCATGAGCGGCATTAACTGGTGTACGGTTCCGGTGACGATTATTGAGATGGGGTTTATGACGAATCCCACGGAAGACGCCAACATGGCGGACGATGGCTACCAGCAGAAAATTTCCACCGGGATAGCCGATGGGCTGGACGCTTATTTTGGGATTTAGGAGAGCGGAATGAAACGAAAATTAATCATTGAAGACTTTGGCAAAATCAAACAGGCTGAGATAGATATTTCTCCACTGACCTTATTTGTAGGGGACAATAAGGGGCTGTCGCGCTAATATATTTACTCGTCCAAAAGGTCTTGCCGCTTATACGGCAAAGACAGAATGCAAACCTTTTGAACGAATCACAACTTGTAATTTATGTTAGCGCGCCCCCCTTTTTGTGCAAGACCCTTTGGTAATAAAATATCACTTATTAAAAAAAATGGGGAGACTCGGACCAGAGAGCATATTGCATTCTATTTCTGCATATGCTATAATGCCTGTAGGCAAAGCGAAAGTAGTGTCCTTTGACACAAATTAAAACCCCCGGAATGGCCGTTCCGGGGGTTTTTGGTGGTTAGTTGTCATGATCGTTACTATCTAACCATTTGATGATGTAGTGGCAAACTTCACCACCCACGACAGTAACCAAAAGCGAAAGTAGTAGATCCATTTTGACACCCCCTTTCCGTTGCCGGATTGGGTATGACAACATAGGGATTGTACCATATTCCCATCGCCTATGCAAAGCAAAAACGCTCCTGTGTTAAATTGCACTACGGATTCATATCAGTCCTGGAAATTCCCGAGGCAGACATGTCAAAGAATGGGGGATGAGAAACGGATTTCCGTCTCAATGTTCGTATATATTCTTTATCTTCTCTCGGCACTTTCAGCGATTCCGTAATTTTCTGTAAAGCTTTATTGTGGGTAAAGCCGTCCAGATGATTTTCCTTTAAGAATGGCAGCGTTCTCTCCGGAAATTCCCGGTAACAGATAGAAACTGCCCACGCCTGTGCCATCTGCACATAATACAATGGCAAATCTACGCTGTCTATTGCTTCCAATACCCGCTCAAGATATTCGTCATTTACATAATAATTTAGCATCTGTACCAGCACGAAACGGACGTCATATTCCTGGGAGCTGTGCAGATATTCCAATAGAAAATTCCAGAAAGGCTCCGGCTGTGTTTTTGCCAGTTTGAGTGTGGAACACGTGCTGTCGCAGACGGACCAGTTGTCTATTTTGGGAAGAAATGCGCGCAAAAAAGGCTCTTTCACCTGTAAATCTCCTTTGGCATAACCGAGAACCATGCCCTGAAGCATGATTTCCTCATAGCTGTCATCGCAGGCTGATTGCAGGTATGTTTGCCAGTCTCCTTTGGCGAGCTGCTTTGCCATTTTCCGCAAGGCGGGCAGGCGCACGCCCAGAATATGCGTTACGCCAGGCAGCAGGCTGGCCGTAAATTTTTGAAATTGCGGTTCTCTTTGTAGTTCAAGTTGTTCTTTGATCCATGAATTCATAAGAGGTATCCTTTCGTACAACATATATACTATATAGGCAATTGTGAAACTCTAAACTTAATTAAATTTCATGTACAATTTAAACAATTCTCTTAAAATATTTTCATAATACAGAAACACAAAATGCTAGGCGCATCAAACATTCCAACGAGCCTCTTACTACAAAATCCCCTGTCAGCAAAGGCTTCCAGCGTCTTTTGAGTCTCGTTTTCATGATGCTAAATGCATTTTTTAGTTTCTGTATATAAAAATATTTACTCATAATTTTTTGAATTGTACATGGAATTTTGAAAATTTATGTGTTTCGCAATTACCTAAACATATATACTATAGTATAGCGTATTTGTCCGGTTGTCAAAGCGGGAATTGTTTTATTCTGCTGGATGTGGTAAAATATCGGTGGATATTTTACGCGCCGTAGTGCGCATAGGTTACCATGTTTGGTAGTATGATTTTAATTTCAAAATAGAAAGAGGTGACACGATGGTTGAATTAGACCAGTTCAAGACGACCTTGAACACATACAAAGAACCGTTAGTGGAAGTGAGGGATTCACTTTAACTTAGCAAATAAAGAGCAGCGTGTCCAGGAATTAGAGCGGGAGATGGAAGCGCCCGATTTTTGGGATGACACGGAAGTTTCCCAGGCGAAAATGAAAGAACTCAAGAGCCTCAAGGATGATATCGAGACGTATCATCATCTGGAAGGGCAGTACGATGATATCGAGACGCTTCTGGAAATGGGTTATGAGGAGAACGACGCTTCGCTTATCCCGGAAATTGAGGAGGCGCTCTCAGAGTTTGAACAGACGTTTGACAATATCCGTATTAAGACGCTTTTGTCTGGTGAATATGATGGAGAAAACGCCATCATTTCTCTTCATGCAGGAGCCGGGGGAACGGAGTCTTGTGACTGGAACAGTATGTTGTATCGCATGTACAAACGCTGGGCAGATGATAAAGGCTTTGCGGTAGAGGTGTTAGATTCTCTTGACGGCGAGGAGGCTGGAATTAAGTCGATTACTTTTGAGGTGCGTGGAGAGAATGCATATGGTTATCTGAAGTCAGAAAAAGGCGTGCACCGTCTGGTGCGGATTTCACCGTTTAATGCGGCCGGCAAGCGGCAGACTTCCTTTGCGTCCTGCGACGTGATGCCGGATATTGAAAAAGACCTCGATATTGAAGTCAAAGACGACGAGCTGCGCATTGACACTTACCGTTCCAGCGGAGCCGGCGGACAGCACATTAACAAGACGTCTTCGGCAATCCGCATTACGCACCTTCCCACAGGCATCGTGGTGCAGTGCCAGAATGAACGCTCCCAACACATGAATAAGGATAAGGCGATGCAGATGTTAAAGGCCAAGCTCTATCTCTTAAAGCAGGAGGAAAATGAGAAAAAGGCGGCGGACATCCGCGGGGAGGTCGCGGAGATTGGCTGGGGCAACCAGATTCGCTCCTATGTTATGCAGCCGTATACCATGGTGAAGGATCACCGCACCAATGCGGAGACCGGTAACGTGGATAGCGTGATGGATGGAAATCTTGATTTGTTTATCAATGCATACTTGAAATGGAAGAGCTTGTCTAATACAACGAATATGGAATAATCAATATATTCACTTAAATTTTGTTGTACCAGTGTCAATAGGTATATGATAGTTGGAGGGTAATTATGGGAATAATAAAGGCGGCCATACAGTCAGTCTCCGGCGGACTGGCAGATCAATGGCTGGAAGTGATTGAGCCGGACGATATGGGGGAACGCACGGTATTTACCAGCGGAATCCTCACACGCAGAGGGCAGAATAAGAAGGGCAGCGACGGTACTGTCAGCAATGGTTCCGTGATCCATGTGTATGACAATCAGTTTATGATGCTGGTGGATGGGGGCAGAATTGTTGATTATACGGCGGAGCCGGGGTATTTTAAGGTAGATAATTCTGCGCTGCCTTCCTTATTTAATGGAGAATTAAAAGATACGATTCGTGAATCCTTTAGCCGCATCAAATTTGGAGGGGAGACGCCGGCAAGACAGAAAGTGTTTTACATTAATTTGCAGGAAATTAAGGGCATTAAATTTGGCACCAGAAATCCCATCAATTATTTTGATAATTTCTACAATGCAGAATTGTTTCTGCGCACGCATGGAACGTATTCCATTAAGATTACAGACCCTGTTAAGTTTTATTCAGAAGCCATTCCCCGAAATGTGGCAAAGGTGCAGATTGAGGATATCAACGAACAGTATATGGCGGAGTTCCTTGAGGCTTTGCAGTCGGCGATTAACCAGATGTCAGCGGACGGCATCCGCATTTCTTACGTGCCTTCTAAGGGACGCGAATTAGGCAAATATATGGCGGATACCTTGGATGAGGATTGGCGGCAGATGCGCGGCATGGAAATTCAGGCCGTGGGCATTGCCAGCGTTTCTTATGACGAGAAATCGACAGAATTGATAAATATGCGCAATGAGGGCGCAATGTTGAGCGACCCGACAGTACGCGAGGGTTATATGCAGGGACACGTGGCGCGCGGGCTGGAAGCCGCAGGCTCTAACGCAGCAGGTGCAATGTCTGGATTTATGGGCATGGGTATGGGCATGAACGCTATGGGTTCCGCCATGGGCGCGGCGTCCGCCGCCAATATGCAGCAAATGCAGATGCAGCAAAATGCAGCCATGCAGCAGCAAAATACAGCGACGCAAAACAATGCAAATATGGCGACGCCAAAACCTGGGAATGCAGCGATGCCAGGCAGCGTTCCTGCGGCTGCGCAGCAGGGGCAAAGCGCTTCCCAGGGCTGGACTTGCGCCTGCGGTGCAGCCAATAGCGGAAAGTTTTGCTCAGAGTGCGGCAATCCCAAACCTCAGGAGCCGGAGACATGGACATGTGGCTGCGGTCAGGTAAACAGCGGCAAGTTCTGCTCGGAGTGCGGCA
>Ga0137308_100078_pt1 | contig 171086 bp, 142 predicted proteins | sample Inofrocosms_June_FD_97181 | JGI IMG/M metagenome (GOLD analysis project Ga0137308, IMG submission 97181) | Mouse cecal microbial communities from Vienna, Austria - N-Acetylneuraminic and N-Acetylglucosamine D2O microcosms_June | ecosystem: Host-associated > Mammals > Digestive system > Large... | reverse complement strand
CAGCCTTTCGTTCCAAACCTCATGGATTTATTGTAATGAGATTGGTTGTCGGCTTGCGTTCATACCTGTTTTGGGCGCATTGGCGATGATTGTGTCATATACATTAAAAAACAAACGAAGCCGCTCCTCGCGGAGCGGCCGTTTAGTAATCCTTGCCCGTTGTTTTTATTCACGATGCAAGGCTAACAAACCTAACATAAAACACGATTATTACCTTGATTTTTCCAAAAATATTAATCAGGTCTTTTCTGATAATACTAACCCTAAAAACTAATTTACTTAATCAATCAAACAAATCCTTTTGTCTTTAATCCTGATGGAAGGTGCGCCATATTCAGGCGTGTTACCTTTCGTTTGCAATGCAAAGTTACATCAGAATAGATGCGTTGTCAATAGATTTTGCGACCGATAAAGCATCCATATAAAGAATATAGACGATGTAATTGTGTAATTAGCTGTAAAACAGATATATATTGCAGTGTAATGGATGTGTAAATATAGATGATAATATAGATAAAATTACGTGTATCAATATCACATATGCGCAATTTTAACCGTTTGTGCAACCGTTTTAGGCCATGAGGATGTTCATCAGTTCGCGACGTTGGAGCACTTGTATTTCCTGTGCGGTGTAGTCGATGATGCCTGAACTTTTCATATTGTCAAGTGCGCATATGAGCGATTGACGTGGTACGCCGAAAACAGTGTACATGTCGCGTTGACGGCATTGGAGCACGATGTCTTGACCGTTTGATTGGGTAAGTGCCACAATCCAATATGCTATACGCTTTTCGAGTGAGCCGGATGTAAGTGCCAATACTCCTTCAACCGAGAGCTGCGCATTCATTGAAAGAATGTTCAGATAGTTGAACAGGAATATAGGGTCGGAGTTTATAATGTTGAGGAAATCATTTTTGTCGATTTGAAGTATGCCTACAGTGTCAATGGCCTTGACAGATGCGGGGTAGTTGGTGGTTTTGCCGAAAAAGAAATCCGGGGCGATTATGTCGGGGGCGGAAAGGGTCTGGCTGACCCTGAAACGATTGTCATCGCTTTCTATTGTAACCCTCACCGACCCGGCAATAATCGATTTTATATGTGTGCACAGCTCTCCTGCGGTTATAATCTGTTCGTCAGGAGCGTATTTCAGGAAGTGTAGTTTGTTTTTGCCTGCTACCTCTGATATTTTTTGCCGGGATACACCTGCAAAAAGCGGCAGTCCCAGCAGGGTTTCATACATGCTGATATTATCCATTGTTATTATATTCGTTTGGTTTAGATGTTTTTAGAGTGTGAAGTTTTCCTTTGCTTCACACTCTAAGTTAAAACGTTTTGTGCGGAGGGAAAGTTAGGACGCTACCTGAATCTTTGCTTAGGTTATTGTTGCGTGCATCCCGGCGGTGCGATGCGTTGTATCAACTGCTTTTTAAGTTTTTTTCATGCCGGTATATCTGAATGGCGTTGAATGTGTTGTGCCACGCCACATAGGCCGCCGGGGCTACGGAGATAATAGGGTCGAGATAGGTTAATGAGAGCCATATGGCAAGCACTGTGTTTTTTTGGCCTAGGCTCTGCGACCCTGAGACGGTATCGCCGTAATGTGCGCCTGTTTTGCGTCCGATGAAAAACTGCAGTATGCACGCAATTAAGGATATTCCTGCAAGCATGACTATTTCTGGAGCCATGTCGGACGGTTCATGGAGGATGAAGCTTACCGAGTTGCCGACAACGATAATCAATGCGAACGCCCATATGTAGAACGACAGACCTTGGTGATTGGCAATGGCATCGCGTGTTTTAGGTGAAAAACGTTGCAACAGAAAGGCTATTGCCAACGGGCCAAGGATGAGCGGCAGCACCGTGATTGCAATTGTAAAGGCCGAGTCGGAAAAGCTGATTTCAGATGCGGGTGTACTCTCCCCGGCCATCCATGATAACAGAAACGGGGCCAGTATTGCAACCAATACGTGACTGAAGAGGGAAAAAGTGGCTACCCGTGAAATACTTCCTCCAAGTATTCCGGTTATAACCGGGGCGGCGGTGGCTGTCGGACAAAAGAAGCATATGAATGCACCCTGTGCCAAAATCTCGTTAAACGGGCTCAAGAGCAGATAGGCGCAAACCGCGCCGCCGATTTGTGCGCACAAAAGCGTATAAATGTATCCGCCTATGTGGAAATCGCTTGCTTTTACGCGGCAATATGTTATGAGCAGCATTATGAAAATCAGGTAACGGGAAAGAAATGCCACATACCCGATGTAATTATGAAGCAGGATGCCGGTCAGCATGGCGATAGGCAGCATCCAAGGCTTGATTTTTTGGCGTAAGGAAGCTAATTTCATTAGAATAGGTGTTTGAGGTTGGAGCTTTAGGCCGGGGCGGTGGGTGATAAGCTTGTGCCGTATGCTTCTGTCAGGATTCTCCGGTATGCAGGATAGTTTATCTGCGGAGCGAGGGGGTGTCGGATTTGTCCGACACCCCCTCTGCCATATTTTTGCGGTTGGATTATACGAATTTTGAGAAATCGGTTTTGCGCATGTCGCCCGATGAGGCGAATTCGGTGTGGAAAGCGAATGCCGCATTGAGGGTTGCAGGTGTCTGACCGCCTTTGCTCATGCGCAGGTATTCACGCAGCAGGGGACGGTAGTCGGGATGCGCGCAGTTTTCGATGATTTCATGTGCGCGTTGTTCGGGGTCTTTTGCTCGCAGGTCGGCGATACCTTGGTCGGTGATGAGGATGTCGACAGAGTGCTCGCTATGGTCGATATGCGACACCATCGGCACGATATTGCTGATGAGGCCTTCTTTGGTAACCGACGGGCATGAGAAAATCGAGATGTAGGAGTTGCGTGTGAAATCGCCCGAACCACCGATACCGTTCATCATCCTGGTGCCGAGCACATGGGTGGAGTTCACGCATCCGAATATGTCGGCTTCCAGAGCCGTGTTCATGGCGATTACGCCGAGACGGCGGATAACTTCCGGGTTGTTGGAAATTTCGGCGGGGCGGAGCATGATTTTGTCGTGGAAGAAGTCGAGGTCGGCAAACAGCTGTGTCTCAACCTCGTCGGAGAATGTCATGGAGCATGTGCTGGCGAATGTGCACTTGCCTGTGCGAAGCAGTTCAAGCACGGAATCCTGTACAACTTCCGTGTACATCATGAAGTTGGGGAGTTCCTTGTCGAGACACAGGTAATTGAGCACTGCATTGGCCACGTTGCCCACGCCGCTTTGCAGGGGGAGGAATTCTTTCGGGATGCGGCCTTTGCGATATTCGCTCACGAGGAAACGAACCACGTTGGCGCCGATGCGTTCTGACACCTCGTCGGGTTTGGTAAAGCTTTTCACGCCGTCGAGGGCATTGGTGCGGACGATGCCACGCACTTTTGCGGGGTCGACTTTCAGCGTCGGGCGTCCGATGCGGTCGTTAGGTGCATAGATGGGTATTTCGCGGCGGTAAGGGGGATCCTGGGGCAAATAGATGTCGTGCATCCCGAGGAGTGATTGGGGTAGTGCCTCATTGAGTTCGATGAAGATATGTTTTGCACGTGGCGCATATGTCGGGATATTGCCCAATCCGCAGCCAAGCAACACTTCCCCATCTTCTGAAATCGCTGCGGCTTCGATTATTGCCACATCTGTGTCGCCATAGAATCCGTAACGGGTTTCCTGGGCCATTTCCGACAGGTGGCGGTCGAAATAATGCGCATCGTGGGCGTTTATGCGTTTGCGCAGGTCGGGTGTATTTTGGTAAGGTGCACGCATGTTGATCGCATTGTTGCGCGACAGGATGCCGTCAACATGGTCGTTGGTCGATGCGCCTGTGAAAATGTTCACTTTGAACTCGCGCCCTTCGGCGTGTTCGCGTTCAGCTTTGTGGGCTACAGCTTCGGTTATCGACTTGGGGTTACCCGGGGCGGTGAAGCCCGACAGACCAAGGGTGTCGCCGTTGTTAATCATCTCAGCCGCTTCCTGGGCGGTGATAAAATTATAAGCCATATCTATTGAAATGTTTTTATGTTGGTCGGTTTGTTATATCCCCCGGCAGGGCCATTGGCCGTTGTTGTGGCCTTATCTGGTTTTTCCGGGCTTTTTGGCATATATTGCGAAACATGCGGCATCCACTCTAGGAATCAATGGGAAAAATATCCCTGTGATGTGTTTGTGAGAAACCGCCTGTTTTAGTAATTTTGCGCAAAATTAAAGTTTAAAAGCCCAACACACAAATTTTTGAATCTGTTTTTAAGCACATTTTCATGGTTTGTGTGCATAAATGGCTTTATCGGAGTTTGCATGATGAAAGAATTTAACGTCAATCCTTCCGCTGCGGGAGAGAGAAAATTATATATAGAAACCTACGGCTGCCAGATGAATGTGGCTGACAGCGAGGTTGTGGCATCGATAATGGAGATGGACGGGTATGGCCAGTGCGGCACCCCTGAGGATGCAGACGCTGTGCTGCTTAACACGTGCTCTATTCGTGATAATGCCGAACAGAAAGTGCTCTCACGCCTGCAATATTTCGCGTCTTTACGACGGCGCCATGCAGGCCGCAGGCCGATTGTCGGTGTTATAGGCTGTATGGCCGAACGGGTACGCGACACACTTATCAACGAATATGGTGTAGACCTCGTGGCAGGGCCTGATGCATATATGGATCTGCCAAACCTGTTTGCGGCTGTAGAGAAGGGGGAGAAGGCAATCAATGTGGAACTTAGTACCACGGAAACGTATCGTGACGTTATCCCGTCGCGTATAGGCGGCAACCGTGTAGGAGGCTTTGTAAGCATAATGCGCGGATGCAACAACTTCTGCTCCTATTGCATCGTGCCTTATACACGTGGGCGGGAACGCAGCCGTGAGCTGTCGAGCATCCTGAACGAGGTTGCAGATTTGAGCCGTCGCGGTTTTAAAGAGGTGACATTGCTGGGGCAGAATGTCAACAGTTATCGTTATGAATCCACTGAGGGAACCGTGGATTTTCCGGCATTGCTTTCCAAAGTGGCTGAATCAGCGCCTAGTATGCGTGTCCGATTCACCACGTCACATCCAAAAGATATGAGCGACCGCACCATCGACGTTATTGCCGCTTATCCTAATATATGCAACCATATCCATCTGCCGGTGCAGTCGGGTAGTAACTCGGTGTTGAAAGCGATGAACCGTAAATACACCCGCGAATGGTATCTTGACAGGATTCGCGCAATCAGGAGCCGTATCCCTGATTGCGGCATCTCGACCGACCTTTTCACCGGTTTCCATAATGAGAGTGAGGAGGATTTTATGGAAACATTATCGCTTATGCGCGAGGCGGCTTTCGATTCGGCATTCATGTTTAAATATTCCGAGCGTCCGGGTACTTTGGCTTCCCGCGAAATGCCCGATAATGTGCCGGAAGAGGTGAAAATCGACAGGTTGAACCGTATGATAGCCCTGCAAAACGAATTGTCGGCAGCCTCCAACGCGCGTGATGTAGGCAAAGTGTTCGAGGTTCTTGTGGAAGGCCCGTCAAAACGCAGCCGCGACCAGCTTATGGGGCGTACCGCCCAAAACAAGGCAGCGGTGTTTCCGCGTGGGAATTTCAAGACAGGTGATTTGGTCAAAGTGCGGGTGATAGGCAGCTCGTCGGCAACATTGTTATGCGAAGCAGTGGTGGAATAACGGCTTTTTGATAGTGTAATATTTGTTAAAACTATTGACTTGCCCTTTCTGCGGTTGTAATTTTGTGCGAAATAGGGGAACAGCCGCTGTTCTGAAGATATGATACCCGGCTGTCATATGGCAGTGGGCATTGACACAATGACCTGCATTTTATGGCTTTATGTGGTTCTGACCGTGTTGCTGCCTTGTGTGGGGAGGGGGGATATGCTTTTGGTTTCCGTCAAGGTTGAAAACCGATTGTTTGATTTATGGATAAGAAAAATCGTAACCGCATGGCGGGGTGGGGGGATTATGTGACTTCTACGATAAGTGTCACATTGGTTCTCTTCATACTCGGCCTGGTAGGGGTTATAAATATATCGTTTGACGGTGTAAGCCGCCAGGTGAAAGAGAAGATGGGTTTTACTGTGGTGCTTGCCGACAGTGTTGCCCCGGCCGCATTGGATTCCATGAAGGCCGAGTGTGCAAATGCACCATATATATCCACTTACCGTTACATGTCGGCTGAGGATGTCATGGCTGAGGAGACGCAGGGTGAGGGTGCTGAGCTTGTAGAGCTTCTCGGCATAAATCCGTATGCACCTATGTTCGAAATAAGGCTGAAGGCGGATTACGCCCATCCCGACAGTGTGGCCACCCTTGCCCGTTCGTGGAAAATCAGAAACGGAGTAGACGAGGTGACGGTGAACACCGAGATGATTGAGAACCTCAACCGCAATGCAAACCTGATAAACATGGTGCTCGTGATAATGGCCGGTGCGTTGCTGTTGATTTCGTTTGTGTTGATCAATAACACGGTGCGCCTTACGGTGTATTCCCGCCGGTTCCTCATTCACACAATGAAACTTGTCGGGGCAAAGGGCGGGTTTATACGGAGGCCGTTCCTGATTGTCAATGCCTTCCAGGGAATCATTGCAGGGATTCTTGCCTCGGGTGCCCTTGCGTTGCTTATAGCATGGGCGCATACGTTTGAACTGGGGATGGAAACCCTTTTGTCATGGCAGGACGTATGGTTTGTTTTTGTGGCATTGCCGTTGGCCGGGGTGTTGATTTGCATGCTTGCTGCTGCATCTGCCACCAACCGCTATTTGCGCAAGGATTATGACGATATGTTTAATTGAATGATTTTAAAGAGACTGATTATAAATGGCTGATTACAGAAAGAATGCCGGTAAGGCTGGGAAAGCGAAAGACGAACGTCTTGAAAAAGCGGCCCCGAACGATTATCCGCTTGTAAAACGGAATTTTGTATGGATGGGGATTTCCGCCGGGTTGATAGTGCTTGGTTTCCTGCTGATGCTTGGCGGAAGCTCTACCGAGGAATTCAATCCCGACATTTTCAGCGGGCGCCGCATCGTGGTGGGGCCTACGATGGCGTTTCTCGGATTTGTCGCTATGGGGGTGTCGATTATACGCCGTCCAAAAACCAGGTGATTCCCGTTTGTTGATATAAAGTAGTTTTAAGTTCATCCCCGGTCATGCGGCATATTCAGATTGTCCGAGTGATGAAATCGTTTTTAAGATTGTACATTTACAATGGATTGGTTAGATGCATTGATTTTAGGCATAGTGCAGGGATTGGCGGAATATCTGCCTATCAGTTCCAGTGGTCATCTTGAAATTTTCAAACAGGTTTTAGGCCTTGAGCTGGATCCGGGGCAGTCACTTGAATTCAGTGTGATGCTGCATGTTGCCACGGTGTTAAGCACCATAGTGGTGTTATGGCGCGAATTTGCCCCTCTTTGTGTGTCGTTTTTCACCTTCAGGCGCGATGCGAGGTTTTATTATGTATGTAAAATCCTGCTGTCATGCATCCCGGTGGCTGTAGTGGGGCTTTGTTTTAAGGATGTGGTAGAAGAATTGTTCAAAGGGAACCTGACGGTGGTCGGCATATGTCTGTTGGTTACAGCCGGACTGTTGTCGTTCGCATATTTTTTTCGGACAGAGCCTCTCGAATCGGCAAAGTCTTCATCCGTGCGCAAGCCTTATCAGCCGCGTGAAATAAGCTGGGTTGATGCATTTGTTATCGGTTGTGCGCAGGCAGTGGCCGTATTGCCCGGCCTCAGCCGTTCGGGTTCGACGATTGCCACAGGAATCCTGTTGGGTGACAAGCGTGAGGAAGTTGCCCGTTTCTCCTTCTTCATGGTTATAATCCCAATCCTCGGAGAGGGTTTGCTTGATTTGAAGAAGATGCTTTCACCGGCGGTGGAATCGGTGTCGGCCTCTACGGCAGGCGGCGATATTTCGTTGTTATCTATAATTATCGGATTTGTTGCGTCGTTTGTGGTAGGTTGCATTGCCTGCAAATGGATGCTTGAAATAGTAAAGAAAGGCAAATTGGTTTGGTTTGCGCTCTACTGCGTGCTGGCCGGTGTTTTGTGTCTGATTTGGTAATATGTGATTTATGACAGCCGACCATTCTGTTTTAAACCCGCTGGAAGGTGAGATTTTCGTTGTTGACAAGCCGCTGGGCTGGTCATCATTCCACGTGGTCAAGAAGCTGCGTGGGGCATTGACCGCGCGACTTCGCAAGGCCGGGGTCAGAAAGCTGAAAGTAGGGCATGCAGGCACTCTCGACCCTTTGGCTACAGGGGTGATGATTCTGTGTACAGGCAAGGCAACGAAGCGTATCGACGAGTTGCAGGCAGGTGTAAAGGAATATATTGCCGAAATAAGGCTTGGGGCTACTACTCCGTCGTTTGACTTGGAAACGCCTGTCGATGCAGTATTCCCGACGGCACATATCACACGTGAGAGTGCGGAGGATGCGCTTAAACGGTTCATAGGGAAGATTGAACAGGTGCCACCATCATATTCGGCATGCAAAGTCGACGGCCACCGGGCTTATAAAATGGCCAGGAACGGCGAGGAGGTTGAGCTGAAGCCCAAACCCCTTTTTATAGATGAAATAGAAATGCTTGATTTCAGCCCAGGGCAAATCGTTGTCAGGGTTGTTTGCAGCAAGGGGACCTATATAAGGGCGCTGGCCCGTGACATCGGTCAGGCGCTTAAGTCAGGCGCTCATCTCACCGGGCTTCGTCGCACAAGGGTGGGGGATGCCTTGATTGAAAACTCTCTGTCCATAACCGATGCAATCAGGATTATCCATGAAACCCCGATGACGATGCCTGGTGACGACGGCAACCCTGTCGAGGTAGCGGCAACGGAGTTCTCTCCTGATGTAATGGGCAATGAAAAGGCCGACATAAAGCCTTTCGACCAACGCTGAAACCGGATAGTCGTTATCCATTGTTTCGGCAACTATAAACTAACAACTATATTATTACGAAATAACCAGATGAAGCTTTCACAGTTCAAGTTCAAATTACCCGAAGAGTTGATTGCGCAGAATGCGCCCGAGCATCGTGACGAATGCCGCATGATGGTTTTGCACCGTAAGACGGGCGAAATCGAACACCGGGTATTCAAGGATATAATCAATTATTTCGATGAAGGTGACGTGATGGTGTTTAACGACACGTTGGTATTCCCGGCACGCCTCTACGGAAATAAGGAGAAAACGGGGGCGAGGATAGAGGTTTTCCTGCTTCGTGAACTAAACACCGAACATAAACTGTGGGATGTCCTTGTAGAACCTGCGCGTAAAATCCGTATAGGCAACAAACTTTATTTCGGTGATGATGAGTCGATGGTTGCCGAAGTTATCGATAACACCACATCGCGTGGCCGTACTCTCCGTTTCCTCTACGACGGAAGCCATGAGGAATTCAAACGTAATCTGTTCAGTCTTGGGTCTACCCCTCTGCCTGAGTACATCAAACGTGAGCCGGAAGAGGCCGATGCGGAAATGTACCAGACAATCTTTGCAAAGAACGAAGGTGCCGTTGTGGCTCCGGCTGCCGGTCTGCATTTCAGCCGTGAAGTGTTGAAGCGGTTGGAAATCAAGGGCGTTGAACAAGGATTCCTGACTGTGCACAGCGGTTTGGGAGCCTTCCGTGAGATTGATGTCGAGGATTTGACCAAGCACCGCATGGACTCCGAAGATATGAGCGTAGGGCAGGAACTCGTGGATTTGGTCAACAATGCCAAGGATAACGGCAAGCAGGTTTGTGCCGTAGGCACTTCAACTCTTAGGGGGATTGCCAGCGCCGTGAGCATGGGCGGACATATGAAAACTTATACGGGGTGGACTAACAAGTTCATTTTCCCGCCATATGACTTCACCGTCAGCACCGCTCTTGTAACCGGGTTCCATATGCCATATTCCACCATGCTAATGATGGTTGCTGCATTTGGCGGCTACCAGCTTGTGATGCATGCCTATGATGTGGCTATGAAGGAGGGCTATAAATTCGGTGCCTATGGCGATACGATGCTTATTGTAGATTAATGACATGATAGAAAACGAACGTGAAAGTCGCCATCGGCGTGTGGTCGCTGCCGGCCACCGTATGCTTACCGCTGCCCGCACGGCTCCGAAGGGCAAAGGGGTCGACATCTTGGAGTGCGCTTTGATTGACGGGGAGGATATACGCCGTCTTTCTGATGAAATGAAAGCGTTGTTTGCCGAAACAGGGCGTGGGGTTTATGAACGTGATAGCGAAAACATTCTTAAGGCCGACTGCATAGTGGTTATAGCGACGCATGATATGCCTCTCGGATTGAATTGTTCACATTGTGGTTTTGCCACATGCGAGGCTAAACCTGCCGCAGTGCCTTGTGCCATCAACAGTGTCGATGTCGGCATCGCCATAGGCTCGGCCGTGGCAGCAGCTGCCGACTGCCGGATAGACTGCCGTGTGATGTTTTCGGCCGGAATGGCTGCAGAGCGTCTGAACCTGCTTGACGGTTGCCGTCAATATTTCTGCATACCGTTGTCGGCAAGCTCTAAAAATCCGTTTTTTGATCGTTGAGCCGGAGTCAAATATATTCTTGTAACGGGAAAATATAAAACAAATGGTGGCGTGCCGGGGTTCATTCCCGGTACGCCACCATTTCTGTATGAGCGTATGATATATCTGTATGTTGGAGGGTGTGTGCGTGATATATATACCGGTTTTCCCTAATCCAGGATTGACAACCCGGATATGCCCTCTAACTTGTTGCGTAGGGCCGGGGCGTAGTCAGACCTTACGGATAGCGATATGCGGCATGTGTTGTCGAATTCCTGCGAAAGGATTTTTATATCAGGGGATTTTATTGTTTTCATGACATCATTCATTGCCATATATGGGTAAGTGAACGAAATCCCTGTCTGTTCGTGGCATTCGATAATTGTAGCGTTGCCTATTGCCAGCCTGGCAGCTTCGCGATAGGCTACGATGAGTCCTGACGTGCCGAGTTTTATCCCTCCGAAATATCGCACCACCACAACGGTTATGTCGGTAAGGCCGAATGAGTTGATTTGGCCGAGTATAGGTTTCCCAGCTGTGCCTGACGGCTCGCCGTTGTCGGAACTCAGGAATCGGTCACGGTCTGCGCCTATCATATATGCCCAGCATACATGGCGTGCGTCATGATATTTGTCAGAGTAGTGTTTTACGATTGACTTGGCCTCTTCCGGCGATGCAACTGGGTGGGCGAAAGCCAGGAACTTGCTCCGTTGCTCTGTGAATATTGCTTCCGACGGCTCGGCTATGGTGTGATATGTGTCGGGCATATAGGGGTCAGTTTTTGTATGTTGTGGCGTCTGATGGTAAAGCTTTACGTGGGAAGGCGTCAATGAACGAGCCCGGGGTGGCGTTGAATATGTTTACCCCGGCCTTTTCTGCATAAGCCTGGATGCGGTGATAGGATTTGAAAGCTATGTGGAAGCTTTCAAGGATGCTGTGCAAAGGGTGGTTCATGTAGGCTTTCCTGATTCGGCATTCTTCATGTGCGTCTTCTTTATAGAAATGCGGCTGGATGGAAAGCACCCTGTTGTCATCGTCAACCGATAACGTCTTTGTCCAGGTATGGTCTGCCCCGAGAAGATAGATTTCCCGGTATCCTAGCCATATGCCGAGCATAATCGACGGTATCAGCACATTGCGCGGGCGTGGCATTCCCAATCGGTGCCTGTAGGCGAAGTTTTCAAAAGCCCCGAACCCTTCCGCCGCTACAAAGTTGAAGCGTTTCACGGTCAGGTTCTGATTGCTTTCCAGCGCTTTCGGAATTTTGGCTTTTCTCGGAACGAACAGGGTCATAGTCCAGTCGGTATGCAATAGCGATTGGATAAGACGGCTCACATTGGGGTCGTCAGGGTTTGAGAAGAAATGAGGATCGGCCAGCACGTAATAGTCGGGGCGTATGGCCGGGAACTCGGGGGAGTTGGCTGCGAAATTCACTGCAAGGGTGTCGTTGGCTTGCAGCAGTGGGAGGTCATGGTCAATGTTCCCGCGTAGCGACGGGCCGTTACCAAGTATAAGCAGGGGGGTGTCATGTTTGCCACATGGGATGGCTGACGGACGCCCGGATAATGCTATTTTAATGGTTGATTTGGCAGTGGCTGCAATGTGTGACAAAAAATCGGATATGCTGTTTGGCATGGCTGTGCGGTGTGATGTTCGCGTTTTGGGAATACAAACTTAAGAAATAATGGTGTAATTTCATGGGGAAGCGGAATATAATGTGTAATTTTGTGTGAAATTGCATTATGTCATTATGCCGGAGCGGTATTTAAATGAAACAGGACGGAATCATAAGGATTGATGTTGGCCAGGTGCTTAAAGACAGGGCTCCAAGGCTTGCACGTTTCATTCCCAAACGCTTGGTCGGAGTGCTTGAGCGGCTGATATGCCAGGATGACCTTAACCGGATGCTGGAGGAGAATGCCGGGAAAACCGGTGCGGAGTTTTGCCGGGGCGTGCTGGAGTCGCTTGATGTGAAGGTTAAAACCCGTTTCCCTGACCGAATGCCTGCAAAGGAACACCGCAGGGTTGTGTTTGTATCGAACCACCCGCTTGGCGGCCTTGACGGTATCGCGCTGATAGATATGGTGCAACGTCATTATGGCGGCCAGGTATGGTTTATTGTCAATGACCTTCTTATGGCAGTGAAACCACTTGCCGATGTGTTTCTCCCCATAAACAAGCAAGGGAAGCAGTCGCGGCAGTGTCTGGAAAACATTGAAAAGGCTTTTGCCGGGGATGACCCTATAATCATATTCCCGGCCGGGCTTGTGTCACGCTACCGCAAGGTGCCGTATATGGGCAAAGAGGTAAAGATGATTTGCGACCTTCAGTGGCAGAAAATGTTTGTAAACAAATGCGTTCTCCACAAGCGTGACATAGTGCCGTTGTTTTTCACCGGCACTAATTCGATGGATTTTTATAAAAAAGCCAATTTACGCAAACGTCTAGGCATACGTTTCAACCTTGAACAGGTGCTGTTGCCGCGTGAAATGATTCGCAGCAAGGGGAAAACATTTACGGTGATGGTAGGTAATATCAAGCCTTACACAATGATTGCTTCTGGAAAGGATGCTGCCGGGTATGCCGACTCGCTTAGGTCGGAGATTTATCTGATGCTGGCATCGGAACATCCCGGATGGGAAGGTGCCGCTGCTGTCGTTAATGACAAAATTGAAGAAAAAAGATAGTATTATCGCATTATGGCGGAAAAAATAATCGACGCGATTCCGACGCATCTCATAGAAGCCGAACTTACAGATGCGGCTTTTATGCGCAAAACCAATAAAGGAAACAACGAAATCTATGTGGTAACTGCGGCAGAAGCCCCTAACGTAATGCTTGAGATAGGGCGTCTGCGTGAAATCGCATTCCGTTCGGCCGGGGGAGGCACAGGTAAGGAGTGCGACATTGACATGTTCGACACCATGACTCCTCCTTGCCGCCAACTTATAGTGTGGGATCCGGAAGGTAAGGCCATAATAGGCGGGTACAGGTTTATCCTTGGACAGGATATAAGGTTGAATCCCGACGGGTCTCCGCGCATAGCCACGTCGCATATGTTCCGGTTTTCCGACCGTTTTATCAGCGAGTATCTTCCTGCCACCATTGAGTTGGGAAGGTCGTTTGTGAGATTGGAATATCAGTCGTCGAAAGCCGGGGCAAAAGCCATCTTCGCCCTTGATAACCTTTGGGACGGCCTTGGGGCGCTGACAGTCATACATCCTGAAATCAAATATCTTTTCGGTAAATTCACGATGTATCCGAGCTATGACAAAGAATGCCGCAATATGTTGTTGTATTTCCTTGAAAAGCACTTCCCTGATTCCGATAACCTTGTGCGCCCGTTCCATCCGTTGCCAAATGACTTCCCGGAGGACAGGTATTTCGAAATGTTCCCCGGACGGAATTTCAAGGATGACTATAGAATCCTGAACGCGGCAATCCGTGAGCACGGCATCAACATCCCCCCCTTGGTGAATGCCTATATGGGTCTTTCCCCGACGATGAAGATTTTCGGGACAGCGATAAACGATGAGTTCGGCGATGTAGAGGAAACTGGTATATTCCTGACCATTTCCGATATATTCGAGGAAAAGAAACAACGTCACATAGCTACTTACCATATCGAGGACAGCTTATGAGATTACGACGACACATAAAAGCATGCGCCGGAGCTTTGTCGCTGTTTGCAGCCGCATTTGGCGTGCAGGCGGAAGACGGCTATTCGATAGATTATTCTGCAGAAGCCATACTTAATGCCGGTAACGGCGATTTTGCGCCATATTATATAGCATCCAACCGGCATGGCGTCATTACTCAAAGCAAAAATGCCTTGCTGAGGGTTTCCGCGATGCGTGATATGAACCTGTCTGAAAGGTTTTCATATGGATTCGGAGCTGATTTTATAGGGGGGTATGGCAGTAACGCAGATTATCTGCGGTGGGTAGACGGTGCCCTGCGCGGGCATTCAGAGCATCCGGCCCGTGTCTGGATACAGCAGTTATACGGAGAGGTAAAATACCGTAGCCTGTTTCTTACAGTAGGTTTGAAGGAACACGATTCGGCCTTGCTTGATTTCCGATTGTCGAGCGGGGATTTCATCGAGAGCGGTAATTCACGCCCTATTCCCGAGGTAAGGGCCGGTTTCGTGGATTTCCAAGACATTCCGTTCACCAACGGATGGGTTCAGATTCAAGGTGAGATTTCTTATGGCAAGCTTACCGATAACGGGTGGCTTCGTGACCATTATAACTACTTTCAAGGGCATCTTAACCTTGGGGCGCTTTATTCATATAAACGCTGCTATTTCCGCACAAACCCCTCAAAACGTTTTTCGGCGACAGTGGGGATGCAGGTCGGGGCGATGTTCGGAGGATCAACATCGTGGTATTATAAGGGGGAGGTCAGAAAATCGGAAACTTTTTCACGTGGTTTGAAACAGTTTTTTAAAATGTTGATTCCAATCGACGGTGGTCAGGAATACTATTCGGGCAGCTCGCTCGGCTCGTGGGATATATTCCTGCGTTATAACCTGAAAAACGGGATGACAATAAGGGGGTATCTGCAAAAGCCTTGGGAAGACGGCTCCGGCATAGGGTTCCTTAACGGCTTTGACGGTTTGTGGGGGCTGGAACTTAAAACCAACCGTCCGGGGATATTGACAGGTGCCGTGGTCGAATATTTGGACTTCACCAATCAGTCAGGCCCGATGCACTGGGATCCTGATGACAATGCCGGAACAGGTATAGGACACCGTGCAGAGGGTGCCGATGATTATTACAATAATCACGAGTATAATCCCTATGCCTATTACGGAATGTCGATCGGTACCCCGTTCTTGAAATCCCCGTTGTATAATCTTGACGGCGCCATGATGTATCTGCATAACCGTGTGCGTGGTTTCCATGTGGGCGTTGAAGGTGGATTCGGCAATATCGGTTACAGGTTGCTTGGAGGATACCGTAAGAGCTGGGGGGCAGGTTACCAGCCTGTTGTCGACCCGGCTGGCGATACATCGATGATGCTTGAAGCCTCGTATAAATTACCTGATGTCAAGGGGCTTGCTGTCAAAGCACAGGTGGCTTTTGACAAAGGGAGCCTTTATGGGGATAATTTCGGGGCATGTGTTACAGTGTCATATCGTGGTGCCTTAAAATTTTGAAACGTATGAGAGAGCATGGCTTGTCAGGGAATAATGTGAAGTTCCCTTCAGGTTTTCGATTTTGGTGTCTGGTGCTGGCAGTCTATGTAATGTCGGCCGGTTGCACCAGGAACAACGGGGATATCGGCGATTGGTTCGGCACATGGCAGATGACGGAGATTTCTGTAAACGGTGTAGCTGTAGGTAATTATGAGAAAAATATCTTTTGGCAATTCCAAAACGATATTATAAATTTGAAGAAGGTAGAAACCGGTGAAGGGGAACATAGCCGCGATGACCGTTGGGGTACCTGGGAAGAATCGGGCAACCTTCTTTTCCTTAATTTCACATATTCCGACGACAAAAATCCCGTGGAATCAGGTGAAAGCGGTAATGGTGCCTATGCCCCGTTACGTGAGCTGGGTATCCCATATGGCGAAATATCGACACTGACTATCGAAAACCGTTCGGGCAGCCGCATGGTTTTGAAATATATGACGGCCGATAATGAGGCATATACATATGTACTTAAAAAACAATAAGAGAATATGGCAAGAGATATAAGGCACGCACTTGTGACCGGTGCGGACGGTTTTATCGGTTCGCACCTTGTCGACCTTTTGCTTGCACAAGGAGTCAGGGTGAGGGCGTTAAGCCAATATAACTCATTTAATAACTGGGGATGGCTCGAAGGGAATAATTCACCCGGGCTGGAGGTGGTTTGTGGCGACGTGCGTGATGCGGCATTTTGCCGGCACATAGCAAAGGATGTCGATACCATATTCCATTTGGCGGCACTGATAGCCATCCCATATAGCTATGTGGCTCCTGAAAGCTATGTAGATACGAATATCACAGGGACTCTGAACATATGCCAGGCTGCCCGTGATTGCGGGGTGGAACGCATTGTGGTCACCTCCACTTCGGAAGTTTACGGGACTGCGCAATACGTCCCTATCGACGAATTGCATCCGCGACAGCCACAGTCACCCTATTCCGCTACGAAAATCGGAGCGGATGCCATAGCCAAAAGCTTCTTCAATGCATTCAACCTGCCGGTTGTGATTGCACGCCCGTTTAACACTTACGGGCCGCGTCAGAGTGCGCGTGCCATCATTCCCACTATCATCACGCAGATTGCCAATGGTGCTTCTGAAATAAAAGTGGGGGATTTAAGCCCTACACGTGATTTCAATTATGTGGTCGACACATGTCGCGGTTTCTTGGCTTTGGCATGTGCGGAAGGTGTTGAAGGTGAGGAAATAAATATAGCTACAGGCACAGAAGTATCGATGGCCGACACATTGAGGCTGATTGCCGAGCTGATGCAAAGCGATGTGGAATATGTTGTGGATCCGCAGCGTTTACGCCCCGCAAAAAGCGAGGTGTTCCGTTTGTGCGGTGATAACAGGAAGATTCTGTCACTTACCGACTGGCGTCCGCAGGTCGACCTCCGGGAGGGGCTGAAACGCACTATCGACTGGTTTGCCACACCAGGTAATCTGGCAGGCTATAAATCGGGTATATATAACCGTTAATCTCATCATCATAAGCCGTTTGTCAACATAAAATAGGAAGAGTTATGAGCATGGCACATAAGGCGTTTCTGTTTGACACGGAAACATTTCACTCAACAATTGAGCCTGTAATGAAAGCATGTGTCGCTAATCCTGAAGCGGCAAGGAAATATATCTGTGAACATTACAGCCAGTTCCAGTCTCCCTACACCGGCGAGGTGCTGGACGAGGATTGGGAAGATGAATTTGATTCGCCCACACTGCAGGTATATTTTGATATCCTGCTGACTGCCTGTTATGACGTTGATGACGACATGGGGTTGGGATATATGTGGGATGCTGTGAATGATTTGATTGCGGAGTTGGATGTTTTTGACGATTCGCAGGTTGCAGTTTTGGGGCGGGAGCTGATAATAGGGGATGTACAAGTCGACCCTGGCATGATGGGGCTGAGATTGGTGGATGGCAGCGAAGTGCCTGGGATTCGTGACGTATTATGTAATCACAGAGATGATGTCGGGAAAATAGAGCTTGACAATCTATCTGATGATGTGGAGCCGGAGGAATGTATAGAGGCATATGATGACCTGTGTAACCTTTATGAAGAGGCTGCCGACCAGAGCAAAGGGTTGTTATTTGCATTTTAATTGACCCTAATAGCATTTTGCATGTATAAGTTATCTTGATTCGTGTATGAGGCAGACGGTAAATGTAATGTTTCTCGGGGGAGCCAAGAGGGTTTCAATGGGGCGTTGGCTCATTGAGGCCGGGGCATCGCTCGGGCTGGATGTCAATCTGTTCAGTTACGAACTGTCGGCACAGGTGCCTATTGCCTGTATTGCGACAGTGGTCATCGGAAAGCGTTGGCGTGATTCCTGTTTAATGGAGCATCTGCATGAAACTGTCAAGGAAAACCGTATCGACATACTTATACCTTTTGTAGATCCTGCGGTGGAAGTCGCCCAACGCTACTGCATGTCTGCCAAAGGGTGTTGGACTCCAGGTGGAAATGCAGATATGTCTGCCAGGATGTTTGATAAAATAGAGGCTGATGCGGTGTTCCGCAGTTTGGGTTTCCCTTTGCCTGCGAATGCCTTATTGTCGGAATTTGAAGGGCTGATTATTGCCAAACCGCGACTGGGTTCCGCTTCGAAGGGTATCCGTGTGATTGACCGTGACGAGATGCGGCGTATGGGAGAGGGTGAAACTACGGAATGGCTTTTTCAGGAATATATAGGGGAGAGGGAGGAATTTACGGTCGATTGTTATGTGGCATCGACCGGTGAAATAATATGTATCGTTCCCCGTCGGAGAATAGAGGTGTCGGGAGGGGAGGTCACGGTGACCCAGACGCTTAGTGATATGGAAATCGAAGAATGGAGCCGTAGGATATTGAATGCCCTTGCGCTTACAGGCCCCGTAACACTTCAGTTCCTGCGTGAACGCAAGGAAAACGGGCGTTTGATGCTTATGGAAATAAACCCGCGTCTTGGGGGAGGGGCTGTGTGCGCGGTGCATGCCGGGGCTGACCTCCCGGCTTATATCCTTGGCGAATGGCTTGGGACGACGCCGGACCCTTGCACTACATGGGAAGCCGGAGTGAAGATATGCCGCTATTTTCAAGAGGTGGCATTTCATGAGGATAATGCTTCCGACAATTGCGGTTAATGTGATAAGTAGGTCATAAAAATGATTACGTCAATGATTACTTTTGCAACTTTATATCCCTGTCGGAACCCTTTAGGTGCTTTACCCTCTATTCATCAGTTGTGTAGCCCGTTACGCGCATTATTCATCGAGCGAAAATCACTCGAAAATCCTGCCGACGGACATATGAAATAATTTTTAGGACTTACTTATGATTGAGAATCCGGATACCAAGGATAGGGTTATAGTAATTGCGGAAGCGGGGGTGAACCATAACGGTGATTTCGACCGCGCCGTGGAGATGATTCATGCAGCCAAACTTGCAGGGGCGGATTATGTGAAGTTCCAGACCGCCGTGCCTGAGCTTGTGATTTCATCGATTGCCCCTAAAGCCGAATATCAGAAAGAAACTACCGGCGAAGGTGAGAGCCAGCTGGATATGTGCCGTAAAATCCATCTGCGGCTTGAAGATTATGCCCCGTTGAAAAAGCTTTGCGACGAAGCGGGTATCGGGTTCCTTTCCACTCCGTTCGACCTTGTGTCAATCGACTGCCTTGATGCTTTGGGTATGGATTATTGGAAAATACCGTCGGGTGAAATCACCAATCTGCCATATCTTCGCAAAATCGGGGAAAAGGGCGAACGGGTCATCCTGTCAACCGGGATGTCGGAACTCCACGAGATAGATGCTGCCTTGAGGGTTCTTGAACAGGCCGGTACGCCGCGTTCAAACGTTATGTTGTTACATTGTAATACCCAGTATCCTACACCGATGGAAGATGTAAACCTCCGCTCAATGGAGGCGCTGTCAACTCTCGGGACTGGCTCAATCGGGTATAGCGACCATACGGTAGGCATTGAGGTTCCTGTTGCAGCAGTGGCACTGGGGGCGAAAGTGATTGAAAAGCATTTCACACTTGACAAATCCCTGCCAGGGCCTGACCATAAAGCCTCGCTTGAGCCTGCCGAACTTGCCGCTATGGTCAGGGCGATTCGTAACATCGAATGTGCCTTGGGAAACCGGGAGAAGCATGTTTCGCCGTCAGAACGGCCGAATATCGAAGTGGCGCGAAAAAGTATCGTTGCCGCACGCCATATTTCAAAGGGGGAAGTGTTTTCCACTGAAAATATCACTGTAAAACGTCCGGGTAACGGCATTTCCCCGATGATGTGGGATGAAGTGTTGGGTAAGACTGCGCAATCGGATTTTGATGCCGACGAACTGATAACCTTGGAATAGCCATATATTCTCGATATGACAAAGATAACGGATATGGAACCGGATGGGGATGGTCGGACAGTTGCTGAAGAACTGCGCCGGATTTCGATGTCGCTTAAGGATAAATATGGCGCAGGGGAGGCAAAGGCATTAGGCCGTGTGATTTTCGAGAACCTTAAGGGATGGTCGCCGGTGGATATTGCCATAAAGGCCAATGAGCCGTTGAGCGGTTATATTGAAGGCAAGATTGCCGGGGTGGTGGAGCGCCTGTTGCATGACGAACCTGTACAGTATATTTTCGGTGTTGCCGATTTTTACGGTATGAAACTGAAGGTGACGCGCGACACACTGATTCCACGCCCGGAAACTGCCGAGCTGGTTGATTTGATTGTAGAAGATAACCGGCGCAAGGATTTAAAGGTGCTTGATATCGGCACCGGTTCGGGATGTATAGCCATAGCCCTATCCCGGAATCTGCCGTTTGCAGAGGTAACGGCAATAGATATCAGTGCGGCGGCTCTTGATGTCGCACGTGGGAATGCCTCGGTGTTGCATGCAGGTGTAAGTTTCGTCCAAGCCGATATTCTCAATATGGATGCAGGCTGTAATCCGGTCGATGATGCGGTGGAGAACGGGGTGTTTGATATTATTGTAAGCAATCCCCCATATATAGCCCAAAGCGAGAAATCGGAGATGGATAGGAATGTAACCGCATTCGAACCGGCGGGGGCGTTGTTTGTCCCCGACAACGACCCTCTCGTTTTTTATAGGGCGATACTTGGCTATGCCGAAAGGCACCTTGACATCGGTGGGAAGGTGTATTTTGAGATTAATCCTTTGTTCGCCGGGGAATTGAAAACCTTGTGTATGGAGTCGGGATTTGACGAAGTGAATATAATCCGTGACAGTTACGGGAAGTTGAGATTCATCCAGGCCGGTCGGATAATACGTAAATGAAAATATAGGATTATGGTGTTCCGACGAAAACTGATATCCGCTGAAAATGCCCTTATGCGGTTGGAGGCATTATGCTCCCGTTCGGAACATTGCGAGTGGGAGCTGCGTGAAAAATTGCGTGGCTGGGGTGTCGGCATTCCTGACGCGGAAAAGATTCTTGCTACGCTTCATAAGGCAAGATATTATGATGATGAGCGGTTTGCAAGGGCGTTTGCCCGTGATAAGCTGATTTACAATCGTTGGGGACGGCGCAAAATAGCACTTGCACTCAGGGCCAAGAGGGTTGATGATGATGTGGTTGCCGATGCTCTCGACGAAATCGACAATGAGGAATATGTTTCGGTGTTGAACGCTATGATGAAGGCACGGGCTAAAGTAATAAAGGAGGGGGATACATATGAGGGGCGTGCAAAGCTTTACCGCGCGGCCGTTTCGCGGGGTTTTGAGTCGCAGCTTGTGTCGAAAATCATACGGGCAGGCGGTTTATGGCCTGATGACGCATGAATAAAAATATATGGGGCGTGTTGGCGTGCCGGGGCAAAGGCTGGCTCAAGGATATGTCGCGCATGATTTTCCCGCTGACGTGTGAGGTTTGTGGAACGGCGTTGGTTGAGGGTGAGAGGGTGCTGTGCCTTGGATGTATGGCCGCGATGCCTGGGGTGGATTGTGACCCTGACTCCGATTTGGCACGCCGCTTGTCGGCAACCGTCATGGTTGAAAAGGTGGCGGCAATGTTTGCTTACAGGCGTGACACATCATATGCCCGCGTCCTTCAGAAATCAAAATATAATCATCGCCCGGATATAGATTATGACCTTGCACGGGAATTTGCCGCGCGTTTGCTGCCTAAGGGTTTCTTCAACGACATAGATGTGGTTTTAGCTGTGCCGATGCATTATATGAAAAAGCTGCGTAGAGGTTTCAACCAGGCTGAAGAGATTGCACGTGGTGTTGCGGAAACCGCAGGTTTGGAGATTATGGATAACCTTGTGGCGGTTCGTCCGCATAAAACCCAGACCAGGCGGAATATTGCGGGGCGTTTGAAAAATGCTGAAGGTGTATATGCCGTTGTTTATCCCGATGAGTTAAGGGGAAAACATGTGTTGCTGGTGGATGACATTATCACTACCGGGGCAACGTTGATGTCGTGTTGCGATGCTTTGCGCGACGCGGTGCCTGACCTCCGTATAAGCATCCTTACACTTGCCGCCACGCGTCTTGCCTGAGATAACCGGTCGGACAGTTATCAGTAGGGTTGAAAATCATATTTCTATAGTGGTGGCCATTACAGGGGTGCCTAGAAATAGAGACGCCATCGTGGAAAATTTCATTGAATTCTCGCTTGTGAGGAAGGAGCATTCACCAGTGCTGTTTTCGCTTTTGTGCAGGCTTCGCTCCATTTCAGGATGGCGTTTCAGGTATTCGGCAAGGCTTGAGGCCACGATTTCCCCTTGTGTGAGCAGGCGTATGTGTTCAGGCACATATCGCCGGATTTTGTCATAGAGGATAGGGTAGTGGGTGCATGCAAGGATTATGGTGTCGATTGCCGGGTCTTTGTCAAGGAGCCTGTAGATTTCCTGCCGCACGAAATAGTCGGCCCCGTCGCTGCCACTTTCCCCGTTTTCAATCAGGGGAACCCACATGGGGCATGCATGCCCCACGGTGTGATAGGCAGGATGCAACTTTGAAATCTCCATGTTGTAACTTTCGCTCTGAATCGTTCCTGGAGTCCCGAAAATTCCTATATGGCCGGTTTTGGTGTATTCCCCGAGGCGTTCCACTGTCGGGCGGATAACGCCTAACACACGCCGTGACGGGTCGATACCCGGCAGATCGTGCTGCTGGATAGTGCGCAGGGCTTTGGCAGAGGCTGTGTTGCAGGCAAGAATCACCAGCCGGCACCCACGTGAGAAAAGATATTTTACCGATTCCAGTGTGAAGCGGTAAACGATGTCGAACGAACGTGTGCCATATGGGGCACGGGCATTATCGCCCAGGTAGATGTAGTCATATTGCGGCAATGCCTTTCTGATTTCCTTCAATATGGTAAGGCCGCCGTAGCCCGAGTCGAAAATACCTATGGGTGCGCTTGCTGTAGATATCATTTTTTCCCTGTTATAATATTGGCAAATTTAGTGAAAATTTATGACCGTGGCAACCGTCCTGTATATCAGTCTTATAAGAATCGTGCTGATTTGAAGTATCATATAATGATGGGGAAAGCCGTCAAAACGCACATCGCATTTTGACAGCTTTCCTGTGTAAGGCAGGTTCGGTATCCTACAACTCAGATTGAGTTGAGAAGGTCAAGTTTGCCTTCGTCAATCAGTTTCAAAATCAGCTCTCCGAACAGTGTGTTCTGCCAGGCGAACCATTCGCGGGTGAAATCTGCCGGGTCATTGACGTTGAACGATTCATGCATGAACCCGGTTCCGGCGTCAGTGTCAAGCAGCATAGTCAGGCAGTTTTTTATTTCATTATCATCGGTGGAGGTGAACGCCTTCATCATGATGCTCATCGGCCAGGCCATATCGTAACCGACATGGGGGCCGCCGATGCCTTCGCCTGCTGTCCCTTTGAAGAAGTAGGGATTGTTTTTGCTCCAGACGAAACGTCGGGTGTTCTGATAAACAGGGTCATTCACGTCCATGTCGCCAAGATAAGGCATTGCAATAAGGCTTGGAACGTTGGCATCGTCCATGAGGTGCTTGTTGCCGAAGCCGTCAACTTCGAAAGCGTAGATGGTGCCGAATTCGGGATGGTTGTAGGTGGCGTGCTTTTTTAAGGCGGCTTCTACTTCGTTGGCCAATGCGGAGCATTTTTCGGCCAGGTCTGTTTTATGGTTTACGTCGTTGAGGATTTCTGCGGCTTTGCGGAGTGATGTTACTGCAAAGAAGTTTGACGGTATGAGATATTGGAAGGTTGTGGCATCGTCAGACGGACGGAATGATGACACAATCAGGCCGCATCCGCTCACTGGCGCACCCCAACCGTTATTGTTAAGGGTGTCGAGGGCGCGTTCTGTTTTGCGCTGGAATTGATATTTGCCCCTGTTGTCCTTACGTTGCTGGTCAACAAATGTGTTGTAGATGTTTTCAATTGCAAGGAGCCATTCATCGTTGAAGATGGAGGCATCGCCGGTTACCTTCCAGTATTCGTAGGCAAGACGCAAAGGGTAGCATAGGGAGTCGATTTCCCATTTACGCTCATGCACCTCGGGAATCATGTCGGTAAGGTCGCTCATCCATTCCCCTCCGGTAGGGCCGTCGTTGAAGGCGTTGGCATACGGGTCAAGGATGATGCATTTGAATTGCCGGCGTATTACACCCTCAATCATATCTTTCAATGCGGCATCGTCGTTGGCCAATTGTACATAAGGCCATACCTGTGCCCCGGAATCGCGAAGCCACATTGCATGGATGTCGCCGGTATATACGAATGTGTCGTTCTGCCTGTCTTTATCTTTACGGTAATGTACCGTAGTATCGATAGTGTTTGGAAAACAATTCTCGAACATCCAGGCCAGTTTGGGATTGGTGAGCATCTGTTTAACCTCTGCTATCTTGGCATCGACAGCTTTGGAATGAAACAGTCGTTTGCTCTTCGCAGGGCGGTTTGTCATCAGATATTTGTCAGCTGTGGCTACTGTGGTGTTATCGGCCACACATACCGGTTTGGCTGTGGCGTGGATGCTTCCTCCTAACATGATGGTTGCCGAGGTAAGCGCTATTGCAAGTTTATTCATTGATATGTTTTATATGTTCAACGCTCTCATCCAATGATTTGAGACGTAGATGTTTGGCATGGCGTTTGAAGCATGGTGGCAACTATACGGATATCGGTGATTTGCATTGCCACGCTGTTGTATGGCTTCTTTCTACAAAGATAGTGTAATTATGGTAATGCACAAATATCGTCGATGTGTTTGTGGCTCCAATATGCTTGGTCAATGTATAGCATTAATTAGCAATGAAAAAACGTAAGCACTATATCAGCTTTAAATCTTTCCCTATCCGGCAGGCTTCAATCGAGTTCTTAACCTGCAATTTACCTAGGATTTCTTGTCGATGCCTGCTGACCGTGTTTATGCTTATAGAGAGCATCTCTGCTATTTCCTTACTTGGATAGCCTTGATTTATCAGATGGAGTACTTGTTTTTCTCTGGCGGATAATATTTTTGCATTATTCTGTTGGTCTAATTCCGTTATCTGGCCGTTGGAAGAGTTGACTATAAGGTATTTGGATGGGATGTCGAATACCAAGGGGCTATACAGGCACATGGCCAGCCATAAGGTGTCGTTAAATGGTGCGGAAATATAGAATATTCGATGCAATACGTTGATATAGCTGTTAGTATCGCTTTTCATACGGAGTTTGCTCGTAAGATAATAGTCCTTACGTTTCTTTTTAGGCTGCCGCTTGATGAAATGGAAAAAACAGAGTTCGTGCAAGTGCTTGCTTGCCAAGTCATCCGGATGAATCAATTTGAAAATTTCCTCTTCCCAAATGGAGCATACCTTATTCTCCTTCCTGTATTCGTCTATTCCCAGCATTTGTGAAAAACTGCCATAATGGATATAGCTTGTGTTGGTGCGCAGATCACTCAATACGGCAATTACATTCTCCATTTGTGAATAATTGCATGCCATTTCTTTGTATTTGTCCAGCATTTCCTCATATGGCTGCTCTTCCACAAAACTTTGCGTGGAAAATTCTTTATCCAATGCTACTCTGTTGTCCATCTGTAGGCTATAAAATGGTTAATTATAATCATTGCATTATATGTTACAATGCGTTACCTTTGCAAAGATAAATAAAACTAATGGTTATTTAAGGTTTTCTTATATGACAATGAAACGGATATTGCCAAGTGGATTGATGATTGCAGCTTCTGTTACCTGCATGGCGCAGTCATTGGAAAAGATGCAGTGGTTTAACGAACCTGAACAATGGGGAATCGAGAATGACACGCTTTCAATGGAGGTGACCCCTCAAACCGATTATTGGCGCATATCCCATTACGGGTTTACGGTTGATGATGCCCCGTTCTTATACACCCTACGTGGCGGGGAATTTGAAGTAAAGGTGAAAATTTCAGGCGACTATAAGACCCGGTTCGACCAATCCGGGCTGATGCTGCGAATCGACCAAGAGAATTACATCAAGGCAGGTATTGAATTTGTAGACGGGAAATACAATCTCAGCACTGTAGTGACCCATCATACGAGCGATTGGAGTATAATCCCATTGGAAAGCCCCGTTCCGTCCGTATGGATAAAGGCGGTACGCCGATTGGATGCGGTAGAGGTTTTCTATTCTTTTGATGACAAGGAATACACGATGATGCGTAACGCCTGGTTGCAAGATAATCATCCTGTAATGGTGGGTATAATGGGGGCAAGTCCTGACGGGAACGGTTTTACGGCCAGGTTTGAAAATTTCTCAATCAAGCATCTGCCCGATTTGCGCAGAACCAAGTGGTTGAATGATAACAATGTGGAAAACTAGTAGCGGCAAAGAAAAATTTCAGTTTTCCCTGTTTGGGTTCTTATTGATAATTCGTGGGGGGTATGGTTGATTTTTTGTGATAAGTAAGTCATGGAAATTATTTTATATTGTCTGAGAGCATACTTTCGCCGCAGAGAATATAACGCCTTATTATAGGTTTTATGCGTAATAATTTTCATGGCATACTTATGCTTACGGGAAATACCATTGAGAGGCATCCCGGTATTGTCTCGATATTGTTGTTTCCCATTATAACCGGAAGTCAAGATTATAGGGTGAGTCGTTAGTCGGGAATACGATTTCGTCCGTCTATATTTATTGGTATGGCCGACATTATTTGGGAACACCGGGTGTATTATGATTACATGTAATATATAATATCAGATTATTCTAATCCTTAATACAATTTTAATACCAATTATTATGATGAAGTTACGAAAAACGACTGTTGTGTGGTTTGCTTTGATGTGTGCCGTGATGTCGGCATATGCAATTCCACGTGCGGAGTATCCGCGTCCGCAATTTGAGCGTGCCGACTGGGTAAACCTCAATGGTGACGATTGGACTTATGAATTCGATTTCGGCAAATCGGGGATGAACCGCAAGCTGTATGACAGCAAGGGGTTCAAGGATGTCATAACGGTTCCGTTCTGTCCTGAGAGCAAACTTTCGGGAGTCGGTTATATTGACTTTATTCCTGCCATGTGGTATCACCGCGCCATTCAAATGCCAATGGAATGGAACGGGAAACGTGTTAAGTTGAATTTCGGAGGGGTGGATTTCTTTGCAGCGGTTTATATCGACGGCAAACTCGTAGGGCGTCATTGGGGAGGTAATTCACCTTTCACATGCGATATTACCGAGGCTGTAGCCGATGGGAAATCGCATAATTTGGTGGTGCGTGTAGAGGATGACCTGCGTAGCGGCATACAACCCACCGGCAAGCAATGTGGTAACTATAATTCAGAAGGATGCCATTACACCCGTACCACCGGCATATGGCAGACCGTGTGGATGGAACCTGTCGATGCCGCAGGATTGAAGAGTGTATATATCATTCCTGATTTGGATCGCGGGCGTTTCGTTGTCGAACCTGAGTTCTATGGGTTTGCCGATGGTCAGGCTGTCGAGGTTTTGATAAAGGATGGCAGCAAGGTTGTTTCCCGTAACCGGCAGAAAGCATCGCCTGCCTTGAGCATGGAAATGCCGGTGAAGAATGTTAAAACATGGTCGCCTGAAAGCCCGTTCCTTTATGATGTGGTACTTAATGTCTACGACAAGGATGGCAGATTGCTCGACACGGTCAATTCCTATGCAGGTATGCGTAAAATCCATGTCGAGGGTAACCGCTACTATCTTAATAATAAGCCTTATTACCTAAGACTGGTGTTGGACCAAGGGTTTTATCCCGACGGCATATGGACTGCTCCCAGCGACGAGGCTTTGCGCCGTGATATAGAGCTTTCGATGGCTGCCGGGTTTAATGGCGCACGCCTGCATCAGAAAGTGTTTGAGGAACGTTTCCATTATTGGGCCGACAAACTTGGCTACCTCACATGGGGCGAGGCTCCAAGTTGGGGTGCCAATATGAATAATCCGCTTTCGGCACGCAACTTTATCCCTGAATGGTGTTCTGTAGTGGTACGTGACCGCAATCATCCGTCGATTGTGGCATGGACTCCGTTCAATGAGACCTGGGAACGGCCCGATAACGATGAGGCTGCATTGCAACATGACCGTATGGTGGAGGATGTGTATGCGCTTACCCATAGTCTTGACTATCGTCCTGTAAACGATTGCAGCGGTAATTATCATGTAATAACCGACCTTTGGACAGTCCATAACTATGAGCAAGACCCTGCGAAGCTCGCCGAATGGCTTGTTGTAAAAGATGGCAGATATCCATGCCAGGATCCTAAACGTGATGTCCCTTATGCCGGACAGCCCTTCTTTATCGACGAATACGGAGGTATCAAATGGGTGGTAGGCAAGGAATTTTCTGAAATATCCTGGGGCTATGGCCAAGGGCCGCGAACCATTGAGGAATTCTATCAGCGTCTAGAAGGGTTGACTGATGCGATTCTTGCCGTTCCTTATATGTCGGGTTACACATATACACAGCTCACCGATGTGGAGCAGGAGCAGAACGGCGTTTATAACTACGACCGTACACCCAAGTTCGATATGGAACGTATCAGGTCTATATTTGGCAAGATTCCTGAAAATTTCAAATAATTTTCAGGCAATAGGTGGAATTGTCAAGAAATTGGCAGAAATAGGGTCGAAAGTGTATGCCGACCATTAAAATTATAGGTAATAATGAAGGCGCTGTTATTGACACAGCGCCTTCATTGATAAGTATTGGTTGGGTTGTTACATTATGCCGCGTTCGCGGAGTTTGCACTGCCATGCCCATGCCGAACGCATGGTGTCGGCAATGGGGGTGGCTGCTTTCCAGCCGAGCACCTCGTTGGCATAGCTTGGGTTTGCCCATACTTTCTCGATGTCGCCTGCGCGGCGTCCCACAATCTTATGTGGCACCTTCACCCCGGTAGCTGTTTCAAAGGCGTTGATGAGTTCAAGTACTGACAGGCCGTTGCCTGTGCCAAGGTTGAAGATTTCGATTTTGTCCTCGCTCTTATCGGTCAGCATGCGTTCCACAGCTATGACATGGGCTTTTGCAAGGTCTACAACATCGATATAGTCGCGGATGCATGAGCCGTCGGGGGTGTTGTAATCATTGCCGAACACACTCAGTTCCTTGCGGATGCCCATTGCGGTCTGTGTCAGGAACGGGATGAGGTTTTGTGGAACACCGTTTGGCAATTCGCCTATCTCGGCCGAAGGATGTGCCCCTACGGGATTGAAATAACGGAGGATAACGCTCTTGAACGGTGCGCCTGAATTGATTACATCGGTTATAATCTCTTCTGAAATCTGTTTTGTATTGCCATAGGGTGATGTTGCCTTCTTGATGGGCGACTGCTCTGTTACGGGGTTCACATCAGGTTCGCCATAAACAGTGCATGACGACGAGAATACGATGCCCTTTACATCCTTTTCACCCATCATATCCAACAGGTTCATGAGGGTGTTAAGGTTGTTACGGTAGTAAAGGAGGGGTTTCTGCATTGATTCTCCGACCGCCTTGCTGGCAGCGAAGTTGATGATACCCTTTATGTCGGTGTACTTATCGAAAAGCGCACGGAGGGCATTCATGTCGGTGCAGTCTGCCTCGACAAATTCAGGACGTATGCCGGAGATGCGTTCGATGCCGTCAAGCACATCACGGTTGGAATTTGACAAGTCGTCAATAATAACTACCGGGTAACCGGCATTTTGTAGCTCAACAACAGTGTGTGAGCCGATATATCCGGTACCCCCGGTGACGAGAATGCGTGGTTTCATATGGATAAATTTTAAGTTATAAGTTGTGAGTTTTAAGTTATAAGTTGTAAGTTATAAGCGGAAAGTCATTATATGCGGGTTGTAATAACGGGTTGTAATAATATAAGTATGTGGAGATCGCAGCTAAATTAAAATCTGCTGTTCGGGAATTTACGGTGAGTAGAAATAGCGCCTATTTTCCCTTATAACTTACAACTCGAAACTTATGACTTATAACGTAAGACTTACAACTTCAAACCTGCTTAGAATAATTTTGCGGGATATGTGCCGTTTTCGTGCAGTTCTGCAAATTTGGCTACTACACCGGGACGGTCGGCTGCATAGGTCACGCCAAACCATTTTGAATCGGTGTCGAGAACTTTGACAGTTGCTTCGCCTGAATTGATTAGGGTGTCGATGCAAAGCGGGATAAAGAACTCTGCTTTGGGTGTGTTGATGTCTTTATCCAGGAAACGTCGGAATTCACGGTCGCTATATTCGAAATAGTCGGGTGTGAATCCCCAAAGGTTCATCGAGACGGGAGTTGTGGGTGCAAGGGTCTGCACTTCGCCGTTTTCATCGGTGAATACGATGCGTCCTGCTTCATCATACGAAATAGCGGTACGTTCCACTACCGAGGTAAGCTTCCCGTCGTTGGTTTCGCACACACCGCGTGCAACCGAGCCGTTTTCTGTCATTGTGTTGCCTACACGGAATCCGACCATGCAGTAGTCGCCATTGCGGTCGCGCGGACGCATAAGTTCTTGTGCGATTACTTCGAATGCATTCCGTCCGTAGAAATCATCGGCGTTGATTACCGCGAACGGTTCGTTTATTGCTTCACGCCCCATCAGCACTGCATGGTTTGTACCCCATGGTTTGGAGCGGTCGGCAGGGCAGGCGTAACCGTCGGGAAGCTTGTCGATGCTTTGGAACACCACTTCCACCGGTACATGGCCTTCATATTTCGAAAGAATCTTTTCGCGGAAATCCTGTTCGAAATCTTTACGGATAACGAATACCACTTTGCCGAATCCGGCCTGGAGTGCGTCGTAAACGGAATAATCCATAATGGTTTCACCGTTGGGCCCGAGCGGGTCGAGCTGTTTGAGACCTCCATAACGGCTGCCCATACCGGCAGCAAGTACAAAAAGAGTTGGTTTCATATGCGTTTATTGGTTTTGTGTAGTTGTGAGTAATGAGGGGCAGTTATTGGTGAACACACCCTGCGGGTTTCTATCCGCAGGGTGTGTTGGTAGTCATTCGGGTCAGCCGATTTTATGGGCGCCCTCGGAAATGATTACCGGGTAGACAACCGGTTCATGCCCGTATTTTTCTTTGAACTTCGTTTTGGCTGTTGCAATGAAGTTATCATAAAGCCCGTCTTTGACGAGGTTGATGGTGCAGCCGCCGAAGCCTCCACCCATGATGCGTGAGCCTGTTACACCGCATTCTTTAGCGATGTCGTTGAGGTAATCGAGTTCCACGCATGAAACTTCATAGTCCTTCGAAAGCCCGTGATGGGTTTCATACATCTTTTGGCCTACGGTTTCGCAGTCGCCTTTCTGAAGGGCGTCGCACACATCGAGCACGCGCTGTCTTTCTTCGATAACGAATTTGGCACGGAAATAATCCTCGGCGGTGATGTCGCTCTTGATTGAATCAAGCATCTCCATGGTGGCATCACGCAGGGTTTCGATGCCGAGCTTGGCCGCAACACGTTCGCACGACTGGCGGCGTTTGTTGTAGGGGGAATCGACCAGCGCGTGTTTCACCTTCGAATCGAGCAGTACGAGTTTGTAGCCGTCGATTTGGAATGGGAAATATTCGAATTCCATCGAGCGGCAGTCAAGGCGCATGAGGTGGTCTTTCTTGCCGAATACCGAAGCGAACTGGTCCATGATGCCGCAATTAACGCCGCAGTAGTTATGCTCGGTTGACTGTCCGATTTTCGCCAGTTCGAATTTGTCGATTGTGTTGCCGTTGAAAAGGTCGTTGAGTGCGAAAGCAAAGCAGCCCTCAAGTGCTGCTGACGAGGAAAGTCCGGCGCCCAGGGGTACGTTGCCTGCAAACACTGCATCGAATCCTTTGACCACGCCTCCGCGTTTTTGGATTTCGCGGCATATTCCGAAAATATAGCGTGCCCATTGTTGGGTGGGGGCATCTTCCTCCTTAAGGCCGAATTCGGCATATTCGTTGATGTCGATGGAGAACACCCGCACTTTGTCGGTGCCGTTGGGGCGGATTTCCGCCATGATAACCTTGTCGATAGCGCCGGGGAACACGTATCCGCCATTATAGTCGGTGTGTTCGCCGATGAGGTTTATACGTCCGGCCGATGCATAAAGTGTGCCGTTCTCTCCGAATTTTTCTTTGAAAATCCCTTTGATTTTTTCGTTCATACTGGTTGTGATAATTAGATTTCAGGGGGGATTAGGCTATGAAGAAAATCTTCCGATGCCGCAATCATAATGATGGAGAAAGCGTTTTATTTTCTACAAAATTAGCGAAAATTCGGTTAACCGGATATAACAAATTTGCCAAAAAAGACCCCGGATTTGTCAATTTATGCAAATCCGGGGCATTGAGGTCATCGTAACTTTACCTTCGATAGCGTTTGGGGTGATGTGTGTCAACTTGTCAACGCACGTCGATGTTTATGGTGGCAGGCCGTACACCCGGTGCGGTTACCGTCAGTGTTGCTTTGCCGGGGGTCGGTGCCGCACGTAAAATGGCTGTTGCCGCACCGCTGAAAAGCTTCATCCTAGGCGCGTCGAATGATAGCAGGCAGGTAGGGTCGCCATTGGCGGTTGCAAGGAATTCGGCTGAACCACTCACTTTGAAGTCTACCATGCGTGTATCGTCCGGAACGATGTTGCCGTTTTTATCAGCCACCTCGACGGTCACATATACAAGATCGTTGCCGTCGGCTGTGATTTCCTGCCGGTCGGGCGTGAGCACGATGTGGTGTGCCTTCCCGGCGGTTACACGAGCCAGTTCCCCGGCTTTGTTGCCGGCTTCGTCGTAGGCTATGACTTTGACTTCGCCGGGCTGATAGACCACATCGTCCCAGATAAGGCGGTAGCGGTTCATCGCCAGCGAGTCGTTGTGTGCCGACACATCCTTTACGCGTTCGCGTTCCCAATAAGGTGTGCGGGCAACTTCCGTGTAATCAAGCACGGAGGGTGCGGGTTTCTCTTTAATCCCCATAGATTTCCCATTGACGAACAGTTCCGCCTTCGGCCAGGAGGTGTACACTACCACAGGGGTCACCTTCCCTTCACGCCCTTTCCAGTTCCAATGCGGCAGGAGGTGGAGGGTGGGGGACTCGGTGTTCCACTTCGAGCGGTAGAGCCAGTAACGGTCTTTGGGCAGTGAGGCCAGGTCGATTATGCCGAACACGCTCGAATGGTTTGGCCATGCGTCGGTGTCGTAGGGCGATGGTTCTCCGAGGTAATCGAAACCAGTCCAAACGAATTGTCCTATCATCCATGGGTAATCGTCGTCCATTGCAAAATCTATGTCGGGGATATTGCTCCAGTAGCAGAATTCGGTGTCGAACGATGATGATTGATGGTTGTCGTGAACAGCATTCGCCTTAAGTTCCATGGGGAACATGTAGCATCCACGCGATGAAACTGTCGAGGCCGTTTCCGAGCCTAGGATGAGTTTCTGCGGAAGGGTTTCGTAGGCTCGTAGATAATACTGTGGCTTGTAATTGAATCCAGGGATATCCAGGGCGGCGGCAAATCCGTTGTCGAGCACCGCGCCTATCTGGTCCATCCCGCATGTGACGGGGCGTGTGGGGTCTTCACGGTGGGCTATATCGAGAAGCATCTGCAATTCCTGCACACCGTCGGGTCCCCATTGGCTCGGCACTTCGTTACCTATGCTCCACATCACCACCGAGGCATTGTTGCGGTAGTGGCGCAGCATGTTGACCATATCCTTTTCAGCCCATTCGCCGAAAATAGAACCGTAGCCGTTGGGGCTTTTGGGACGGAAGCCCCAATCGTCGAAAGGTTCGACCATGAGCATCATACCCATTTCGTCGCACAGTTCCACAAGTTCGGGGGCCGGCATGTTGTGGGCGGTTCGTATGGCGTTAGCCCCCATATCCTTTAGCATCACAATCTGTCTGCGCAAGGCGGCGCGGTTCACTGCTGCGCCGAGCGGGCCGAGGTCGTGATGGTTGCATACGCCTTTGAACTTGGTGTATTCCCCGTTGAGGAAGAATCCTTTTTCAGGGATATATTCCAGCGAACGGATGCCGAATCTGGTGGAATATTCGTCGACAGGTTTGCCGTCTACGCTAAGGGTTGTGCGGGCGATATACAACGCCGGATTCTCGGTCGACCATCGTGAAGGTTTGGTTACAAGGAAATTCTGGGTGAACGGTTGCCCGTGGGAATAATATGTGGAATTATTGGTTGCCACGACGGTGCCGTCAGGGGCTATGATATCGGTTTTAACCCCTACGGCTTCACCTTTGGCCGCACCTTTGATTTCGGTTATGAGCTTGACTGATGCTTCACTGGCTGTTACATAGGGGGTGGTTATGTATGTGCCCCATGTCGGTACATGCACCCGCGACGTGGTGACAAGATGCACGTTGCGATACAGCCCTGCTCCGGGATACCATCGTGATGACTGCGGTTTGTTTTCCAATTCTACCGTGAGGGTGTTATCGCCGGGCTTTACCATTCCGTTGGGAAGGTTAAGGTAGAAAGAATTGTATCCGTAAGCCCATCCGCCCGCATATTTCCCGTTTACAGTGACCCGTGGGTTGCTCATTGCCCCGTCAAACACCAGTGTGAAATGCTGACCGGCAGTGTCGGCAACTTCGAAGGTGGTGGTATAGATGCCTTTCCCCATATAGGGAAGGCCGCCTGTGCGCCCGGTCTTTTCTGTTTTTTCCGTTTCGCCGTTCTGTTCCACGGCAACTATCTGAAGGTCGTGTTCGCGGGCGAACGGTTCATGTACGGCCCAGTCATGAGGCACCCTCACGTTTTGCCATGGGGCGCGTTTGCCGAGGCTGTCGACTTTCGCAAATTTCCAGCCTGTGTCGAGGGTGGTATGGGTTCGTGCGGCGAGCTGTGTGGCAGGTATAAGCAGCAAGCCTCCTGTAATGGCCGCTAAGTGAAATCGTTGTAGATTTTTCATGAGGTCAGATATTTTTCGGGATTATGAGGCCGGGGTTAATATGGCACGGGTGAAGGGTTCGAGTGCCGCTGTGGGGCGCCCGTTGTTGAAGCAGCCTTTGTGATACCCGGTATTTCCGGGTTCGGCTTCAGGTTCCCAATAGAATATGCCTTGGAGTGCGGCGTTGCCTGCAAATGCGCGCATAATCTTGTCGAGTGCATCGCCGCAGTCCTCTGCCTGGGTATGGTGGAAACCTATTTCGCAGAGCATGATGTTTTTATTGTAGCGTGTTTGTAGTTCCCTTATATTGCTGATGCAGTCGTTGATTGCCTGGTGGTCGGTCGACACACTCCATGATGCCCCGGAACCTTTTTCGATTATTGGATAGAGTGACATGCCGATGAGGTCATATTTCCCGCCATGCTTTTTAAGAAGGTCGAAGAACCATGTGTAGGTTCCCTTTTTATTGCCTTGGTCGAGATGGACGATTATCTGTGCATTCGGGCAGATGGCTTTAACGGCGTCATAACCTGCGTTCAGGAGCCGTGGGAATTCACCAGGGTTTTGGTCTTTCATTTCACCCATTGGATGCAGCATGCCGGGAGTTGTTTCATTTCCGATTTGCACCCATTCCGGCGTTATGTCTTCTTGCTTCAGTGACGAGAGTACATCGGTTATGTGGTCGCCTACAGCCTTGGCCATCTGCTCTGCCGTGTAATTCTGCCATGCAGACGGGATTACCTGTTTTCCGGGGTCAGCCCAGCTGTCTGAGAGATGGAAGTCAATCATTAGCCGCATACCTAGGGCATGGGCACGGCGTGCTTTTACAAGTACGTCTTCCTTGCCGTTATATTTGTTTTCCGGGTTCACCCATACGCGTAGACGGATGGCATTTACACCGCATTCGTCGCGGAGCAGTTTCATGCATTCGGTTTCTTTGTTCTTGGAGTTGTAGAATTTGCATCCTTTATCTTCCAATTCTGTAAGCCAGCTCACATCTGCCCCCTTTGCAAATCCTTTCGATTCGAATTCCGGTTCGTCGGGGGTATCAGGTTGCTCCGGTGCAGGTGGCGGTGTCGGTACAAACGGTTCCTTGTCATCGCCCCCGCATGATGTCATGCATGCGCATAGGCCGAGAAGGAAGGAATAGGTCAGAAATTGTTTTCTTAAAATAGATATATTCATTGGTTTAAGTTGATTAGGTAATCGGATTAATCGGGCGGGTGCAATTTTTATATCGATATTCCCGCTTTAACGAAGCCATATGCCTGTGATTTCGGCTGAGGCAGATGCATCGGCAGGAACACCGGGGAAAACTAGTTGCAACTTTTCAACTTCACCGATGCGCAGGGATGCTGTGCAGTCAGTGGGAACGAATTCGCGTTCTAGAAATCCTGGGAATGGGGCAGGGCATAATAGTGTCGGGCTTAATGTGAGGTCGTCCAACCTGACTACAAGCTCGCTGTCGGGTTTTAGCGAAAGTTTTTTGGAATATGTGAAGCCGTCACGGTCGACTAATGATACCGTTATTTCCTCGAGGTTGTTGACTTTGCCTGTCTTTACTATCAGTTCTTGAGGGGTTATGTCGGCTGCGACAGGGCTGATGTTATCGCCTACATAGCGTGTGAGTATAGTGTTTACAGGAATCTTACCTGCATTAACAGTTATTTTCAATGCATCCATTTTGATGGGTGCGTGTTTTACGGATTCAACGCGGCTTCGTCCCCATTCGTCAGGGATTGTGGAAATCTGGCATCCCTGCAGGCCGTCGGCGGCATTCAGCAATACCAACGGCTCATCCGGGTGCATAATCCGTGTGGTATAGAAGTTCCCTTCCGGGGCATCCCAGTCAAGAGGTGTGCCGTTATGGCTGCCGGGGAATGTGGCTGAATTTTCGGGTGTGACCGCTGTTATGCGATAGGAAAAGCTGGTAAGCCCTTCCAGTTGGTCGGCCGGGATTGTGGCCTCATATATGTATGGTGCCACTTTATACATGGTGTAAAGTGTGTTGTCATCGCGCCAAAATGAAGCATCCGATGGGTAAATAACCAATGAGTCAGGCTGCAACTCGCCAAAAGCTTCTGCTCGGATGGTAAGAGGTTTCCCTTTTACAATAGCCTTGGCCGGATGATGATTCACATGCAGCGGTATGCCGGTGACCGGGGGCGCCACATATTCGTTGAGTGCTATATTCCCCATTTTGGATGAAGGGTCGACGGTTGCCAGATGTGCCTGGTTTGAAGAGAGAAGATAGACCCCTGGTGCGATGTCGGCTGTCCCGTCGACGGCTTGTGTGAGGTCTGTGTCGTCACCTGTAAGGTGGCGCAGGCTGAATGACTTCCCTAATCCGGGCAGGTCGATTTTGATAGGATGCGTTGCCGGGATGATATGGGCGACTTCACGCGTAAGTGCGGGCTTGGCAAACGGGTCGGCACTGTATAGGACGTCGGGCATCATTTCAAGACGCCATGTCTGGTTGTCGATTTTATCAAGGAAATATGCCCCGCGACCGCTGTACGTTATAATCGGGGATGACCCGTAACCAGCTATATGGCGCAGGCTGTCGGGGGCGACAGGTATAACGTCGACATTGTTTGTATGAAAATATTCTGTCGGTGCATTAAGTAATGCGAGATTGCGGCGGTAGCTCACCGTTACATCCCCGAATATTGTATCGACGGGATATTTGCCAACATCAACCCCGTTTGGGATCGTCTGCATGACGTGTGAGGCTATTTTCATACCCAGTGCTTTCTGAGGCGTGTAGGCAAGGTTGAGATAATGGGTCTGATATTCGGTGTTGAACCTGGCCATATCGATGGGGTCGTAGGCGAACTGTGTTGCCCATTGGAATCCTTCGCGTGCGAATGTGCGTGCAACGGCAGGGAATATGTAGCTGTCAAGCATGTCGGCAGGGTCAAATTCGTAAACCACTTTGGCCTTGTTGCCGAATCCTTTGACATCTGCAAACGGTATGGCATAGTTATCGACATATGGTAGGAAGTTGCCTTTCTGCTCATGCCCCGACACAAGGCCGATAGGATACCATTGATAGGTCGTACCCTGGATGTCGGCGGCATAATATCCCGGAACCATATCCATGTTGTGACTAACATTATAAAGAAGCGGTTTGCGCCATCCGCCTTTGCGGGCGCTTTTCACCATTGTGTCGATATAGTCTGTAACCTGTTTGGGAGAGCTTTGGTGGCATGGCTCGTTGTTTATTTCAAGTGCTATGATGGAGCGGTCGTCGGCATAGCTCTTCCCTGTATATGGGTTGATATGTGCCACAAGGGCTTCCATGTATCGCTTCTGAGCCTTTATCGCTTCCTGGTCGGCATGGATGTTGCATTTTGGATAGTCATAGGAGTAGGCGCCGGTATCGATATTTTTTTCGGGATACCCGTTGCCGAAGTTTGTTTGTGCGGTGATTATTATGGAAATCCCGCGCTTTTCAAGTTGTGCTATTAGGTAGTCGAGCAAGGCAAGATGTTCGTTTTCGAGCAGATTGCCTTCGTTGTCAGATATCTCTACATCCCATAGATGCACCCTGTAGGCGTTCAGACCCAGGCGGCTGATGTGATATACGTCGCGGTCGATAGCGTCAGTGTGGTTCACATCCAGTGTTTTCATCGCTCTGTAGGCATGTGCGAACGGCAGGGTGTAGTTGGTGCCGTAAAAGCGCACCTCTTCGTGCGTGTCGGAACGGCGCATGCGTCCGTGGTTGTCGACATAGACAGAATACGGGTTTTCTGCCAAAATCAGTTGTTGGGTTGATGCAAGTAATGCTGTTACCGAAAGTGTTTTAAGTAAGCCTCTAATTTCGAATCTCATGGAATTAGTCTAAAATTTTGCAAATATACGCAAAAATGCGGTACTGATGTGGCAAAAAATCAAGTCGAAGTTGTTATTTTTGTAGAAATTTTTTCGAATCCGGGGAAATATGGCATAGTTGCTCTTCCGTTTGTTTCGGTGGATTGCGGGAGTCTGCCTGTCTCGGTTTCCAATCGGATTTAAAACTTATAAATCAACGAATATGAAGCCAAATTATTATACAGTTATCGCTATAGGAACGGTATTGGCGATGGGGATGTCGGGATGTTCTGTTTTTGATAAATTTCATAAACATCCGATTCAGGGCAGTGAAGGTAATGTTTCCGCCGATAGGACGGAGATAACATCGGATACTGCCGAAGGGCCGGTGCTTACACCTCCGAAACAGGGTGGTGCCGCTAAAAGTGGCTCACAGGTTACAACAAATGGCAAGGCAGTGAAAAATAAAAAGAGAAAGGGGGATAAGGTTACAGGTGTATCAAAAAGTGAGCTGGCCGAGGCCCGTCGCGAGGTGGCAGACGGAGAAAACCCTGAAGTTATTAATCCCGGGTCTTCTTCAGGAAAACAATCGCTTGCCGTGAATAATGCCTTGCCCGCAGATTTTACGATTAACGGCGAATGGACGATTTACAGCGTTCGCGGTAATGTTGTTACCGGGGAGGAGCGTCCTTACATAACGTTCGATCTTCCGGCAAAGAGGTTTTATGGTTCGAATGGCTGCAATATCATCAACGGTGACCTGCTGTCGGAAGCTCAGGATTCATTGAGGCTTGAAAATATAATCTCGACCATGAGAATGTGTCAGGACGCACCATTTGAATATCTTATAAACCTGGCTGTTTCTGATGTGAAAGGATACTCCGCCCGTCAGGAAGGCCCGGTTACATTCCTTAATCTTAAAGGAGCCGACGGGCAGACCGTGTTGGTGCTCCGTCGTCATAATATGGATTTCCTGAACGGTGCCTGGAAGGTGGAATCACTTAACGGAAAGCCTATGACTGGTGATGATGATGCCACCATGACGATAAATATACCTGACCTTAGGATTCATGGCACCACTGGTTGCAATATCTTTAACGGGTCGCTGTTTATCGACCCTGACAAGGTGAATTCGATGCAGTTTATGGATATTGCTACGACACGGATGATGTGTCCGCCTGATTCGCGTGAAACCGAATTCCTGCTCGGCCTTGAGAGTGTGGAAACTGCCAAGAGCCTCGGGGGCGACTCTATCGCGATGTACGACACAGAGGGTAACGAGATTTTCAAGATGGTGAAAATCGAGTTGCGTGACGAGGGTTCTGCCGAATAAAAATACGAATAATCAAACAACAGAGGAGACCTGATGACAAGTCTCCTCTGTTTGTTTGATTTTGCTATGTGTTATGTTTGATTTAAAAGGCTTTCTGCGAGGGAAGGGTGATTTCAAGGATTTTGCAAAGATAGGTGTGCTATACATGGCACTGGCATCGATACTGATGGGTGCGGTCATGTTCAGCTATATCTTTGCGTCGCCGGCATTGGTGTTGATGACAGCCGAGGGGTGGGTGTATCTGGCAATCGCATCGCTCGGGCATGCTGCAACGTTTGCGCTGGCGGCATATGCTGTCTACATGACAGTTGGTCTGACCGGGCTGAGGCGTCCGGCTGTCTGGGTCATGGTCGGATTTTGTGCGCTGTGTGTGATGGCGCTTGTAATAAACAGGCAGGTTTACGCCATATACCGTTTTCACATAAACGGATTTATACTTAATATGATTACCGGGCCTGGCGCAGGCAACATATTCGTATTCGATTTATGGATGGTTGTCAAGGAGTGCATGGTGTTGGCTCTGTTTGCGACTATGGCTATCGGGTTTTATTATCTCGCATCGTGGGTGTTTAGGAAAACCGGACGGGGATATGTGTGGCCTATAGGTGTGGTGATGGTGTTCTGCATTCTGTCCGGCCATCTTTATCATGCATACGGGGCTTTTACAAGGCATGTTGCTGTGACAAGGGCGGCGGTTTCGTTGCCATACTTCTATCCGCTTACCGCAAAAAGCCTGCTTACGAAACTTGGTGTAAAGGAGCCTGATGGTGATAAACTGGCCGATATGGCGGCAGCCTCAGGTGAAGTATGTTTCCCGGTTGAGCCGCTTACAACTATTCAGCCTGATTCTTTGCCCGACATTTACCTTATCCTTTTGGATTCATGGAATCCGAGGGGTTTTGATGCGGAAACAATGCCTAACGCATGGCGGTTTGCGGAGGATAATACCCGTTTTGCCGACCATCGCTCTTCGTCGAATGGAACGCGGTGCTCAGTGTTCGGCATCTATTTCGGCATTTCCGGTTATTATTGGGAGAGTTTCGAGGCTGCATGTGTCGCTCCTCCGTTGATTACACGTTTGCAGGAACTGGGTTATGAGATTCAGGCATATCCGTCGGCCAACCTGCATAACCCCGATTTCCGTAGCATGGTGTTCCGCACGGTAGATAATGTTAACGAGGCTGCAGAGGGGTGCAGCGTGCTTGAAAGCGATAGGGCGCTGACCGGGAAGTTCCTGGCTGATTTGGAATCTGATGAATCAGAAGCAGACCGACGTCCGCGATTTTCGTTTTTGTTCTACGACCTTCCCCATGCCATAGCGTTGCCGCCTGAAAACAATACGCATTTCACCCCGGCTTGGGCATATGCCGATTATACGCGTCTTGACAATGACTTGGATCCCACGGAATTCTGGAATTTGTATCGTAATTGCCTTTGGGAGGATGACAAGTTGCTTGGTGAGGTTTTTGCTGCAATCGAGAATCATGAGCGGGCTACGGGCCGCGAAGCCTTGGTGATACTTACTGGCGACCATGGCCAGGAATTCAATGAAACAGGGAAAAACTATTGGGGGCATAGCGGGAACTATTCAAAGTCGCAAATCGGTGTGCCCTTGGCCGTTCGTTTCCCCGGCGGGTCAGAAGCCGGTAAGGTCTATACTCACCGCACCACGCATTATGATTTTGTGCCGACACTGATGGGCAGGTATCTTGGTGTTACAAATTCCCCTGAGTCGTATTCATTCGGCTATGACCTCACCGACACTGCTGCTGATCGTGGCTGGCACGTTTCCGGAAGCAATCTGAATTTCGCGTTTATTACCCCAGGCGACACTATCCTGGAAAAAGGTGGCGCCGGTGAATTCTATGTTTACGACCCGCAAATGAATCCCATAGCGGATTATGATGTAAATGCGGCAGAAATGGCAGCCGCATTGAACCGTCTTAACCGTTTCTTCAGGAAATAGGCCACGATTTACTTATGGGGAAGCCATTGTGACAGCCTTGCGCCATCCGGGCGAAAAACACGGCGGTGTGTCAAAAAAATTGACACACCGCCGCTATATTGTGCATGTTTATTTCTGAATCATCCGCATTTGGAGGTGCCGCATGAGGTGCATATGAGGCAGCCTTCCTGGTAGATGAGGGTTTCCTGACCGCAATTTGGGCAGCGTTGACCTGATGCCTGGGTGCCGTTTGGCAGGTATTTTTTCAAAGCGCGTTCAACGCCCATTTTCCAAGTGTTGATACTCTTGGAATCGAGTTCAAGACCTCCTACAAGTTTGAGAACCTGGTCGATAGGCATTCCGTAGCGGAGTACTCCCGAAATCAGTTTGGCGTAATTCCAGTATTCGGGGTTGAATTTGTCCGACAAACCTTCGATTGTGGTTTTGTGTCCGCGCTTGTTCACAAACTGGAAGTCGTAACGTTTTGTGCCGTCAGGTGTTATCGCCTTGATGATTTTTCCGTGGTTCACCGACTTGGGGCAGAAAATCCCGTCATCATCATCGGCAAGGCCGGTGAAGATTTCATACGGACGTCCGTCCATAAGGCCCACGAATGCAATCCATTTTTCTTTGTTGTTCTGGAAACGTACCACGTCGGCATCAAGCTCGATTGGGCGTTTAAGGAGCATGTGGTGTACATTGTCCGACGATGTGGCAGGGGTTTCGTTTTGCTTCTTCTTGTTTTCAAGGGCTATAAGCACACCTGACCGTGAGCCGTCGCGATAAACCGTGCATCCTTTGCATCCTGCCCGCCATGCTTCCACATAGAGCCTGTTGACCAGTTCTTCGCTGACGTCGGCAGGGAGGTTGATGGTTACTGAAATCGAGTGGTCGACCCATTTTTGGATTCGGCCCTGCATTTTCACCTTCTCGAGCCAGTCGATGTCGTTTGACGTAGCACCTGCATAGGGCGACCGCGCAACCAAGGCGTCAAGTTCATCCTGGGTATAGTCGGATTTAGCCTCGATGCCGTTCACTTTCATCCATTCAATGAATTTGGGGTGATAGACAACGTATTCCTCGAATGCGTCGCCGGTTTCGTCAACATAGTCGATTTTTAATTCGGCATCGTTGGGATTCACTTTGCGGCGGCGTTTATAAACGGGCATGAATACGGGTTCGATGCCTGAAGTGGTGCGTGTCATAAGGCTCGTGGTCCCGGTCGGGGCAATTGTGAGGCAGGCGATGTTTCGGCGTCCGTGCACCAGCATCTGCTCATACATTGCCGGATCCTCGGCTTTAAGGCGCAACATGAACGGGTTGTTTTTCTCGCGGTCGGCATCGAACACTTCGAATGCACCACGTTCAGCTGCCATTTCCACCGATGAGCCGTAGGCTGCCAATGCAAGGCGGCGGTGCACATCTTCGGAAAATGCCGTGGCCTCAGGGGTCCCGTAACGCAGCCCCATGGCTGCAAGCATGTCGCCTTCGGCAGTTGTGCCAACACCGGTGCGCCGTCCACGCAGGGTTTTTGTGCGGATTTTTTCCCATAGATGGCGTTCCGGCCATTTTACTTCTTCCGTTTCCGGGTCAGAATCGATTTTGCTTAGGATGGCATCGATTTTTTCCATTTCAAGGTCGATGATATCGTCCATTATGCGCTGGGCTTTTGCCACATGGATGCGGAAAAGGTCGTAATCGAACTCGGCCTGCGGTGTAAAGGGATGCTTTACGTAGGAATACAGGTTGATGGCCAGGAGGCGGCATGAATCGTAGGGACAGAGCGGGATTTCTCCGCAAGGGTTGGTGGAGATGGTGCGGAATCCGAGGTCGGCATAGCAGTCGGGCAATGATTCACGTGTGATTGTATCCCAGAACAACACCCCGGGTTCGGCCGATTTCCATGCGTTATGGATGATTTTATCCCAAAATGCCTTGGCGTCGATTTCTTTTTCTGTTTCAGGATTGGCGGAATCAACAGGATATGTCTGCCGATAAGGGGTGCCTTCCGTAACGGCATGCATGAAATCATCGTCGATACGAACCGATACGTTGGCCCCGGTTACTTTCCCTTCGGTCATTTTAGCATCCACGAAGGCTTCCGAATCGGGATGTTTGATGCTTACGGTGAGCATGAGTGCACCACGCCGTCCGTCCTGGGCTACTTCCCTGGTAGAGTTCGAATAGCGCTCCATGAACGGTACGAGGCCGGTAGATGTAAGGGCGGAGTTTTTAACAGGTGTGCCTTTCGGGCGTATATGGCTGAGGTCATGCCCCACGCCGCCGCGTCGTTTCATAAGCTGCACCTGCTCTTCGTCGATGCGGATAACCCCTCCATAAGAATCGGGGTTCCCGTCCAGGCCGATTACAAAGCAGTTTGACAGGGATCCGACCTGGTAATTGTTGCCGATTCCCGACATGGGGCTTCCCTGTGGCACGATGTAGCGGAAGTCTTTGAGGTATGAGAATACCTCCTCCTCACTCATCGGGTTGGGGTAGTTGCTTTCTATACGTGCCACTTCGGCGGCAATGCGATGGTGCATGTCGTCGGGGGTGAGTTCGTATATATTGCCAAAGGAGTCCTTCAGGGCGTATTTGCTTACCCATACACGTGCGGCAAGCTCGTCGCCTCCAAAGTAACGGAGGCTTTCCGAGAAAGCCTCATCATAGTTATACGTCTTTTTTTCGTTTTCCACGATGGTTTGTTTTGAATAGCGTCGTTAATAATATACCCGGATATGGTGTGCCGGAAATTTTGGAAAAAAGGCCGGTCATTTAAGTCGGTATATACACTTGCTGGAAATAAGACACTGCAAACTTCGCAATTTTTCCTGATTAATCCAAAACGGAACGGAATAAAGAGGCCCTGATGTTGATAAGTTTTCCATTTGCATCTGTAAGTGGGTGATTTGCAGGATGCTGTTGTTTTGGTGTGTGGTTAGAAGTTTCCCGAAACAAAATAATAATATTATCTTTGCCTTTGAAAAAAAACAAAAATAAGGTTTTATATGGAAGAAACTGACAATTATTGGGAGAACAGGCGCACTATTCGCCGTTATGCCGACAGGGATGTGCCGTCGGAGTTGCTTGACGGGTTGCTTTTGAAGGCTTCGCATGCCCCGACAACAGGGAATATGCAGCTCTATAGTGTGATTGTCACACGTGACGAAGATGCCCGGCAGAAACTGGCACCGTTGCATTTCAACCAGCCTCAGGTAGTGTCGGCGCCTGTGGTGCTTACGTTCTGTGCCGATTTCCACCGTATGTCGCGTTGGTGCGAGGAACGTGCGGCAGAGCCTTGCTATGATAACCTGCAGTCGTTTGTGGCCGCTTTTATCGACACTGTGGCATTTGCCCAGCAATTTAATACCCTTGCCGAACTTTCGGGATTGGGATGCTGCTGGTTAGGTACTACGACTTACAATGCCCGGCAGATTGCCGAAGTGTTGGAGCTGCCTGAACTTGTCGTGCCGGTCATAACCTTGACCGTGGGTTATCCGGCCGAGGACGGGGTTGATGTCGGCCGGTTGCCCCTGGAAGCTGTAGTGCATAACGGTAAATACTCGGATTACACGTGCGAAAGGATAGATGAGCTGTATGCGGAGAAAGAAGCACGTGAGGATTCGATGCGTTTTGTCGCTGAGAATGGGAAAAGGACACTTGCACAGGTGTTTACCGACGTGCGTTATCCGCGTGCAAATAACGAGCATTTCTCTGACCTGTTCCTTGATTTCCTGTGTTCTTCACGGTTCCTCCGGCGCCATTGGTAAATATTAGGCTGAAAACCGGGGCCGGCGGGGATTTGTTATAAGATAACGTAGTCAAACATCTTTATTCGTTTTATTATTAAATCTATGTCACAAACAATGAATACATCTGACTGCATCCTCAAGGGTGTGAGAGGGCAGATGCTGACATTTAAGGCCGACCCGTTCTTTAACAGTGAGAAGGATTGTTACGATTATTATTCCGACGGGCTGTTGGTTATCCTGGACGGTAGGATTGCGGCCATAGGCGATTATGATGACATAGCTCCTGTTTACCCCGGGCTTAAGGATGTTGATGAATATCACGATGCTCTGATTGTGCCTGGATTTGTCGATTGCCATACCCATTACGTGCAGTTGCCAATGATCGGTTCTTATGGTGACACCCTTCTCGACTGGCTTGACAGGTACACATTCCCTACAGAAACCAGATTCAATGACAAAGGGTTTGCCGACGAGGTGGCAAGAGTTTTTTTCCGGCATGTTCTCGCAAATGGCACCACGACGGCCAATGTGTTCTCAACCACATTTGAAGCCTCTGTCGATGCATTTTTTCAAGAATCAGAGCGCTATAACACCCGGATGATTTCGGGGAAGGTGCTCCAGGATCGTAACCTGCCTGAAGCACTCAGCGACATCTCTGCCGAGGAGTCTGTGGCTTTGTCGGAAACGCTCCTGCAAAAATGGCACAACCGTGGGCGTCAGCTGTATGCCGTCATACCCCGTTTCGCCCCTACAAGTACCCCCATGCAGCTCAGGCTTGCCGGAGAGCTGTACCAACGGCACAGCGGCCGTGGTGTCTATATGCACACCCATCTTGATGAAGCGGAAAATGAGATTGAGTGGGTTAAATGCCTTTTCCCTGGAGCATCGGATTACACAGATGTGTACCGGCGCTTTGGGTTACTTGGCAGCCGCTCTGTGATGGCTCATTGCTGCATAGTCAGCGATCGTGAATGGGAGGTGCTGCATGATTACGGATGCGGGGTGGTGCACTGCCCGTCATCCAACCTGTTTTTGGGTGATGGCGAATTCAAGTGCTTCGATGCAAAGAATCCGTTGCGTCCTTGCAACGTCGGGATTGGGACCGATGTAGGGGGTGGAACAAATTTCTCTGTAGTGCGTCAGCTTGGTGAGGCATACAAAGTGGCTATGCTGCATGGAAACAGCCTGAGTGCTTTGAGGTGTTTCTATATGGCAACCCGTGGCGGGGCGGAAACCTTGGGGCTGAGTCATGCTATAGGCTCGTTGAAGCCGGGATATGAGGCTGATATAGCCGTACTTGATTTTAAGCCCGACGAATTTGTGGAGTGGCGGATGGGGTTTGCTGAAAATCTGGCTGAAAAATTATTCATACTGCAGACATTGGCTCCTGATAACATGAACAGGGCGACATATGTGGCCGGAAAGAAGGTGTTCGACCGTTTGCGCACGGGCAGCCGGTTTATGTATGCTGCCGATATTCGGTGAAATTCTGCCGTTTCTTGCGTCCTCTCGGAAAACAAAAAATCCCTATTTCGTTTGGAAATCAGGATTTTACTATCTTTTGCTTTTCTTCTAAGTGGTGCTACCAGAACCTGAGTTTCTGAATGAATACGAATGAATTTGAATGACTTGTTTAGGCAAAATACTGAATAATAGCACAATATAAACTTTGATGAATTTTGCCGATTTTCAGATTTATTCAAAAAACGTGGTGACCTGTGTGGTGACCCGACTTGACAAATTGCGGTTTGGGTTGTTATATTTGCAGAACCAAAGTGGCTGATTGTGAACGAATGCAAATGCCTCCTTTTTTTCTGCGCCGGAACCCCAGCCGATAGAGCTTCCGGAAATAACCTTTCCTGACGACTATGCCAAGAGCAACGATGTCCGCGAACTGGCAAAGGCTGTTACCACGCAGAACACTTCCATGGAGAAGCTGGCGACCGGGATGTCGTCTGTCAAAGACGCATTTGGCAAGATGTTCGACTATGACCCTGCCAAGCTCATCACGGAGGCATCCGAGGCATCTGCCAAACAGATGCTGAAAGATATGTCTGACAAGTTTGACAATACTGTGCTGAAGGCTCAGATACAGCAGAAAAATCCGGGCATCACAGGCGACGACATGACCTCCATCAACACAAATCTACGCAAGATAAATGAAGGGCTTGCCAATCTGAACGATTGCGCCAGACTGAGGAAATGGAACAGAATCCTCATGATTGTCGTGACAGTTCTGTTTGTCATATCCGCAGGAACCGTCTACTGGGTTGTAAGTCTCAGAAGTGAGCGCAATGAGCTGGTGAAGGTCGAATGGCTCTACCGCTATGTCCGTCCCAGTATTCGGAATCCGAATACACTTGCCGATGTAGAAGCCCGGATGTTTGACGGTACTGACGAGCAGCGCGACAGCATCAAATCCGATGCATTCACCAGAGAAGCCAATGGGTTGCCATTCCGTAGTTTCACGCCACACGATGACTGGAAGCCAAAGTCTCCGGAGCCGGAAAAGTCCAAGTCAGACTCAGAGGAAGAAGATTCCGGAGGCTGGTTTGACTGGATAACGCGCAAGACACCACAGGAAGAAGCCGCACTCCGCGATGTCCGCAACAATCCCAATATCCCCGAGGGAGCCAAACCGTAACCAACAGCAACGCCACCGAGAGAAGCCTGACTCGGTGGCGTTAATTTCTTGCTTTATATCTTGTTTAGAATACATATCCAAGACCGACGCTTACACGATATTCGTGCATCTTAACATCGGTTTTTATTACATCAAGCATACCAAATGCACCTGTTATATCTACTCGGAAGCGGTCGATAATTACAGCGGCCCGAATATCCCAAGCCAAGTCAAAGCGACGCATCAAGGTCTTATACATATTTTCTTCAAATATTTCCGTCTGATCTTCATCCACCTTAGTCCGTGCGGAAAATCCGATTACAGGTTCCGGACCCGTTGAAAGAAACAAGCTGCCTCGTTTGAAGATATCAAATTTGTAACCAGCCGACAATGGTATTCGTAAACCTATCTTCCGCACTGGCGGATCATAGGTTTTTGAAGGTTCCGATGGTGTTCCCGCCCCAATGGTAATATTATCGTAGCGGTAGTTGTCAATAAAGAAGCGGGCGCCGGGTTCAAAGAAGAAATTTTTGCCAAAGAGCCACATATAATCAGCTCCGACACTTATTCCGCCGCCAGGCTTGAACATCTTGAATGAGCCGTTTGCGAGTTTCCATTTTCCCGGAATGGAGGCATCATAAGCTATGGTTACAGTCCAGTGGTCGCGGTCGGAGGGCAGAACATCTTCGTCAATGTCCTGTGCATTGGCAGCGAGAACTGAAAGTGCGGTTATCGCGGAAAGAAGGATATGTTTCATCGTTTACTTTACAATGATTTTCTTGCCACACTGTATGTGGATTGTTCCCGGTTGTGGATCGCTGACTTTGCGGCCCGACAAGTCGTAAAATGTTTCAGCACTGTTGTCGCTATCGGTCACGATGTTCTCTATACCTGAATTATTGTCAGGATTGTATGTAAACACTCCTTTCTGCATATAGAGGTATATCTTGCCGTTGAAAAGCACCGATTCATAAGGCCAGTATTCGTGGGTGTCGAATATATCACTCCGTGCGATACGTGCCCATGTTTTACCTTTGTCAGAGGATTTAAAGATATGAATATCATGATGGATAGAACAAGCCCCCACACAATATACAATATTGGTGTTTTCAGGGTCGAACATCACGTTATAGGCATAACGCTTCTTATTTTTCAGTATGTCATAGACAGACTTCGTCTGTCCAATCACAAAGTTAATAATAAAATCCCGAATCCCAACTATATAAGCCCAACAAAATCATCACATTGTCTTCAAATTATAACGTACTCATTTCGTGTACTCATTTCCCGGAGGTGCCGAGAGTTCTGGTTCTTGGCTGAAAAATGCGCCACTTGAATCGTGGATTTAATATAATTTTAGATTTTAGCGTGGTGACGTAACTATTCAGCGAAATCCCTTCTTGATTTTCAGACGCTTACCAATGCACCAATTTCATAAATCACAGAAAATGGATGTTATTTTTGTTGGTCTCAAAAATAACATATTTTATAAGTTATTGATTATTAGTATTATTTGTTTTACTTATTCGCTGAATAGTTACGTGGTGACCCGGCAAAAATTTGGCTGAGGTCACCACCTTTTTATCGTTGGAATATAGTTAAAGCCTGTTAAAGTTTGGGGTTGCGTGGCGGTGATGTGGGGTTGAATGACGCTGAATGGATTTGGATGAATTTGAAATATGCTCTGATTATCAGCGCATTAACCCACCGTAATAAAGGATGTGTGCCTGTCGCGACACGCATAATGAGCAGTATTTCAGCATGTTAGCATGAGCGTGGTGACTTTTGTGGGGTCAATGTAAAAAAGCGGTTGTTAAAAAAGGGAATTATAGCGAACTTTGCCGAATGAAGCAATGGCAGGTGTTAGGGGCGATCTTTCCGGCCTTTATAACAGAGAATTTTGAGTTTGTCGATTATAAGGAATGCGACAATCGCCCTGACTACTGGCTTTACGAGCGCGGTTACATGTCGCGAGAGGACTATAAGAAAGGTGCGGTAAGGGAGTATGGCTTTACCGAAGAACGCGTCATACAGGGTTTTCCCATACGAGGCAAAGCGGTCTTCCTGCATGTGAGGCGCAGAAAATGGCGTGACACCAGTGACGTAAGTATCCTCACCTATGACTACGACATGACGGAAGATGGCTCACGCCTGACCCCCGAGTTCGTAGCTTCTTTAAAAGAGGAGGATTGAATCCACCCCCGAGAGCATCCGTTCGATAGCGGCGGACAATTCCGCACTGTCTCAGAGACATTCCGCAACCACTATGACACAATCCTGAACTGCTTCTTAAACCGTTCCACCAATGCCGGGGCCGAATCGTTCAATGCCAAATTCAAAGCATTCCGAAGCCAGTTCAGGGGTGTCACCGACATTCCGTTCTTCCTTTTTCGACTATCAAAACTATGCGCCTAAAAATATTTTTACTCTCGGGTAAATTTTTAACAATTCAACCGGGTTTTGCTACTGACCCTGAAAATCGTGTTTGCATAGAAGGCGGTGTGTCAAAATCCAATATTTTGGCACACCGCTGTGGTTTTCGTCCGTATGGCGAGGGCGCTGTCAGAATGGTTCAGATGGCAGGGGATTGCGGGTGAGGCTGAAGGGAGTTGGCCGAGGTCAATGACCGAAGCCGAATCCTGCAAGCGACGACCCGGATGAGCCATTATGCCCCCCTCTTTATCCGGGTCTGTCTTAATCGGCTATGAATGTCTTTTCAATCGCGGCAACATCCTCTTGCAGTTGTTTCTCGAACGGGAGTCGTTGTTCGATGTTTTTGCAGGCATAAATCACAGTTGCGTGATTGCGTGAAAGGCGTGTGCCGATGGCTGTAAGGGGCATTTTGGCATGCTTTTTGGCCATATACATTACCATTTGTCGGGCATCGGATATCTCGCGTTTGCGTGATTTGGTGAATATGGCTTCGGGGTCGATGTTGAAATGCGATGCCACCCCTTGTGTAATCATTTCGAAATTTATGGTGCGGCGGTGCATTTTCACCACGTTGGCCATCACGTGGCGCGCTAGGTCAACCGTTATGTCGCGGTTCATCACCGTTGCATGGGCTAAAAGAGAAACAACGATGCCTTCGAGTTCGCGCACGCTGTCGGTTACGTTTTCTGCTATGAAATCCATAACCTCTTCGGGAAGGCGCAATCCGTCCTGGTCGGCTTTAAGGCGCAGCACGTTGCGGCGCAACTGCAAGTCGGGGCGCTCAAGCTCCACGGTCATACCCCATTTGAACCTCGACAACAGGCGGTCGGTCATACCCTTGAGCTGGGTGGGGCAGCAGTCGCTCGACAATATTATCTGCTTTTGGTTCTGATGCAGATGGTTGAATATGTGGAAGAATGTGCCTTGGGTGCGTGGCTTGTCGATGAGGTCTTGTATGTCATCAATTATCAAAGTGTCGATACTTTGATAAAAGTTGATGAATTCGTTAATCTTGCCGTTATGTGATGCAACGGTATATTGGCTTTCGAACAAACGCGCACTGACATACAGGATGCGGGCCAACGGGTTGTTTTCCCTGATTTTGATGCCGATTGCCTGGATGAGGTGGGTTTTCCCTACACCTGTAGGGCCGAAAACAAATAACGGGTTGAACGTTTTGCATTTCGGATCGTTGGCGATTGCCTCACCTATCGCCTTGGCTATTTTATTAGAGGTGGAACCGCAATAATTTTCAAAGGTATACTTGGGGTTGAGTTGCGAATTGAAGGTCGCCTCCACCTTGGTTTGGAAAAGGTCGGTAGCCGCCGGGCGTTTCAGGGCAGGGGAGGAGGAAAGCCCTGCCTCGTCGATGCCTGTGTCGGGACGGTTGCTGATTTGGTTGTAGTGATAAAACAACCTTACCTCTTCGCCATAAACACGGCGAAGGGTGGCACCGAGTATTGTCAGATAAGTATCTTCCAGATGCTCGGCAAAGAACGGCGAAGGCACGCTCAATGTCAGTCGCCCGTTTTCAAATCCGAGCGACGTCACAGGCTTGAACCAGGCGTCGTATTGTTCGGGGCGGATATTGTCGGCGATTATGCGCAAACAATCCTCCCACAATTGTTGATGGGTTTTGCTCATCGGTTTGTGTATACCTTTTTATTAAAGAATGATTTTTTTGAATCACTCAGAAATTGTAACCGCCTTGAATTCCATGGTTAGAAGGATTGGGCGGAGATTGACCTTTTTTCCAGTACAAATTTCCACCAATTTTTGTTGAAAAACAAATCCGGTTTTACTTGTTTTTTTGAGGGAAAACAAACGCGGCTGTTTTTCAGGCGGTTATAAAAATGTTAAAGTGCTGCTACCGATGGATGATTGGAGAGGGCTGAATGATAGCCAGTTATGGTTTAATGACTTTGTGGGCATTGGTTATGCCCCGGTGAGCTAATTTCATAATCGCCACAACTTTATTGCCTAGAGTGGTAGGTCTGTAAAAATTGCGGCAAATTTTACTATTCGGAATCATTCCGAATAAATAATGCGGGCTTGTTTTGTTTTGAAAAGCTTGGAATCCGTGCTTGGGTTTTCGCTTTGGCTTGGGGATGTTTTTGTGGGTTCAACCCTGCATTAACTAACGTTAACAACAATGGCCTTGGTGCGACACAGGGGCGTTTTTTAGCTTATTTTTAAGCTAAGTTAGTGGTTGTTAATGAACTAAATTTGGCGGTTAGTTGTATTATTCGTAACTTTGTACCCGAAAGAGCAAATAATGGGTGCTACAGAGGTGGCGCCATAGCCGAAACTCGGCAAGGAAACCGGTCGATGACAAAACAAAGACACAGTTCCCGAGGGATTGCTTTTATAGTATATAATTAATCACTTCACATGTGATTTTGCATCGCTCTTGTGATTGATTCCCCGATAAGGATTCCACGTAGAAGCCCATGCACCTGTTGGCGGGTGTGGGGGCGTTTGTGCGGGATTGCGGAAACATGGGTTGTGTTTGCCCCTATCGGTTGCTCCCGGGAGGTTTCCTGAATTATGAACCTCAAATTATGATAATGAAAAAACTTTTTGCTTTAATTGCAGGTTTTGTTATGTTGCTTTTAATGACTTCGGCGTTTGTTGATAAACGTCAGGAGGCGGTTCTTGGAGAGAAGGCACCAGCGTTGGTGATAAATAGTTGCGACGGTGAAATGTCGCTCGAATCTCTCGAAGGAAACTGGGTGATTCTTTCGTTTTGGTCGGCTGCCGACGCGCAGTCACGAATGATGCAAAATGATGTAGCGGCTTACGTTCGCGGTATTTCCGACCCAGGCAAAGCACATAACCTCGAGATTGTATCGGTTAATTTTGACCGTTCCGAGAATCTTATGAAAGAGATAGTGCGGCTTGACAATCTTGACGAGAACTCGCAATTTCACATCGAAGATGCCGACGAGGCATATGCCCTCCGTCAGGCTTATCGAATGAACGAAGGTCTGCGAACTTTTGTAATCAATCCAAAAGGGGAACTGGTAGCAGCCGACCCGACGATTTCTGACCTTCAGGCTATCATCGGCTAAATTCTATCTTTTTGATAAACACAAAAACGCCCACGGGGAATCCCCCCGTGGGCGTTTTGTTTCACTATGGTGGTGCTGTTTGCAATTAGTCCGCACTTGGTCTTTATCCGGCTCAAAGTGGTTGTTGGTTATACACAAAAAAGAGTTACCGTTTTGGTAACTCTTTTGTAGCGAATCCGGGAATCGAACCCGGGTCTCCACCGTGAGAGGGTGGCGTGCTAGGCCACTACACTAAATCGCCGTTAGCTGTTTTTTGTTGTTCAATCGCGCTTGCCGCTGCAAGCTTTTGTTTTGAACGATGCAAAGGTAGTGAGTTTTTCTGATATTGCCAAATGTTTCACGATATTTTTTGTGTGAAAGAAGCTAAGAAGTTGAGAAATTAAGAAATTAAGAAGCCAGGTTGGTTATATCGGTAATGCAGTTTTTTATGTTTAAACCAGCGGGTTGTTATCACCGGTTTCGATTTTTGGCAACTTGACTTCTTAATTTCTGAATTTCTCAACTTCTTCCCATTATTATCCGCAATGGAAGTACTGGTCAACTAGGGTGCGCATTAACTCGGGATTTTTGTTTGCTTTTTCCGAGAGGTCATTATCGTTAAATGCACGCAAATTGCGAATCAGACCGTTAATCATCGCGGGAGGGAACACCCCATGGGCTTCATAGACATTGCGACTGGCGTCGAGGCAATCCGCGCTTTGGGCGCAGTTCGTTGGGAGCTGTTGCAGGCGTGCCACCCGGTCGGCGTTGGCTTCGTCATGGATATTTACGCTTACATATGTGTCATCTGCCACTTTCAGTGCGTCCGGCATTTCAAAACCGTGGCGAGCGGCCACTGCAAGACCGGCGAGAAGGAGGTATATGTCAGCCGACCCGTCAGCCGACCGGATTTCGACAGTCTGTTTTTGAGACGCGTCGAAACCTGATGGCTGCTCAAGGGGATTGGCGAGAACGCTCATGTCGCTGTCGGCAGTCCAGCCTAATGGCACACGCACCAGTACGGAGCGGTTGCGGTCGCCCCAGCATACGTTTGTGGGGGCTTCCTGATGTGGTACAAGGCGGAAGTAGCTTGTCGGGTTTGTGTTGCCGAAGGCTGTAATGGATGGTGCCATATCCATAAGGCCGGCAATCATACGGCGTGCATCGTCGCTCAACTGTTTGTTTGCCCCTAGCATGACGTTACGTCCGTCGCGGGTCAGACGCATGTGGATATGCAGCCCGGAGCCAGCTTTGCCTGTTGTGATTTTTGGCGCGAAAGTCACATTGAATCCCATTTGGAAAGCGAGATTGCGGATAACCCATTTGGCCAGCATCAGTTGGTCGGCAGCTTCTTCGGCAGCAACAGGGAGGAATTCGATTTCGTTCTGCTCATAGTTCATCCCTTCAAGAGTGAAATTGCCGACCTCGGAATGGCCGTATTTGATGCGCCCGCCGGTCTGGGCTATATATTGCATGCATTTCGACCGGAATTCGTTGAACTTGGCATATGGTGCTGATTCGTGATAGCCGCGCTGGTCGGTGGCAGGAAACATCCCGTCGTCGGGAGAGATGACATAGTATTCAAGTTCGCCCATTGCCTCGAATTCCAGCCCGGTTTCGTTGTGGAATGCACGGCATGCTTTTCGCAAGGTTTGCTCAGGCGAAGTTGCAAGCGGGTTGCCATCCTTATCGAAGAAGCTGCAAAGCATGCTGATGGTCGGGATTTCGGCAAATGGGTCGCGGAATGCCGTGGCATAGCGTGGAACCACGTAAAGGTCGCTGTTGCCGGCTTCGATGAATGAAAACAGGCTGGAGCCGTCAACACGTTCGCCCGAGGTGAGTATAGTTTTCAGGTAGCCGAGGTCGTTGATAACGAAATTAAGGGTTTTCAAACGCCCGTCGCCTGCGGGATACATGAAGTTGACCATTTCAATATCGTTTTTCACGATATATTCGATGATGTCGTTACGGGTGAACATTTTAGGCTCTTTGCCGAGAAATTTCACCACAAGGTTTTTTGTAAGTGCAATCTTATCCATTACTGAAAGATTTTTGTTTTGTATATATACAGATTTAAGGTGTGGTTGGTTTAAGGTTGGTGCTGGCTGGGAATGGCCGGCCGTCCTGCTTTGCAGGATAAGTTATGGGGATGGTATCAGTCGAGGATGATGTCGCCGAAAAACTCCGGCCGGTGGAAATCCGGGGCAGGTGTTTTGATCGGGGCCCAGCTGAGATAGTGGGGTTGGGACGTGGCTTCGGCACATTTGTTGAAATTACCGCGCATGGACACCGGCTTGCCGTTATATTCTATCCCTAGGATTTCGAGCGGGATTGCCATCACTACACTCCATATAAACGAGCCTTCGACTTCCTGAAACGGCCTGTTGCCAACGGATGCGTAACGTCCGATTTTTTGCAATAGTTCGCCAGGAAGCTGTGCGCATTCATTACTTCGGGTGCAGAAGGCTGCATTGATTGTGCCTATGCAGTTAAGTTCGAAGGCCCAGTATGCCTCGGTTGAGGAACCGGGTGATACAAAGAATTCCACACACGAGTCTTCGCTTACCGGGGAGTTGTCGGTGTAGTGTACCGCCCGTAGATAGTTGCACCGCACAAGGAAATCCAGGTAGATAAATTTGCCGGAATGTGCGGCAGTAATGACTGTGAGCGGGCGGTAAGGGAATTCTCCCGGCCAGTTTAATGATTCCACTGAAAAGCGTGCGCCCCCGTCTTCAAGGGCGTTTGCCACTTCTTCAAGCGAAAGATTGTCGAGAGCGGGAGTATATGGTATGTGAAGTGTCTTGTTCATGCCTTTATGATGTTTTGAAAAGCATCATATGGCCATATAGCCGGAGATGCCTTTATAAAGACCCACAAGCGCCATTATGAAAAGTATGGCGCTGATTATGCGGTTGAATATCCATAGCGAGCGTACGTTGAAGTGCGCCCTGGCCTTGTTGATGAAATATGTTATCAGCCACCACCAGATCAAGGCTCCCCCGAAAATGGAGGCATATCCCAGGATATAATGATAGTAGCGGAATTCGGGCAAAAGAAAGTTGAACCGTGCAAACAGGCCGATTATAAAGAAAAGTATAAGCGGGTTGGCAAAGGTAAAAAGAAATCCGGTGCCGAAATCTTTCCAGAATGTGTTGGGCGCGTTATCGGGTTTCTTTAAGGCCAATGTCGGGTTTTTCTTGAACAGGTATAATGCGAACGCGATAAGCACCACGCTGCCTATTATCTGCAACAATAGTTCTTTCGCGATTATGAAATCGGTTATGAATGACAGCCCCAGCCCCGTGAGCAGGCTGTAGGTAAGGTCGGAAAGGGCGGCACCTACGCCTGTGAACAATGCCGGCCGCCTCCCTTTGTTGAGGGTGCGCTGTATAACCAGCATGCCTATCGGCCCCATAGGAGCCGATATGAATATGCCGATTAGCAGTCCCGAGCTTATTATGTGCCAGAAATATTCCATTAACATGCAAATTTAGAAAAATTCCGACCATGATGCAAGTTTGTAACTATGAAGTCGTCATGACTTTTTCTTTAGAACACCTTTTATTCGGCCTTTTTGTTTGTTTCCGTCCTATTTTACCTGGAAGTAACCTTGGCAGTTCGGTTCTTATTCCGGCATTTTATGCCCATGTGCTTTGATGTAAATATGGATTCAGGCGGTGTATCCGAATCGTCGATTCGGATACACCGCCTGAGGGTGATTGGTCGGGATGCTGTTTTTATTTCACAAGTACTTTGAACGGGGTTCCGTCAACGCGTACGATATAAAGCCCGGCGGGAACTTCGAGCGAGGGTTGCAGGCGCCCGTACATATCGAATACCTCTGCGTTTTGATAATTCCCGTTGACAACGATTCTTCCGGTTTCGGTATAGACGGATATCTGCTTATCTGTAATGTCGCTGCTGATTTCGTCAACATCTGCCACCGAGTTTGTTGCAAATACGGCGAATGAGTGGGCCGGGAGTGTCACTGACAGGCTTGTCCCCGTCCCGGTCAAGGTCGGTTCCGTGCCATAGGAGGTGGCAATCAGCTGGCAGTTATTTTGGTTGAGTTTGGTTGAGGCTGCCGTTACTGATTGCTGCTTTGAAACAGAGGGGTTGAAAAACGCGATAATTTCTTTGTCCCCCTTTGTCAGGCGGATTGTCCTGGTCGTGGAGAGGTTGTTTTCAAAACCGGTCATCACAAGGGTGGCTTCACCCGTAAACATGTCGTTGTTTTTCAGACGCATATTGCACAGGGCGCGGTAGTTGTCATGGAGTGCTGCACGGGCAGCCACGTCGAGGTGGTCCCATTTCGGTGCAATCGGGCGGAGTTTTTCCAAATCTGAGCCTTGGTTGTCGTCGGCTGCAAGTTCGCCGAACTGCCATATCATTTTCGATCCCGGGCACATAAGCATTTGGGCGGCTACGGAGCCGAGGCGGCGCACAGATGTTGATTTCGGATTGGCAACAGAGTATTTAACCGAGCTGTGGCCGCCGGTTTTCAACTTGTTGGCCACACGGGGTTCGTCATGGCTTTCAGCATAGTCTACGGTCTGGCCTATTACGCGTCCCCATTGCGAGGCGGCAAAGCCACGTGTGTCGCCGGATTTGTCATCCCATCCCATTGCATATTGGTAGGAGCCGTCGCACACTTTGTTCCAGTTCAACTGGCCGTCGGCACCCATCGCCTTATCTTCGGTAGCGTCGCCGAGAAGTTCGTTGATATGGATGGCCTTTGGGTTTACTGCGGCTATTGCGGCATGCAGTTCCTTCATTTTAGCAACACGGGTGGGATTATAGCTGTCGGTGTTCTGATTGCTTCCGTAGCTTTCGTTCGTTCCCAGCCCTTTTACGAGGTCGAAACGGAAACCGTCAACTTTATATGCTTCCATCCAATAGGTGAGCACGTCGACCCAGTGCTGCGCAACAAGCCCGTAGTCCTGGTTCCAGTCATTGAGCACGTTGTACTTGTGTGGGGCCTCCTTGTTATAGAACGGGTTTGTGTCGATGTCGTACATCTGATACCATGGATGTTTGCCGTCCGACTGGTTGAACACGATGTCGAGAATCACGGCTATGCCGTGGCGGTGGCATTCTGCAACGAAATCACGCATATCTTTGGGCGAACCATAGGCTTTGTCAAGTGCCATGTAGTTGTTGGTGTTATAGCCCCATGAGTTGTTGCCGTTGAATTCCATCACCGGCATCAGTTCTACGGCATTGATGCCGAGGGTTGCAAGATACTTCACTTTCGGAAGGGCAGTGCGGAAGGTGCCGAAATGCTTGCCGTCGCTGTCGGAACCGTCGCCTGTGAAGTCGCGCAGGAGCACTTCATATATGGTAAGGGATCGGCTGTCGGGTATGTCGAATTTAAGAGTGGCGTTATCCCATTCATAATCGTCGATATCGCCTCGGTAAACCGCCAGCATTGTATCAGAGAATTTTTCATAAGGGTAGCGGGGCATGTCGGGGAAGCAGGCTTCGGGAAGCGATTTGTCGTTGTCGTTGTCAAGAACAAGCTTGGCATAGGGGTCTGCAACCTTTATAGTACCGTCAACGAGGTAGTAGTATGGATAGTAGACAATATCGTCCAGTTTCTCGGTAGTGGTAACCCAGAAGTAACGGAATCCGTTGTAATCCTGGTATTTCATTACGTTTTTGTCGAGTGTCTGATAGTTATCCCACGATGGTATAAGAATCACACTCGCCTTGCCGGGAGCCGCGATGCAGAATGTCACAGTGCCGTCGGAGTTTTTGACAGCCCCCTGTTTGGGAACCCCTCCGGGATAGGTTGCTGCTGACGATGTCTGCGGATAGGCTATTGTCATTTCCTTTGAAATGTTTTCCGTTCCGTTTGTTGCCGTGGCCGTTACGGTGTAAAATTGCCCTTTGGTTGAGAAAGAATGGCTTTTGGTAAGCTGTGTGTTACCTTTGACCGAGCCGATTTCCTGATTGTCCACTTTCAGGGTTATGTCGGCTTTTTGTGTGGTGGCAACGTTGAATTGTATGGTGGTAGGGGCGGTCAGCACAAGCGATGATGCATCGCACGTAAGCGACATGTGGAACCCTTCATCAAGAACGTCGATGAAGTTATCGGAGGTTTGGCTGCTTCCGTCGGCTGTGCGTGCGATTATGGCTATTTTTGCCACGTGGTGTTCGGGATTCGTGATTCCGAAATACTGGCGGATGTCGCCTATGGAAAGTTCCCACAGGCCGTTGGCATTTTTGATGAATTTTTTATCAGATGTGTTGTCTGACCATTCACCTTTCACATAGTCCCATTGACTTGGTGATGATGTGAGTGTTACCCCGATATGCGCATAAAGCTCGGATGCGTTTTTGAGAGCTGTAACACCGCTCGCCTCGGCATCAAAAATGATTTTCACATTTTTGCTGCTTTCCTGAACCGGGTGGGGGGAAGTTGAAAAGATTGCGGCTCCCCATGTTGTCAAAGATATGATGGGAAGCATCGCCACGAAAAACAGAAAAAGTCTTTTCATGTGGTAGAAGATAAATGTTGTGCGGTTAAGATATTATAGAATCACAAATAAGCAGGCATACACAATGTGTGCGCCACATGGCCTTTGCATATAGCCTGGTGCAAAGTTACTCAATTTCATGCAAATTGCCAACGGTCATGACTATGTGTCAGTGTTGGTTTATGGCTATTCCATCTACTCCCTTATTGAATAGCTGCAAGGTCATTGCACGGCCCGTGAACGCCGGGAGGCATCGATACGGATCAGGATGAAAAGAAGGAATGTGAAGCCCCACAGGGAAGAACCGCCGTAGCTGAAGAAGGGGAGTGGTATGCCGATTACCGGGCATAGTCCGATAACCATGCCTATATTTATGCAGAAGTGGAAAATCAGATATGATGCGACGCAATAGGCATATACGCGCCCGAATGCGGTAGGTTGTCGTTCTGCGAGCGATATTATCCTGAGAATCAGGATTAGGAACAATAACACCACGGTGGTAGTGCCGATGAAGCCCTCCTCTTCGCCGATTGTGCAGAAAATGAAGTCGGTGTGCTGTTCCGGCACATATTTGAGCTTTGTCTGTGTCCCCTTAAGGAATCCTTTACCAGCTGCACCTCCTGAGCCGATTGCGATTTTCGACTGGTTTACGTTATAGCCGGCATCACGCGGGTCATCCTCTATGCTCAAGGCCACCTTGATGCGTTTCTGTTGGTGTGGCATCATATGGGAGAAAACCACGTTCACAGAAAACAGGAATCCCAGCGACAGGACTGCGGTTACTACTGTTATAATAAGGTTGCGCGATTTGAAACGTAGAATCTCGAATAAGCAGTAGACACATGCTATACCTATCACAGAAAAGAAATAAACGTAACCGTTGAGATGCCAATCTATCGTTGACAGGCTCCCTTCGATTATTGCGGTTCCGAGAAACCACAGGAACACATTGCGTGCAAGCTCGAACCGGCGTACATAGACTGTAAGCATCCCGACCATCAGCACCATAATCAGGCACATGATGTAAAATTCCCCAGCAGGGATACCTATGATTATCGATTCGGTGTATTTTATAGCGACTACAAATATTATCACTGCAAGCAGCGCGGCAAACAGGACCATCCCGCTCATCCCTTCCCGGTAAAGCACGAAGAAAAGTGCCATATACACAAGTGCAGACCCGGTTTCCTTTTGTGCGAGAATGAGTATAATCGGGGTGAATATGATAAGGAATGCCCTAAGGTAGTTCTTTGGCGATGCGTTCAATATGAAATTATAACCGCTGAACAACTTGGCCAAAGCGAGAGCCGTGGCGAATTTGGCAAATTCTGCAGGTTGAAGGCTCATCGGCCCCAGCACAAGCCATGAGCGGGAACCTTTTATGTCGGGGGCTATGAATATTGTTACAACCAGCAATAGGAGCATGGCCAGGTAAATAGGGTATGCGTAGGTTTCATACATCCGCGCATCGACCACGATTAGAACCAGTCCCAAAAGGAATGAAAGCCCGATCCAGCGTATCTGCTTGCCTGAAAATTCCTCGAACGAGAAGATGCTCGCGTTGTCGAAATCATAGCTTGCGGCATAGATTGAAATCACCCCGGCAGTTACAAGCAGAAGATACAGAATCACGGTAAACCAGTCGATATATCGGAATATCGACTCTTCCTTTCTGGCATTCGCCCCGGTTCGTGTATTTATGTTAAATCCGTTCGGCATATTCCGTCAGTGAGATTCGGTTTGTGGGATTCCAGGATTGGGATGTGGCTTCAATGTTTTGTTACGCCGCTGTAGATGATGGTGTTTGAGTTGAGCATTCGCTCTTCGATATACTTGCGGTCATGCGAGATTTCCCCTTTGAGGTATTTCTCGATTACAAGCGACCCTATCGGCACACCGAACGATGCTCCCCATCCGGCGTTTTCCACATAGACGCATACGGCGATTTTCGGGTCGTGATAGGGTGCAAAGCCTATGAAGGCCGAATGGTCGCGTCCGTGAGGATTTTGGGCCGTACCTGTCTTTCCACACACTTCTATGTCGGGAAGATTGGCCAAACGGCATGTGCCGCCTGTGACCGACATACGCATCCCTTCGGCAATATCGTCGAAATAGGACTGGGTTATTGTAGGTATGCGGCGTGTACGGTATTTTTCGTCAATCACCGTATCCTGTATTTCTTTGACCACATGTGGCGTTATGAACCATCCTCGGTTGGCCACTGTTGCACATAGGTTGGCAATCTGCAGCGGGGTGGCAAGGATTTCGCCCTGGCCTATTGAAACCGATATGATTGTGTTGGCGCTCCACCGTCCTTCGCCATAAATCTTGTTATAGAATTTGGCATTGGGGATAAAGCCCCTGCCTTCCGACGGAAGGTCGACTCCGAGCGGGTAGCCGTAGCCGAGCGAGACTAGGTGGTTTTTCCATACCTCGAATGCTTTGTCGGGACTGCCGTATTTTGAGCGTTTGTCGACCATGTATTTGAATCCCCAGCAAAAATAGGCGTTGCATGAGGTTTGAAGTGCCGGTTTTAAGGCGATAGGTGAGCCGTGACCGTGGCATCCTACCTTCAGTCCGCCGCTGATGAACCCGTGGTAACATGGATAGGCGGTTTGCTGGTTTACGATTTCTTCCTCAAGAAAAATCAGTCCCTGGGTGGGTTTGAAGGTTGAGCCGGGGGGATATGCCCCCATCAAGGCACGGTCGAACAGGGGTTTTTGCGGGTCGTTGTTGAGTGCACGGTAATTTTTCCCGCGCTCACGGCCAACGAGGCTTGACGGTTTGTAGGTCGGGCTCGACACAAGGGCGAGTATTTCACCTGTGGCCGGTTCGATTGCTACCACAGCCCCGATTTTATTTACCATCAGGCTTTCTGCATATTCCTGTAACTTTATGTCGATTCCAAGGTGTATGTCTTTTCCTGAAATCGGCGGGATGTCGCGGGCGCCGTCCTCAAACCGTCCGCGGATGCGGCCTCTGGCATCACGTATAAGGATTTCCTTACCTTTCACACCGCGAAGGAACCGGTCATAGCTTTTTTCTATACCAAGGTCACCGCAATAGTCGCCGGGCTGGTAATAAGGGTCACGTTCGATGTCGGCCTCGGAAACTTCCCTGATGTTGCCTAAAAGATTGGCGGCTATATCGTAGTTATATTCACGCAGGATTCGTTTTTGTATGAAGAATCCCGGATAACGGTAGAGCTTTTCCTGTAGTTTGCCGTAATCTTTTGCTGAGAGATGGGTTATAAGGGTCTGAGGCGTATATGACGAGTAGCTTGCCGACGATTTCATCGCATCGAGCCTGGCCCTGAACTCTTCGGGGGTAAGGCTGAGTGTGCGGCAGAAGTCGAGGGTGTCGAAATCATGCACGTCGCGAGGAATCATCATCACATCATAGGCAGGCTGGTTGTAGACAACAAGCGAATCGTTACGGTCGTAGACCATACCGCGCGAGGGGTATATCGTCTTGCGGAGGAATGCATTGTTGTCGGCGTAATCTTTATATTTGTCATCCTGGATTTGCAGCCCGAACAGACGGCACACGTAGATTATAGCGATGACTACGATGAAGCCGCCGATTACGTATTTCCGTTTCTCAAGCTGATAATCTTTGCGCATTGTCGTGGTTAACGGCGTGATGTGAAGCCGTCAAAAGCGATGATGATGACGAAAGTAAGCAGTGCCGAACCGGCTGCACGCATAAGAAGCCTCATTATATCGAAGAATGCAAATGCTTCGATAACAAAGAACAACAGGCAGTAAAGCGTTATGATTGTTGCGGCGTATTTCATGAACACGACTGCACCGAGCGAGCCTACCGATGGCACGGGGTTGGTGATGTCGTCCTGTCGCGGTGCATAAAGGCGCAACACCGGCAGCCGGATTATGCCTGTGAGGGTGCATGCCAGCGCGTTCATGCCTTGCGTATTTGAGAACAAGTCGATTGCAAGACCGAGAAGGAACGAAAATGTAAGCACCCAGTTTGTCCCTAATGTTATAGGCAGCTTTATAATGAAGTAGACAAATACCAACGGTATGGCCACCCCGAAAAGACAGAAGTGGTTGAACACCACTACCTGGCTTAACACGAGTATAACGAAAAGAATGAAGAAACGTATTATTTCTTTCGTCATGGGGCGGGTATGTTGTTTTTTGTTTGGGAGATATTGCGTATAGGTAAACTACGGCTTAGTTTGCCGTTCCGGCCTCGGCCTGCCTTATGTCGACGATGTCGCGGTTGGAAATCACTTTTACTGTCGAAAGGGTTGTGAAATCAGTGAGCAGCTTGATTCGCAGGGTGTTGAAATTATCGTCCTCACCCCGGGTAGAACCGTCGATAATACCCACCGGGATACCCTCTGGAAACATTGCGGAATATCCTGATGTGATAATGGTGTCGCCATGCCGGAATTTTACCTGTTTTGGAAGTTCTTCAAGCAATGCCTCCGTAGGTTTCTTACCATCCCATACAAGCGACCCGAATGCATCATTCCCACGTAACTTGCACGACAAACGGAAATGGGGGTTCAGAAGGGAGATTATGCGTGCATGATGGTCTGAAACAACGTTGACAACGCCTACTACACCGTTTTGGTCCATAACCCCCATCTCAGGGGCAAGGCCGTCGGCCTTACCCTTGTCGATAGTGATGTAGTTATATGGCTTTATAACGCTGTTGTTTATTACCGAGGCGATTATAAACTCAAATCCCCCTATCGAGTCAAGTTGCCGTAGAGAGTCCTGCATAATGCTTTGACGCAGCTGGCGGTTCCGGTTACGTAATGCGATAACTTCCGATTCCAACATTGCGTTGCGGCGTTGCAAATCCTCGTTGATGTCGCGGAGGTTGATATAACCGGTTATATTGCTGGTTACATCGTAAACCCCTGAGGCAACTGTATTTGCTGAAGTGAGGTAGACATGGTGCTGGTAGGGGTTCTTTTGAAACAGGAGTACACAGCTCAACACCACATAGAACACGAAGACGAACCATGTGCTGTAGCGGATAAAAAAGTTGAGCAGGTTGCGCACTTTCTATAATTTTGCCTATTGCTGTTGAACTATGTTCCCCATGAACAGCCTGCCTTGGGCTTACCGAATCAGGAACGAGAAATTCTCGATGTTTTTCAACGCCACACCTGTGCCTTTGGCAACGCAAAGCAGCGGATCCTCGGCCACGTGGAACTGGATACCGATTTTGTCGGTCAGTCGTTTGTCGAGACCTCGGAGCTGGGCGCCACCTCCGGCAAGCCATATACCGTTGCGTACAATGTCGGCATAGAGTTCGGGCGGTGTCTGTTCCAGCGCGCTGAGCACGGCGGTTTCGATTTTGGTTACCGATTTCTCGATAGCGTGCGAAATCTCTTGGTATGAAACCGGGATTTCCATCGGCAGTGCCGTCATTTGGTTAGGCCCGTGCACGATATATTCTTCCGGCGGATTCTCCAATTCGGTGAGTGCAGAACCGACATTCATCTTGATAAGTTCGGCAGTGCGTTCGCCCACCTTTACGTTATGGGCACGGCGCATGTGTCCCTGGATGTCTTCTGTCAGGTCATCACCTGCAATCTGTATGCTGCGGTTGCTGACAATGCCGCCAAGGGAGATAACAGCGATTTCGGTTGTACCGCCACCTATATCGACAATCATGTTGCCTTCGGGGGCTTCCACGTCAAGGCCGATACCGAGGGCGGCGGCCATTGGTTCGTATAGCATGTAGACGTCGCGGCCACCGGCGTGTTCCGATGAGTCGCGCACGGCACGGATTTCTACTTCGGTAGATCCCGACGGGATGCCTACCACCATACGCAGAGAGGGGGAGAACCAGTTGCTTTTCGAACTTGCCTTCTTGATAAGGCCGCGAATCATCAGCTCGGCGGCATTGAAGTCGGCAATCACGCCTTTGCGAAGCGGGCGCACGGTGCGTATGCCCGGGTGTTCGCGCCCTTCCATCAACTGTGCTTCCTTGCCGACGGCGATAAGCTTGTCGGTGCGGCGGTCGAGCGCTACAATCGACGGTTCGTCGATAACGATTTTATCGTTATGTATTATGACGGTATTGGCTGTGCCAAGGTCAATTGCTATCTCTTTTGTCAGAGAAAATAATCTCATTTTTATGTTTCTGAATTTGAATTGACTGAATCCTGATAAACACCGGGGTGTGGACGCCATGGGAAATTGCCCTTGGCGCCAACCTGGCATTGTTTAATGTTTGAAGTGGCGGAATCCGGTCATCACCATGGCAATGCCGTTCTCGTCGCAATATTTTATGGAGTCGTTGTCGCGGATAGATCCGCCGGGCTGTATCACAGCGTCAATCCCTGCGTTGTGGGCTATTTCAACACAGTCGGCAAACGGGAAGAATGCATCCGATGCCATTACGGCGCCATTGAGGTCGAAATTGAATGTGCCGGCCTTTTCAATTGCCTGGCGCAATGCGTCGACACGTGAGGTCTGTCCCACACCTGCGGCACAAAGCTGTCGGTTTTTGGCAAGCACGATGGCGTTGCTTTTGCAATGCTTTACAAGCTTGTTCGCAAAAAGGAGGTCGGCAATACGGTCGTCGGCCACAGGCGTTACAGTAACGAGCTTCAGGTCGTCGGGCGTTTCCGTTTTCAGGTCACGTTCCTGCACTAATGCGCCGTTGAGCACGGAGCGGAACTGGCGTGTGGTCGTCAGGGGAGCTTTCTGCCTGAGGATGATGCGGTTCTTTTTCTGCACCAGGATGCCGAGTGCTTCCTGGTCGTAGGAGGGGGCGATGATTACCTCGAAGAATATCTTGTTGATTTCTTCGGCCGCTGCGGCATCGATATTGCCGTTTGCAATCAGTACACCTCCGAATGCCGATACGGGGTCTCCGGCCAAGGCATCTTTCCAGGCTTCTAGAATGGTTTGGCGAGAAGCCACACCGCAGGCATTGTTATGTTTAAGAATGGCAAAAGTGGGTTCGGTGAACTCGGCCATGAGCGACACTGCGGCATCGATGTCGAGGAGGTTGTTATAGGAAATTTCCTTGCCGTGAAGCTGGTCGAACAGCTGGTCGAGATGCCCGAAGAAGAAACCCTGCTGATGCGGGTTCTCCCCATAGCGCATTGTCTTTTCGCCGTCGATTGCTATGCGGAGTGCCGAGGGCTGTTCGTTGCCGTCGAAATAGTTGAAAATCGCGCCGTCATAGGCTGAAGAAACCCCGAAGGCTTCTTTTGCGAACCAGCGTCGGTCGGCCAACGAGGTTTTAGCCCCGTTTTTGGCGAGCAACTGGCGCAAAGGCTCGTACTGGTGCTTCGAAGGTACGATTACCACATCGTTGAAGTTTTTGGCGGCTGCGCGGATAAGCGAGATGCCCCCTATGTCGATTTTCTCGATTATATCAGCTTCGGATGCCCCTGATGCTACAGTTTCCTCGAAAGGGTAGAGGTCGACGATAACGAGGTCGACCGAGGGTATTTCGTATTTCGCGGTTTCATCACGGTCGGTGGCGTTGTCGCGGCGGTTTAGAATGCCCCCGAAAACTTTGGGATGGAGCGTCTTTACGCGTCCACCGAGAATCGACGGGTAACCGGTGAGGTCTTCGACAGCCTCGCAAGGGTAGCCCAATGATTCGATAAAGCTGCGTGTGCCGCCTGTTGAGAGGAAGTTAACGCCGTTTTTGTGAAGAAGGAGAAGAATCTCGTCCAGTCCGTCCTTATTGAAAACCGAGATGAGTGCGGTTTTGATTTCCTTAATATCCGTCATCCTGAAAAATAAGTTTACACAATTGATTTTTCAAGCCGCAAATTTACGAAAATTCCCCCGTATATATGGCACAATGCCTGTAATAAAATTTAAAAAGCCCCCGCAGTTTGTGCGGAGGCAGGCCGATGTGCCGGGATTTATCCTGACGACAGGATGTGACGCCATCCTGATTGCTGTCACCACCCTATGTTTTGGGTCAGGTTGGTGTTGCGTTCCATCTCAACAAGGGGTATGGGCCACAGTTCGTGGCGTTGCTGGTATGAACGTGTGTACATAAGGTCACCCAGGATATCGGTCGCGTTTTTCACAGATGTTTCAAGCAGACCCCATCGGCGGAGGTCCCAGTATCGTTGTCCTTCCCCGGCCAGTTCGAACGCCCGTTCGCGCCTGATGCGTTCCGACATGTCGTCTTTGCCATTTACAGAAAGCCACTCGTCGCCATTGTTCAGCTCCGGCATGCCGACGCGGCCACGAATCTTGTTGACTTCGACAACGGCTTTATCGGTTGCCCCGGTTTCGTTATAAGCTTCGGCAAGCATCAGCAACACGTCGCCCAACCTTATGATGGGGAACTCATAAGGGGTGCGTGTGTATTCCCCCCAGTATCCGTCAAGGTTCCCTGTCGGAATCCATTTACGCCAAAAATAGGAATTCCATCCTTCCGAGTTCCGGATAAAAGCCATTGCCTCCATCGGCGCTCCCCCCTTTGACGGGTCGGCAATGACGAATTGCTTATCCATCGGTGAAGAGGCGGCATCAGTTCCGAGATAGTGGGAGTAGGGGGTGATTACATTCAGACATAGTCTGGGGTCGCGCAGGCGGTATGCATCCATAACTTTGGTGGTGTCGCATTCAAGCAGGTCGGTCACTTTGGTGCTTCCCTGGTCGATGGCAACACTCATATATTTACGGCGCAGTTGCGAACCGCCTGAATTGAATCCCGGAAAAACATCATCCCAATTGAACGGTGTGCCGTCGGCGTTTTCATACATATCGACCAATGTGACCGACGGCACTATCCGGTTGCCTGCGATTAGGCGCATCGTCGATTTGTTCCCGAAATATGACACTATGTCAAGGGCATAGCCTGCCGTATTTCCGTCGATTGATTGGATGGCGAATATCATTTCCGGGCTGTGGTTGCCGTTATACAGCCTGAACAACTCGTTATAGTCGGGATGGAGAGAATATCCGTAATCGTTGTTTTTGTTGTAGACGATTTCTTCGAAATCATCCGCAGCTTCCTCCCATTGCCGGTTGAACAGGTAGACTTTCCCCCGTAAGGCATATGCGGCACCTTTTGTGGCACGGCCTAAATCTGCGTCATCCCATTTTACAGGGAGTTTCGCTATGGCGTCGGTAAGGTCGTCGATGATATGTTGTCGAAGTTCGGCGGCAGGACATCGCGGTGCTTTTAGGTTTAAAAATTGTTCGTTTATATCGCATGTCTCATCATAATATGGCACTCCGCCCCAGCAGTTCAGCATGCGGAAATAGGCCATGGCACGCAGGAATTTCGCTTCCCCGGTCACACGGTCGATTGTTTCACGGCTTATCGGCATGTTGGCGACATTGCGAATCACGGTGTTTGAACGGTGAACCAGTTCATAGAGGTACTGCCAGTGGTTTTGCACCCCGCTGCTGCTTGAGGCGAAAGTGGCCCCACGTGAAATATCGGCCCATGGCGATGTGCCGTCGGCAATGTCGCTGCACATGTCGAAAGTAAATTCCATCCCGAAGCACCAAGGCTCCTTCATTGCAGCATACAATCCTGTTGCCGCTTGGCGTGCATGCTCTTCGGTCTGCCAGAAGGTCTCTCCCGACATTTGGTCGGCCGGGGTGAAATCAAGGCTCTCACATCCGCCGAAAATCAGTCCCGATGTTAGAAGAATCGCGATATATTGGGTTTTCATGTCCGTCAATGATTAAAATGAGATATTGATACCTACGGAGTACTGCCTGACTGTGGGGTAACCTACATTGGCTCCGACTTCCGGGTCAAGTCCCGGGAAATTTGTCAGGGTGAACAGGTTGTCGATGCTGGTATATATTTTCAGGTTTTCCACATAGAATTTCCGTGTTATTTTCCTGGGTATGGTATATCCCAGCTGGATGTTTTTGCACCGGAAATAGGCTGCGTTATGCACAAATGCATCACTGGCTATATTGTTTTTCCCGTTAGCGTTGTTTCTTAGAACGGGGTAGGTCGATGCATAAGGGTTGTCGGGAGTCCATGCATTGTCGGTTATATCTTTGTTGAGCGACTGACCCATCACGGTTACGAATCGGAATGCCTGGTTGTTGTAGTAAACCTGGTGATTGCCTACGCCTTGAAACAGGGCGCTGAAATCGAAATTGTTCCAATTTGCCCCCAGGCTGATGCCATAGGTAAATCTTGGCAGTGTGCCATGACCTATCTCCACGCGGTCGTCGGCATCGAGCCTGCCATCGCCATTTGCATCGCGGAAAAGGAAATCGCCTAGTTCGGGGCGCTGGTAAGTGGCAAAATAGTCAGGGTTGCGGTCAACGAGCGCCTGAACATAATCAAGGTCGGCCTGGTCGCGCACAATGCGGTCGACCGTTATTACGTAGAGTTGGTTGATAGGCTTTCCTTCCTGGGTTTTATAAACGCCGTTGATCGCGGAAACGTCGCCTTGGAATTTTGTCACGGTGTTGTTCACAAATCCCATGTTGAATCCGACGTTGTAGGAAACTTTCCCTATACGATCGTTCCAGTTGATGTCCATTTCAAAGCCTTTGTTGTTGACTTCCCCGGCGTTTTGGTTGGGTACAACGCTTGTGCCATGTTCCAGCGGGGCGGGCAGTGAAATCAGAATCCCCTTCGTATCCTTGTTGTAGATTTCGATTGACCCGTTCAGGCGGTTGTTGAACAGTGCGTAATCCAGGCCTATGTTGGTCATATATGTTTTCTCCCACGAAAGGTTGGGGTTTGAGAGCACGGTTTGGGCCAGGCCGCCGGCAATATTCCCGTTTAGGATATAGTTGGCGGTTGCAAACAACGGCTGGTACATATAATAACTTGTTGTGGCGTTGTTGCCTAGGGAGCCGTAGGATGCGCGGATTTTCAGATTGTCGAGCCATGATGCGAGGCTTCTCATGAATTTTTCCTGCGAAATCCTCCATCCGGCGGAAACCGAAGGGAAGTATCCCCACCTGTGGCCGGGAGCGAATTTCGACGACCCGTCGGCACGGAGATTGGCTTCGAGCAGGTATTTGTCATCCCAGTTGAGATTTACTCTGCCGAAATAAGAGCGCATTGCCCATTCGGTGTAATTGCCTTGTATTTCGCCATTGGTCGTGGCAGCATCAACCGACGTAAGGGAATCGTCGATAAGGTCGTAGCGTCGGAACATTTCATATCTGTCCCTGTCATATTCCTGACTTGCACCAATCAGGACTGATGTTTCAAGTTTGGAAACATGGAAGTTGTAGTTAGCCGTAAGTTCGGAAGATCGGAACGTGTTGTCATAATTATAACGCCTTATATAGGTGCGTACTTTCCCTTCCCTTATAAGCACCGGGCCGTCGGATGTGAAACGGTAGAGGTCGCGGTCGGTCAGGTGTTGCTCAACCCTTCTGTCCCAATAATTATAGGTGTAAGACCCCTGGATTGTCAGCCCTTTGACAGGTTGCAGCCTTGCATACACTTTGGCTACCATGCGCCGTGTCTTTGTCGGGAATTCGTCCTTGTAAAACCATTGTCGGCGGTAGGGATTGAAGTTGCTTACATTTTCATCCTCAGGATTCTGTATGCCTCCGTAAAGGCCGGTTACCGGGTCATATAGCGTCATGCCTGGAACTGTGTTGAATGCTCCCGATCCGAAAATCACGTCGCCTCCTGCTGTGGCATTCTCCGACGAAGGGTTGTTTTTGTCGATGTAACCAAACAGGTTTGTGCCGACACTCAGCCAAGGCTTGATATTCACATCGATGTTTGTGCGGAGTTGAAAGCGTTCATAGTCGGTGTAATATATCATGCCGGGGTTGTTGATATATCCGAATGATATGTTGTAACGGGCCCTGCGCCCCCCTCCGGTGACTGATAAGTTGTGATTTTGTACAACCGACGGGTTGCGGTAAATGTGATCCTGCCAGTCGGTGTTCGGATAAATGGTCGGATTGCGTCCGGCATCATTGCGCCATTCGTCGATTTTGCCTTGCGAAAAGCGTGGCGCCTGGCCGTTTGCAATCAGTCCGGCATTCTGCAGTTCCATGAATTCGGCATAGTCGGTAACAAGGTTCAACCGTTTGGCAACGGTTTCAAACGATACATTGCCGCTGTAGGTAAGGCGCGGGGCTGATTCAGCTCCTTGTTTCGTGGTTATCAATATAACCCCGTTTGCTGCACGTGAGCCGTAGATGGCCGATGATGCGGCATCTTTCAGAACCGAGATGTTGTCGATGTCAAGCGGGTTGATGTCACTGATGGCTACGCCGGTCATGCCGTCGACCACTACTAGTGGTGCCGCATTGTTCAACGTACCCTGGCCACGCACCAACAGGCTCTGTGCCTCATATCCCGGTGTGCTTCCCCCTGAATTGGTTACGGTCAGACCTGCGGCAAGCCCTGCAAGGGCGCTTGTGGCATTGGTGATAGGGCGGTCGGCAAGGGTCGAGGAGCTTATGGATGACACAGACCCTGTCAGATCCACTTTCCGTTGGGTGGAATAACCAACCACAACTACTTCGTCAAGTTGCGACATGTGGCTGTGAAGGATTATGCCATAGTCGCTTTTCCCTTTGACTAAAGGGATGTCGGCTGTGTTGAATCCGATAAAATATACCTGTAGTGTGTCACCTTCTGACACGTTCTGCAACATGAATTTCCCATTTACATCGGTGGTTGTGGCGTGTACGGGATTGCGTTTCACCTTAACGGTTGCGCCGGTCACCGGTTCGCCCGTCTCATCTGCCACTGTCCCTGATATGTTGGGGCTTGCTATCAAAATCGGTATGGAATCCTGCTTCCACGTTGCTTCCGTTGCATACATCCGGTTGCTTATTGTCAATAGCAAAATAACTAAGACAAATAAATCTCTCATATATCCTTTGCTGTTTTTGTGGCAAAGGTATATCTATGTTATAGAAGTACAATGAATGTGTAAACAAACGGCATGAATCTGACGATAAACGCATGAATAATCCTGGTCTGTCATGCGTTTGTCGGTTCGGATTTAGGGTAATGAATGGAGCGGGTATTCCGACAAGATTCTGGAACCATTCTGTCATGATGGCTCCTTCCTATCAGTCAATTTGTACTACAAGGTAGTTTGAGCAATCCCAAAATTGTTCGGGAGATGTTATGTGGAGGATTTTTTTACCGTTCTGTTCCACTATTTCATAAGAACCTTCGGAATGGTTTGTGAGAATCCTGGCTTTGTCAGATTGCAGGTCGAGCGAATCGGCGTAGCGTTTGTCGCATGTAACAAAGAGTCCTTTGTCGAAATCTCCTTTCAACAATTTTGATTTGCGTAAAAAACCGGTTTCAAGTATTTTGCTTTCCTTTAACACCGATTTTGACGCTATTATATAATAGCAGGCGTTTAACTCGTTTTCGAGCCTTGTTGCCGTGCCTTGCGTTGCCGCAAGCCGCTCGTTAACGGAAAATATCGTTGTGTTCAGGGAGTCGACCTGGCATGTCAGTGTGTCGATATGTTCGTTTGCGGCGTTTAATTGGGTTTTCAGGTTTGCTATTTCCGATGATTGGCTGTCGATTTGTTTGCGTAGTGCCTCGATAGTCATTCGGAGTTCGTCGTTGAAAAGACCTGATTTTTGGAGCTTTTGCTCCAGGATGGCCAGTTGTTCGCGCCTTTGGCTGAGTGTTTGCTGAATGGCGGCAATGTCGCGTAGCACTCTTGCCCGCTGCGAATGGCTTTCGTCAGGCTGTTTGTCAATCACTGCCAGGATGTTTTCGAGATGTTTTATCTGGTTTGTGGCTGTAATTATTTCCCTCATGAGTCCGAGCAATTCGTCACGCTCGCCCAGGGCAGTGGCCAGTTCCAGTTTTGAAGCGTCCATCAAAGTCTGCGGTTGCTGCTCTTGCTTGCTTCCGCATGAACAAAGTATTAGGGAAACGATGATTAGGATATGTGCTGATTGGTTCATGTTTTTGGGAGGTGGGAGGTTTTCAATGTCCAAAGTTAATGTAAATTTCCCATCTTTCTATAAGATTATCATGGGAATGGTGCGTAGATTAGTATGAATCTTGTTGCTAAACTTGTGTGAATCAGTATGAATGCCTAATTTTGCGATATGAAGATATTACGTTATGACACATCTGTAATCATCGATCTTTTTTTCAGCTTTGCGTTTATGCCGCTTCTCATTCTGTTGGGGCCTGCGCATCACTGGCTGTCAGATTGGCCGTTGTTCTTCCTGTTGGTGTGCATGTTCCTTTACGGCAGTTATTTTTTTCTTAAACGGATGAATATCCCTAAGTTGCTTGTAGAACGGCGATATGTCTGGACTGCGGTCATAACCTGCCCGCTTCTAATCGGTACTTGGCTTTTATGCATATATCCCCATCCGGAAGTTGATTTCTACACTCCTGCGCTCTCACGGTATCAGACTGCTGTGCGTGACTATAACATCACCCTGAGCCTGTGGCTTATGTTTTCGTTGGTGGCTGCGTATGCACTTACAACCTCGTTGATAAAAGAGCTTTACGGGCAGTTGCTTCTTAAAGAGAAAATGGAGAACCAGAAAAACAAGGCGGAACTGTCGGTTTTCAAAGCCCAGATAAGTCCTCATTTCTTGTTTAATACGCTCAACTCCCTTTACAGCCTGGTAATCGGCACTTCGGAAAAGGCTGAAGAGGCGTTTATCAAATTCACGGATATACTCAAATACACATATGTGACCATTGAGAATGATTATGTACCTGTCAAGGAGGAAATAACCTATATATCAAACTATATCGATCTTCAGAAGCTCAGGCTCAACGAACATACCGTTATAGTATGGGAACATGAGGTGGATGATTCCGACATGGAAATCCCCCCGATGCTTCTTCTGACTTTTGTGGAAAATGCTTTCAAATACGGAGCTTCCACCAGCCGGGATTGCATGATTGAAGTCAGGCTTGCGTTGCATAAAGGAACGCTCTTGTTCGGAACGCGTAACAGGATTATGAAACATAGCGACCAGTTCCGGACGGATGTACCCGTAGGAATCGAGAATTGCCGGGCGCGTATGAACACTCTTTTCCCTGGAAAATATATATTTCAAACAGGGGAATCGGATGGATTTTACAATGTTAACCTTAAGATAGAATTGTCATGATGGACGGAACCGAAAGCCGGATACATTGCATCGCGATTGACGACGAGCCTTTGGCTCTTGATGTTGTATCCAAATTTTGCGAAAGGCATGGCAGCATTTCCTTAACGGTCTATTCCAATCCTGAAGAGGGGATAGCTGCTATCAAGGAAACGCATCCAGATTTGGTTTTCCTTGACATCGAGATGGAAAACATGACAGGGCTGACGATAGCGGCGCAGATTGACAGGGATATATGTGTGATTTTTACCACGGCCTATCTGAATTATGCGCTTGAAGGCTTTAACCTTGATGCGGTTGATTATCTGCATAAACCCTTTTCATTCACGCGGTTTCAGACTGCGATTGAGAAAGCTGTGCGAAGGATAGAATATAACCGCACAGCATTGGCAAGCAACAGCATAACCGTGAAGCAGGAATATAGCAACGTCAACATCCCTTTTTCAGATATTATCTATATCGAGGCGATGGAAGGATATTCAAAGATTTTCCGTCGGAACGGAGTATGCACTGTTTCGCGCATCATTCTTAAAAATCTATGTGCGCTCCTGCCGGAAAAATATTTTATCCGCGTCCACCGTTCCTATGTCGTGGCCTTATCGAAGATTTCAAGCTATAGCAAGCAGGAGGTCAGATTGTTGGGCGATATCTCTATACCTGTCGGACGTCAGTATTCGGATGCCATTTCGAAGAGGTTTAACAGCAGGTGAATGTGTGTGTCGGCTTATCACAAATGTCAAATGTCAGATTATGAATTCAGAGATTCAAACAAAGCGTATGATTCTTCGTCCGTGGAGGCTTGACGATGCCGAGGCGTTATATAGGTATGCCTCTGACGAAAGGGTAAGCGAACAGGCTCTTTGGCCGAAGCACACTTCGGTGGAGATGAGCCGTGAGGTTATCGGGTGCTTTTTTATGCCCAATCCCCACCTGTTCGCAGTGGTGCTGAAGACTACGGATGAGCCTGTAGGATGCATCGGGTTGGTTCCGGAAGGGGAGGAACATTATAGAACCGGGGCCTGTGAACGGGAAGTCGGTTATTGGATAGGATTCCCTTATTGGGGACAAGGGCTGATTACTGAGGCTCTCGATGCTTTTATAGTTTATTGCCGTGACCGGCTGAGGATTGAATCCTTATTGGTTACCACTGATTCCCGTAATCATGTATCACAAAGGGTTGCGGCAAAATGCGGTTTCCGGTTTGTTGATGATTATAAGTATAATGATATAGAAAGCAAGGCATTCACGCTTAGACTGACAATATGAAGACATCTTTGATAATATTTGATTTTGACGGTACGTTGGCTGATACTACGGAATCCATCCTTGCAACTTACCGTATGTCCATACAGGCTTTGGGGGCGGATTCCCGAAGCGATGCGCAATGCCAATCCACAATAGGGTTGCCGCTGAAAGAGGGATTCCGCCAGCTGTATCCAGGCAGTTCCGATTCGTGGCTTGATGAATGTGTTGCCACTTATCGCCGCATATTCACTGAAAATAAATCCAGGCTTGTGCCGCATCTTTATCCGGGGGTAAGGGAGGCACTTCACAAGTTATCTGACCTCGGGATTGAAATGTCGGTAGCGTCTTCTCGTTCCAGGGCATCGTTGGTGGAATTTTGCGATGACAGCGATATTGCCCGTTATTTCTCGCTTATTTTGGGTGCGGATGATGTGACTTGCGCAAAGCCCCATCCCGAGCCGGTTTTGGTCACATTGGGCAGACTTGGCAAATATGCTGCCGATACGATAGTGGTAGGTGATATGCCTGTGGACATCGCCATGGGGCGTGGCGCCGGTTGCCGTACAGTCGGCGTCACCTATGGCAACAGCTCGTCATCGGCCCTAATCCAGGCAGGAGCCGATTCCTTGATTGATTCTTTCTCCGAATTGCTCTCCTTGGTCTGTTAATTTATAGTTTTTTTTCATAAGTGAATTGCAATGATTGGATTAAAGGCGTGGAGGGGGTTGGCGGCATGGATGATTGGTGCGATGTGGTGTTTCGGGCAACCGGGGATATATGGCGGGGGACGGGCGGATAGTGTGATGAGATGTGAGACCGACGATTTTCTACGTAACATGCCGCCGGGGTTGCAGGCGCGTCAGGAGAAGGCTGTCAGGATGGCTGTTGCAGGCAACAGCGCCGCACTTGATGAGGTGCGGTTTTCGCGGAACCATGCTATTGAAATAGCCGAAGGGGTAGAGGTGATGGATATCGATACCGACTACCGTTTGTATAAACCGGCGTATTGCAACGGTAAAATCCTACCTGTTATGATTTATCTGCATGGCGGGGGATGGTGTTTCGGCAGTATCAACAGTTGCGCAAGGTTTTGCATAGAACTTGTCAAAACTGCCGGAATAGCCGTTCTTGCCGTTGACTACCCTTTGGCGCCGGAACATCCTTATCCTGCGGCTCTTGTTAGTTGCACGGATGCGGTTGGATTTGTATTCCGACATGCGGCAGAATATGGTTTAGATTCTGATGGAATTTCGATAGGGGGTGACAGCGCCGGTGGGAACCTTGCTCTGGCAACGGCTTTGAGCCTGATAGATTCAGATAAAAAGAAGTCGGAAGGAGTTGATGCCGCAATGGGTTTGCCTCGGCTGAAATCGCTGGTGTTGTTTTACCCGGTCACCAAGGTTTGGAATGACCAATCGGCTTCATGGCGGGAATTCGGCAACGGTTTCGGACTTGATAGCGGATTGATGGAAGCCTTCAACGAAGCATATCTTAATGGTGTAGATGCGAATCACCCGTTGGTTTCGCCATTTAACGCACAGATGGGGTGTCTCGCCATGCTCCCGCCTGTATTGATTATAAATGCCGAACGGGATATCCTTCGTGATCAAGGCCGGGATATGGCAGATAAATTGACCGATGCCGGGGTATGGGTCAGGCGTATAGTCCTGCCTGGAACTACGCATCTGTTTATTACGGTTCCAGGCCAGCCTACGGCCTTCGCCGAGGCTGTGCGGGCTACAGCCTCGTTCCTTAATCACACAGATGCAGATAATTGCAAATAAGGAAATGTGCCGGATGCATACTGGAATCTATCTTGAAAGGCATTGACAGCCGCCAACATCATGATGTTGGCGGCTGTCAATGCCTTTGGGGGTTATGCGAACTCGAACCGGATTTTGCGGATGTATTCCTCACCCGGGTTTAGTCTTTGTGACGGGAATCCGGGGTGATTGGGTGCATCAGGGCATCCCTGGCACTCGATTGCCACGGCATCGTAGTCATGATAGACATAACCGTTTTCCCCATCGGGACATCCTTCAAGCCAGTTGCCGGTGTACACCTGCACGGCAGGCTGGGTGGTCTTGACAGTGAGTGTGCGTCCTGATTCGGAGCCTCGCAAGGTGGCAGTTTCACGCATCGTGCCGTCGAATCCGTCAATCACCCAGCAATGGTCATATCCTTTCCCGATTTTTAATGCATGGAAATCGTCGTGGATTCGTTTGCCTATCTCGCATTCTTCGGTGAAATCCATCGGTGTTCCTGCAACAGGCGCTATTTCCCCGGTAGGAATCTGTGTTTCATCGGTAGGGAGCCAGCGGGAGCAATTAAGCTTGAGATGCTGGGTGAGACCTGTGCCGCTGCCTTGGCCGTCGAGGTTGAAATAGGTGTGGTTGGTAAGATTGACCATGGTCGGGGCATCGGTTGTGGCCCGATAGGTGATTTCAAGGTTATTGTTGTCATCCCATTCATATTCGACCGTTGCCCTGAGGTTGCCGGGATAACCGGCATCGCCGTCGTGGCTTTCCAGGATGAACTGTACGTTGCCATTATCGGATACGATGCAGTTCCAGATTCGGTCCTGGAACCCGTCAGGGCCGCCGTGAAGGTGGTTTGGCCCGTTGTTTATGGGTAGGGTATATGTTGTGCCGTCGATTGAGAAGCGCCCGTTTGCTATGCGGTTGGCATATCGTCCGGGGGTTTTGCCGGCACACGGGCCGTCGGCCAGATAATCGGCCGGGTCAGGGTAGCCCATCACTACGTTTTTGAGCGAACCGTCGGCTTCAGGTAGCCGTATGGCCACAATCCCTGCGCCTAGCGACGACAGTACCACTTGTGCGCCTTTCGCATTGGTCAGGGTTATCCAGGTTATCTCCTTGCCGTTAAAAGGAAATGTCTGTTTGTCAATTTTCATGATACAGTGATATGTTTGTGGGTTGATGTTGTTTGTGCTATGAATTTCCGGGAAGTCGGGTAAGCTGCCCGGCTTCGTCACGCGAAGATAGCAAATTTATCCCGGATTTTGTTTAATTTTGTACGTCCTCTTGAAGCAGGCTTTTGACAAAATGAATGTTGACACGCAGAAACATATTGAATCGTTACCGGCAGTTTCGCATAATGACTATGTGGAAGTGATTTTACCGTTGCCGTTGCATGCCACATTCACCTATCGTGTGCCTGCTGATATGAAAAGGTGCATCGCAGTCGGATTCCGTGTGATAGTGCCTTTCGGTCGTAAAAAGTTTTATACCGGCATCGTGGTAGGCACTGCGGCTCGTCCTCCACGTGATTTCGAGGTCAAGGATGTGGCCATGGTGCTTGACGAGCAGCCGGTTGTGCGCCATCCACAGTTGAAATTGTGGGAATGGATTGCCGAATATTACCTGTCGGCAGTCGGTGATGTGTATAAGGCTGCCATTCCTGCGGGGCTTAAAATCGAGAGTGAGACATTTGTTGAGCTGAATCCGGATTATGATTTGGATGAAAACCCGTTGACCGATAACCGGGAAGCCGAAATTTGCCAGCTCCTTGACCATAGCGGCGCATTATCGGTAAACGTTATTGCCGGTAAATTGGAGCATAAAGGGATTCCGTCGCTCGTCAACCGCATGATTGAGCGTGGCATCCTGATTATTTCTGAAAAGCTGGTTGAGCGCTACAGGGTAAAGCGCGAAACGTATGTGGCGGTAAATGTGACACACGAATGCTTGTCCGAGGCTTTTGCAAAACTCAAAGGTGCCCGAAAACAGGAGGCGCTTCTGTTGGCGATGCTTGAATTGAGCGGGTTCCAACGGGGTGAGACTGTTGAAGTGAGGCGCGAGGCATTGTTGGAGAGGGCACAGGTGTCACCTGCGATTCTTTCCGCAGTAGAGAAGAAGGGGATTTTGCGTATATATAAAAAGGATGTCAACCGGTTTAAATTTACGGGGGATGTGTCAGGAAAGCTTCCACGCCTGAGCGATGCCCAGGGTGCTGCTCTCGACGAATTGCATAAATCGTGGATTACCAAGAATGTGACGTTGTTACACGGGGTTACGTCAAGTGGTAAAACCGAGATTTACATACACCTGATTAATTTTGTGCTGAACCGGGGTGACTGTGTGCTTTACCTGGTACCTGAAATAGCGCTGACAGCCCAGCTGACCCGGCGCTTGCAGGAAGTGTTCGGTGAAAAAGTGGTTATCTACCATTCGAAATTTTCCGACAACGAGCGGGTCGACATATGGAAAAAACTGCTGCATGACACGGAGCCGGTGGTCGTTATCGGCGCAAGGTCGTCGGTGTTCCTGCCGTTTTCCCATCTAGGTCTTGTGATTGTTGATGAAGAACATGAGTCAAGCTATAAGCAATATGACCCGGCCCCGCGCTACAATGCTCGTGATGCGGCTATCGTCCTTGCCGGGATGCATGGGGCCAAGACGTTGCTCGGTTCTGCAACGCCGTCGGTGGAAACATATAGCAAGGCATTGTCGGGGAAATTCGGGCTGGTCAGGCTCAGTGTCCGTTACCAAGATGTGCAACTTCCAGAAATAAGGGTGATTGACATGGCCCATGCCAGGAAGGCTGGGATGTTATCAGGTACGTTTGCCGCTGACACAGAGCGGCCTATACGTGAATCGCTTGCCCGTGGGGCACAGGTTATTTTGTTTCAAAACCGACGCGGGTATGCTCCCTTGGCACGCTGCAAGCAGTGTGCATGGGTTCCACGTTGCTCGCAATGCGATGTCGCTCTGACATATCACAGTCACCTGCGCCAGCTTCAGTGCCACTATTGTGGTGCCGTCTACCCTCTGCCTTCAGTATGCCCCCAATGTAAAGAACCCGCAATCGAGATTATCGGGTATGGCACGGAACGGGTGGAGGAGGAGGTTGCAGCCCGTTTTCCCGGTGAGAAAATGCTGCGTATGGATTTGGACACCACACGCAACAAAGATTCGTATGAGCATATCATCGATGAATTTTCAGCGGGGAAGGCGCGAATCCTTGTGGGGACACAGATGGTTACCAAGGGGCTTGATTTCGGGGGTGTTGACACCGTGGCTGTGCTGAATGCCGATTCCATTATAAATTTTCCTGATTTCCGTTCCGGCGAAAGGGCTTTCAACATGCTTGAGCAGGTGTCGGGCCGTGCCGGGCGTCGTAGCGGCTCGAAAGGATTGGTGCTGATTCAGACATACCAGCCGTCGCATCCGGTGTTGCGATTTGTTGTAAAACATGATTATGAAGGGTACTATGAACGTGAGATAGCCGAACGTGAACGATATTTCTACCCGCCGTTTTCACGGATAGTGTACATGTATGTGAAACATCGTGACCCGTCGCGCCTTAGGATGATAGCAGACACTTATGCCGCCCGTTTGCGAACGTTGTTGGGCAACCGGGTTTACGGGCCTGAGGAACCGGCCGTAGGGCGTGTACAGGGATTGTATATCCGTAAAATAATGTTGAAAATAGAGGTTGCCGCATCTATGGTGAAAGTGAAAGAGATTCTACGTCAGACGTATATCGACATGCACGAACTTCCACAAATGAAGGGTACTGTGGTTTATTATGACGTCGATCCCTATTAGTGTGTGATGGGATTATGGAGGCAATGACGGCATTTCGACTTTTTGTCGAATGAGTTAGCCTATTTGGGATATTTTGGGGCGTGTTTTTGTCGTGATTGCCGTTTTGGGGAATTTTTTATAATTTTGTAGGTGTTAACATGACAGGAATGGGCTTTTTTAAGAGCTTCAAAATATATTTTATGCGCTTTGCGGCGCTTTTGCTGTTTGTTTCGATGCCGTCGGTTTGGATGGTGTCGAAAGACTTTGTCGTAACCCTTGATGCCGGACATGGAGGAAAGGATTATGGCGCTATCGGAACCAAGACAAATGAGAAATCGCTGACCTTGGCCGTTGTAAAGGAGCTTGGAAGGCTGATTGAAAAGAACCTTCCGGAAGTAAAGGTGGTATATACGCGCGACAATGATAAATACATCCAGCTGAATGAAAGGGCGGCAATCGCCAATAAGGCGAATTCCGACCTGTTTATTTCCATCCATCTGAATTCGGTTGATAAACGGAACCGAAACAGGACGAACCTAGCGGGATGCGAGGTCTATACACTGGGACTGCATAAAACCAGTGAAAACCTTGCGGTTGCCAAGCGTGAAAACTCGGTGATAGAGTTGGAGGCCGATCATACCGAAAAGTATGCCGGGTTCGACCTCAACTCATTGGAGAGCGATATTGTGTTCGAACTCAGCCAGAACAAGCGTTTGGACCAAAGCATCGAGTTTGCTGACGCAGTGCATTCCGAACTTGTCAGGGTGGCCGGACGCGCCCCCCGTGGAGTGCGTCAGGCCGGCTTCCTGGTGCTTTGGGCCACGTCGATGCCTTCGGTGCTCGTGGAGCTTGATTTCATCTGCAACCCGCGTGCCGAACGTTTCCTTATGTCGGACAACGGATTGAAGGAAACCGTTACGGCACTTTACAATGCATTCTGTGCCTATCTGAACACTTATGGCTCACAGGTTACCGGCTGTCAGATGGATGCAAAGGCAATTCCCTATGATGGTAAAAATCAAAGGGAAGAACCATCGGATATCCAACCTGCAACGGAGATGGAACGAGAGCACGTACAGACGAAACGCTCACAAAGCACTGATAAAAGCGGGCTGACTGAGATTGCCAATGATGCAGAGCCGTATTACTACGTGCAGATTCTGGCCAGTTCAGACAAGTTGCGTGCAGGCTCGTCCGAACTCAAAGGTTGTAAGGATGTTGAATATTACAGGGACGGAGGGATGTTTAAATATGCTATCGCAGCCGGTGAAAACCTCGACGATGCGCAGAAATGTCTGAAGAAACTGCGGAAACAATTTCCGCAATGCTTTATTATAAAGATGGTGAATGGCAAACGGGTGGATTTTATCAAACCATGACCCCCCATATTGGTCGCATTTGCTATAATTATATGATAATAAAAAACATACGATATGAAATCCTCAAAAAAAGAGATTGTAATCGGGCTTTGCGTGGCAATAGCATTGCTCGCACTGTTTTTCGGCATAAACTTCCTTAAAGGGGTGAATATGTTCAAAGCCGCCAATTATTATTATGCCGAATATACCAATGTGGCCGGTTTGCAGATGTCGGCACCTATAACGCTCAATGGTTTCAAGGTTGGGCAGGTAAGGGACTTGAAGTATCAATACGATAATCCCGGGCATGTCAAGGTGGAACTCGGCCTTGACCGGGCGCTGAAACTGCCTAAAGGCTCGAAAGCCGTAATCGAGCAGGATATACTCGGCACATCCACCATTGTGCTGAAAATGTCGGATTCTTCAGATTTTTATGAAGTCGGCAGCACGATTGAGGGAGCGACTGCTTCGGGGCTGATGGAGAATGTTTCCAACAACCTGATGCCTAATATAAGCGCTATTTTCCCTAAAATAGATTCATTGCTCACATCGCTGAACCGTTTGGTTGCGGATCCGGCGTTGTCAAAATCGGTGGCACGCCTTGATGCCATAACCCTTAATTTGGAGCAGTCCATGCGCCAGATCAATGCAACAACCCGCTCGCTTGCACCGGTTATGGCAAATGTGACCGGCATCACGGATAATCTCAATACGATGAGCGGGGCTTTGGCTGTGGTATCAGAGGATTTGAAAAATGCCCCGATCGATTCCGTTGTCAGCAACCTGGCAGTGGTTTCCGATAACTTGAAAATTCTCTCTACCCAACTTAACGATCCCAACTCCTCGCTAGGGCTTATAACCCATGACCGCGCGCTTTATGATAACCTGAATAATTGCGCGGCATCGTTGGATTCCCTTTTGATTGATGTGAAACGTAATCCCAAACGTTACATCAGCATTAAGTTGCTGTAATTGTAATAGGGATAAGGGAGGTTGCCTGAACATATTTTCGAAAATTCCAGGCAACTGCCGAGGGGGATCGGGGGATGCCATGAAAACCAAAAGTAACCTTGAAACTTGCAGCAACGTTACTTGCAATATATCTTACTAACATTTATACTTTTATAAAAACCTTATGAATCTGTCGTTCATCATAGATTACCGCACCAATTGGGGCGAGGCTGTCTATATCACCGGCAATATCCCCCAACTGGGTAACGGTGACAAATCGAAGGCGGTAAAGCTCGACCTTTATGGGGAGCAGACATGGAAAACCCGCCTTTCCATCCCGGATGATACCCCCGATTTCCAATATGCCTATTTTGTAAGGCATGAAAACGGTGCGGAAAAGACTGAGTGGGGAAAATGCCACCAGTTCCGTCATGGGAAGGGTGTACACGATTTTGAAATTTACGACCGATGGCAGGATCAGCCATGGGATAAGCCTTACTATTCGGTGGTGTTCACCGATTGTGTTTGCAAACGGCTTAACCGTGCGATTGCCCCCGATGTAAAAGCCGGGGAAATGCTCCTTAGCGTGGATGCCCCGATGATTGCATCGGATGAGGTGCTTGCCGTGACCGGGGCATGCGACCAGCTTGGCAACTGGAATCCTGAAAAGGCAGTGGTATTAAGCGATGCCTATTACCCGACATGGAGTTGTGCCATACCCCTTGCCGGACTGCCTGCCGAATTTGAATACAAGTTCCTTATCCTTAAAAAAGATACACGTCATGTCGTGGCATGGGAAGGTGGGAATAACAGGCGTTTTGATTTGAAAGCCGCTACAGATGGTGAATGTCTGGTGGTCAGCGGGCTTCGTTTTATAAACCCTAAATCTCCATGGCGTGGTGCCGGGGTGGCTATCCCCGTGTTTTCGCTTCGTTCCGAATCGGATTTCGGCGTAGGCGAGTTTCTGGATTTGAAGAAAATGGTCGACTGGGCTGTAATGACAGGGCAAAAGTTCATACAGGTTCTTCCGGTCAATGACACCACGATGACCCACACGTGGACTGATTCATATCCTTACAATGCAAATTCTTGTTTCGCATTGCATCCGATGTATCTCAACCTGGCTGCACTCGGAAAACTTCCCGATGCCGGCCGACAGGGATATTTCGATGCACTTGGGGCAGAACTCAATGCCTTGGAAGAGGTTGATTATGAACGTGTGAATAATGCGAAATCGGAATTTACACGAGAATTGTTTGCCTCTGTGTCGCAAAACGTTATCCGCAGCAAGGCTTTTAAGGAATTCGTTTCCGTGAACGAGACCTGGCTTAAACCATATGCCGCTTTCTGTGTGCTGCGTGATAGAAACGGCACTGCTGATTTCTCGCAATGGGGCGAATATGCTGTTTACGACCCTGCAAAAATAGACGGGTTTGTAAAGGAGAACAGCCATGACGTGAATTATGTATATTGGGTTCAGATGAACCTGGATTCCCAGATGCGTGAAGTGCGTGACTATGCCCACGCCCACGGGGTTGCCATAAAGGGTGATATACCTATCGGGATTTCACGTACTAGCGTGGATGCCTGGATTTCGCCACGTCTTTTCAACCTGGATTGCCAGGCCGGTGCGCCGCCGGATGATTTTTCCGTGCTCGGACAGAACTGGGGGCTTCCTACTTACAATTGGGAGGAAATGAGCCGCGACGGCTTTGCGTGGTGGAAAGCGCGTTTCCGTAAGATGGCCGAATATTTCGATGTGTACCGTATAGACCATGTACTTGGATTTTTCCGTATATGGCAGATTCCTATGTCGCAGCTCCACGGACTGTTGGGTATATTCAACCCTGCACTCCCGTTCTCGCCCGACGAGCTGCGTGAGAACTACGATTTTTGGCTTGATACCGACTTGCAGACCACGCCATATATTATGGACTGGTTCCTTGGGGACTTCTTCGGCGAATATACTGATGAGGCTCGTGAACGTTTTCTTTCAGATGCAGGATACGGACGTTTCCGTCTGCGTCCGGAATTTGCCACTCAGCGCATGATTGCCGATTATTTTGCCACACAGCCGAAGGATGAAAAGAACGAACGTCTGTGTAATGCCCTTCTTGGGCTTGTAGACCAGGTGTTGTTTATCGAGGACCCATATCAGAAAGGGAAATTCCATCCACGCATTTCGGCACAATATACCTACACATACCGTGCGCTTAACGATTACGAACGCTGGTGTTTCGACCGCCTTTATAACGATTTCTACTATCATCGCCATAATGATTTCTGGTATGGTAAGGCTATGTGGAAGCTCCCCCCGGTGATTGATGCCACTGACATGCTTACCTGTGCCGAGGATTTGGGTATGATTCCGGATTGTGTGCCTGCAGTGATGGGTGCATTGGAAATCCTTACACTCGACATCCCCCGCATGCCTAAAAACCCGCGTGAGGAATTCGGCAATCCGGCGAATTATCCGTATTACACCGTGTGTACAACCTCTACCCATGATATGGGCGGTATACGTCAATGGTGGGAAGAAAACCGTGAGAAAACGCAACGGTTCTATAACAATATGCTTCACGAGGGTGGGGAAGCACCGGCATTTGCCGAACCGTGGATATGTGAGAAAATCGTCGACAGCAACCTGAAGTCACCTGCCATGCTTTGTATTCTCCCGTTGCAGGACTGGCTTTCTGTTGATGGCCGTCTGCGTCGTGAGAACCCATATAAGGAACAGATTAACGTACCGGCAAATTCGCGTCACTACTGGCGTTACCGCATGCACCTGACCATCGAGGATTTGTTGTGCGAAAAACTGTTTAACAAGCGTGTTGCGGAACTCGTTAAGGACTCAGGTCGTTAACAGTATCATGTGGATAGTTGTTTCTATTATTTAGAGATACGACCTGCCGTATATGCCGAGGGGTGATGCCGGATTCCGGCATCACCCCTCGGTATATACGGCACAAATCTTTTATATGGTGAATGACTTTGAATGTATTTGAATTAACTTGGATGAAAATCAGCGAATTAGAGTTCTATTCAGTTTCTTATTTTTATAAGTTTTTGCCTCTTTTTTCGCAGTCAGTACATCTTTTGTACATTTCGTTTGTTAATAGATGTTGAGGGCCATTTTTACGTTTCAAACCCTCTAATTACCTTTGCGCTTAACAAAGATAATCATTTATGGCGAAAATAGAAAGCAAGAACAAACAAAATCCCAAACTACTGCAACAGTCCGAGCTGAAAGACGGACATGCGAGTCTTTATCTGGAATTCTATCTCGGCCGCTCCGAAACTCCCGTGCTTGACGAGGACGGCAACCAAGTTTTCTACTCATCGGGGGCTATGGCAGGCAAACCCAAGTATCAGATTAAGCATATCCGCAAGCGAGAGAACCTCAACCTCTACATCTGGCTGCACCCACGCAACACGCAGGAGCGTGTGCAAAACCGCAACACCCTCGCACTCGCCGAGAAAATAAGATTTGAGCGTGAGCAGGAGTTTCTTGAAGACCGTGAGGGCTATCGGCTCAAAAAGGAGCGTCAGCGTGAAACGGTGCGAATATCAAGACTGTCGCCGACCTCATGGGGCATTCAAGCATAACCATGACGGAGAAATATAGTCATGTGGTTGACAGCTTGAAGCAGGACGCAATCCACTCCCTCGGCTCAATCAGCTACGCTATGCCGTGATTTACCCCTTGGCATTTTTGGCACTTTGGCACACTTTGATGGACTCTCCAACCGACATCGGAGGGTTCTTATGTTTCATCGGTTATCCTCTTCGGATTTTGGTTTGGTTCAGCAGGGGTGCATATATGTGAAATTTAACCAACCCGAATTATAAAGGCAATGGAAAAACAACAATATTGAGAATCACTTGCACTTTCTGCATTTTTGCATCTTCAACAGATCTGAAAGTGCGAAAGTGCAGAAAATGCAAAGGTATTTGAGAAAATTCAGCGATTATGAATCCATGTACTCTTTGCACTGCTGCATATATTAAAAATGCCAATGTGCCAAGAATGCCAATGTGCCAAGAATGCCAAGGGTAATCATGGAATAATACGGAGACAACGCTCTCTTATTTCCTGATGAAGTTGACCGCTCGATTGTGCAAAAGTGCAAGAAATGCAAAGGAACAACGAGAAAAATTAATATACGGCAACGAGAAAAAAGGGATTGCAAGGGTATGTTTCGGGAGGTCTTTTATTCCAAAAGCCACCGCTGAAACCGCAGCCACTGCCGTGACCGCTATCTGTTTTTTTACCGCCCAAAGATGGAGTTAAGGGAGGAAAGCAAGTTTATGCCTATGTATTACACGTAATCCATAAACGGCCTCCACACCCCCATAATCATTGCACTCGGTACAATGGTAAACCACAGTATCGAGTGCAACAATATCAGACATTCCGAGACGACAAGGAAATTACACCGTCAGGAAATTCCTTAGCTCATTAGGGAATTTTCGCATCGCGCAATGTTGGCGGCGGTTCGGCATAACTCAAGCAAGCTTGGTTCTGCTCTCACCTTGCTCAACATTTCCGAGCCGCATACCGTTCCGATACGCTGAAAATATCCCTACTGAGTCAAAGGGGGACACCCCCTTTGAGAACCCCGAAAATATCATAATAAGAATTCATAAACTCCGCATCATAACAAATCTGATAGTAGCATCGGTAGAATGACAAACGTGAAAAATATGGCAGAAAGAGTCAAGAGTCTATAGCGTTGTTGAATTTTAGCAAAACTATAGGCTCTATATGAATTATTAAACATGTGCAAGCAGGGCTTACCGAACGATAACCTTGCAGGTCTCTGATGTGTGGCCTTTATCTGTAACGGTGATTAGATAAATTCCAGATGCAAGGTTCTCTGTGGGCACAGAAATCTGAGTGGCGTTGGCTTCGACTTTAAGGCTCATGACGGTTGAACCATTTAGAGCATTGACTCTAATGGTGCGCTCGCCTGTAGATGTCGGCAGATCCACAACTACGGGAGTTCCCTTTAGCGCCGGATTAGGCCGAGCGGTAATATGATTTTCTTCCTTGATGACCTTTGCGACACTCCCGGTAGACTTATCTATGCGATAAAATCTCACGGTTTGCACATAGCGACCTTGTTCATCATGCCAGTTATAATTGACCTGTGCGAGAATACTGTTGTCTGATTTAAAGAACTCAACAGTTGGTTTCCCCTCGGCGTTGTCGGGCATCGGGAATGTGTAAAGCACCTGATCATTCTCGTTTACAACCTCAAGGCCGGTGTAATGAACTCCGTACAATGTACGTTTATAGTCCGTTTCTCCGTCTCCGTCACGGTCTGTATTGGTAATGCCAAAAAGATATGATTCAGGAGACTGTGGGTCGTCCGTCACAGGATTAAAACTGCTCTCGCCTCCTTCGGCTACCTCCGCTTTGAAGCGAACGTATTCGAATGCTTCGTCGTCATTGAAGAAGGTTTGAGAGAACGGTAGGTAAACGCCACCATTCCAATCATTCAGTCTTGCAACATCATTGCAACGAGGAGTGCAAAAATTGCTGATAGGAGCTTCTTCCCACAAGCGACCACTCCATTCGCCATTGTATCTTGGGGTTTGAGTGGAGTAATAGTAGGAGAATCCCCACTTTCCTGAGGGCTCAAGGTATGCATCTACGGTCTTGAGATATTCCTCAAACTCATACAATCCATTGCCCTTTTTAAAGGGAATATTGATAAGGATAGCATTATCCTCTACCTTGGTGCCATTTTGCAATATGGCAAGAGTCAAGGTCGGGTCCGAATTTTGCAAAGTCTCGAAGATGTAATTGATAAAAGCATTCTTGCGGGCTTCCATATCCGATGTGGGCGGTATGCCATCGGCTTCATTTATTATAAATCTGTCTTCCTTAATCACACGAGATTTTTCCTGAATTCCGGTTGAGGCTCTTTCCTCAAACAGGCAATAAGGGCGCAGGATAGGGAAATTGAATGATTTGAGAGGTTGAAGCTCAAAATCGAAGATTTCAGCCGTGTATTTCGTGCTCTCGTCTCTATATCCATATTCGTCTTCGGAGAAATAGATAGCGGCTTCTCCATTTCTCATGTACTGCCCAGGGATGAAACGTGTGTCTGCTCCGTTCATCTCCTTTACCAATGTTTGAGCTGAAACATTCAAAGCACTGGCAACAGCAGTCGCGATTGTGATGATTTGAATTAATTTCATTCCTAAATTAATTTTCTCCACTGACTCTGTGGAGAGATTTGTAATAAAAGAAAACGTGAGCCAACTATGCCACGTCTTAAGTGAAGGTCGTATGAAACCATTTGAGCAGATGTAACAATAGTAGCCCACGCGATATGCGTGAGAACCACTATGCTATCCTTGCTCGGTTGAAAATTTCCTACGTCTTCACTTACAAGATAAGCATAACGCTTCGTATTTTTCCAAAATGTCGTGATGGGATTACTCCCATTCAACAGCAAAGTTACAACTTTTTGCGTTGCAAATCAATAGGCTTGGAAAAATAAGTTCACGGCTGACGCATCTTAAATTTTTACAACATCAAAACTTTTTAAGGCATAAATCAGATAGTCATTGTCCCATCCGGCTTTCTTTCGATGACCTTTTACGCCCATTGATGACACTTTTGCGTTCTTGATAATGTTCAGTCCGATTCGGTTAGGTAGTGAGAAGTTTTGAGCGGCATTATCCTTCTGTTTCCGGGAGGCATCATCTCCGAAAGCGACATCCAAAGTCCGGTGCAGCTGATCCTCCACGCTCCAGTGCGTTCTGATGGAATGATTAATGTATCGGGCGTCAGCTTCAAGGCTCGACATATAATATCGAGTCTCCTTGTGGATTTGTCCGGACATGACATCACGGGTGCGGGATTCTATTCTCACTATGCTTTTAAGTCCGACCCACCTGTCTTTGTCGATGATGTTGTCGAGGTCGGTTATGACCGGGCAGGTTCTTGTCTCCTCCCGTCCATGGGCCTTCCCCTCCATGGTGTGATCCGACGATGGCTTAATATATGTAAAAGAACCGCTTACCCGGTCGGGCATTTCAGGCTGATTCCCTTTCAACGCAAGGATATAATCGGCTCCACGCTCTATTATCGTCCTTGCAATCTCTTTCTGACAGCCCATGGCATCGATTGTGACTATGCAGTTTTTCAGTTCGAGTATGCGGAGAAGTCTGGGAAGTCAAGATGACTTCAGTGTTTGAATTTAAATAGATTTTAATGTTCGACATGATTAAGCACCAGTTTGAGCGTGGCAAAATCAATCATCTCCCCGGCGGAATCATTGGTGATTTCATAGTTTCGTGTAAGCCTGCGGAATCCGTCCAGCCAGGCAAATGTGCGTTCCACCACCCACCGAAGCGGTTTTGGCGTGAATCCGTTTGTTCCGTTGGGAGTGGAACAGACCTCGATGTCGATATTGAAATCGCGCTTTATATTCTCAATAAGCTCACCGCGATATCCGCGGTCGACAAGTCCTTTCCTGACCGAAAGCCACGCATCGGGAATTTGTTCACACACCGGAGATGCGAGTCGGGCATCATGTATCCCGGCACTGCTGACGTATCTGCCGAGGATAAAGCCGTTGCGGTCAACAGCAATATTGCGTTTTATGCCTTTTACCTTTTTATTGGCATCGAACTTTATGCATACTAATCGACTTTCTTCTACAAACACTCTGATTGAGGGTTTGTTATGCCACTTAATGTTCAATTTGGTTTAAATTCAAACACTCTCTAAGTTTTGGTCTTAGATATATACATCTATACTGAACCAAACCAAAATATATGCTGGGCAAAAGAGAAAAGCCCCTATCAGTTTTTCTTTTCACCAGCCCCAATCTATATCCCCATGCCGACCGCCGAAATAAAGAAAAACGAGGCAAAAGAATAGAACTAAAAATAACTAATACCTGCAAATTAAACTTCAATGATTGTCTTTGGTTGTACTTATATTCCCCATTTAGTACATTATTAGTGCAATGTATTTGGATTATTATACTTATTATCAACATATTAAAGAGTTGATAGATAAATAACACAAGTCCCTATCGTGTAAAATTCTTTTCAGTAAGGTATTTCCAAAACCGCCGTGGCATATCCTGACATTGTTTGCGCGGGTTGCGGCGTTCGGGTATGGCTATCGCTTTAAAATAAGTATGCCATAGCTTTTGAAACAGTTTCTCGTCGGCATCGGCGATTTTGTCAGGCAGACGTCCGTCGGCAAAATTCTCGGCATCGGGAAGGCGGATTCGACGCAGGGAGCCGTCAGCATATGAATAACCATATTGGCGGCTGCGGTCATAGATGATGAACCGGCTGTCGGAAAAACGGTCGCGGAAATGTTCCACGGCTTGTGGCATCACATCATAAGCCGGTTCCATCATACCGAAATACGTGCCGTCGGCGGCTTTTTGGAAACGCATGAATTGTAGCACACGGTGTGCCTCCGCGTTTACCCGACGTGCGTTTTGGAGCATTGCAAGTGTGTCGGGCGATGAAAAATCGCGCATACATGCCGCCCCGTCGGTGAATATGCGGCATATCAGCCTGAACAACGATGTGTCAAATCCCGGGTCTTCGCATAGGAAAGATGTTGTGAGTGCATTTAATTCGCCTGGTGACAGTTTCAGCATTAAAGCGTTCCATACCCTGTCAGACTGTTCACCATCGGTAATTACGTTCAATTCATCGTGAAAAAGCGACCGTGGTGCGTCATGGCGTTGCAACAATCCGGGTTGTTCGTGACGTGAGAAAGCGTTGAACACGCAGCACAGCAACCCTTCGAAGGAGGAATCAAAAATATAGGTCATCAGGATAGGAATTTGAGGATAAGCTGTTCAGGCGTGGCTGTGGATGTCAGGGCGCGGCGCACATATTCCGGCGACACGTCGGTTATGCATCGCGTTGCAAGTTCGGCACATGTGATGAAGTAGCGTGCACGTTTCATCACCACACCTATTTTTTTGAGATGGTCGGAATTAAGCCGTCGGAAGCGTCGTGCCTCGATTATCAGTGCGGCTGATTTCACCCCTATGCCCGGCACGCGCAGGATGGTTTCATAGTCGGCCCGGTTTACATCGACAGGGAACAGCTGCGGGTTGCGTAACGCCCACGATAGTTTCGGGTCTATTTCCAAATCGAGCAGCGGGTTGCCTTCATCGGCAATTTCATCGGCGTTGAATCCGTAGAACCTCATGAGCCAGTCGGCTTGATAAAGACGGTGTTCACGCACCAAAGGAGGTTGCTTCAAAGCTGGAAGGCGGGTGTCGTAAGTGTTGACCGCGACATATCCCGAATAATAGACGCGCCGCATGGTGGGGGTGGCATAAAGGGCTGACGACAGACGCAGGATATCACGGTCGGTATCGGGTGATGCACCTACAATCATCTGAGTGCTCTGACCGGCCGGTACGAACCGTGGCACATGGCGCAAACGTTGGCGGTCTTCCTTGTTTTCAAGTACTCCGGCACGAATATAACCCATCGGTTCGAACACGCTTCGGTGGCTCTTTTCAGGCGCAAGATATTTTAATGACGGCTCGTTGGGGATTTCTATGTTGACGCTCATTCGGTCGGCATACAGACCGGCGCGTCTTACCAGCTCCTGCGATGCACCAGGGATGCTTTTCAAATGTATATAGCCGTTGAAGCGATGTTTTTGGCGCAGGTCGGCTGCAACCTGCACAAGGCGTTCCATCGTATAGTCGGGATTTCTGACGACCCCGGAACTGAGAAAGAGTCCCTCGATATAGTTGCGGCGATAGAATTCCATTGTAATTTCAACCAGTTCGCTTACCGAAAGGGTGGCACGCGGAATGTCATTGGTGCGCCTGTTGATGCAGTATGCGCAATCATATATGCACCTGTTGGTCAGCATCACCTTCAGTAGCGCTATGCAGCGCCCGTCGTCGGCAAAGCTGTGACATATGCCTATCCCTCCCACGGTATTGCCGACCCCGGCGCCGTTGTTGCGTCGAACAGTTCCGCTCGACGAACACGACACGTCGTATTTTGCCGCTGCGGCAAGCGTTTGTAGTCGGTTGAGTACTGATTCTGTCATGATGACGCAAAATTATAAAGCATGTGGGCATATTTTTTTCATCACAAGGTTAATAATTGTTTGCATTCGCGGCCGGTTCCTCGCTGTAAGCATTATTGTTCAGAACAGGCTGAATATAAGGGTCGCTATTGTTAAATTGTGTTATTATTCGGAGCTGTTTCACATAAAGGGATATATTCATATTTAATGATTGGGGATAATTTCCGACATTTGCATTGTAGTCATCATGACATTGGCAGGGGGATAACGCATATGCAATAATTTCTTAGGAATGAGGTTATCTGATTTGAAAAGCGGCGAGACGGCCGTCATAGTTAAAGTTTTAGGGCATGGCGCTTTCCGTAAACGCGTTATGGAGATGGGGTTTGTGAAAGGGCGTAAAATCAAAGCTATACTTTCCGCCCCGTTGAAAGATCCTGTCAAATACAGCCTGATGGGCTATGAGGTGTCGCTACGCAGAAGCGAGGCCGAAATGATAGAGGTAGTGCCGATTGAGGCTGATTATGATAATTCCGCAGATATACCCAAGGTGAATGTGGGGGAGAGCGAGGATTACGACTCGGTTCATCGTGAACGTTACGAGGGGGTACGACGCACCGTAAACGTGGCTCTGATAGGCAATCCCAATTGCGGCAAGACATCGCTTTTCAATGTGGCATCAGGTGCCCAGGAGCATGTGGGAAACTACAGCGGTGTGACTGTCGATTCAAAAACAGGTGTGTTCCGCCACGGTGGATATACTTTCAGGATTGTCGACCTGCCGGGAACTTATTCCCTTTCGGCATATTCTCCTGAAGAGCGGTATGTGCGTCGTTACCTGCGTGACCATAATCCCGATATAATCGTGAATGTTGTCGACGGGTCAAATCTCGAACGGAATATGTATCTCACCACAGAACTGATCGATATGGATCACCCGATGGTGATTGCGCTCAATATGTATGACGAGATGCGCAATGCCGGAACCGTGCTTGATTACGAAGCTCTCGGCAGCATGATCGGCGTGCCGGTGGTTCCTACGGTGAGCCGCACCGGCGAGGGGGTGGGGGAATTGTTCGATACCATCATCGAGGTGTATGAGCGTCGTAACCCGGTGGTTAGGCATGTACATGTGCGTCTGGGGCATGATTTGGAGGAGGCTGTTGCCGATGTTAAGGATGCTATCAAGGCTGACAAGTCGGTGAATCCGCACTATTCGCCTCGTTATCTTGCCATAAAATTGATGGAAGGTGATGCCGAGGCTGAGAATGCTGTAAGGGAAATGGCTGATGCTGACAGGATTTTTGGCCTGCGTGACCGTGAACTGGCACATTTGTCACAACTTCATCCAGAGGAGGATGTGTCGGCTATGATTGCCGGTGAGAAATACGGGTTTATATCGGGAGCACTAGCCGAAACCATGCAGAAAAGCACGAAGCAGGCCAATGATACCACCCGCATGATTGATGCGTTGGTTACAAGCCGCCTTTTCGGATTCCCGATATTCATACTGGCTATGCTTTTTATTTTCTGGTTCACATTTTTCGTGGGCAAATTCCCGCAGGAATGGATTGAGACCGGTGTGGCATGGCTTGCCGATATGGTTAACTCAAACATGGCCGGCGGGCCGTTGAAGGACTTGCTTGCCAACGGCGTTATCGGCGGGGTGGGGGGAGTGATAGTGTTCCTGCCTAATATCCTGATTCTGTTTTTCTTCATATCATTCATGGAGGATTCGGGCTATATGGCACGGGCGGCATTCATAATGGACCGGCTGATGCACCGTATCGGCCTGCATGGCAAATCGTTTATCCCATTGGTTATGGGTTTCGGGTGTAATGTTCCCGCAATTATGGCCGCGCGGGCAATCGAAAGCCGTTCGAGCAGGGCTATAACGGTGCTTATAACCCCGTTTATGTCGTGTTCGGCCCGTCTGCCGGTATATGTGTTGCTGATTGGGACTTTCTTCGAGGCTCATGCCGCGTTGGTATTTTTAGGGATGTATATCCTGGGTGTTGTGATTGCGGTGCTAACTGCCAGGATTCTTCGCAAATTCTTTTTCAAACGTGATGAAACCCCGTTTGTGATGGAACTGCCCCCCTACCGTGTACCTACCATGAAAACCTCACTGCGCCACATGTGGGCCAAAGGGAAACAATACCTGAGCAAGATGGGAGGTATAATCCTGTTGGCATCCGTCATAGTGTGGGCGCTTAACTATTTCCCTTTGAGGGATGTCGAACCGGCGGGAATACAGAGCGAGAACATAGCTGGGAGTGATGAAATCAATCCCCGGCACGACTCATATCTTGAAATGATGGGGAAGGCTGTCAATCCGGTGCTGGCTCCGCTTGGATTTTCCTGGCGTGCCACAGTGGCAGCGGTTGCCGGTGTCCCTGCAAAGGAAATTGTGGTTTCCACGCTGGGAGTGCTTTACACAGGTTCCGAAGAAGCTTCGGAACATTCCTTGTCGCAGCGGCTGTCAACATCCCTGACGGGTGCCGGCAAGCCCGATTTCAACCGGGCTAATGCTTTGAGCTTTATGATTTTCATCCTGCTCTATTGTCCCTGTGTAGCCACTATAGTGGCAATAGTGAAGGAAACACGCTCTTGGCGTTATGGTTTGTTTACCATCATGTATAACACCGCAGTTGCGTGGTTCGCGGCATTCATTGCCTATCGGGTTGCGTTATTGTTCTGACGATAATTTTAAATCTATGAAACCTCTCCTTATTGTAATCGGACTGACGCTCGTCACGTTCACTTCTCCAGCCTACCCTCACGAGCGTGACTCCATATCCGATGGCCTTACAGACGAATTGCTCCGACCAGCTTCTGAAGTTTCGGATATGGATAATGCCCCGGGGGTGTTTAAAAATCAGATGGATTTGGGAACAAGGATATCTGTTCCTGTGCCTGATTACGGGAAAATATCCGACATGAACATTCCATTTCAACCCGGATTGCGGGTTAATCCTAATGCTGCACGTTTATCCTCGATGGGATTTATTCCAGGCGTTGCAATGCTGGATTCATGGGGAAGCGGCGGCATTTTTGCCACAGGGTCACGACAGGATTTGCCGGGATTGATGGGTATAGAATCGGGGGCTTTGAATTTCCGTCAACAGGTAGGGGCTTTCACGTTGTCGCTGTTCGGCTCTGTTACCAAATATGGATATTTCAACGGCCTTGCCACTTCCTATGGTTTCGGTGGCTCACTATCTTACGAAATCAACGCACATCTGGGCGTTACGGTTTTCGGCTCATATAATTCCCCCACCGGAATCAATCAGGCTGCTATGATGGGTTATGTGGCAACTCCGACTTTTGGCGGTTATCTGAATTGGCGTTTCCATCCTCATTGGGGCGTTAAAGTCGGCGCACAGAGTTATCGCTCAGTTGCTTATGGCCGTTGGGAAACACAGCCTATTGTAATGCCCTATTACCGCACTTCGGGTGGAGCCGAAATCGGCATAGATGTCGGGGGCATACTTTACCAGGTTATACGTTCCGCCTCCGGCAATAGCTGGGGCAATCCCGGTAATCCTACCATTGACCCGCGCCCGTCGGGTGTCTATGTCCGTCCGCGCGTCGGTGAGTGACATGATCTTTTAATGACCGTTTCGGTAATGCCTCGGATTATTGTTTGCGATGACGTCGCATTGTTCGGAGACGGGTTTTGTCGGCGTCCGCAACGCGATAGGATTCTATAATCTTGGATATTGACTTGTTGAATGTCCAATCGTCTATAGGTGATGTGGTCAGGCGTTTGAAAACGGTTTCGGGAGCTTTGACATATGCTGCGGATATAGCCCAGGCTACGGCCATACGGACATAGTAGGCGGTATGTGTCACACTTTCCATTATATCCATGAACCAGTCAGCGTTATCGGCCTTGATGAAATGCTGCATAAGCATTACTACGCCGAACCGCACTTCATATTCATTTGGGCTGTGTAGATAATGCAGCATTCGGTTGAGTACGAAGGTACGGTTTGCGTCGACAAATTTCTGACGTCCTGAAAATGTGAATGTGTCGCAGACCGACCAGGAGTTGATTTTGCTGACAAAGCGGTCGACCAGCTGCATGTATGTTTCGGCATCATCTACATGTATCTGCCCCAATACCATGCCGTGAAGCATCCGTTCTTCCATGTAGAAATCGCCCGGATTGTCAAGGTAATGTTTCAAATCAGGATGCAAAGCTATCTCTTTTGCAAGCGCCCGCAGGTGGGGTACACGTAACCCCAGCACGTTCTCAATCCCCGGGTTAAGTTTTTGGGCAAAAGCTTTGTTGCCTGATTGGTTCATCAGAAGCAACCGGTCGTGGATGGTGCTGCCATCCGACAGCTTGAACGGCGTTGCCATTGTCATGTTGATTTTATGAGAGGGTGACCACTGTTATACCTGCCCCGCCGAATTGCACATGCTCGTCGCGATAAGATGCTACACCTTGCACTGTGTCGAGATATTGCCGTATTGCCTGTCGGAGTGCGCCGGTGCCGGTGCCGTGGAGTATCCGCGCTTCGTCCTGGTTAAACTGTATGGCATCGTCGATAAAGTAGGTCACTGCCTGAATGGCCTCGTCGGCACGCATGCCCCGCACATCGATTTCCCGTTTGAACTGAAGCTGGCGCTCGCGTAGGCGGTCGGTGGTTGAAGAGCTTACGAACGAAGTGGATTTTACACCAGATGAGGGTTGGGCAAGGGTTCGTTGCAGCCTGTTGAGTTTGACATTGGTTTTTAGCATCCCGAAAGCCACCACGGCATCTTTCCCGTTTATTTCAAGGATTTTACCGGGAGTCCCTTGCCCGTCGAGTTTCACGTTGTCGCCTACGGCGAGCGGCGCTGACGGCGCGGTAGTGTTTTTGGACGTTTTGTCGGCGTTACCCTTTTTTGCCTTCGGGGCTTTTTGCAGGAGTTTGTTTTTTGATGCACGTGTATCGGCGTTCAGAAGCGCTTCCTTTTCCTGTGCCATCTGTCGGCGGGCTTCGGCGGTGCGTTCTTTTTCTGCCTGTGATTCCCTGATTTCACGTATGGTTCTTTCTATGGCGGCATTACTTCCGTCAAGAATCTTGCGGGCTTCCTCTTTGGCTTCGGCCAGGATTTCGCGCCGTTTGCTACGGAGTGTTTCGGCATCTTCTTCATAGCGTTCGAGCACCTGTTCGATTTTCTTCTCCTTCTGACGGATTGTCTGTCTCTTGTTTTCCCAGTAGCGGCGGTCGCGGGCTATATCGAGCAGGTATTTATCCATGTTGATGTAGTCGCTTCCCACGATTTCGGCTGCATTGTCGATAATCGAGGCCGGTAACCCGGTTTTACGGGCTATTTCGATGGCGAACGAACTGCCTGGGTTGCCGATGGAGAGGCGGAAAAGCGGGCGCATCTGCTGACGGTCATAGAGCATGGATCCGTTTATAAGCCCGTCGGTGTCGTCGGCGAAATGTTTCAGGTTCTGGTAGTGGGTGGTTATAACACCCCAAAGATGCTTGTCATTAAATTCCTTGAGTATGGCCTGGGCTATGGCACCGCCTATCTGGGGTTCCGTGCCACCGCCGAACTCATCAATCAGGATGAGGGTTGCATCGTTGCCATGCGACAGGAAATGCTTCATGTTGCGCAGGTGGGAGGAATATGTCGACAGATCATCTTCAATAGATTGGTCATCGCCTATGTCGATGAAGATGCCTTTGAAAATCCCGATATGGGAATTTTCATATACGGTGGGCAGCATGCCGCACTGGGTCATGTATTGCACTATGCCTACGGTTTTAAGGCATACGGACTTGCCACCTGCGTTAGGGCCGGAAATAATCAGTATGCGGTTGTTGCCGTCGAGGGTAATGTCGAGCGGTATGATTTCTTTCCCCTGGCGTCGCAATGATTCGAGAAGTACCGGATGGACTGCATGATACCATTCCAACTCGGTGGAAGGGGATATGTGAGGGAGTGTGGCGCCTGTTTCTTTGGCATACACGGCTTTGGCCATTATGAAATCGAGCAGTCCGAGGATTTCATAACTTTGGAGCATGTCGGGAATTGACGGGCGCATGAATGCCGTTATCTCCGAGAGTATGCGCATCATTTCGCGCCGTTCTTCAAGCTCCAGTTCTCGGCCTCGGTTGTTAACCTCAACGATTTCGGCCGGTTCGATGAAGAAGGTTTTCCCGGTGGCCGATTCGTCATGTACGATGCCGTTGATTTTACGTTTGTGCATGGGTGCTACGGGGAGCACCAGGCGTCCGTCGCGCACGGTGGGTGTAGTGTCTTTGTCGAGGTATCCGGCTTCTACGGCACGTGCCATTACGCGCCGCATAATAGAATTGACTGATGCCGATATACGCGACAGTTCCGAGCGTATTTCGGCAAGGTAGGGCGACGCATTGTCGCGCATATTGCCTAGAGGGTCGATAATGCGGTCAATCTGCCGGTTGATGTCGGGAAATGCCGTCATGTCGGCACATAGTTCGGCCAGCAGCGGATAGGGCATAGGGGTGCCGTCGTCACCTTTGGGGGTGAAGAACGCATGCAGGTCGCTTATGGTTTGCAGCGACTGCCTTATTTTGAGCAATTCGTCAAGCGATACCGAAGCCCCTTCTATCCGGCACCGTTTCAATGTCGTGGTTACATCGTGCATGTTGCGCAACGGCAACGGGTCGGAGCCTTCGGCAATGGCCAGCATTTCTGCGGTACGCCTAAGTTCGAGGTCAATCATTGAGAAATCAGATGAGAACCGCATTGCCTGGACGTTGGCAGCACCCAGCGAGGAGCCGCATAATTCGGTGAGCCGCGTGCGAACGGCATCGAATCCTATCTTGTGTTCGAATGAGTCGGGATAAATCAAAGCTGGTAGAGATTGTTTTGATATGAATATGCAAATTTACTCACATTTCGCCGAATAATAAAATGAGTATGTAAGGCATTGCGGTTCGTCGGGTCATGCGTTTGTTGAAATTCAACGGGCGAGATTCCAACTATTTCATTATTTGGTGTGTTATAGTATCAAAATGAGGAATAAATAATGTTTCACTAATTAACTATATTATGAAGACCTTATCATTGAATTTTTGGGGACAGACCAAATATTGGTGGGTTGTCCTGTTTGTAGGGATTGCGCTTGTAATCGGTGGGTTCGCCTATTGGTTTTGGCCTGCTGCCGGTTTTGCCGTTGCATCGCAGATTTTCGGCTGGTTGCTCATTTTGGCCGGTGTCGTCCAGCTTTGTGTATCGGCTGGTGTCAACCGTCCGCGGGGATGGGGATGGTGGCTTGCCGGTGGTGTGATTGACATGTTTGTCGGATTCATGCTTGTGCGTAGTATTGTGCTTTCGGAAATTGTGTTCCCGTATTTCCTTGCCATCGTGTTTATCTTCTGGGGTATAGCCTCCATCATTGCGTCCGTAAGCTCGCGAGCCAACCGATATTGGTGGATGTATCTCATCAACGGAATCCTGTTGCTTCTCATCGGCTTCTTCTTCCTTGAAGCCGGTTACCTTCAGGACATGATGATGGTAAGTTTCCTTACAGCGCTTGCGTTTATCTATTGGGGATTTACCGTGGCAATGATATCCTACGATATGAAGCCTGCCGTTACAAGGTAAGGCCGTTTGCCCGACCCGGTTATAACCGGCCATACGGCTACCCGCTTCAAGGGTGCCTATGGCCGGTTTTTTCAGATTTTTAGGAAACGCTATCGAAGGAATTTGCTTGAAGATTGTTATTTTTGTACAAATTATGCATCATGGGTTAAACTTGACAAACGCTGATGTGTCTTACAATGTAACCATATGTATGGATTTGTCTGCTATTCGCCTGACTGTCCGCCATGAGATGTGATATACGGCCTGCTTGAATTTACGTCGATGTATTGGGGCAGGTTTGAAACAAAAAATAATCTTTCCATATAGGAGGCAATCATTATGAAAACTCTGTCAATTTCTTCACGTTTGGCAACTTTGGCATTATTTGCGGCCTTAGCAGGTTCTGCAGTCTATGCACAGGGTTACTATGACGACGATATTTATTACGATGCATCGAAGGATACGAAGCAGCCCAAGGAATCGGTCAACAAAAATGCTGCCGATCGGTCGAGATTGCAAAATCAACGTGAGGCTCAATATTATTACGACGGAGCACAATATGTGCCCTGGAACAATGTCGGTGATTTCCAGGCTGCCGATACTTATGCTGTGACAGGTTCGTCAACGCGTGATGTCGATGAATACAACCGCCGCAATGTAACCGCCCAGCCAAAAGAACTTGCCGATTCGATAACCTTGGAGCAATTCGAGGAGATGTCGAACACCAGGAACCTTGCCCGTTTCCACGATTCGCAACAGGCGCAGGAAGCTTATGCCGAAAATGCGGCTGAAGCCGAATATTATGGGAATGGGGGATATGCATCGCCTTCCCAGACTGTGATTAATCTGAATGTGGTGGATCCCTATTACTCGTATTCCCCATATCTGCGTCCATGGTATTGGAATTCGTGGGGATATTATGACCCGTTCTGGGGGCCATCATGGGGCTATTATCCCTCATGGTCATGGAATTGGGGATGGCATGGGCCTGGCTGGAACTGGGCATGGGGTTCTCCCGGTTGGGGCGGGGTATATCCTGGCTGGGGACACGGCTGGGGGCATGGATGGATTCATTCACGTCCGAACTACACCTCTGCCGGGGCATTCGCACCTAATGTTACCAATCGCCGCCCGTCGTCAGGAACTTATCGCAACGGTTCGTCAGGGCGTTTTAGCAGTGGAAACCGCTCGTCGGCAGCCGGCAGTCTCGGCACCCGTCCTACTTATCGCAATGGTGCTAACTCGGTAAACCGGGGCAATGCGGTTTCGGGTACGACACGTCCGGGTTATCGTCTGCCTATCGGTAAGCCCAATGGCTCTTCATCGGGCTCTTCGACCGTAGGTCGAGGCCGTACACCTCGCGGTTCTTATGGCACGCCGTCGAATAACTCTACACAGAATAGGAATAACATCTATAACAACAATTCAAATACTAATTCCAACCGCAACAGCTATAACTACAATTCAGGTTCGCGCGGACGTTCAGGCTCGTCTTCGGGCAGCTTCGGTGGTTCGCGTAGCGGCGGCAGCTCACGAGGTAGTTCGGGTGGCGGCCACAGAGGGCGCTGATTCTGCTCTGACAGATTAGTGCTTATGCACTTTGGTTCAGTTATTTTGCGGGATTGCAGGAGGGGGCAAACGTTTTTGTTCAACAACCAAGATTATGAGAAAAAGGATTATGAAAAAAATATTTCCATTGGTAGCGGCGGTTGTGATTCCAGCCATGTTGCATGCACAAAGCCCGGTTGATGCCTATAACCTGTCGCAAACAGAATTGCGTGGCACGGCCCGTTTCATGTCGATGGCGGGGGCATTCACTGCGCTCGGAGGTGACATATCAACGCTGAACCAGAATCCTGCCGGTATAGGCGTTTACCGAGGCAGCGATGTTGCACTTACTCTTGATTTGAACTTCCTGAACTCGAAAAGTTCAGGAATCCCGATGAGCAGTTCATGGTATAAGACTCATTTCGATGTAAATAACTTCGGATACGTGGGCACGTTGAACCTCAACGATAATGTGATGAAAACAATATCGTGGGGTGTGTCTTATGGACGTCAAAAATCATTCGAACGGCAGTTCCGTGGCGGGGGTATAGCACTCCAGAGCTCTTTGTCAAACTATATCGCGTTGGTTACTGACGGCACCGACCCGTATGCGATGATGTTTAATGATGATAAGAAGTATAATCCCTATCGGGATACCGATATCAATTGGTTGAGCATCCTGTCGTTCAGCACCGGTGTTATAAATCCTGTGGTCGGCACCGGGGAAGTGGATAACGGAAATGGTAACATTGTGACAGCCCCGGTACTTACCGATACCTATAACGGGTTGTTTCAGCAGCCGGTTTATGATAATGAAGGCAATATCATTATACCCTCTACGACAGGTACGGCAGATTTCCTTGTACGTGAGCGCGGTTATGTCGACGAATATACGATTAATTTCGGAGGCAATCTTGCAAATACCGTTTATTGGGGGCTGGGAATCGGTATCACAGATCTTGATTTCGAACAAAGCGCCATTTACACCGAAACGTTGCAGGGTGCTAATGTCCCGGTATCAAACCGTCCGATAGACGGGATTGAAGAGGGGGATTGCGATTGGCAACTTGAAAACTGGAAGAAAATTTCAGGTACCGGCATAAATCTTAAGTTAGGGCTTATTTTCAAGCCGATCAATGAATTCCGTATCGGTTTTGCCGTTCATACCCCGACATGGTATTCCCTGCATACCAGCTATAATGCTGCTGCCGATTTCGGGGCTAGCAACGGATTCAGAGCCAGCGACTACACCGATGATGCCGACTATGGCTGGAATCTGCGTACGCCATGGCGCCTGATGGTAGGTGCTGCCGGTGTAATCGGTGGCCGTGGAATAATCAGCGTCGATTATGAGTATCAGGCATTTGATGCAATGAAAACCTCCGACGGTTACGGTGATTTCACCGACTTTAACGAATATATCAAATCGGATTATAAAGCATCGAACACCATTCGTATAGGCGGTGAATTCCGTGTTACACCGCAATTCAGCCTCCGTGCAGGTTATGCCTATTCTTCGACCAATGTGCAGGATGAAATAAGGAACAATACGGTTGAAGTGGTTACGACAGGTTGCAATCCTGCATATAACCTGAACAATGATATAAACTATATCACAGCTGGTCTCGGTTACCGGGCAGGCGGCTTTTATGCCGATTTGGCATATGTGCATCGTCAAATGACATCGACATATCATTGCTTTACCCCCTTCACTGATTACGATGGATATTGGAGCCAGGCTCCTTCGGCAAAGATAACCGACAATTCCAACCAGCTTGTGCTGACTTTGGGTTATAAATTCTGAAGCATGTTATAAATATCTCCTAAGAATAATAAAATAGACACCCGATGCGAACCCAATGTGCGCGTCGGGTGTTTCTTTTATAGATTTGCAATGATATGTGCAATAAAATTGATATTAACTCAAAATTTTAATAAAGATGAAATACGATCAACCTCAGCTCCCTTATGCAAACGACGCATTAGAACCGGCAATCAGCGCCCGCACTATCGAGTTCCATTATGGGAAACATGAAAAGGCTTATATCGACAACCTTAACAACCTTATCGAAGGTACGGAATTTGCTGATCTCCCGTTGGAAGATGTGATACGTGATGCCAAGGGTGCCTTGTTTAATAATGCATCTCAGGCATGGAACCATATTTTCTATTTCTTTTCGTTCTCGCCCGATGGTGGCGGCGAACCTGACGGGGAATTGCGTAAGGCAATCGACCGCGACTTCGGTTCGTTTGAAAATTTCAAAAAGGAATTTGTCGATGCCGGTGTGAAGCTTTTTGGTTCGGGATGGGTTTGGCTGTCGCGCGACAATGACGGCAAGCTTTTCATCACCCAGGAATCAAATGCCGGATCGCCTTTGACAAAAGGTCTGACCCCGATACTCACATTCGATGTTTGGGAACATGCATATTATCTCGATTATCAGAACCGCCGCAAGGATGCCCTTGAAAAACTTTGGGACATCATTGACTGGCCTATCGTTGAGGGCAGATATTAATCTATAAACCCCGTTAGACTATATTCTGACTAGAGATGTCAATATAATAACGATTAACCATCATAAAATGGTATAGCAGATGACTTCTGTTGCATTATCAGATTGGTTAGTCGACACCACAAAGATTACAAGAGCACTTAATTGTAAGCATAATGTGATGAATGGAGAGGGAGGTACTCGTGAGAGCACCTCCTTTTCTTTGCCGGTATATGAAGTTCAATTAAATGGTATCCCATTTTTACCTTACAACTTTTCCTCTTACAACTTTTCCTCTTACATCTTATAACTTATGACTTACAACTTACAACTTACAACTTCCCCTCTATACCTCCTGCCGGGGATGGGTAACCGCATGGGTAAAATATACGGTAAAAACAGGAATCAGCATCATACCTTCTGCCGACAGGAATATTTCGAGCAGGCTTCCTGTGGTGGTGACAGGGGTTATATTACTACCTGCTGTGGTCATCGACATGCATGCCCACCAAAGCGCTGTCCACAGCGTGTCGACTTGCGGGTTTATATAGTGTTCCCCTTCGTAAAACATCATAGCGGCGAAAAACAAAGAGGCTACAACCCAGATCAGGTAAACATAGAAAGTGCTGAGTACCCTGCTTGAAGTCAATGCCCCGGTTACAACCGCGAATACAAATCCGGCCCTTATCATGGGAACAAAACTCAGCAGATATAATGCCTCGGTCGAGGGTCTCCATCCCGATAACTCGACTATATTGAGATAAGGGATGCTTACCATTATGAAAAACAGATGACGGGCTATATAGCGCCATTTCCTTGGGGCGAATATCCATTCGACTATAATGTCTGCTTGGAAGATGATGCACATCCATAGTTGAAACCGTCGGTAATCGGGTGATGCAAGGAATTCGATATCTTGCAGGGTGTCATGCACAATCCATGCAATCAGCGCTCCTGAGGCAATCAGCACAAGCCAGTGCATAAATGTCAGGAGTGCCTTGCCCCTTGGTGGTGGTTTAGGGGTAGTTGTGTTGGTAACCATATAAATGTTTTTATTTTGTTAACACTTTTGCAGCGGTTTTTGTTTTTTTCATCGTGTTGTGCATTTGGCCGAAATAAACTAACTTTGTGGTTGAATTAATAATAAACCGAAGCCATCGTTAACAAAAACGTGTGATGGCTTCTCATTTACAATTTCCCCGGTATGACGAAGATTGGTTCGGTAATGACCCCCATCGGCCGTAAGGCTCTGTTATTAGGTAGTGGTGAACTTGGCAAAGAGGTCGCAATCGAGCTTCAGCGCTATGGCGTTGAAGTTGTGGCATGCGACAGATATGCCAATGCTCCTGCAATGCAGGTTGCGCACCGCAGTCATGTGTTCAACATGCTTGACGCAGCAGAACTCCGACGGGTTATCGAACTGGAACGTCCCGATCATATTATCCCCGAGGTAGAGGCTATTGCAACCCCGGAACTTTTGAAACTTGAAGAGGAGGGTATGCATGTAACCCCGACCGCCCGTGCCGCATGGCTGACCATGAACCGCGAGGGGATTCGGCGTCTGGCGGCAGAGGAACTTGGTATCCCCACATCACCTTACCGTTTTGCTTCCACACATGAAGAATACCTCCAGGCGGTGGAAGAAATCGGGATACCTTGCGTGGTCAAGCCTGTGATGAGTTCTTCCGGCCACGGGCAGTCTACTGTCAAGAATGCCGCTGATGTTGAGGCTGCGTGGAAGGAAGCCCAAGAAGGTGGCCGTGCAGGTGCCGGACGTGTTATAGTCGAGGGATTTGTAGATTTTGATTATGAAATCACATTGCTGACGGTTCGGTCATGCTCGGGTACCACATTCTGCGAACCAATCGGCCACATACAGGTTAACGGCGACTACCGCCAGTCGTGGCAACCGCAACCCATGCACTGCAAGGCATTGTTGCAGGCGCAGGATATTGCTAAAAAGGTGACTGATGCCCTCGGCGGCTATGGCATCTTCGGGGTTGAGCTCTTTGTGAAAGATGACCATGTTATTTTCAGCGAAGTATCACCGCGTCCACATGACACCGGCATGGTCACTATGATTTCGCAGGAATTAAGTGAATTTTCATTGCATGCGCGTTCGTTGCTCGGCCTTCCTGTTCCCGAAATCCGTTTCCTCGGCCCCTCCGCTTCGCGTGCAGTGGTTGTAGAGGGCGACAGCGACCAGGTAGAGTTCGGCAACCTTGAAAATGTGCTGCGTGAACCGGGTGTGCAGTTGCGTATTTTCGGTAAGCCGGAAGTGAAAGGCCATCGCCGAATGGCTGTAATCCTTGCAACCGATGAAACCGTTGCTGCCGCCAGGGCGAAAGCCGAGCGCGCCTACAACGCTATCGAGGTGACTGTGCATCCGCGCAACAACGCCTGATTAAGTAATAAAAAACAGCGATGCTCAGTGCCTTTTCAAGCACTGAGCATCGCTGTTTTTTATAGGGATAGAGAGGGGTTATCGCTGAAACAATGCCGTGAGTGATGTTGCCAGCATTGCGTATTCTTTTGTGAGGGAAAGGTAGTCGAGACGGGCTTCAAGGAAATAGTTCACCTCCTGCAGGTAGTTTAGCAGGTTAAGCTCGCCACCGTCGAAAGCCTTTCGTAAAAGAGTCAGGTTGTTCACACCCTCTACCAAAGGACCGTATTGACCCATTTGCGAATATAATGATTCGGCGTTTGAATAATCTGTATGGATTTGCGAAGCAAGCTGTGTGCGGCGTGCAATCACATCAAAACGTGCTGCCATGGCATTGTCGGCAGCCGATTTTGTGTTATGTTTGCGTGACCACACCGGCAATGTCATCCCTATGCTGAAACCGTTGAAATGTGCCCCGTCCTCGTAAGCGTGGTTATATCCGATTGAAAATCCCGGCAGGCGTGATGTTTTTGCAAGCGTGGTCTGGCATTCGGCAGCTTCTAATGCCAGGTTTAGTGCTGCAAGCATCGGTGAAGATTCCATTGCCTCCAGATAGGCGTTCTCGCTTTTCAATGGAGTTACCGGCATATCGAGGTCGGCAGGAATCGTTATCACTACATCACCCCCGGTCATCGCATTCAATTCCCCTTCAAGCGAACGCAGTTGTGTGCGGGCTGTTTCCAAACGGCTTGCGGAACGTATGGTTTCGATTTTTACCTTGTTAACATCAAGGATTGTTGCCTCGCCATGGTTCCATGCGGTAAGCAATTTTGCCTCAAGTTGCTGCATGGAGGTGTGTATTTCCTCCAGTATCGCTATTTCCTTGCGGGCGGCTATGATACCTATAATCGTCTGCGAAGCGCGTACACGTTCGTTGATTTCGGCTGCTGACGTTTCGGCATCCTGTGCACGCGCCAGGGCTGAAATGGCTTTTCGACGTGCACCATACGTACCCGGCCAGTCGATTTCCTGGCTGATTCCGGCGCTCCAACGGTTTTCACCTTCGCCTGAACGCCACAAACGTTCAAATTCCACTTCCGGGTTGGAAAGTGTATTTTCATTCTTTAGCGCTTCCAGCTCGCTTTCCATTCGCAGCCTGTCGGCCTGGAGGGTGGGGGAATTTGCAACAACCTTGTCAACCAATGTCTCAAATTCAGCTCCTGTAGCGGATAGTGCTATCGCACACAGCCCGAGGGTCGGGATTATATATTTAAGTTTCTTCATCAAAGTAGTGTTTAGGGTGGTGGTGATTTATTTCCGGCTTGCATTTGCCGCGCGTCGCTTGTCCCGGCGGTTGGTTATATAGCGGTATAGCACCGGCACCACGAATACATTGAGTGAGGTTGAGGATATGAGTCCTCCGAGAATAACCACTGCGAGAGGGCTTTGAATCTCGTTGCCTGGCACAGAACTGCGCAAGGCCAGCGGGATAAGTGCTAACGCCGATGTGAGGGCGGTCATTATGATAGGTGTAAGTCGGTCGGTCGAACCTATGGCAATGCGTTGCTCCAGACCGATACCCTCGTTCTCCAATTGGTTGTAGCGGGAAATCAGCAGCATACCGTTACGCGTGGCTATACCGAGCAGCGATATGAACCCGATTACGGCAGGTATGTTTAGTTCTCCTCCCGTAAAGACAAGGATTAGTACCCCGCCAATCATTGCCAAAGGCATATTTATAAGGATAACGAGCGACTGGCTGATATTCTTGAAATCGGCATATAGGAGCATAAAGATAATGAGCAGAGCCAAAAGCGACATAAGGGCAAGCGTGCTTGATGCCTCGGCCTCGCTTTCAAATTGTCCGCCGAAACTCAGATAATATCCTTCAGGCAGTTTTATATCCTTTTCGATTTCTTTCCTGATTTCGTTAACCGCCCCGCGCAGGTCGCGACCGTCGACATTGGCCGAGATTACAAGTCGGCGGTTCACGTTTTCGCGGTTGATTGTGTTAGGCCCGGTTGTCGATACAACGTCGGCCACATAACTCAACGGGATTTTGCCGACATTCGAGTCAATCATAATCATTGAAATCAGGTCTTTGGAGTTTCGGGCGTTTTCCTCGAATTTAACGGTGATGTCATAGGGCAGGCCGCTGTCGTAAACCTGCGACACGGCTTTCCCGGCAAGTGCCACATCGATGAATTCGGTGAATTCGCGCATCGTAATTCCATATTTGGCAAGCATTTCGCGCCTTGGGGCGATGTTTATTTGCGGTCGTTCGATTTGCTGTTCAATATTTACATCGGTTATGCCTGGTATGCCTGACATTATTTTTTTGATTTGTTGCCCGGTTGCGAAAAGCCTGTTCAGGTCAGGGCCGAAAAGTTTGACTGCTATCTGCGCTTCCGTTCCCGATAACATAGCATCCATGCGGTGTGAAATCGGTTGGCCGATTTCGATGTTCACCCCGGGGATTTCGGTCAGTTTCCCGCGAAGCTCCCTGACCATCTCGTTGCGCGAACGGCTGTCAAGCTTATAGGGTGCCTCGATTTCCGACACATTGACCCCGAGGGAGTGTTCGTCGAGTTCGGCACGTCCTGTTTTGCGGGCTACTGTCTGCACTTCGGGTATCGACAGGATTACCTCCTCGGCCAAACGTCCTACTTTGTCACTCTCTTCTAGCGATATCCCCGGAAGGGTTGACACGTTGATGGTCATTGACCCTTCGTTGAACGATGGCAGGAAGCTCCGGCCTAACGTGAAAAACAACCCTGCTGCTGCCAGGAACAGAATCCCCGTTGCAATCAGCACCGATTTGCCATGGGCCATGCACCATTGCAGGCTTTTTTCATATCCGGCTTTTATATGACGTGTGAGCCATGGTTCCTTGTCGAGTTTACCCATGGCTTTGTCACTGCCTAACATGTAGGAGCAGAGCACCGGGGTAAGGGTGAGTGCCACGATGGTTGATGCTGCAAGTGCTACGATGAATGAAACACCAAGCGGAATAAGCATGCGTCCCTCCATCCCCGTAAGGAAGAAAAGCGGGAGGAAGCTTGCCACGATAATAAGTGATGAGTTGAAAATCGGGGTACGCACCTCTTTTGATGCCTCATAAACCACTTCGACTATCCTGCGGCGCTCTCCGTCGGGAAGTTTGCGGTTTTCACGGAGCCGTTTATAGACGTTTTCCACGTCGACAATGGCATCGTCGACCAACGAACCTATGGCAATGGCTATGCCGCCAAGGCTCATAGTGTTGATGCTTACATTCATCAACCGCAGTATTATCACCGTTATGATGATTGACATAGGGAGTGCCACCAGTGAGACTATTGTGGTGCGCAGGTTCATCAGGAAGAAGAACAGCACTATTATCACCATCAAAGCCCCTTCGAGCAATGATTCCTGGAGGTTGCTTACAGAATTGGCGATGAATTCGCTTTGGCGGAAAATATCGGTGGATACGGTTACATCCGGCGGCAGGGTAGAGTGTAATGCGGCCAGTTCGGAATCGATTTTTTCCGTCAGCCCTATGGTGCCGACAGCCGGTTGTTTGGTGACGGTCAGAAGCACCGCCGGTTCGGTTTTTACAGATGCTACGCCTAATCTCGGCTCTTTGGCACCCTCTTTCACCTGGGCGATATCGGCCAGTGTTATTGTGCCGGATGCATCCGACCTTACAACTGTTTTTGCAATATCGTCGGTGTCGGATGTATTGACACTTCCTTTTATGATATACTCGTTGCCAAATTCATAGAGGGTGCCTCCCGAAGCGTTTTCATTCAGGGATTCAGTTGCTGCGAGTACTTCCGGCAGTGTGATGCCGAGGTAGCGCATGCGGTCGGGGGAGAGGAGAATCTGGAACTCGCTGACATCACCTCCGATTACAGAAACCTGTGATACACCTCCGATTGAAAGCAGTCGTGGGCGTATTTCCCTGTCGGCTATCGACCTCAACCGGCTCATCGTGGTCGGGGTTTCTCCATGTGAAGCAAGTTGTGCGGCCTTTTCGGCATCGACGGTAAGCCCTATAATCATAATTTCACCAAGAATCGACGACTGGGGGCCGAGTGCCGGGGCTTTGACACCGGGGGGGAGCGATTCGGCTACAGGTGCTATTTTTTCCGATACAATCTGTCGGGCAACGTACACATCCGTATCCCAGTCGAATTCAACCCATACGACGGAAAAACCTGTGGCAGATGACGAACGGACGCGTCTGACGCCTGTGGCTCCGTTGACTGCGGTTTCTATCGGGAACGTTACGAGTTTTTCAACCTCTTCCGGTGCAAGGCCGGGGGCTTCGGTCATCACAACTACGGTCGGGGCGTTCAGGTCGGGGAAAATATCTATTTCCGACCGCACAAGGGCGATGCATCCGCCAACGAGAATCAATCCCGAAAGAATCAGCACCACAAGGCGGTTATAAAGAGAAAAATGAATAATTCGGTTAAGCACGGTTCCTGGTTGTTTTGTTGGCAGTCGGATAAATTTGTATTGTTGTCAATTTTTCCGATTTGCTTATGATGTTATGTGTATAAATTGAAATGTCGGATTAATGCTTCGGCATCACGATGATAGCCTTAAATATGTAATTCGGGCTCAATGATTATGGCTATGGCCTTCAGGCACTACGCCGGAGCTTTCAGCCAAACGGACAAACGTTGTTCCGGTTGTGACCACCTCGTCGCCTGGATTTACACCTGAAAGGATTTCAACGGTATCGCCTGACGATGCCCCTAGTTTTACGGGGCGTTTTTCGTAACCTTCGTCATCAATGCGTACATATACGAAGAATTCCCCCTGTTGTTCGCTGAGGGCTTCCGTCGGCAGGGCTATTACCCCGTCACGTTTGTTGCCGGTCAGATATATCTCGCAATAGGATCCGGCCGAGAGTGTCCCGTTGTTGGTCAGGGTGAAATAAACGGGTATATATCCCTGGGTGGCTACAGTGGTTGTCACATCGGAGCTGCGTCGTCCATTGAATTCTGCTATATCGAAAACCTGGTCGGAGTAGGAGGTGCGGAATTTGGCACCATTGATGGTTGGCAGGAACCGTACTTCCCGTTCCGGGAGGTTTGCACGCAGGGTAAGTGTCGAACTGCCTGCGACAACGGCTATAGGTGCACCGGCGTCAACATATTGGCCTTCGCTTACGAGCAGCTGGGTAATTGTGCCTGAAGTAGGTGCTACGGCGGTGCTGCCACCGGCACTTCCGTTGCCTGCGGCGGCCTTGGCAGCTTCATAGGCTTGCTTGGCTGCATTATAGTCGCGTGTCGATACGATGCCGTCGGCATGTAGCGGTGTGAGGCGGTCGAGTTCCCTTTTTGCGGCTGTCAGTGCGACCCGTGCTGCTTCGTTGGCGTCACCGCCGGCCATACCTTTGCCTGAAATTGTTGCCAATATTGTGCCTTTGGCAACATGTGCACCCGGTGTCGCTGCAGGTGTCAGCGAAACTATCCCTGCCGAACGTGCTGTGACGGTTGATTGATTCGAAGGGGCTGACGAGAGTTCGCCTCCCACTGCCACTGTCTCGAAAAATTCACCGGGTGTTGCTTTTGAAGTCGTTACTCCAAGTTTGGACGCACGCTCTGGTTCTATTATGATTTCGTCGCTGGCGTGGGCGCCGCTTTTGTTTTCCTGCTCTTCATCCCCATGCACATGCCCTTCTCCATGCTCATGTTCGTGTTCTTCCCCTTCATGGTTATGGTGGCTGTGGTTATGAGCCAGTTCGTTGGCTTCCTTTTTGCAACCTGTCATAGAAACCGACAATGTGCCGGAAAATGCAATCATCAATGATGCATAGATAAAACGCTTGATTTTCATTGAGCTATGTTTACCGTGTCTTTAAAACTTTATATAAAAATCGGCTTCTGAAGCCATTTACACTGACAAAATTACCAATTTAATGCTGCTTTTTGAGTATATTTGTTCTCCAAAAATTTGCATAATTCCGAATCTTATTGACTTGTATTTATGATTGTTGCCATAATCTCAACAAGCGTAATCGCGCTGGGTTTGTTTTTCATATTGCTTTCACAACAAAAAAGGATTGCAGCTTTGTCGGCCAATGAGGCCCGTCTTGAGGCCAAGGATGCGCAATTGGATGGGAAGGATGCCCTTTTGGCGCAGAGCGAAGCTTTGTTGGCACAGAAAGATGTGCGTATTGAACAGGTTGAAGGGCAGTTGCGTGCTGCCGAAATCCAATTGGAAAAGCATCGCGATGCTTTGGACGCCGCGCGGGGTGATGTTGCGGCTTACTCGGCAGAGCTTGCCGCACTGAAGGAGCGCGTGGCTGTTACGGAAAGTGAACGGGCAAAAAACGAAAAAGCCACTGCTGACCATTTCCGGAATCTTGCAAATGAGATTTTTGAAACGCAGACTGCACGTTTTAAGGAAAATTCCGAAAAAAGGTTGGAAGAGCTTTTGGCGCCATTCCGCACTAATCTGGATGATTTCCGAAAAACTGTCAGCAATGCCTATTCGGAGGAGGCCAGGGAACGCTATTCCCTGCAAAACGAAATACGCAACCTGATGGAGCTTAACCGCACGATAGGGAAGGAGGCCCAGGATTTGACCCGAGCCTTGAAGGGGGACTCGAAAGTGCAGGGCGACTGGGGTGAAATGATTCTTGAGCGTCTGCTTGAAATGTCGGGATTGCAAAAAGGGTGTCATTTCGTTACCCAGGCCACAGTGAACCCTGATGGTTCCAAAATCATGGGGGAGGACGGGCGTGCGTTGCGCCCCGATGTGGTGGTAAATTATCCCGACGGGCGGTGTGTGGTAATTGATTCTAAGGTGTCGTTGAGTGCATATATCGATTATGTGAATGCCGAGGGGGATGAAACCCGGTGCTCGGAGGCCGCCAAACGGCATCTGCTTTCGGTGCGGCGTCACATTGCGGAACTGGCCGAAAAACGTTATCAGGATCTGGTTGGTGATAAAAAGCTTGATTTCGTAATGATGTTTATCCCAAACGAGGGGGCTTATTTCGCCATGATGCGGCTTGAGCCTGGGATTTGGGAGGATGCATATAACAAAAGGGTGTTGCTTACATCGCCGACCCACCTTATTTCCGTATTGAAGATGCTCGACCAGTTGTGGCGGCAGGATGCTATTAACAAGAATGTGCAGGAAATTGCACGTCTTAGCGGAACGATGCTGGATAAGTTGGTGAATTTCCTTTCCGATATGGATAACATCGACAAACATCTTGTGGCTGCACAGGCATCGTATGCCCAGGCCCGCAAACGTCTTAACGAAGGGAACGGGAATGTGCTTGTCACGGCTCGTAAGATAGTCGCCCTCGGAGCCAAGACCTCGAAGGGTGCCGAAATCCGCAGGATTGCACCCGAGGATTTTGCAGACCTCCCGTCAGTCCCGGGAAATGAATAGTTTTCTGCAAGGGGATGTGCTTGTTAGTATTTTCGGTTGTTCGCTACAAAATGTTGATTTGGAATGATGATTAAAGCTGTATTTTTTGATATCGACGGCACATTGGTGCCGTTTGGGGAGCATTCTATACCTGAAAATACGCGCATGGCTTTGCGGCAGTTGCGTGATAACGGGATAAGGGTGTTTATTGCAACAGGGCGTCATCCGGCTTGGATTGATAACCTTGGCGATGAGGTATTCGACGGGTATGTGACCACTAACGGCGCATTATGCCTCTTTGGCGACCGTAGTTCCGAAATATACCGGAGGGAAATCGACCGTGACGACCTTAGGCGGTTAATACCGTTTGCCCATAACCATGACATCCCGTTTGTGGTTGTGCCGGTTGACGGGGATATTTTTACCACAGGGGTGAATGATAATTTCATCGAGGCATCGAAATTGCTTAATATTCCCTATGTGCCTCACCGGCCTGTCGAGGAGGTTTTGAATATCCCAGTAGTCCAGATGATGGCATTTGCTTCCAATGCGGAGATTGAGCGAAGCGGCTTGTTCCGACAGGTGTTACACGGATGCGAACCAACAAGCTGGAGTCCGTTGTTTTCTGACATTGTGCCTAAGGGTAGTGACAAAAGCGTTGGTATCGACCATATGATTGATTGTTTCGGAATATCGTTGTCAGAAACAATGGCTTTCGGCGACGGGGATAACGACATCGGCATGTTGAAGCATGTGGCATGCGGGGTGGCAATGGGGAATGCTGCGGCTTCGGTTAAGGCTGTTGCCGATTTCGTGACTCTTCCGGTTGATTACGACGGGGTGGGAAATGCTTTGCGCCATTTCGGACTTATTTATTAATATGCAGGCGCCAATCTGATAAGGAATTACAAACCGACGGCGACGCGTGAGAACGCGTCGCCGTCGGTTTGTAATTCCTTAGAATCGGTTGGGACATCAGGCTTTCTTGCCGAATGTGATGCTCATGCCGAGATTCAGCTGCATTGTTGCTTTACCCACGGGAATACCTTGTGGAGTGATATTGAAGAACTGGTGGTCGGAACCGATAAAGAATGTGTAGCCGCTTGGGTGGAAATTCAACATCCATCCCAATGACGAGCCGAAGGTGGATGCGGCATAATTCACCGACATATCAAACCATTTGGTAGGGTTGTAGTTGACTGAGAAACGTCCCTCAGTCCATGAGAAGCACCCTGCGAAACGCTGTGTAAAGAGGAAGCCGCCGGTAAGCTTGTTGTAGAACGGCATGCGGTATTCGGCTCCGAGCGAGAACGTGGCTGCGAGGGCTGCCGTTCTTGAACCTCTATTTGATTCGATTTGGAAGTTCGCGCAATCTTTTAATCCGTCCCACATGTCGTCGAGCTGCTGGTCGAGCTTGTTATCATCGAAGTCGGGCTGGTCATCATCAAGCGCTATATTGTGGAATCCGTCGAAACTCCAAGTCGTGTTAGGGGTAGCGGCATGGGTGTTATTGTTCCAGTTGATAAAGCCAAGGTCGAGCAGGGCGGCAGAGATGGTCAGGCCGTCGACAAACTTGTGCATATCGTATGTGGCACCGAGGTCAAACGCCATACCGAAACCGGAGAGACCGAAATTGTCGTAATTGATTCCGTCATAATCAATCTGATTATATTCGGCTGGTTTGTCAAGGCCTTTTCCTGATTCATAATTGGTGGGTACGCGCAGGCCGCTGCCGGCTGCGATGTTGAGTTGCCCTTCAGCCTGTACCTGCCATTTGTCGTAACCCATGGCAACGCTCATGTTTTTAATGTGGGCATCGGCGTTTCCGGCTCCTATCAGGAACTTGACCTTGCCGCCGACATTGAGCTCGTCGGTGATTTTGCGTTGGTGTCCAAGGGCTATTTCGGCATAGGCATTTGCGTTGATTCGGATATCGCTGAAATCATAACGTGTGTCAGGCCCGGTCTGGCCAAGCTTCATGAAACGGAGAAGGTCTTTCGGCAGGTTTACTCCCACATCGCTGCGCACCGACAGGGTTACAGTGTTATACCCGTTGAAAGCCCTGAATCCGCCTGAAAGGAGTGCGAGGTTTATGTTTGCTGTTATTTTGTTGTTGTTTTTCAGTTTCCCGATAAATTCGTCGGCACCTACCGTTGAATTCATGAAAGTGGTGAGATCGCCGTTTGGCATTTTGTATAAAAAGGTGTTTACACCTACGTTCGACATCAGGCCGACCCCGAAGTTGCCTAGTGCGGGTACCGACACATAGTTCTGCTCGGGTGCGAAAGCCGGGTTAAGTTGATGGCGGAAGTTGTAGCCTTCAAGGAAATAACCCGAACGGCTGGCTTCCTGTGCATTCAGGCCGAATGCCCCGAAGGCGATTGCGGCAGCAAATATATATTTGTTTATGTTGTCCATTGGTTTTGAAAATGTGAAATTGGGAACAGTATTGGCTGATATTCCCGTGATTGGTACTTTCTTGTCTGGTTTAACCCATTTCAATATCAATCATTGAGGTCGATGGTTACACCTCCCGAAATAGAGATACGTATCTCTGTGAAACGCAATGCCTGTGCCTCGTTGAGGGCTTGTCCGGCGCAGGCTGCATCGGAACTGGCCTCGAAACGGATTCTGATGCCGTCAAGGTTCTTGAGGTTCGGGCCTGTGGATTTGAGAACAGCTTTAAGGGTGCTGTTGGTGGGTTGTGTCAGCGAACCGGCTTTTGCTATGCCGTCGATGGTTGCTGTAACATCGTTTATTACCTGGCCGTCGGAGTCGAGCGCATCAATGATTGGCTTCATGTTGAGCGGGGCCGTATTGGATACGTTGAGGCTGATATTAACCCGGTCGAAGTTGTATTTTTCCAAATCCTCTCCCCAGTCTTCATCGGTAGTCTCATAGGTGAATTTAAGGTTTTCACCAAAGGCCAATGGTATCACGGCGTCGTAAGATGCGTTGAATGCATACACATGAGGATGGTTTTCTTCGTTAAGGGCGATAGTCACCTCCTTGCTTTGGTCGGCCTTTGCATCGATGTCTGTAATCTCGATTTTGTCCGGCACGGTTACAAGCAGGTCGCTCAACGTGGGTACGGTGATTATTTTCAGATTGTCGCCCACGGCGTTTCCTGTGCGGCATACGCAGATATTTGTAGTTGCATTTGCATCGACATAGATAGGTGTGGTTCCGTAGTTTGCCCCAATACCTACGGTATGGAGGTTGCCACCGTTATCGTGTGCCGTTATCTTGGCGTTGATTGTTACAGGAACAGGCGATGTGTTCTCGACTGTGAAGTAGAGCTGCGGGTTTTCTACATCAAGATTGTTGCCTGGTTCCGACAGGAAATCGGGCACATCGGTGATGTTGAACGATGTCGGGTTGATTGTGATGTCCGGGTCGACGGTTCCTCTTACTTCAAGGATTTTAGCCATCGGGATTGCTGTTTCGGTAACCAGCTCAAGGTTGGCAACCCCTGATGTGATATGCTCCGTCGCTATGGCTATCTGGCCGTTGAACACAATGTCTGAATCCAAAAGGAAATGTCCTGGAGCATCCGGATAGGAGGTCAATCCCTGTCCGGCAGGGAGATTGGCAAGGTCGAATGCCGGCACATTGAGCCTTATCTGAAGATTTTTGCCCGATTTGGAAACAGTTTTGTCATTGGTGAATTCGAGAGTATGGTCATTGGCCATATGTGCGAACGACCGTGTTGCGTCATCGGCGATTTCAACTTTCCATGATTCGTCAAACTTGATTACTGTACCTTTTTTGATAATGGCGTTACCATTGAAATCATCGGAATTATAGTGTACCGATAAGATCATTTCGCAGTCAGTGCCAATCCATGTGAGGGTTCTGATGTCAGGCGTCACATTTTTGTCGCTGATACTGGTGGTCGTGATGATATTGCCGGTGTTTACGGCTATTTCCGGCATCCCTGCCACTACGACGAATGGGTCAAGCATAGTTTTGACGGTGCTGCCGGTGATGTCGCTAAGGTTGACGGCATCAATGCTGACAGTCGATTCTGACGGGTCACCGGTCTGTGTGAGTACATAGTCACCTTTGTTTAGACCATATTGCCCTTGTGTTTCAACTGGCTTGATTGAACTGTTTTCGGGGTCAAGGTCGAGAATTTGAGCCATTGTGTAGACATCGGTCGAGCTGGTCGGTAGGGTGAGTTCGTTACCTCCCAGTGTCACTGTCAAGTCAATGTCCTTACTGAGGTCATAGTCGTGGTCGACGCAGGCTGTAAGCATGGCCGTCCCTGCTACCGCGCACATCAATTGCACGGCATGTTTTTTCCTGAATACGGGATTAAGCATAAATGTGATTATGTGGTTATTGAATTGTGTTCAGTAATCCTAATTTTTTGATTAATGATACAAGGTGGTTATATTTTCTCATAGTTTTGGCTATGATAAGATGAGAGATTAAAGGCAAGAGAGGATGGTTTTCATATATGACTTATGTGTGTGTGATTTTCTTTTCACGATGCAAAATTAGTATAATTTACAGGAAATATTGCGTGTGAGCTGTTAAAATCTGTTTATGGTGATGGCTGCTGCATATCGTTTAATCATTCCACAACGAGATATTGCCTGTGGCAATAGACTTTGCAACATCAATCAGCCGTTGGTTGGATGATCCACGGAAACGTAGTGATGTATCGCGTTCGGATAATTGAAACGGGCCGTCGACAATGACATCGCACCGGCGCAATGCTTCCTGCATTTCGGCATCATCCATCAGCTGGCCGAATGTGAAACCGGTATAACACCATATGGAATATCCTTTGGCGTGCAGATGGTCGGCCAGTTCAGCTATTGCACGAGGCTGGTACATGGGGTCACCTCCTGTAAATGTGACGTTGAACCCGTTCTCCTCTACTATTTCCATTATTTGGCCGATAGTCATGTCACGTCCTGCGTCAAATGGCCATGATTGGGGGTTGTGGCATCCTGCGCATCGGTGTGAACATCCTGCGAAATATATTGATGTACGAAGTCCGGGCCCGTCGACCGACGTGCCCGGAACAATATCCATCACCCTCAAAGTGGTTGTGTTCATGCTATTCAGATAACCGTTCTTATAGATAATAATTGCCTATTGTTAACTTCTTGACAACTTCCGACTTTCCGCTTATAACTTATAACTTGCAACTTCTTACCCATGCACCACGCGGTCGGATAATTCGGCGAGTTTGGCCGAATTCCAGCGGTCGGTTGTACCCACAAGGTATCCGGTTATACGTTGCAGCTTGTCAATCTGGTTGCTGCCACATTTGGGACATGTGTCGAGGTTTTCTTGTGCATCCTCATAACCGCAATTCATGCAGCGGTTGCGGTTATGGTTGACAGAACAATAGCCGATATTATAGGTGTCCATGAGGTCTACGATGTCGGAGATGGCCTGTGGGTTGTGCGTGGCATCTCCATCTATTTCCACATAGAAAATATGGCCTCCTCCCGTGAGCTTGTGATAAGGGCCTTCTATTTTTGCCTTATGGCGTGGCGAGCATTTGTAGTACACCGGCACATGGTTGGAATTGGTATAATATATCTTGTCGGTAATGCCCGGGATTTCACCGAAGCTCTTGCGGTCCTTGGCTGTGAATTTGCCCGACAACCCTTCGGCGGGGGTGGCAAGTACTGAAAAATTGTGATTGTAGCGTTCTGAAAATTCGTTTACGCGTGAACGCATGTGTGACACGATGCGTAATCCGAGCTCCTGGGCTTTGTCTGATTCCCCATGATGTTGACCGATAAGTGCCACCAGGCATTCAGCCAACCCTATAAATCCGATGCCAAGGGTTCCTTGATTGATAACACTCTCTATTGTGTCGTTAGGCCCTAGGGATTCGGCGCCGTTCCATAGTCGGGACATCAACAGGGGGAATTGTTTGGCAAGGGCTGTTTTTTGAAAATCATATCGGTCGCATAGCTGCCTGGCTGTGAGTTCCAGAACTTCGTCAAGTTTGCTGAAGAAGCGTTCTATGCGTTCATCTTCGTTTTTTATCGCCATGCATTCGATGGCGATGCGCACTATGTTGATGGTTGAGAAGCTGATATTGCCACGGCCGATTGAAGTTTTTAGGCCATAACGGTTTTCGAACACACGTGTGCGGCATCCCATCGTTGCCACCTCGTATTTATATCTTTCGGGGTCATCGGCACGCCACATTTCATGTTGGTTGAATGTTGCGTCGAGATTCACGAAATTTGGGAAAAACCGGCGTGCTGTCACCTTGCAGGCCAGTTTGTAGAGATCGTAATTTCTGTCGCCGGGGAGGTAGTTCACACCTTTTTTCTTTTTCCAGATTTGGATTGGGAAAATGGCTGTCGCGCCGTTACCGACCCCTTCATATGTTGAATTAAGCAATTCGCGAATCACGCACCGGCCTTCAGCCGAAGTGTCGGTGCCGTAGTTGATTGAACTGAACACAACCTGGTTGCCGCCACGTGAGTGGATGGTGTTCATGTTATGGATAAATGCTTCCATCGATTGGTGGACACGGCTCACAGTGCAGTTGATTGCATGCTGAACGGCTCGCTCACGGCCGGTCATTCCGTCGAGAGGTTTCTTTTCAAAATCGTCGATTTCCCTGTGATAAATGTCAGAGAGATCGTTGCCTGTGATTTCTTCGGCCTTTTTCAGTTCCTCGATAAATGACGACCTTACGAATGGTGCAAGGTAGAAATCAAATGCCGGGATTGCTTGGCCGCCATGCATTTCGTTTTGGGCTGTTTCAAGCGAGATGCATGCTATCACGCTGGCAGTCTCGATGCGCTTTGCAGGGCGGGATTCGCCGTGTCCGGCTACGAAGCCATGTCGCAGGATGTTGTCGAGCGGATGCTGGACACAGGTGAGGCTTTTGGTAGGGTAGTAGTCTTTATCGTGGATATGGAGGTAACCGTGGCGCACGGCATCGCGGGCCTCGGGGGTGAGCAGGTAATCGTCAACGAAAGGCTTGGTGGTTTCTGATGCGAATTTCATCATCATGCCCGCCGGTGAGTCGGTGTTCATGTTGGCGTTTTCGCGTGTGATGTCATTGCTTTTCGTTTCTATGATTTCAAGGAATATATCGCGGGTTTTGGCCCGTCGGGCTATGCTGCGCTGGTCGCGATAGGCAATGTAGCGTTTGGCTACTTCCTTGCGTGGCGATTTCATCAGTTCGAGTTCGACTCGGTCCTGGATTTCTTCCACCGTCATCTGTTCTTTGCCGGTGATGCCTATGCGGTCGGCGATTTTCTGAATCAGGGCTTCGTCTTCTCCCAGCCGGGTCTGAAGCATTGCCTTGCGTATGGCTGCTTTGATTTTTTCCTCGTTGTAGCCAACCACGCGGCCGTCGCGTTTCAATACGGTCTGAATCATCGCTTGAGATAAATGTTTTAGGTGTTTGTTTTGTGGTAAGAAGTTGCGTGAAATTTTGCGGTGACAAAGTTAGTCAATACTAATGCATCCAACAAAAAAACGCACGATTATTTTCATGCGCTTTTTGTTTTTGGAAAACTTTTTAAATTGATAATTTTGCTATATCGTTAAGATGTAGTGTTTTGCGGTTGCAAAACGGGAAACTTTGTTTGTAGGAGGCTTTATTATATTTGTAATAATGTCAATGCTGCGGGTTCAAAAGCCTTTTCAGATTCGCTTTGTCAGATTCCTTTATGCCTGCATCCATTAACGGTACGGCTACATTCAAATCGTTGAGATAAACAGGGTCGTTATACTTATAGGCCGGATTAACAAGCGACTGTGAGGCGTCGAAACGAGGGGTATTGACCCCGGCCAGTTCTATGGCTGTGTTGAACATGGACTTTTGTGGTGATACGCCAAGCGATGAGTTTCTGCGTAGGTTGGTCATGAATTCCGGGTGCAGGGCTGTCATGGTGTCTGACAGCCATATAAGCATCCCTACGTGCAGTTGGTGGTAGGTCGGGTTGGGGGAGGCATGAAGGAAACGTTCACGTTGGTCATCGAAAATATCCTCGCCATGGTCGGCGCTATAAAGTAATGCCGACTTGCACCCGGTTGCGCGTAACAGGCCGATAGCATCGGCCAGGAATGAGTCGGTATATAGAATCGTATTATCATATGCGTTAATCAGGTCGTTGCGATGACCGGCATTGGCATCAATAGCATCGTCGGGCAGGAATTTTGCGAACTCGCGGGGATAACGGTCGCGGTAAAGGAAATGGGAGCCGTAAGTGTGCAGCACTATAAACTTCTTTGCGTGGGTCGTATCGGCCAGCGCTTGACGAAGCATTGGCAGAAGTGATGAATCGTAAGGATGGTTTGCGGTTGAGAAATCTGTGTACCTCACATTGTCGGCCTCGTTACCGAACAGTTCGGTGAACGAATTGTTCGGGGCCTGGTTTGAGAAGAAGCCTGTGTGGAACCCGGCCTCTTTCATTGCGGTGATTATACTTTTGTAATGGTTGATTGAGTCGAAATTTTCGGCCGACGCGAAACTCATTATCATCGGGACACTCTTGTGGGTGGTGTTCGACTCGGTAATGGCGCGTGGAAAGAAAACGCTGTTTCCTTCATGGCTCAGACGGGGATTGTTGTTCCTTCCATAACCTCCCAGCTGCCAGTTTTCCCCACGTGCTGTTTCTCCTATTATGAAAAGATATATCTCTTTTTCATCGATTGGGCGTGATGTTGTTGCATTATATGAGAACCCGGCACATGTTTCATAATAATGTGCGATTTGCCGTGTACGTTTCACTGCTTCCGACATGTTGTATATCACATTTGCCGGGAATATCTCCCGGTGAAACGCGCTATGGGCTGTAATTGAGGCTGTAATGGTCAACATTCCTCCGGCAACGCTCATTATTGCTCCTAGTTTTATGGCTTTCATGCGGAATGACTGGCTGATTTTGAAGTGACGGCACAGGCTGTAAGTCCCCCATGTAAGTGGTGGAAGATAAATCACAACCACCGTGAGGATTGCAACAAACAGGTTTGCCAGTAATTCGGTGGCTTCGCCGACATTGGTGGTTACCACGTTAAGAAACATGTCGACGGCAATGATTGACTCTCCATAAAGATATAACAATACGATTTGAAATGCTGCCAATATCATAAATGGTAATGACAACAATGTCATAAGTCCGCTGCGGCGGCTTATCGACATGAACAAGATGTAGGCGCCTGCCGGGAGTAGGATATTGGCTGCTTTCCAAAGCCACTTTGATGGTTCGGTAATGTCAAGGGCGATATTCGGAATGACAAGTGCTGCCACAACCCATATAAAAAGCACACGCATATCGGTAGATATGTGTTTGAGTCTGTTCAGAATCTTTTTCACAGAAAGTAATTATTGATAGTGATGCCGTGGTAAACCGGTGCTTTGTGGAATCAGAAAGTTTCATGCAGCCCTAATACGAATGCCATCGATTCTTTTCCGAAACCCAGGTCGATGCGCACATTTACCCGTTTTTTGAATTCCCAACGGTAGCCGATGCCGTAGGATGGCAGGAGGCGTCGGTAGGTTATTTCCTTGGGCGAGTCGAAAACCGTGCCTACTCCGCCCCATACCACGATGCCGTTACGGCGCCATATGTGTTGCCTTAGTTCCACAACGAAATCGGCTTCGTTTTTATCTCGGTAACGCCCTTCGTAATATCCCCGGATGGCATGTGATGCGTCAACCGTAGGGAGCATACTCCATGGGGTGTTGCCATAAGTAGAATGGCCGTGGAGCTGGAACGCCAATGTGCCCGAATCCCAAAATTGCTTATACCATCCTACATTAAGTTCGGTAGAGGAAAATGCGTAATTGTTGCCGATGAAACGAGGAAAGAACTTTTGTTTGAATGTAATATTCCATCCTTTCGTGGCATTCGTAGGGTAGTCGCGTGTGTCGTATGAGAATACAATGCCCATACCGTAGTTGAATACCCTCAAATCTTCCCCATTCCAAAGTTCGGGACGTTCTACCTTTGTGGCTTTCCCATAGTTGAAATTTACCGACGGGCCTAAGAACATATGTTCAGGCAGGCGCCAAAGGAATTCCCCCAGCAATACCGACTGAAGTTCGGTATATCCTGATTCATTGCTTTTCTGCGACTCCATATCATAGCCTATACCCCAGAATTTAAGAGGGAAATGGGCGAAATCGGCATGGTAGTTGATTCGGAATCTGTCGCCTGGGAAGAAATGGTTTCCAAAAACACCCACACGGTAAAAGCCGGTTATGGATCCCTGTGCGAAAACCGAAATATTTGATTCAGGTGTCACCGAATCGCGCTTGGTATGGTATAATCCTGCTGCGATTACGGCAAGTTGTATGCTGGTTGAAGCCGAATAGCTCGGGCCGCCAAGAAAGGTAAAGTCGATTTTCTTTTCGGGATGTTCTTTGTTGGAATCATCAAAATATTGCAATATGCGGGATATAAGGTTGGGCTTTTTCCCTATACTGTCATTAACGAGTTCCTGTGCTATGATTTGTGGCGCCGCCATACATAGCAACGTTAGCGACGCTATAAGTCGCAAGGAGATGTTTCCGGCCATTTGAATTGTCGTAATCAGGAGTTCATGTCCCTTATAGACATGGTTGCATTTTGTGAAGAACGGATATGCAAAGTTAATCATTTCCGATATAATTACAGATATGCTTATCCCTTATCTGCCAATCATGCTGACATTATTGCCAAAAGCTGAAGGAGGTTGGCTTGCTTCATTGAAACTTGGAACATTGTTAGGGGCAATGTGATGTAAACCGGCTTATAATTCCTATCTTTGCGATATATAACCAAGATAAACATGAATACAGGAAATGATGGGGTGCGGGAAAACGGGATAGCTTTGCTGGCAATCCCGAAGTTGTGTATAGGCATGGGGCATGAAGGTGATGCCCTCATCAAGTTGGCCGACGTTGTTGCAGCCGAAGGGGCGACTGTAGGTATTGAAACAGTCAACTGGCCTATGGAATATCCTTATAAGCCGGAGGTATCGGCAACACTGGCTCACGACGGTGAATATCTGTTTTGTCTGTTTTCGGTTAAAGAAAGGCATTTGCTGGTCAGAACCCTTGATGATAACGGCCCGGTTTGGGAAGATTCATGCGTGGAATTGTTTATTGCCGATGCCGACGGGCGGCATTATTATAATTTCGAGACCAATGCTGCCGGTGTCTCCCTGGCTTCCCGGAGAGTCAGCCGCACTGAATGCGTGCATTTCCCACAGGATAAGATGCGGCGTATAATCAGGTTGTCATCTTTGCCGAAAACCACGGCTGACCGGGTTGATGAAAACGGTGTTACATGGACGTTGTTGTTAGGCATCCCGTTTGATCTCTTTTCTCAAGAGATTCCCGACATGTTGAGGATAAACCTGTATAAATGCGGTGATAAGACCGAGACACCACATTTCCTTAGCTGGGCTCCGATTAACACCACGGCGCCGGATTTCCATCGTCCGGAATTTTTCCGCAATGTGAAACTATCATAACGCAAAATTCAACATATCATGCAAAAATTCAAAGAAATTGCAAGCCGGTTTGACATACCTTGTGAAATTGTAAGGATAGAGAATATGGGGGAGGGGTTCATCAATGACACCCTCAGGGTGCTGACACCCGATGGTAACCGTGACTATATCCTGCAACGTAAAAACAAGCGTGTGTTTTGCGATATTCCCGCAATGATGGAAAATATCCGTTCGGTTACATCCTATTTGAAAGCCGCTACTGTTGCAACCGGGGGCGATGCATCGCGTGAAGTACTGACGCAGATTCCTTTGCGGGACTTTTCGCAACTTTATTGGCAGGATGAAGAGGGGGAGTATTGGACTGTGTGCGAATTTGTGCCCGGCTCAATGGCGTATGAACGGGTGGATACAACATCACAGGCTTTTGAAGGTGGACGCGGTATCGGGCGTTTTCATCGTCTGTTGGAAGGATTCCGTGAACCTGTAAGCGACACTATACCCGGATTCCATAACCTGCGTTTGCGGTTTAAGCAATGGGATGAGGCTTTGAAGGCCGACATTTCAGGACGTAAATCTTCTGTTTTGGAGGAAATTTCATGGATTGAATCACGCCGCGATGAAATCATGGCTTTCCAAACGATGATTGAAACCGGTCGATTCCCGGTCAGGGTTGCGCATAATGACACTAAAATCAGTAATATCCTGTTTGATGCCGACGGACATGCGCTATGTGTGATAGATCTCGACACGATGATGAATGCCACGGTGTTCAATGACTTCGGCGATGCGATAAGGTCATATACAAATACTGGTGCCGAGGATGATGCCGATTTGTCGCGTGTGAGTTGCAGTATGGAATATTTCGAAGCCTATACAAGGGGTTTCCTGGCGGAGTGTGGGAGTATGCTTACGGCTGACGAGCTTGAATGGCTGCCTTTTGCAGGGCGGTTTATAACGTTTGAACAGGTGTTGCGCTTCCTGATGGACTATATCAACGGCGATACCTACTATAAGGTGACATATCCCGACCACAACCTCGTCCGCACCCGCGCACAGTTTGCCTTGCTTAGTTCAATGGAGCAGCAGTATCCACGTATGCAGGCAATCGTTGCGGATGCTGTAAAATAGAACCAAAGGGCAGTAATAATAGCGAATATAATAAGCGTTGTGTCTAATCATAATTTTGACACAACGCTTATTATATATCGATTAAAATCAGTATTGGCTTATGTTGTCGGAACGGTTAAATGTTTTTGTCATTAAGACACTAATCAGTCCGGCATTAGCCGAATTTTGAGATTTTACGGAGCATCGGTTCGTTGAGGATGCATATACGGCGCCCGTCGACTGTTATCAGACGTTCCGATACGAATCCTGACAGGGTACGGATAGCATTGGATGTGGTCATATTCGACAGGTTTGCCAAATCCTCGCGAGCCATGTATATGCGCAGTGTCATGTTGTCATCCTCGAATCCGTAGTGGTCGCGAAGCACGATAAGCGCCTCGGCCAGACGGCCACGGATATGCTTCTGTGTGAGGTTCACGATTTTTGTATCAGAACCTCCGAGGTTACGCGATAATTCATGAATGAAAAACCATGCCAGCTTGGGGTTCTTGTTAATCATATCCTCCACCAATGTCATTGGGAGGGTACCTACTATCGATGGTTCAAAAGCCGCAGCCGATGAATTGTATGGTTCTTTGGCAAAGTATGCCCTGTAACCGAAATACTGTACCGAACGGATGAGCCTTAGAATCTGTACCCGTCCGCCAACGCCGTCCTTGAATTTTTTGACCTTTCCTTGAAGGAGGCACCATAGGTACTCCGGTTCTTCCCCCTCGGCATAAATCATCTGGTTCTTTTTAAAATTGTGGATAACGAAAGCGTCGATTATTCGGCGCTTTTCGTCATTATCCAGTACAGTCCAGATTTCTGACAGGTCTTCGCTTATAACTTTGTCGAGTGCTCGCTTAATCATAAGGTGGTACAAATACTTATGGGTGTGATGTCGCTGGGTTGTGAGTTGCCGTTTGTTGCACTCAGGCATGTGGCGTTTCCAACAACATAATTCCCCATTTATGTTTTACAACACAAAGCTACGATATTTTTTTGACATAAATTCTTATTATGGAAGATTTTTTCGTATAATGCAGTCACAACCCCGGCTTATCTCCGGCACAAATATTGTGTATGGAGGATAAGCCGGGGCTGTGAAATACTGGTTCTGTAGGTTGTTTTGAATTGGTCAGAGCCGGTTATTCTGATAGAATATCAGTATTCTGTGGCGGAGGAGGTATTCATAATGAGCCTGGATGGAGTTTACCTCGGTTCGATAAAGATTGTTTTTGGCTTGTTCGAATTCGGTAGGGGTGGCTCGTCCGAGATTGTATTTTTCCTGTGTGGCCTTGAATGATGCTTCTGTCTTTTCGAGGGTTTCCTGTGAGGAAAAATACCTGTCGCGGGCTCCCTTTGCCTGATAGTAGGCTAATTGGATTGTTTTATACAGTTCTGTCGACTGGCGGTCGAGTTCCAGTTCTGCCGAAATTTTTTGCAATTTTGCCTTACGCACGTTGTTTCTTGTCCCGAATGCATCGAAAATGGGAATCGAAAGTGAGAAGCCGACATATGTGGAAAGATTATGGCTCATTTGGAAACTAAAAGATTCACTTTTCAACCCGTTAACGGTGTAATAGCTCGACCCGATGCTCGACCCGAATCCGAGAGTGGGGATATACCCGGTTTTTGCAAGTGAAATCTGGTTATCGGCCACGGTGATTCCTTGGCGTGATGCGAGGATGGAATTGTTGTGAACCATGGCGGCATCATACACGGCATCGGCTGTTGGTATGATTGGTTCCCCTTCGTTGATCGGACTCACATCGAAGCCTACCGACGTAGGGAGCTGTAGCAGGTTGGCTAGTTCCACAAGAGCAATCCTGACATCGTTTTCAGATGTCACAACCTGGAGTTGGTCTTGTGCCATCTGTGCTTCTGCATCCAGAAGATCGGCTTCGGGGACTTTTCCGGCTTCAACGAGGGCTTTCTGACGGCTGACCTCGAATGAGGATAGCTCTAATTTGGATTTGGAACTTTCCAGAACTTCCTTTGCATACAGAACCTGGAGGTATTGGGATATTACGTTGAGGGTAACGTTGTCCTTGGCTGCCTCATGTTCGTAGAGGAGGCGTTGCAAGTCGGATTTTGCTAGTTTTAGCTGACGGTATTCCGACAACCCTTGGAATAGAGGTAGGTCAAGCGATACGTTCCACTGGAAATTCGAAGTGTTTCGGTCGGCATAAGTATTGTCGGCAGTAAGGCCGCGGCCGAAGTTGAACGATTGAGATGCACTGCCACGCAGAGAGGGTAGAAACCGGTCTTTAGCCTCGGTTATAGAAAGCTCACCGTTCATAACCTGCAACCGGCTTGCCTGCACCGATATGTTATGGTTTATGGCGTATGCCACACAGCTGTCAAGGCTCCACACGTCGGCATGACCGGTGAAAGCTGTGGCGGCAGCTATGGCTATAATTGTTGTCTTTAAGATATTCATAAATTAAACTATTGTCTGAAAACGGCTTTTGTGAGTTTTCGGCTTACGCCTATAATGGGTGAAGCCGTGGGGTTAGGTGTTTAATTGGCCTGGTTGCCGCGTAGTTCGCTTTTTTTGTCAAGTGTTGAATCTTTCAACTCCACATTGATGCCGTTGGAAACACCGGTTTTGACGGAAATGCGTTCAAATTCCTGTTTGGGTTCTGACGATTTCAGGATATATACAAACGCGCTGTCACCTTTGTATTCCACCACACGCTCGGGGAGGGCAAGCACGCTGTCGGCTTTTTCAAGGATAACGGTAGCATTTGCGCTGTAGCCCGCACGTAGTTTGGCGGTTTCTTCGGTGTTGAGAGCGGCCTTTACTTCGAATGTATTCGTCCCGTTGTCATCAGTTGCCATAGGGGCGATTTTTTCAATTACGGCGGCATAGTCTGAACCTGCCACAGCCCCGACGGAAATGCGCACCGGCATCCCTTCCGAGAGTAGGTCGACTTCGGTCTCATCTACTTTGCCCTGGAAAATCAGGTCGGTCATATCGGCGACTTTTGCCACTGTGGTGCCATCGTTGAATGTGTTGGCTTGGATTACGGAGCTGCCGACCTTTACGGGCACTTCGAGTACGATGCCGGTAACGGTTGAGCGCACAAGGGTGTTGGAACTTTGGGCATTTGATGATGAAACGCCGTCGCGTACGATAGTCAGCTGGTCTTTGGCTTGTGCCAGTTCCTCCTTGGCCCGCCTATATGTGGCTTCGTCAGTTTCGAATTTCTCGCGGCTCTCGAATTTTTTCTCATACAGGTTTTTGGTTCGCTCATAGGTTGTGCGGGCTTCTTCCAGTGAAATCTCCGCTATTTTAACACGGTTTTCGGCCGACGACAGCTGCGTTTCGTCAGGTATTACCTTGATTTTAGCAATAATGTCGCCAGCGTTGACGTGGTCGCCTGCTTCAACGAGTACCTCGTTGATAATGCCCGAAATCTGTGGTTTTATCTCGATTTCGTCGCGGGGCTCGATTTTGCCGGTGAGCACTGTTGTACGTTCGATGGTCTCAATAGTGGGATTCACAAGTTCGTAAACCGCTTCTTTTTTCTGTGAGTTAATGTAAAGGTAAACGAATGTGCCGATAAAAATCACTCCTATGATTACCCACATCAGGATTTTGAAAAATTTTTTCATTGCGTCGTATGTTGTCAGTTTTTGTTTATGCTTTTGAATAACTCGTTATATGATTGCTATGGCTTATTTGTCGTTTATCGCTTCCACAGGCTTGATTTTCATGGCTTTGGTGGCTGGTATCAGTCCTGCCAGTGTGCCAAGCACGGCGAAAGTCATCATGATGGCGAGTGCCTGCGACAGGTTCATTTGGAACTGCGGGGTCGATATTTCGTTAGCCGTCAGGGTCTGTGTCACGCCCAACGCCAAGGCGGCAAAGCATATGCCTGCTATACCTGCCACAGCTGTGAGCATCATTCCTTCCGATAGGATTTGCACGATAATATCGGATGGTTTTGCCCCTATTGCCCGTCGGATTCCTATTTCCTGCGTGCGTTCCTTTACTATGACCCACATGATGTTCCCGATGCCGATAATGCCTGCAAGCAGGGTGCTTAAGCCGATGAAAAGAGCCAGCAGCGATACGCCGGTGAACAGGTTGTCGACCATTGCGAATTGTTCGGAAATATCGAATATTTCAATTGCCGGTTCGTCATCGGGCGATATGGCATGACGCATAGACAGGACTCGACGTATGCGTGGTTTGAGGTTTGATATTTTCTCCCCGTCCTTAGCCACCATCATCACCACGTCGACTTTGTCACCACGTTTGAAAGCCCTGCGAAAGGTGGAACTTGGCAGGAGAATGGACTCGTCTAGTCGCCCGTTCATCTGTATTTCGCTAGTCTGGCCGCATATCCCTGCAACGACATATGAAATGCCGTTGATATCGATGCTTTCACCGATTGGCGACGGGTTTCCGGGATAGAGTTCGTTAGCAACCTTTTTCCCTACCACTGCTACTTTCCGTTCCAGGCTTATATCGGCTTCGTTGACAAAGCGTCCGGAAAAAATAGTGGGGAGCATTACTTCCGCATATTGCGGGGCGACACCGCTGACATTCCCCGAATAACTATAGCGCCCGTGGCGGGAACTGACACCATAATTGGAATACATTTCGGTAACGGTCTGCAATTCGGGACATGTGGCTTTCAGACGTTTGATGTCAACCAAGTCCATGTTCCAGGAGCGGTTTTTACCATGCCCCTTGTAGGGGATTGTGGTCTGCCCGGTGAAAATGATTCCGCTATTTGTAGCGAACCCGTCGAAGTTTCGCATCAGCAAGTCTTTTGCTCCACGTGCCCCTCCCAGCAGGATGGCGAGCATTGCGGTGCCCCAGAATATGCCGAACCCCGTCAGGAAGGTACGCGTCTTGTTACGTGCCAAAGTGGCGCCTATCTCCTTCCAGTTCTCAATATCGAATATGGTAACTTTCATTTCTGTAATTTGTCATTTTGTACCCTTGTGAACCGTGGGATTTATTCGTCGCGAAGCGCTTCAACCGGTTTTACTTTCAATGATTTCAATGCCGGGAACAGACCGGCGAGCGCTCCTGCTATTATGAGCACAACCGTCACCTGTATGGCTGTGGATAGGTCGACAGTGGGATTTTGTAGAAAATTAGTGTCACCGAATATGGCATCCAGAATCTGTGTGACAAGTGTGCCTAAAACTATTCCTATATAGCCGAACAGGGTTGTGATGGCCACGCTTTCTGCTATAATCTGAATCAGGATTGAATGCGGTTTTGCCCCTATTGCCCGTCGGATTCCGATTTCATGAGTGCGCTCTTTAACCGATACAAACATAATATTGCTGATACCTACCACGCCGCTTAACAGGGTGAGCAGGCCGAGAATCCATATCGACAGGTTCAATATATTCATGGCGGCCAGACCTTTCATCCCTTGCGAGAATTGGTTCCATATCCACACGGCACTATCGTCTTCGGGGTTGAAATCATGGTTTGATGCTAATGTTTTTCGCAGTTCTTTTTCTGCGTCATCACCTTCTTCGGCCGACGAAAGCCCTTTAAGCATCACATTGAAACTATCCGGGTTATCCTCGTTGCCTGCGAGCATTTGTGCTGTGGTGTAGGGCACATATATGTCGCGATTCCAACCTGATTCAAACACTCCCACTATGAGAAATGACAATTCCCCGAACCGTACTCTCTGCCCGATTGCATTTGTGCCGTCAGGTGGGAACAATTGTTTGGCATAGTCCAATGGGAGAATCATGACTTTGGCACAGGCTTCCATGTCGCGTTCGTTGAAAATACGTCCATGGATTTTCTCTATACTGCTTTCAGCTTTTATCTGTGCCGGTGACACTCCGTTGTAGTTGGCGTTTGCACGTGAGTATTTCCCGGATGAGAGAACCGCCTGGTCTCCATAAATGATAGGGCTGGTTTCTTCAACAAAGTCGTGATTGTTTTTTTCGATGAGTGCCAGGTCGGCGTTTTTAAGCTGGATGCTGCGCCCCTCCTTATATCCATGATAAGGTTTGCTGGTGCGTCCGCCCCATATCCTCATTTTTTGTGAACCCGGGGCCAAGGCATGCTCCTTGAACGAGTTTGTCACGCCGTTGCCCATGCCCAGGAGCACGATAAGCATGAAGATGCCCCATGCTACGGCGAATCCTGTGAGTGCCGTGCGAAGTTTGTTATGGCGTAGTGTCTGTAATATTTCGTTGAATAAGTCGAACACGGTTATGTTTTTGAGGCTTGTGAATTAGATCTGTGATACTTATTTATGCTGGCTTTCCGCAGTTGCATGTCTTGGATGTGATTATCTCACATGATTGAGACAAGATTATGTTATATAATGAGTCCGTCGGAAATGCGTATAAGCCGGTCGGTCTGTTCGCCGACACCGGGGTCGTGTGTCACGATTACAATCGTCATACCGTCTTCCCGGTTTAGTTGCCGGAACACCTGCATCACATCCTTTGATGTCTTGCTGTCGAGTGCGCCGGTTGGCTCATCGGCCAGTATTATGGATGGCTTGGTGATTAATGCGCGTGCAATCGCGACACGTTGTTTCTGGCCGCCTGAAAGTTCTCCCGGCAAGTGGTGTGCACGGTCGGCAAGCCCCATTTTATCAAGTTGTTCCATTGCAAGTTGGTTGCGTTTGCGACGTCCCACGCCTTGATAGAATAACGGAAGCGCCACGTTTTCGATAGCGTTTTTATAATTGATGAGGTTAAACGATTGAAAAACGAAACCTATCATGCGGTTACGGTATTCGGCGGCTTTGTTTTCGTTGAGATTTTTAATCAAAGTTCCGTCGAGATGGTATTCCCCGGAATCGTAGTTGTCAAGAATCCCGAGTATGTTGAGCAGTGTCGATTTGCCTGAGCCTGAGGCTCCCATAATCGATACCAGCTCCCCTTTGTTGATTTCAAGATTAATCCCTTTCAGCACATGCAGGGGCACGACGCCGGGATAGGTTTTGTTTACATCCCTTAGTGATATCATAATGTTAATTACATGATAGTTTAAATGCAACTCCCCGGCGTATTATTAAAACCGGCGACTGAACGCCATAAATAAATACCTAATTGGAAACCGGGATAGCTTTTCTATATTTTACACATGTTAGACGCACCATCTCGCCGGATAGTTGCAGTGTGATGTTGAAAATTTTTCACGGGGTATTGCATAATTAAACCAATAGCTTTAAATTTGCGTTATAAAAGCAAACCTGAAAGCAGAGGCTTGACGGTTTTCCCGTAATTTATGACGGTGATGCCAAAATGCATTGACAATGAAATATCAGTTAGATAACAATGATATTGCCACACCAAAGTTGATTGGGAAACTCATCAAATTTTTATGAAATACCGAGACAATCTTAGTCGTACGATGGCGGGCCCCATCCTGTTTCTGACGGGAGTCTCCTGAATAAGGGACCAGGCGGATTACAAAGGACGGCGAGAACTCAAACCCTGTCTTTCGGAGTTTCATCGCATCCTTTGATGTGGCATTTTTTAACATGGCGTTGTGTCGTTTTCGACACAACGCCATTGTTTTTGCTATGCACTAATCGAATAGTATGAGTCATAATGGCACAATCATATTCTCAATAGTTTGCCATTGTCAGTACGGGGCAACGCGTCTACTATCGTTATCCGTTTGGGTATTGCATGATGTGGAAGGTGTTGCATGCATGCCTTTTCTGCCTGACTGATTATATTTGTACGTATGTCAGCATCCAGGCATTCAATAATCATTTCGATTGCTTCACCCCATTTGCTATCCGGCATACCTTTGAAAAAGAAGGGGAAATCAAACGCATGTTCCAACAGTTTTTCCAGTTGCTCGGGATAAAACTTTATCCCCCCGCTGTTAATCACGTTGTCGAATCGTCCGAGCCACTTGAATGAATCTGCCGACGATAATTCTACAATATCGTTGGTTGCCAGTTTCCCGAAACTATATTCAGGTGCGTTGATTATCAGGCATCCCCGGTTATCGATGGAGAATGTTATCCCCGGCATCGCAGTGTAGGACCTGCTTCCGGTTTTGCGTAGTGCCACATGGCTGCACGTTTCGGTCATGCCATATGTGGCAAAGGTTTGCCATGGCATCCGGCATAATGCATGTTCAAGTTCATAAGTGAGCGGGGCGCCACCTACTATCAGATTGCGCAGGAACTTTCCGGCATAGCGGTTTTGTAACAGTCCGTGACATTGGGAAGGGACTACAGCCATCAAATCGATTTTCCCATAATCAGAATGTAATGGATGGTTTGACGGTTGTTCCATAATCAGCTCGCATCCGGATAGCAGCGCCCGCACTATCATCATTTTCCCCGCGATATATGAGGCTGATAACGGACAGAGCATCCTGGATTCGGATGTTATGCCGAATCGTCGGATTGTGGCTTGTGCAGAGCATGCCATATCGGCTTTAGGCAATCGGATTTCTTTTGGCGTTCCTGTTGAACCTGATGTATGGGCAACAACATAATCCTTGCCGTTTTCCCACTCGTCGATAAACCGCTTTCCCTCATCGGTTATATTAATGAGATGCATTGCTGTATCCTGTAATAAAATCCTGTCTGTTCAAAAAATGCATTTAAGATTATTCATGGGTTGAAATACATCCTGTCCCCATCGAGCCGTAGGCGTGAAGGGTAATTATTGGTATATAACATCCCGGTTCCAAGCCCTTGCGGCATTACAGGATTATATTGCGATACCCATTGTGCAATTGCATTCAGGCCGATGTTGGATTCAAGTGCAGATGTGGCCCACCAGCCGATGCCTCTTTCTTCGGCTAGCCGTATCCATCGATCTGATTCAGCGAACCCGCCGCACAGTGATGGTTTCAATATTATATAACCTGGCTTGATGGTTTCAAGCATGCGTATCTTTTCCTCATCAGCCTTAAATCCGACAAGTTCCTCATCCAATGCAACGGGGATAGGGGATAGGCGGCATAATGCTGCCATTTCATCCCATTGGCCTTGTTTTATTGGCTGTTCTATAGAATGAAGGCCATATTCAGCAAGGCGTTCAAGATGCTGCATCGCCGTATTTGGAGAGAATGCCCCGTTTGCATCTACTCTCAATTCAAGATTATCAGGACTATATTCGTCGCGGATGGATTTTAGGAGGGCGATTTCATCATTGAAATCAATACCGCCTATCTTCAGTTTTATGCAGTTGAAGCCTTGGTCGAGTTTTTCCCGGATGCGTTGTTTCATCACACGTTTGTCACCCATCCAAATAAGCCCGTTGATACGTATGGGGGCTGTGCCTTCGGTGAAGCTGTTTGTTATGAAACGCCCCGCACCTCCGTTTCGCATATCGAGCAAGGCTGTCTCGAATCCGAAGCGTATTGATGATATGGCAGGCAATGATTTAGGGTTGTTGCATGCATATTCCAGTTGCCGCTCATAGTCGGGGGTGTCTTCTGCACTTAATCCGCGGAATAAGGCACATTCCCCGGTGCCTGTCGCACCGGGGATGTCATCATCGGTCACATGTATGATGAATGTTTCTTTATCATTCATCTTGGAGCGCGACGTTATGGCCGTTTCTTTGAATTTCAGGAGTTTGCGGCTATATTCTGCCCGTAGCATTATCCTGGGAATTTAGGGAATTGGTCGAAATCAGGATCACGTTTTTCAAGAAATGCGTTTTTCCCCTCCTGGGCCTCAGGCATGAGGTAATAGAGCAGGGTTGCATCACCTGCGAATTCCATAAGTCCGGCTTCTCCGTCAAGTTCGGCGTTGAGCGCCCGTTTGATCATCCTTATTGCCATAGGGGAACGTTTCAGGATGGTTTCACACCAATCCACGGTTTCGTCCTCGAGCCGTTCAAGAGGCACAACAGCGTTAATCATCCCCATTTCAAGAGCTTCTGCCGCGGTGTATTGCCGACATAGATACCATATCTCGCGGGCTTTTTTCTGGCCTACGCACCGGGCCAGGTATGATGAGCCGAATCCGGCGTCAAAGCTACCTACTTTGGGGCCTGTTTGGCCGAACTTTGCGTTTTCCGAGGCAATCGAAAGGTCGCATACCACATTCAGCACATTGCCCCCACCTATGGCGTAACCGTTGACCATGGCTATTACAGGCTTGGGGATTGATCGGATGGCTTTATGCAGCTCAAGCACATTGAGGCGCGGGGTGCCGTCGGCATCAACATAGCCTCCGAGTCCTTTGTAATTTTGGTCGCCACCGGAGCAAAATGCCTTGTCTCCGGCTCCTGTAAGGATTATAACCCCGATTTCCGGGGTGTTCCGGCAATAGTTCATAGCATCAAGCATTTCGAAGTTTGTGCGCGGGCGGAATGCGTTATAAACTTCCGGTCGGTTGATGGTTATCTTGGCAATACCTTTGTATTGCTCAAACAGGATATCTTCATATTCCTTTATCGTAGTCCATTCTCTTTGCATAGTCAATATATTTTATGTTGGGTATATCTTAGTTGTCCAGGTTAGACATATTTTGTTTTCATGATTTCGGCGTCGGTATGGCTGTCGGTTATTACTTCGAGAATCACCGGCCTGTCATGGCATCCAAGCATATTCCTTATCGCCTTTTTAAGTTCGGTAAATGAGGCTGCTTGGATATGGTAGAATCCATATGCGTCAGCAAGGGCTTTGATGGGCAGGTTGAGGTCGCAATGGATGAGCCTGGGTGTTTCGGGCAGCCCGGCAGTGGTCTTGACGTAATTGAAAATGCCACCACCCCCGTTGTTGATTACCACGATTCTCAATCTTTCGTTTATCAGGTTGGATGAGAGGGCGGATATGTCATATTGCATGCTCATGTCACCTGTAATCAGCAAGGTCGGTTTGGTATAGACGGATGCTGCCCCTACGGCGGTTGAGGTGCTGCCGTCAATGCCGCTGACCCCTCGGTTGCAATCTACACGGTGGAATTTTTCAAGCGGGTATGATAAGGCATACCTCACACTCATACCGTTGCTTAATTGGAGATTCCATCCCGGGGGGATAGCTGACAGGATTTGCCCTACTGCATCCACAGCATTCCATTGTTTGTTATCTGATGATGGTATGTCTGATTGCGAAGCTGCCGCTTTTTCCCAGGTCGACGCATACTTGCTTTGATTGGAACCGGCACGCGTGAGGTGCGATAGGGAAGTGGCAAGTTTCGGGAAGAAACCTTCAGGGGGTATTTCTATCCGTTTGGTCAACGACATGAAACAGTCGATAGTGGCATCGTTAATCCCTACATGCCAATGCTCGGTAGGTTTTGACGCTCGTAAAAAGCGTTTTAATGATGCCGATACCAGCGCCCCGCCGAATGAGATAAGTATATCCGGATTGAAATCGTCAACATTGGTCTCCAAAGCTTCTGACTTTTTTTCAATATTGGTCAATGTCGCATCGGGATTGTGGATTTTGTTGCCCTTGAAATGAAGGTTGGCTAAACCTTCGGCTATTATGCAGACATTTGGCATACCTGCAAGAATCCCCATCGCTTTATTGAGCTTGGCGGATGGAGGGTTGAATCCGGCTACTATAAGTACTTTTTTGCCACATATATGCTTTACAAGTTCACGGACTGTTTCGTTGGGGATTATGTCCGGGACTTGTAGGATATCGATTTTTCTGAATGCTTCAAGCGCCGTGGTTTCGGTTTCTGTGGCTAGGGGCGCATTGAGGGAGATGTTGATATGCACCGGGCCTTTGCGGCCGGATGTGGCACACAGCAACGCGTCATTTATCAGGCGGTTTACATACCACTGCTCTTCTGTGCTGACAGCTTCTCCTTTGAAGTTATAGGATGCTTTGACAATATTTTGCAATGCGCCTGGCTGTCGGATGGTTTGGCTGTCATCTTGGTCAATCCACTCTGTCGGCCTGTCGGCTGTAACGGCAATTAAAGGTATGTGCCGGTAAAAAGCTTCTGCGATAGCAGGCCCGAAGTTCAGCATTGCGGTGCCTGAAGTGCATATAACAGCTACCGGTTTCCCTGATACCGATGCCATACCTAATGCAATGAAAGCGGCTGACCGCTCATCAATAACGGAGTGGACTTCTAACTTTGGATGACGCGCCACTGCCATTATGAGGGGGGCATTTCTACTTCCCGGAGAGGTTACTATGTGTTTGACTCCGAATGCGGCAAGCCCTGCTGCTATCTGGCGGCAACCCCATTTCTCGGTATTCGGTATTATACTCATTATAAGTTAAGCAAGTCGTAAAATTCTTTTATATTTCCGTTGGCAGGATTTTCGGAGATTTTAGCTTGATGAAGAAGTGTGTCGAATTACACAACTGATGAATAGGGGGAAACGCGCTGAACGGACTCCGTCGGAAATATAAAGTCGCTAAAGTATCCATATACATAATAATTTTATGACTTACTCGTCGGTATAAACACATAGATGGGGCATTGAAATGTTCAATGCCCCATTTTTATAAGTCTGACCGGCTTATTTGTTCACCCTGAAACGGTCGATTCCGTCACGGAGGAAAGCTACAACCTGGTTGGCGGCAGCAATACCGGCATTAATGTTGGCTTCGGCAGTTTGCGCACCCATCTTCTTAGGTGTGAAGAACACGCGGCCTTCGAATTCCGACATAAGTTCATCGGCTATGTCGGGACGTATGTCGGCAACATATTTCAAATCAGGACGTTCACGCAATGCTTTTTGCAATCCTTCTTCATCAATCACTTCCTTGCGGGCGGTATTGATAAGGACACCGTTTTTAGGGAGGAGTGTTATGAGGTCGAAACCTACCGATTTGCGGGTCTCGTCGGTTGCCGGGATATGCAGCGATACCACAGCATTGTCACGGTAAAGTTCCTCTACCGAATGCACGGGTGTTACTCCAGCAGCTTCGATAACTTCGTCGGGGCAATAGGGGTCGAGGGCCGAAACCTTCATGCCGAATCCTTTGGCGATGCGTGCAACGTTGCGGCCTACCTGCCCGAAAGCGTGGATACCGAGAGATTTGTCTTTAAGCTCTGTGCCGGAAGTACCGTTATACATGTTGCGGACTGCCATAACGCCTAGCCCGAACACGAGTTCTGCAACGGCATTTGAGTTTTGGCCGGGAGTGTTCTCAACGCATACCCCATGGGCTGTGGCGGCAGCAAGATCTACGTTGTCATAGCCTGCTCCGGCACGAACAACCACTTTAAGGTTTTTGGCAGCATCGAGCACTTCCGCATCAACCTTGTCGCTGCGGATGATAAGCCCGTCGGCATTGGCCACTGCATTTAGGAAATCCTGTTTGGATGCATATTTTTCGAGCAGCTCAAGTTCATAGCCTGCATTTTCTATGACCTGGCGTATCCCGTTGACAGCAACTGCTGCAAACGGTTTCTCTGTTGCTACAAGTACTTTCATTTCAGATATAAGATTTATCGGTACTTATGCTTTTTCTGCGAATTCTTTCATAGCGGCAACGAGCACATCAACACTCTCCATGGGGAGGGCGTTGTAGAGTGATGCGCGGAATCCGCCTACCGAACGGTGTCCCTTGATGCCTACGATGCCTTTCGAAGTGGCGAATTCAAAGAACGCTTTTTCAAGCTCCTTATATTCAGGTTTCATAACGAAGCATACGTTCATAATCGAACGGTCTTCGTGGTCGGGAACAGTAGCTTCGAAAAGCCGGCTTGAATCAATTGCCTCATAAAGCTTGGATGCCTTTGCAAGGTCGAGTTTCTCAAGTTCTTTTACGCCTCCTACTTCTTTGTAATATTTCAGCGTTTGAAGTGCACTGAAAATCGGGAGTACCGGCGGGGTGTTGAACATCGAACCTTTGTCGGCATGGGTTTTATAATTCAGCATGGTGGGGATGGGGCGGGTAACTTTACCCAATGCATCCTCCCTTACGATTATGATTGTGGCTCCTGCAGGTGCGAGGTTCTTCTGAGCTCCGGCATATATGATGTCATATTTGCTGACATCTACGGGACGTGAGAAGATGTCCGATGACATGTCGGCTACCATGCGCACCTTCACATCCGGGTCTTTGCGGATTTCGGTACCGTAGATTGTGTTGTTGGTGGTATAGTGGAAATAATCTACATCCTCGGGAACTGTGTAGTTTTTAGGGATATAGTTGTAGTTTTTGTCTTCTGATGAGGCAACAACATCAACCTCGCCGAATAATTTGGCTTCTTTGACAGCTTTATGAGCCCAAACGCCGGTGTCGAGATATGCGGCCTTTGTCTGTAACAGGTTGAAAGGAACCATTGCGAATTGCAAGCTTGCACCGCCTCCGAGGAAGAGCACGTGGTAACCTTCGGGCACATCGAGAAGTTCTTTTACCAAGGCTTGTGCGTCGTCGATTACTGCCTGGAACTCTTTCGAGCGGTGTGAAACTTCAAGAATCGACAGGCCGGTGTTTGCAAAATCGAGAACAGCATCTGCCGTGTTTTTGATGGTGTAAGGGCTCAGGATGGAAGGCCCTGCATAAAAATTATGCTTCTTCATCTCAGTATGATTTAAAGTTAGTGGATGGTGATTCCTATTCGTTCCATTTATGATGGCACTCCCGGCGGCTTATTCTGTTTCGGGAATCGTTTGGCAGCGTCCCCGTTTCCTTAATAATTATCGGATAAGGATGGCTTTGGAAGCCCCCTGTAGTGCCATTGCTTGCAAAGTTAATATATCTTTCCTGCTTTGCAAGCGTTTCGGTAAAATATTTTTATTGTCCAGCCAGAACGCCTAATCCTAACCTTCATTGAGACGTTGGCGCACCACCTCGTATATCATTACTCCGGCAGCGACCGACACGTTGAGCGAGCCTATGTTACCGGCCTGAGGGATAGATACTGTCGTATCGCAGAACCGGAGTATGTCGGGTGAGATTCCTACATCTTCCGCCCCCATCACTATAGCCACAGGGCCGGTATAATCGGGTGCCGTGTAATTTGTTCTCGATTTTTCAGATGCCGCGCAGATACGGCATCCGCTGTCCTTAAGGAATTTTACCGCATTCAGGATGCTGGTTTCGCGGCATACCGGGAGGTAGTTGAGTGCCCCGGCCGACGTTTTCATCGCATCCCCGTTGACCCCGACGCCTCCACGTTTCGGAATTACGATGGCGTCGACCCCTGCGCATTCGCATGTTCGGGCTATGGCTCCGAAGTTTCTGACATCGCTCACTCCGTCGAGCAACACGATGAATGGCACACGGCCTTCTTCATAAATCGACGGGACAAGGTTGGCCAGGCTTTCGTAGGTTACTGCCGATAGGATTGCCAACACGCCTTGGTGGTTTTTGCGTGTGATGCGGTCTATTTTGTCTAATGGGACTTTCTGCACCAGCACACCGTGACGTTTCACCACATCCATAAGTTCACGGATAAGTTCGCCTTTGGTGTCTTTGCCGACCAGTATTTTGTCAATTTCTTTGCCGGACTCAACAGCTTCGATTACTGCGCGGATGCCATATATATAGTCTGTTTTTTCAAGCATATACTTGTGGGTTGTTTTTTAGTTGTTCAATTGTTTTGACTGAGTAGTGAGCGGGCATTGGCAAGTGCGGCATCATTTACCGATGAGCCTGAAAGCATAACGGCCAGCTCTTTCACCCTTTCTTCGGTGCCAAGTTCCTTGATGCGTGTCACTGTTGCCTGCTCCGTATCTTCCTTGAATACCTTGTAATGGCTATGACCTTTGGATGCGACCTGGGGTAGGTGGGTGATTGCTATCACTTGTATGTTGGCGGCTATCTGACGCATTAGTTCCCCCATCTTGTCGGCCACATCGCCTGAAACGCCGGTGTCGACCTCGTCAAAAATGATTGACGGAAGCTGCATTTTATCGGCCACGATTGATTTTATAGATAGCATCAACCGTGAAATCTCGCCTCCCGAAGCGGTGTTGCCTACAGGAAGGAGAGGCTGGTTTTTATTGAATGCGAAAAGGAACTCTACATGGTCGATTCCTGTTGACGATAACTCGGTATCCCTTACGGTGATTTCGCATTGCAGATTTTTCATTCCAAGGGGCAATGCGCGGTCTTTTAGGATTTTGGCAAATCGTTCGGCTTCATCATGACGGGACTGCGAGATTACGGCAGCTATTTCCAAAGCCTCTTTTTTTGCTCTTTTGGCAGCCAATTCGAGCGCCTGGAGGTTTTCGTCGCCGAGATCGATGCTTTGCAGACGCGTTTTCATATCATCGCGTATGGATATAAGCTCGTCGACAGTTTCCACTTTGTGGCGTCTCATGAGGTCATACAGAAGGTTGAGACGCTCTTCAACTTCGTCAAGCCTTTCCGGGTCGCCGGTCAGCTCACGGTCGTATTCGGAAAATGTTTCTGCAATGTCCAGCAGTTCCACGCGGAGGGTGCGCAATCTTTCTGTCAGGGTATCGGCATCTTCCAAAAGGTCGCCAAGCCGCTCGGACTCGTCAATGGTTTGTCGTAGCAGTTGGTCGATGTTTTCATCACCTTCTGAAAGATTCCCGGTCACGGTTGCGAGCGATGTCTTGACGTCGGCCATGTTTACCAAAAGCTCGCGTTCATGCTCAAGTTCGTCAAGTTCCCCTTTTGCCAGGTTGGCATCCTTAAGTCGTTTATACTGGAATCTCAGGAATTCTTCGTCATCTTTAGCCTGCTCCACGGATTTTCTTTCCTGTTTGAATTTCCTTACGGCATGCCTGTAATTGTTGTAGGCTGTGGTAAAAGCCTCAAGCCTTTCGCCGTTTCCGGCCAATGAGTCAATTACCCTTAGCTGATAGGGCGGTGATGCCAAAAGCAGGTTTTGGTGCTGTGAATGTATATCGATAAGGTGCAATGCAGCAGTTTGGAGTTGTGAAAGATTCACCGGGCAGTCGTTGACAAAAGCCCGCGACCTTCCGTTCGGTGCAATCTCGCGGCGGAGTATCACAGTATCGGCATCCCAGTCGAGTTCATTGGTCTGGCAGAATTCCTGAAGAGCCGGATATCCGGCCGCACTGAACGTTGCCTCGATTACAGATTTTGCCTCATGGTTGCGCACGGCTTTGGTGTCGCATCGTCCTCCGAGCAAAAGCGAAAGCGCTCCTAGAATTATCGATTTGCCGGCCCCGGTTTCGCCGGTCAGTATGTTCAGTCCGGGATGCAGGGTGATATCGATAGAGTCAATCAGCGCATAATTGGATATATGTAGTGTCTGAATCATCTTTTGTCGGTTATTTTGTTACCCCGTTTTTAATGAAGTTGATGCGTTTCATCTCGGTAGGATAGATTGGTGAGAGTATATCCACTACTTTGTCTCTTTCGGTCTGTGATGCCTTGGTGTAAATATTGACAAGTTCGTCAAGTTTGGCATCCTTGAACATTGAGAGAGCAACCGACATAGGGTCGGCCTGATAGATTTTTTGCAGATTGTCAAGGGTCGAAGTGATTTTTGCCCTCCCTTTGTCGGGCGACATGAACATTTCGTCAAGCCCTGTGCGATGGTAATCGTAGAGCATGGAGCGGCTGACTGATGTAGCCGGTTCGGTGAACACCCCCAGCACAGCCGAACGGTTTTTCTTGTCCTCGAATGCTTTCCATCCGCCTTCGCCCGATGATTGGGCCATCTGCACAATCATTTTAAGCTGGTCGAAAGCCTCGTCACCTCCGTTGGGGGCGAAACTGTCGCGATCCATGGCGATTATGAGGTAGGCGTAGAAATTGAGAATCGCTGTAAGCTGGCTTTCCATTGTGTTGACGGTAAATGTCAACGGTTCCCCTTCTTGATATGTGAATTCGATTTTATTGTCCTTGAAATTCAGGAGGGTGGTGGTGTATGTGCTGTTGTAGACCGGACGTGATGATTGCACCTGCAGGTCACCTTTAAGCACATTATCGGTATATTCGGTAATGGTGAAAAACAAGCGGCAGTCGATTCGTTCGTTAACGGCATATTGGTCGTTGGTGAAATGGTTGGTGTTCATGTATTCACGCACGGCTTCCTGCAAGGTTTCAAACACACTGCGGTTGGTTGCCTGAATCTGATCGGTATTGATTGTGACATCGCAATTCAGCTCTTGCGCTTTAAGGCAGCATGCGGTTACCGCAAAGAAGAGAATGGTTATTATTGTTTTTGCAAACTTCATATCAGTAATTGAATTGTTGTTTATCTGCCCGTATCATTTAAATTCAGACAGGTTCCCGCATTGAAGTTGAATAGGCTGCCGCGTGCGATATGTGGCTGGTATCTATCCGATGCTGTCAATAACCGCATCAAGGATGTCATTTGCCACTTCCTGTTTGGATTTCAGCTGGTAAGGGATTGATTTGCCATCACGGGTGAATATTGTTATCTTGTTTGTGTCTGTGGCGAATCCCGCACCGGGGGTGCGTAGTGAGTTCATAACAACCATATCGAGGTTTTTACGCTCCATTTTGTTGAGCGCGTTGCTTTGCTCGTTATCGGTTTCTAGCGCAAATCCCACAAGGAGTTGCCCCGGTTGCTTCATTTTCCCAAGTGTAGCGGCGATATCGGGGTTCTTGACGAACTCTATATCGGGAACGTCGTGACCTTCGCGCTTTATTTTTGTTGTGGCTGGGTTTGCTACGGTGTAGTCGGCCACTGCTGCGGTCATAATGGCTATGTCGCATTCCGGGAATTCGCGTTCGCATGCTTCAAGCATCTCGCGTGCTGATTCAACGTTGATAACGTTGACCGAACCGCACTCCGGCTTTATGTCGACAGGCCCTGCCACAACAGTCACTTCTGCCCCTCGCCGGGCTGCGGCATCGGCTATGGCCATTCCCATTTTGCCGGTGGAATAATTGCTTATAAAACGAACCGGGTCGATTTTCTCGCGTGTAGGGCCTGCTGTTATGAGCACACGTTTCCCTTGCATTGACTGATTTTGATTGAAGAAGTTTTCAATCGCCGCAAAAATTTTTTCAGGTTCTTCCATGCGTCCTTTCCCAACCAGGTGTGAAGCCAGTTCGCCTGAGGCAGGTTCGATGATGTGGTTTCCGTAACTTCGCAGTAATTCCAGGTTGCGGGTTGTGGAAGGATGACGCATCATGTCGAAATCCATAGCCGGGGCGATGAACACTTCGGCGCGTGTGGAAAGGTAGGATGTAACCAGCATGTTGTCGGCAACACCGTTAGCCATTTTCCCTATGGTTGATGCTGTTGCAGGAGCGATGACCATAGCGTCAGCCCACAGCCCGAGGTCGACATGCGAGTTCCACTGGCCGGTATTGGCTGTGAAAAACTCGCTTATTACGGGATGCCCGCTTAGTGTCGACAATGTTACCGGGGTTATGAATTCCTTGGCATTCGGGGTCATTATAACCTGCACTTCGGCACCTGCTTTTACAAACAGGCGTACGAGCGATGCGGATTTGTATGCGGCAATCCCGCCGGTAATCCCCACTACGATATGTTTTCCTTTCATTACTGACCTGGGGTTTGGTATTGTGATTAGCGCAGGCGCAATTTTATTGCAGTCATTATCCGTTTTGTGTCGGACGGGAAATCCCCTTGCTGTATCCACCCGAAATAACCGGGGTCTTTCTTCAATACTTCCGAGGCAAGCTGGCCTTTGTATTTCCCGAAATTGATGACCTCACGATGTTGGTCGTCATAAACCAGGCGCCCCATTAAATCGACATTCTTATTTTGGGATGAAAATTCAGCCAGTTTCTCGATGTCGTTGGGAAGGTCTTCGTAACGGTCAAGCTGAGCCATTAGTACCTCATAAGTTGCACGGGTGTCGGCATTGGCCGAGTGCGCTCCCTCAAGGTCTTTATCGCAATAAAAACGATAGGCGGCAGTCAAGGTGCGTTGCTCTTTTTTGTGAAAAATGGTCTGTACGTCGATGAATCTCGGGCGGGTGAAGTCGAAATCCACCCCGGCACGGGCAAATTCCTCAGCGAGCATAGGCACATCGAATTTGTTGGAATTGTAGCCCGCGATGTCGCATCCTAAAAAGCTTGTGGCCAGTTGGGATGCGATTTGTTTGAAAGTGGGCTTACATGCCACATCCTCGTCATAGATATGGTGTATGGCAGAGGCTTCCTCAGGGATGTGGCGCTCCGGGTTGATTCTTATAGTGCGTTGCTCGTCATGGCCGTCGGGAAACACCTTTATCATGGATATTTCTACTATGCGGTCATTCAGGACATTGGTGCCGGTGGTTTCAAGGTCGAAAAACATCACCGGTTTTTTTAGGTTCAGCTTCACTGGGTTATCAGTCGGTTTTTGAATGGTCGTAAGATTGTAAATTTTAGAAATCCTGAACAGTCATCGGCATAAGGATTATCACCAAGTCGGTGTTTTCCTCGTTATCTTCAGGCTGGAACACTCCGGGACGCGACGGGTCGGCCAGTTTAAGGATTACATTCTCGGTTGATAAAGTAGAGAAAATCTCAATCAGGTATGCCGAGCAGAAACCTATTACCATCTGGTCCCCGGTGAAATCGCATGGTACTTCTTCATGGGCAAAGGTGTTGACGTTGGGGTCGTCGACCTTCATTTCGACACGGGTAGGGGAGAAGCGGAACTTGACAAGTCCGTGGCTTGGGTCGGCACATACCGATACGCGTCGAACGGCGGTCAGTATAGCCCCTCGGTCAACAGTGACCGTGTAAGGGTTGGATGTGGGGATTACCCTGTTATAATCAGGATAATTGCCCTTTATGAAGCGGCTTGTAAGCGTGATCGATTCGGTTTTGAATACGGCGCTGCGGGGGGAAATTGTAACATTCACATGTTCGTCCTTACCAAGGAGGGCTTTGAGGATAACCGCAGGTTTTACGGGAAGGATACATGACGCTGTCATTCCAGGTGCTGATGTACGGTCTACATACCGCACGAGTTTGCGGGTATCGGTTGCCACAAATGTGATACCATCCTCTTTTATATCCCATAAAATGCCCATCATTTGTGGACGAAGTTCATCGGTGCCTACAGCAAACAGGGTGTTTTCAATGCCGCTGAGAATCTGCGATGAAGGGCATTGCATCTCGAATGACGAGTCAGGCTCGGCAGCTTCGATTGTCTGCGGGTATTGGGAGCCTTCAAGCGTCACCATATCGAAATTCCCTCCTGGGAAAGAGATTTTCATTGCGTAGTTGCTCTCGTTGATGTCGAATTCCACATCTACATCCGGGAGTTCTTTGGCGATGTCGGAGATTCGACGTGCATTGACACAGAAATCGCCTTCACCGCTTACATTTGTGATTGCAACTTTGGCGGTAAGGGTGTTTTCCGAGTCGGAAGCGGTGATTATGAGGTTGCCATCATCAACCTTCCAGTGGAAATTGTCGAGAATTGACAGCGTGTTTCTGGAATTGATTACCTTGCTTACGCCCGATAATGTGGAGTAGAGCGCTTTGCTTGCAACTTTGAATTTCATGTGTATATGATGTTTAGAAGTTTCTTGATTATTGGTGCTATGGCACACCCATTCGGATGAACCCATTCAATTTACAAAGATACGAAATTAATTGAAAACCCCGATAGGGTGGTGTGATAATCCCACGGCAGACGCATCTTGTTTTTTCTTTTCAGACTTGCAAAACGATATAATTAATTCCCCGTGTATTTATCGAGTACACTCCAAAGAGCCGAAAAAGAGGACTATCGTTAGTTCATTAATTGAGTAGGTCAGAAGATTATTGTAATTTAATCTTCTGACCTACTTTCCTTTCCACATACGCAGTTACATATGCAAATAGATAAGTATGCCGTAGATAATATAAAGCCGGATTATACCTTTCATGCGTAATAATTTTCATGACGTACTTATATTTTTATATATTGCACAGCGGCAGGGAATGCCGTTATTCAGTTGTTAAAAAAGCAGATAGTTCGAAGCTGTGCCGGTGCCCTTAAAACTCTACCTGAAGGGAAGTATTATTTTCGAGACAGCCCCGTTATGCCGTTTGATGTATATTCCTGAAGGTGGAGTATTGACATCATCTGTCACTGTCCGGCCGTTCAAGTCATATGTCGCATCATGGGAATGGTCATCAACCCTGATGGCATCTATTGAGGCTGAATCTTAGAAACTGTTTAAATTTAGAATTGAAAAAATGTATGTGGAACACTGATTATCTGTCAAAGATAGTTAAGGATGGTTAAATCTCATGCGACGGCCCCCTGCGCCACAACAAGGTTCATTTGCAAGTCATATATAAATTTTATAATTTTGTGTGGCAGATTGCTTTGTGTAGGACTGATTGATGCTCATGCGAAAGCATCCGTGACTATATTATTTATATAAAAGCGTTTACTTGACGTTCTTTTTTCACGTTTCGGGGTTTGGAAAAACAATCATTGTCATGGAGGATGAGGTAACATCGTATATCGGGTTTCAGCAATTGATATTTCATGAATCTAAACGAGGATACGGATGTCAGTGTTATGCTCTCACGCTTTTTGATAACAGCCAAAGAGGAGAAGCGTTGGCTAAATTAAATTCAATAGTATGAAGCTGCTTCAAAACATGATTATGGTCATGTTGCCGTTGGTTATCGGCGTCAACGCCAAAGCCATTGAACAATATGACGAAACAAATCTGCCCGGTTTATGGGAGGTTGTAGAAAAACATGGAACAACTCTCACGCTGAAATGGATTGAAGGAGAGCACGGCGACTGGAATTGGCTTTATTTAGGCGATATGCTTTTAACCGATAATAATGGCCCTATCTTTGATGCGGATGAATTGCCCAGCCCTGATGAGATTGATTATGGTTATCATATATTCGGCATGTCCGGATTCATAGCATCAACCAGGCCGGACGCGAATCAGGATGTTGGCATTACATGGGACATCAAGGACTTTTTTATCAGCAATGGCAACAAGCTGCATCTAACCGGTTGTGACGGCTGGGACGGTGTGCTACGTTTTGTAATAGAGGAGTTTGCTGACAATACCCTTAAAATCAAATCGTATGACGGAAATATGACGGCGACTTTAAAACGGGTTGAATCATCTGTTGTGAAGCAGGTTATCGCTGACAATAATACAGGTAATATCGAGGAGGTGTACACTATCAGCGGAATGAAAGCCGGCAAGAACACCAAGGGCATCCGTATTGTCAGAAGAAATTCAAAAACAACAAAAGAATTCAGCCGTTGACTGCCATAACCTGATAAAGTCTGCAGGCACAATCCAATCAAAACGGCATTTTTGGGAATCGTGTTGGATGGAAGCCGGAAGTACGACAGACCTCAGTCTTACCGCAAAAATCCCCAAGGGTACGCGAATAGGTTGCGCGCTCTTGGGGATTTGAGATATTTGAGGATATTTGCACTATTTTGCCCATTCTAAATCATGTTTTGCCTTCTCTATGAATTTCCAACGATAACCCCTGTCGGCATAGATGCATCTTATCCATGGAGAAACAACGGCAAGCATTGCCGCGAGAGCGTATGCGGATTTGGAATCATGGATATTGGCTGGGGTGTGGAGGTCTCCGGCATGTAGCCATCTTTTCCCGTTATTATGTAGTGTCTCACTCCGTTGTCTTTTTTGTTTATATCAATGCTTTTTGGGGAACGAGGCAGAGCGGAACGGCAACTTTCGCTGTAGATGGCTCCTATTGTGGGGTGTGGTGATTCTCATCTTCTGAGTCAGACTTTCTCCACAAGCCTGTACTCCAGTTCAGAAAAAGAATCCATCGATTCCAGCGTCTGAAATAGTAGTGTACAGTCTGCCACTTAGGGTATTCGTCAGGCAGCAGATGCCATTGGCAGCCGGATTCATTTTAGTACCCCCCCAGATGTAATTGCCTGAATCTAATGTTGCTATCTTGCATAATGGAAGATAAGGTGTGTTTTTATGTTGCAGCTTCGGGTAGATTGCTTATATGCGACATACGCACGACTCTGCCAGGAAGACTGAATCGTGCGTATTGGTAAATGTGTAAGTCTTTATCAGGACGTCAGATGTTATTCATCGTCAAGTGCCATGTAGTGTTCGCGGGGATGGTCGCAAGCCGGGCATTTTTCTGGCGGCTCGGTACCTTCAAAGATGTAGCCACAAACTAGGCATTGCCATTTTACAGGTTTGTCGCGTTTCCATACAGTGCCTTCCTTTACCTGTTTCAGGTAGCGTTCGAATCGTTTACGATGATGTTCCTCAACTTCTGCAATCGCGCGGAAATGTTCGGCTATTTCAGGGAAACCTTCTTCATCGGCAACTTTTGCGCTTTCAGTGTAAAGTTCGACACCTTCCACCTCCTCTTCATGGGCTGCGGTAGCCAGGTTGGAAGCCGTATCACCTATAACGCCTGCATCGACATTGAGGGGAACATTGACTGAGCCGCCCTCAAGTAATTTGAAAAATACTTTCCCATGGTTCAGTTCGTTGTCGGCAGTTTCCCTGAAGATTTCGGCAATGGGGAAATATTTTTCTTTTTCTGCCTGTTTGGCGTAGAAGGTGTAGCGGGTATAGGCCGACGATTCGGCCATATAGGCTATGACCAGGTTCTTCTCGGTCTGAGTGCCTTTAATGCTTTTTTTAGTTGCCATAATCGGTTGGAATAAAGGTTATGTCTCGAAGTCATGATAACTTCTTTGACTTAATGTTTAGAAGTAACTATTAAATAAACAATTTATTCCATCCAATGTTTGGGGCATTCCTTATTTTGCCGGGCTTTTCTTGTTGTCAGAGATAATAAGCAATGTGTCGTGTGGATGAAGGTGGATGCGTCCGTTAGGCACCATGTAGTTTGACCCTCGTTTAACCAGCATAACCAATGAGCCGTCGGGTAGTTGTATATCGCGTAGCGTGTTACCGTCGGCCAGATGTCGTTCGGTCAGTTTCATTGTCTGTAGCGAGGTCGGAAGCTGGTCATCGAGTTCTACCCCGAAATCATCATCGTCGGAGGCGGTTTCGTCAACGAGTTTGAGCATGCGTGCACTTCGTATAACAGTCGTTCCCTGGATAAGCAGTGATAGCAGGGTGACGAAGAATACGATATTGAAAATCTGCGATCCTCCTTCTATACCCTCCACAACCGGATAAGTGGCGAAAATTATGGGGACTGCGCCTCTCAACCCGACCCATGATACGAAACTTTTGGAGCGTAATGTAATCTTCCTGAATGGGGCAAGGCTGAGAAAAACACTTACCGGGCGTCCTATAAGAATCATAAATACACCAATAAGGAGCGACACCGGTGCCACTGCCAGCATTTCATGGGGATTGACCAACAGGCCGAGCATAAGGAAAACAACGATTTGTGCAAGCCATGTCAGGCCGTCCATGAATTTTGATACAGACCGTTTGCCGGGAATACAGGCATTCCCGATATATATACCGCAAATATATACGGCCAGATAGCCGTTGCCGTTCATGGCCGTAGTAGCGGCAAAGGTAAAGAACACTGATGCAAGAATCAGGATGGATGTCATGGATGCCGTCTGGTCGGAATCACCGATTGATTGGGCGCCATTTTTGCCGGAACGATATATCTTAATCAGCCACCTTGTGCCGTGTCCTAATGCGAACCCCATAGCACCGCCTATACCGAATTGCAATAACAGCTGGATTATAAGGTGTCCTGCGGATAGATGTCCGCCTGATGCTATCGTATCGATCAGGATGATGGTGAGCATATATGCCATGGGGTCGTTGGAACCGCTTTCCAGTTCAAGCATGGGGCGCAGATGGTTACGCAGTCCGACTTTCTGACTTCCAAGTATGCCGAAAACCGATGCGGAATCGGTTGAAGACATAGTGGCCGCAAGCAAAAGCGAAGGTAGCAGGGCGAAATGGATATTAGTCCATGACAGGCCGGAGAGCCACCAGACAAAAAATCCTGTTATCAACGCCGTGAGCAATACGCCTGCGGTTGATAATACAAGTCCGGGTAAGAGGACAGGCCGTATGGACGAGACTTTGGTTCCCATGCCACCTGAAAAAAGGATTATGCACAAGGCTATCATGCCGATAAACTGGGCTGTGTGCATGTCGCTGAACTGCACACCTAGGCCGTCGGTGCCGAACCCCATGCCAACAATGAGGAACACCAGCAATAACGGCAGCCCGATTTTATAACTAGTTTTGCCAAACAAAACCCCTGCAACCAGCAGGGTGGAGCCTATAAGCAGGATGTTTTCCGAGGTGATATAGTTCATCTGTTCAGGTGAGACGTATAGAGGTCAAAACGGGATTTCGATAACTGTTCCGTCCAAAGCCGGGTGTATGCCTGTAGGCAGTGTTTTTATGAGGTCTGCAGTCAGCCCCATGTCATGGCTTATATGAGTGAGATATGCCTGCCTGGGGTTTATCTGCCTGATTATTTCCAGGCTTTCGCCAAGTGAAAGGTGGGAAATGTGTTCGGTGTGACGTAATGCGTTTATTACCAATGTATCCACACCTTTAATCGCTTCAATGGTTGCCTGCGGCACATGTTTTGCATCAGTTATATATGCCAACTGGCCGATTTTGAAGCCTGTTATTTCAAGTTTGTAATGATTTACAGGGAGGGGGAGCACTTCGATGCCATGTACCCTGAATGGTTGCAGAGGGCTGATGAGGTGTATGTCGTACTTAGGGACTCCTGGATAAGGGTGTTTTTTGAAGCTATAAGGCATCCGGCGTTTGAAATCGTCGGCAGATTCAGTAAGGCAATAAACCGGGAATGCTTCTTTGCCCCGGCAATAGGGACGTAAATCGTCCGTGCCTCCCACATGGTCATAGTGATGATGCGTTATCAGCAGTGCGTCAAGGTTGCCGTTGTGGTAACGCAGCATTTGCTCCCGGAAATCCGGCCCGCAGTCTATAAGCAGGCATGCATCATCGGTTTCGATTAGCGCGGAGCAGCGTAACCGTTTGTCGCGTTGGTCAGTCGACTTGCATACAGGGCAATCGCATAACAGCTGCGGCACTCCGGTCGAGGTGCCTGTTCCTAAAAATGTGAGTTTCATCGGCCGGTCATTTGCGTGTTTCTAGGTTGTTACTTGTTGAAACGTATCAACAGCCCGTCTTCGAAAATCAGATATACACCGTCGGAATATGTCCACCTCTCATAGGCTGCCGACTGGTCATGGCCGCGGTCGATGTTGCGTGGTGTTCCAAGTGCCAGGGATGCCTCATGTTTGGTCATCCCTTTTGCAACACGTGTGTTAACAATGTTGTTCCAGGTCTCATCGGAGATTCGCGGGTAGTTTGTACGTGGATCTGTGAAGGAGAAGAGGGTGGCAAATTCACGTGGTGCCCATCTATCTCCTGTTGCGGCCGACATATATAACGCATGTTCTTCGCCATTTTCGTCGTCGAATACAATCATATAGGGATAGATTTCATTTGCAGGAATAACATCCGTTATGGCCACTTTTACAAATTTCCGCCCGTTAACGGAGCTGCCGTCGCGGTTGAACCATAGCGGAGTCTTAACATAGAGGTCTTTCCCGCAAATGGATTGGCGAACGCTGTCGAGAAGGTCGAGGTCGATAGTGAACGGCACATCTATCTGAGTTCTTTCCTTCAGTTGGCCGATTGTGGCATTGGTGTTGTATCCGACAATGTTATCAGGTTTGCCGCAAACCGAAAACAACAGTTCCACAACCGGCTTGCCGGTCAAATCGGTTACTTCGCGGTAATTACGATAGCTTAAGGTGTCACCTTCGGAAGGCATGGCAGATGTTGCCCTTTCGCCCGACAATACCAGGCCGATGCGTTCAGATGTCACATAGAGATGCTTTCCGTCGCGCCATTCTGAAAATCGCTGCGGTATAAACGAGTCAGCCAAAGACTCCTCGGGTGAAGAGTCTTCGGCTTTTTTCTCTTTGACTTCCTTATAGGTTATTTTCGGGGTCGATTCTACCCCGGTGAAACAGCCTGAAAGTAGTGGCGCGATAATGCAACCTAGAAAGGTTGCCGTGAGATTACGGGATATTTTCAAACGTCGTAATTTGATTAGTTGTTATTACTTGGGGCTTCGACAGGCGTGATACCGAGGTTTTGGAAAATGAATGAGTATATGTCGGCATATTCGTCGATAACCTTGGCAATCGGTTTGCCGGCACCATGCCCGGCCTTGCTGTCGATGCGGATAAGTTTCGGTGCGTCACCCGTATCTGAAGCCTGCAAAGTGGCAGCATATTTGAATGAATGAGCCGGAACGACACGGTCGTCATGGTCGGCTGTTGTAACCATTATCGCAGGGTAGGGGGTGCCGTCGTTTTTGATATTGTGTAATGGGGAATAAGCGAGCAGATATTCGGCCATTTCGGGTGAATCGGCGCTAGTTCCGTAATCAGATGCCCAGTTCCACCCGATAGTGAACAGATGGTAGCGCATCATATCCATTACTCCGACGCGGGGAATTGCCACCCGGAAAAGGTCGGGCCGCATATTGGTGACGGCTCCGACAAGAAGGCCGCCGTTACTACCGCCTTCGATAACGATATGCTCAGGTTTTGTCCATCCTTCCTTGACCATATATTCTGCCGCAGAGATGAAATCGTTGAACACATTGAGCTTTTTCATCTTGGTTCCGGCTTCATGCCATGCTTCGCCATATTCTGCGCCACCGCGTAGGTTGGCTTGGGCATAGATTCCGCCGTTTTCAAGCCAAACTAGGCGGTTGGGGGAGAATGACGGTGGGAGGGATACGTTGAAACCGCCATAACCGTAGAGATATACGGGGTTGCTGCCATCACGTTTCAGACCTTTCTTATAAGTCAGGAACATGGGAATCTTTGTGCCGTCGACCGACGGGTAGAATACCTGTTCTGTCACATAATCATCGGTGTTGAATCCTTTTATTTCCGGGGTAGCCACCAAGGTGCTTTCGCCGGTTTGCTTGTCGAATGTGTAGATGCTTGACGGGTATAGGAATGACGAGAAGCTGTAGAACACCTCGTCGCTTTTGCTTGATGCCGAAATCCCTGTGGCTCCGTAAGTGGGGAGTTCTATATCACGAAGTTTTTTCCCGTCAAGGGTATAGATTGCCGGATGCGATGATGCGTCTTTTTCATAAGTCAGAATCATATCGTTGCCTGAACGCTCTACTGAAGCGAGCACACCTTCCTGTTCAGGCACAACTGTTACCCAGTTGGCACGGGCCGGGTTCGAAACCGGGGCTTTGACAATGCGGTTGCGTGGCGCGTCGGCTGATGTCAGGATGTAAATCTCATTGCCGATTACGTCGATCACGCTGTTGGAATAATTCTGTGACGGCTCGATTGCAACCCATTCAGAGCCATCACGGGTAAGGTCTTTCATCAGCAAACCGTCGCCAAATCCCTGGCCGCCTATATACACGAAGATATATTTTTCGTTATCAGATACTTTCGCTGTATGAAAATGTAACGGGTTTTCCTTATCTTCGAATATGACTTTGTCATCAGCCTGAGGGGTGCCGAGTTTGTGGTAATAAATCCGATGGTTTTCGTTGGCGTTGGAAAATTCTTTCCCGGCTTCAGGCCGGTCATAGGCGCTATAGAAAAATCCATCCTTCCACCATGCGGCATCAGTGAATTTTGCCCATTCGATATGGTCGTCGAGCAGTTTCCCTGTTTCGGTATCCACCACGAATATCTCAGTCCAGTCAGAGCCGCTGCGCGAAATTGTATATGCCATGTATTTGCCGTCGTTCGACATGCTTATGCCGGTGAGTGCCACCGTGCCATCGTCAGATAATGTGTTAGGATCGATGAACACTTCCGCATTGTCGCTTTTGAGGTCGTTGGTGCGATAAAGCACTGACTGGTTCTTAAGACCGTCGTTTTTAAAAAAATAGTAACGTTTGTCAGCACCTTTCCAAGGAGTTCCCTGCTTCACATAGTCATTGAATGTGGCTATGCGTGCGCGTAATGCATCACGGAACGGGATTTTGGAGAGATAATCGTTTGTCACCTTGCATTGGGCCTCAACCCAGCGTAAGGTTGCTTCAGCGGTGTCGTTTTCAAGAGGCCGGTAAGGGTCGGCCACGGTTACGCCGAAATATTCGTCGGTAGTGGCATCCTGTGGTGCTTTCGGGTATTTTGTCCCTGCGCACCCCGCAAGTGCAGCCGATGTGATTAATGCCATAGCTGAAATGGGAAGGTTCTTTTTCATGATTTACTATTTATAAGGTGAGTGACAATCATAATTCCAATCAATGGTCTGAAATCGGGATGTCGTTATGATTTTTTGCGCTTCAGTGCCGCTTTTTTAAGGTTAAAATGCAGCAGGACAATACAACCGAGGCAAAGCGCTGTGCCGCCGAAATACAGCAGGCCGGATGTAGCCCCGGATACATATGACGGCCAGCCGAGTACCACCATGACGATGAGGTAGATTAGCAGCAGGCCGGGTATAATTATTGCACGCATGTTAAATTGTGGTGTTACGCGTTGCGGTTATTGAAAATTGTTTTCGGAAAGTGTGCTACCTTGCCGGAATTATGGTATGGTTTTCCGTCTCTACAAGTTCATACGGGCATTCTTCAGGGTTGAACAGGCCGGCAAGCAGGTGGTTGTAGATTCGCTGGCAAGCCCATGCGTCGATGGCGGCATAGTGTTGCTGGTTCTCTGTAAGTTCCTGTGCTTCCCAGTTGGTAAGACGCTGGTTTTTGGATATCCTTTGCCTGAAAATTACGCCATATATTTTTTGCAAGCTGTTATCGGCTATTTGATAGTCTTTTACAAACGATTGCAATTCAACGAATCCCTGTGGGTTGAACGATGCAAGTTTGGATAATGAATGGAAATCGTCTTTCAGCGATAATCCGATTTTTTGAATGTCCGGGTTCTCTAAAAAACGCATAAAGTTGTCAAGAGAGCCGATTTGTTTGAGCCTGAATAAAAAGCATTCTTCTTCGGCCGATATTTGGGCAAGAGACACATTGTAGTGCCGGAATTTTTGAAATGAAGGCCGTGTCTCGGTGTCGAACCCTACCTGGGTTATCCGGTTAAGGTATGCCAAGGCGCTCCGGCTTTTTGCGGCGGAGTCTATTAGAATCACTTTCCCGGGGTATTTGACTTCGGGAAGTTCTGAAAGCTGTTGTTTCGTTATGCTCAACATCAGTTTGCAAGCGATTAATCAAACAAAACGGTGGGAATGCAAAGCCCCCACCGCTGTTTATCATTTGCAAAGATACGGAATTTCCGTTGTATTCTATATAACGACCGGTATTTAAATTCAGTTAAATTGCTCAATCGGTATATTGGGGACATCAATAATCCGGGTGTCAGGAAAGTGTAGTGACAAGTATCTGGATAGAAATGCACGGGTCTCTGCCGCAATTTCCTTATCTGTGTCGAAATGTCGGTTGTAAAGGATGTAGGGTAGTTGTATGTCGCGTTGTTTGATTGCTTCTAATGACAATATTGTATGATTTATAGATCCAAGTCCACCATGCACCACCAGGACAAGCGGAAGCTTCCGTGTTACCACATAATCGATGGTGAAGCAATCGTCAGAAATGGGTACCATAAGCCCTCCGGCTCCTTCTATCAGCACTACATCATATTTTTCTAAAAGCCGTTGTGTGGCATCATCAATAATGCTGAGGTTTATTTCTTTTCCGTCGATACGCGCTGCCAAATGCGGGGAGCATGGATAGCTGAAGATAACCGGGGCGGTGGTGTGGTCGATATCCTCGGGTAACATATCGATACCCATCAGTCGACGGTGCAGGTCGATATCTTCCGAAAATTCAAGGTTGCCTGTCTGGATGAATTTTTGTGTTATGACTTTTTGCCCGAGAACTGCCATCTGTTTGGCCCACCAGCCTGTGCAATAGCTTTTTCCTGCATCTGTGTCGATGCCGCTTATGAAATATGTCTTGCTCATAGGGGTTTATGATATTTTTTTGCTTGCTGTTAAAGCTTTTTGAACACAATGTGTAGCGGATGATAGGTGAGGGGTGCCGCACCGTCGGGAGCCAATGGATACCGTCGCAGCAGCCTTATAGAATCTTTGCTGCCTCCGGCGTCGCGACTGATGGCATTTACGCCTGTATGCTTTATGTGCCGTAAAGCGTCTGCAACGGTTGCAAATGTCATAGTGATGGTTTCTTCCTCGCTGACTAGCAGTTCCATTTTCCCTGTTGCCGCTTCTATTAATTGACAGGAGGTAGGATAACGGAGTGTGCGGCCTGTCGCTGCCGATATTTCACGATAGGTTTCGGGACCGAAAAATGAAAACGCGGCAATGCCGCCTGGACGTAGAACCCTGGCTGTTTCCCGGATGAATTCTGTCGGGGAGTTGAACCATTGCAGTGTTGATGATGACAGTATGATATTTATGCTTTCGTCAGGTAGCGTACGTATGGCGGTTTCCGCATCAAGGCATTCCAGGTTGACCGAAGGGGGAAGCTTCAGTGACGGTAGGCTTGCGATATCCCAAAGTGTTATATTGGAATTGCGGAGCGATGGCAGATATAATTCGGTAAGAGTCCCTTCTCCGACCCCTACTTCCAATACCCTTGGGCTGTCGGATATTGAAGGAAGGTGTGGGTATGTAAGTTCCCATAGTTTTCGTGCGGCAGCCTTTTGTGGTGTTGCATTAGAACCATATGTTCCGACCGCATTGGAAAACTTCTCGGCAACAAGTTCCTTGTCAATGACATATTGGTTTATGATTTGTTGCATATCGGGGAAGTGGGGCATCCCGTCAACTAAGTCGGCAGGAATCCCGTGCCAGGCATTTTGTTGGTTCTCCGATGGAAATATGGCATCTGAAAGCCCTACTATCGCATAATCCCATCTGGCATGTATGGCAGGCTGCAACGAGGCAAAAGTCCGTAGTTCATCAAGCATGCTGTCGAAACTGCGTTGCGGCTTCATCTGCTGAAAAGCCGCAAATGCTTCTGATGATACAAACATCCGGCGTTGGAACTTCCATATCGAACGTGGTGAAAGGTTCTGCAATGTGCCGTCAAATATGGCTTGCGGTATGCCGAATTTGTCATCGATATGCTTTTCAGTGCCGTTTACTGCAATTGTGCGTGTAATCGGCAGGCCGGAAGCCATGTTTAATAAATCAGTTGCGATCCTGACGCCGAACGACCATGCGATAACCACTATTTCACGGTAGGATGAAAGTTCGTTAATCAGGTCGGTAAGGTCTGTATCAGGAGAATATCTGCTATAATTGCTGATGGCCAATATGTCGTAACCGTTTTTAGAAAGTCCGGCAAAAGGGGTGGCATCCATTCCCCATCCGAGGAAAACAAGGATGAGGCGTGGTTTGGATGAATGCGAAATGTAAACTTTTTCCATTGCGTTGCATAGGTATGAAGGGATGTGACTATCCCTACATGAGGTCGTGAAGCGCACTGTCAAGGGCTTCGATGTCACGCGGCAGCATGGCTGATGACAGGCTGAACCGCAATCGTTCGGTGCCGGCAGGAACCGTGGGCTTCCTTATCGGCAGTGCTTTTATCCCGTAACGTGACAGCAATTGCTTGGAAAGCTCCACTGCCTTTTTGGGATTCCCGACAATAAGGGGCTGTATGTGTGATGCCTCTGTCGGGTTGGTAGTGTACTTAGATAATACTGTTTGAAGTTGCAGGCCAAGGCGTACCAGGTGTTCCCTGCGGTTGTCTTTCTGAATCAGGTTGCCGAGAGTGAACCGTGTCCAGGCAGCCTGCATAGGTGGGATGGCTGTGGAAAAAATGAAACTTCGGGCAGTGTTCACGAGGTAATCGTGCATGTCGCGGCTTACTATTGCGAATGCTCCCATTGATGCCGCTGCCTTCCCGAAAGTCCCTACGATGATATCGACTTCTCCGGGTGCACTGCTTGCAGCCGCAAGTCCCAGCCCTTTTGGGCCGATTACACCAAAGGCATGGGCTTCGTCGACATATAGCAATATATTGGGATACTCTTTTTTAAGGCGGAGTAAGCGCTCTATGTCGGCTTTATCGCCATCCATACTGTAGACGCTTTCAACGATTACAAGTATATTTCGGTGTTGCGAGGCATTTTCATGCAGCAATTGTTCTAGATGGTTGAAATCATTATGTCGGAACCTGCGGAAAGGCGCGCGCGACAGGATAATGCCGTCGATAATGCTTGCATGTACAAGTTTGTCGGCAAGAATCATTGTGTTTCCGCCACCTGCGATTGAAGCGATAAGCCCGGTATTTGCATGGTAACCGCTGTTGAACAGCAACGCAGATGTGTCTCCGCCCCTATGTTTCCTGTAGAGAAGTGACAGGAATACTTCCAGATTGGTATATTCAATCTGCCTGGGTGCAAGAAGCCTGGCGGCCGATGATGTCAGTGGCACGGTTTGGGAAATTGGGTCGGCAAAAAATTTTGCCTGTAGTCCCGGTTCCTGTGCCAGCCCCATATAGTCGTTTGTAGAGTAGTCGGTCAGTGTCAGAGGGGCGACAGTAGGGATTTCCCGATAGTTGCCCTCCTCATGAAGTTTTTGAAGATATTCCCTTATTTCCATTCTCCGGAGTGTAAAATGTTCAACGTTTCGTGTGTCAGGGTGAGCATGTCGTCACGGGTTATTACATACGGGGGCATAACATATACCATCCTTCCGAACGGTCTTACCCAGATTCCGTGGCGAACGCACTCTTTTTGAAAACGCCCTACGTTGACAGGTTGTTTCATTTCCACCACTCCGATGGAACCAAGCACGCGTACATCCTGCACATCGTGCATTTCACGCGCCGGGGCAAGTCCTTCTTCCAAAGTATCCGCCATAGTGCTTACAATGTCTGCCATCGGCTGTGAGTTAAGCATGTCGAGCGAGGCCGAAGCCACAGCACATGCAAGCGGGTTGCCCATGAATGTCGGGCCATGCATCATAACTCCGGCCTCTCCTTGGGATATGGTACAGGCAACTTCGTGGGTAGTCATCACTGCACTCATTGTCATATAACCGGCAGTCAGACCTTTGCCAACGCACATTATGTCGGGTTCAACACCGGCATGTTCCCATGCGAAGCATTTACCTGTTCTCCAAAATCCTGTGGCGATTTCATCAAAAATGAGGTATATCCCGAATTCGTCGCAAAGTTTGCGTGCTTCTCGCAGATATTGGGGATGGTAAAACCACATGCCCCCGGCACCTTGCACAATCGGCTCAAGAATCAAAGCTGCTATTTCACCGGCTTTGGATTCAAACAGTTCACGTAACGGTTGTATATCGTTGGGATTCCATTCCCCGTTAAAACGGGAGCGCGGCTGTGGCACAAAGAATCTTACAGGAAGTGCGGAGCCGAAAGCCCCGTGCATTCCGGTTACTGGATCGCATACACTCATGGCATTCCATGTGTCGCCGTGATATCCAGAGCGTATAGTGGCAAAATTCGTTTTTTTATGGGAACCGCTTCGGCTGACTGCGGCCTGTACAGCCATTTTCATCGCGACTTCTGTTGCTACCGAGCCGGAGTCGGCATAGAAAATGTTGTGCATCGAAGGTGGTGCCATGGCAAGCAGCTTTTCTCCGAGTTCTACAGCAGGCTTATGCGTCAGTCCCCCGAACATGACATGGCTCATTTTTTCTATTTGAGCCATGGCGGCAGCATTTATAACAGGGTTGTTATAGCCGTGTATAACAGCCCACCATGACGACATGCCGTCGATGAGTTCTGTCCCGTCGGCCAGTTTTATTCTGACTCCTGAAGCGGAATCGACCATGTAAGTTGGGAGTGGGTCGATTGCAGAAGTGTAAGGGTGCCATAAGTGTTCACGGTCAAATGGGTCGTGTAACTGCGTCGGGTTCCCCAATAAAGTGCAGTCGTATGTTTGGGCAGTGTCGGGTGCCACGGTATTATGATTATGCATTGCTTTGCCTGGTTTTATGTAAACGCAAAGTTACAAAGAAATCGGGAGTGAATGAAATGTTGATAAGTTTTGAGGCGCGTAATGGGAAAATACATGCACAATCTTTAACTTTACATCGGAGACGGGATAGGCGGATTACTCGGCCACCCATTGTCGCTTGATAAAACTTTTTTCACATAAGTAAGTCATGAAAATTATTACGCATAAAACCTATAATCCGGCTTTATATTCTCTGCGGCATCCTTTCGCCGCTTTTTGTCTTCATCTTCAGTCGTGTAGCTCGCTACACTCCTTCATCTTCGGACAAAAAATCGACTGAAAGTATGCTCTCTGACAATATAAAATAATTTCCACGACTTACATATGAACCGGATAGGTAAACTATATTTCCGTTATGGCACGATGGGTTCTGCCAAAACTGCCTTGTTGCTGACAACAGCTTATAATTTTGAAGAACGTGGCTTACGGTATCTTTGTATGAAACCTGCTGTTGACACCAGGGAAGGGGATAGCGTAATCAGGTCGCGCATAGGAATCGAGCGGGCATGCCGCTGGATATACCCGGATACGGATATATATGAATTCGCATGCGATTATTTCCGTCAGACCGGTTCTGTGGTGGAGTGGTTTCTGGTTGACGAGGCTCAATTCCTTACGGAGGTACAGGTAGACCAGCTGTCGCGTATCGTTGATGATTTCGGGTGCAATGTGGTTTGCTATGGTCTGCGTACGGATTTTCGTACCCGCTTGTTTGAGGGATCCCGTCGTTTGTTTGAAATTGCGGATACGATTGATGAAATCAAATCAACCTGTACATGCGGGCATAAAACAATTGTAAACGCCAGGATTGACGCCAACGGCGATATTCTAAGCGAAGGGGAACAGGTGGAAATCGGCGGAGATGGCCGGTATATAGCTGTTTGCCGCAAGTGTTGGCGTGACAGGCGTATAGCACAGGCTTCCCGTTTCTCGCTTCCTTTCCCGGAACTTCAGGATGCGGCAGAAGGCAGTTTATGTCAGGATGGGATTGTTCCTGAGTAAACAGCACGGACTTTACCCACCGGGAGTTTCCCCTCCATCAACAAGGGTATGCGCTCGGTGTCAGTTGAAATCCAGGCATCCATATTGTCGGAACTTACTGCCCCTCCTTCAGTTGTAAATGTGAAGGTTATGTGATATGCTGGATATTTTGACTTGCCGATTTTGACATCTTCCATCCCTTGGAAATGTATGGTCAGAATTTCCTTTTTCTTGCCGGAAAAAATATTCATCTTTACAGAGTCCCCTTTCTTCATAGTCGGGAAAGGTAGTTGGCGCATATAATAGAATGAACTGAGCATATCGAGTGTAACTCCCTCCGCTTCATGTATTTGTTCCGAATGCGTAACTGTTGTTTCCTTCTTGCGGCGGCGCCATAATTCAGCTTTCGCCTTTACATTGTTTCCCGAGCGGGTGTAATGCAATATGTCGCGGTCGTAGGCGCCACCTTCATGGGCTATTTTTTCATAATATATCGGCAGGAAATTGGACGAGTTTATCGTACCCATCAAGGTGTCGCGAAGCATGAATATGTTATCAGCCCAAGGAGCCGTGGCAGCTGTAAGAACGGCTTGGAAATCGTTTTTGGTAGAATGCGGTCGGGTAACCAGCGATACTGATCCGGCCTTTTTGTTAATCAGCCCCCATTTGTACATTACATCATAAGTGAGGCGTTCACGAGGCACGTTCCATCCAAAAGCACACGGTGCTGCCATGCACAGCAATATCGCGAGTTGTATAAGCGGAAATCTTTTCATAACTGTTTTTAGACACAAAAGCATGGATATGGTTTAGGGGGGATTGGTTGGAATCTCCGGGGTTTCAGCAGTCAATAACTTCCGAGTTGTTGTAATGTGCTGTGGCCTACATAATGGCATTCCATATGTCCTACTGACAAATTGCCGTTTATAACGAGCGGTATGCGCGTGCTGTCAGTTGATATCCATACATTCATATTGTCAGCTTTCACAGAACCCTGTGCGGAAAATGCCAACGAGATATGATATGTTTCATGCGATTCACCATTGAAATCGATGGGTTCAATGCCGAGATATGATATTTCAAGACTTTCTATGTGCCGGCCATTTGAAAGATTGATTCTGAATGACTGCCCGGGTGTGTATGACCCATATTCAATCTGTCGCATGTAATAAAAAACGGCCAATAGGTCGATGGTAAGGCCGGAACCGTAGTCGCTTACATGTGACCGCAGTACTTTGCCGTCGGAAAGGCGTTTCACAACAGGTCCGTCTTTTGATGGCCCTGCGGTATCATAAGTTATGGTCTCAATGGCGAACCGTCCGCTTTCGTGATAAAGTGATTCGTTGTTATTGCTGGTTATGTTTTCTGACATAATGGAGCCTGTTATAGTATCAACGGCTTCATAATAGTGCCCTAGCAAATCGACCGACTTGCCTGAAAGAGTTGCCGTAAACGTGTTTCCGGCAATATCATTATGAGTGGTAAGCGTGGCAATGCCTACGTTTGCATCGATAAATCCCCATTTGAACCTTACTCCATAGTTAAGGGATTCGTCAGGAACAGTCCAGGCTGACATAAGCAGTGTGGTACATAAAGCCAAAAGGCTTTGAGCTATCCGTTTCATAATCGTAATCAGATTAGTTATAAACGAAATCTACCAAAGGGATTGTGTGTAGGTCTGCTTTGCGTCCGTATATCCGCTCGCTGACCAGTTCCGATATATTTATTAATGGGAAAGGGTAATCCTTAAGGAATGTGTTTTCAACCCGTAAGGCCAGCATGCCTCTAAGTGCGCCTATTGCAGCACTATACATCAATGTCATTAGGCGTGGATGTAAATAGGACGCGTCCTCTGCGCCAGTTGTGCTATATGGGAACGGATCTACATCGAAAATAACTTCGATATTATAGCACAATATTCGGTGCCGCAATAAATTACGGGTATAATGATAACATGTTCCCACAATCAGCGAAACCTGCTTTTTTTCAGTAGCAGGAATAAATCTTGATGTAAGGGATACGGAAATCCCGCCATCGGTGTACCGAAGCAATTCCCACCGGCTGATGCTGTTGGTAGCTGCCAGTTCCCTTATCTTTGCAATTCGTATGTCGTATTCTATATCTTTCACATAGAACAAACATTTAACCAATATTAATGGTTCAGTGCTTGTTCGTAACTATTCAGCGAAATCCTTTCTTGATTTTCAGACGCTTGCCAATGCGCCAATTTCATAAATCACAGAAAATGGATGTTATTTTTGTTGGTCTCAAAAATAACATATTTTATAAGTCATTGATTATTAGTATTATTTGTTTTACTTATTCGCTGAATAGTTACGCTTGTTCTGTGTTATTATAAGTAAGTCATGAAAATTATTACGCATGAAAGGCATAATCCGGCTTTATATTATCTGCGGCATCCTTTCGCCGCTTTTTATACTCATCTTCAGTCGTGTAGTCCGCTACACTCCTTCGTCTTCGGACAAAAATCGTCTGAAAGTATGCTCTCAGATAATATAAAATAATTTACACGACTTACTTAATTCGGCAGGTTGGACATTTTGGGTGATGGATTGTATATCAAAAGTGCTGAGTGGACATTTTGGGTGATAACCGAGCAGTAGTCAATCTGTGTTGGGCGTTCTAATAGTGCCTTTTGAGATATTCATCTATGAGTTTCTTTCTGTTTTCCCTGCTGATCCCCACTAGGACAATGGGACTATAAATTAAGTATCGTATCCATCAGTCATTTAGTCCGAGAGTATTCAGGGTACGTTCCCTATCTCTACTCCTACAGATTTCAATGTTCTTACGCCATGTGGGACATGACTGAGAGCAAAATTACTGATTTTTCATCGATTATCCAACACTTCAGGTGTTAAAAATCATTATCGAGATTCTACTAATCTTCAAGTTTCACAATCCATTTCCCGGCTTTGGTAGAACCTTCTCGTGACAGTATGCCTTCCTTCTTTAACTGTCTTACGATTTTTTCAACTCCGCCAAGAGATAGCTGAAGTTTATCTGCAATTTCAGGAAGCGTGAGATTTCCATTGTCCGATAAAAGTCTGATAACTCTTATTCTGTTACTTTCTCCCTTACTATGTAAGGGATTGGGTTCGACACTTATGCCTTCTCCCTTACTTTGTCCTGTGTTTTTGGTAATATAGTTGGTTTCTCCCTTACTTTCTCCATTACTTTTCGGCGTATCACTTACCTCAATAAGCTCATCCGGGTTATCATAGAGAAGTTTCATAGCCTCGATGTCGGGCTGGTGACCTTCAAAGCCGAGGGTAAGAGTTGTGCGTTCAACGCCGCCGGAGGTAGTCACTTCCAGTTTGGGCGCACAGTGATACACGCTCTGCCACGTCTTGAAAATACCTTGAAGACCACTGCCGGCGCGCTCGCCGTATTTTACCATCGCAAGCATTTTCATCATCACTCCGTTGCGTGGGTCTGATGCGCTGTCCTGTATCGCTTCGGTAAGCGACACACGCATACTGCCGGGATTAGCGAATCTGAAACCGTCGACTCCTTTCTGCACAACCACGCCGCGACGACCGTAAAAGTCCGCGTTAGCAAGCATGTTTACGGTTGCCTCGCGCACCGTCTTGTGCAATGGAGTGTCTTCATCCAGATGATTGCCTTTGAACATGAAGGGCACTTTCAAATCAGCCTGCAACTTGGGAATTACTCTCAGAAGAAAGTCAAACACATTTCCGCTCCAGTCGCCTGACTGTGATGTTATGCGGTCAGTCCAGCGGGCATAAATGCCGTTGGTGCGGTTTTCCTGATAATCGAGGAAATAGTTGGGGAATACTGCGGTTATCTCATATTCGTAGCCAAACATAAGAAGTCCTGCCACGGTCGGATGAAACTTTCCGGTATCCTTATCCTCACGCACGGCACCGATACGACGCAGAAACATCGCGTCATCCTCTTTATTCCATAAATGGTTCTGGCGAATGAGTTTGAATATATTGCGATATGATTTTACTGTATCCGGACAGAATACCGACACATCAAGATCGGTCAGGAGTTTATTGTCATCCGTCACCAATGCAGAATCGCGAATCATCAGCGAAACCTCATCAATCGAGCAATGATAATCGCCCTCGAAGTTGCGGCGATAAGTTCCTGTGCGTGGATCAGAACCGACATATACCGGACGCGAAGTGCGCTCGGCTCGTGGCACACGGATTACAATCACATCTTTCCCTTCAATCTTGTCAGGAACAGCCATTGAGTCAGTCAGTATGTTACAACTGACTTTCTGCCGGTTGTTCACCATGTTCCAAAAATCCTTCATTAACTTATGCACGTCATCAAGACCCTCGACGTAAAGCGAACCATCCTTAGCGTTTTCTTTTACACCAAGCACAATTATACCACCCTCGCTATTTGCAAAAGCGGAATAAGACTCCCACAAAGAGTTGGGCAGACCGCCACGGGCCGATTTGATCTCAAGCAAGGAATTTTCTTTATATGTTGTCAGCAATTCAAGGCTGAAAGATGAAGGCGTATCCATGTCTATTGCACTTTTATAATGCAAATTTACGAATTTTTTCTGACATACAGACTACGAAAATCAGGCACTTACAAATCGGTAGGATTATTCGATTCTAAACTGCGATAAGCGCAACGGCACGACTTTGGCAGTCGCAGGCGAGGCATTGTCGGGGTTAGGCAATGCCGTCAGTGGCGTTTGGATAGAGTCCGACACTACCGCCGACCGCATCGCCAATGTTGGGAGAGTCGGCTAAACACCGAGTGTCTGATAGCCTGAGCGGGTTGCTTCGCTGTACCTGCCAAGTCTATCTGCCACTCCGTATTCTTACGCCGCCTCCATCATTCGTTATTGGAGCCATTGCGCCACTCTCCGTTAGCAGCAGTCCACGGGCCGAGACAGTGATGTGCCGCCTTCCTTTGTCGCCGGCATATCACAGACCCGCCTTTCCGGGACTGGACAATTCTATTTACAGACATTTCAATATTACGAAAATTTCAGAGCGATTATGTAGCCGTTATGTTTTCACCGTGCCGGAGTCGTGGCTCCTGTTATTGTCTAATCAACAGCGATTTTAACTTGCTAGCCAATGGTTAACGTGTGGTGACGGGGATATTCTTTTGCCTTTTGACTGAAAAATCTCCAGACACAAAATGGTATTTGCCTCCGTAAGCTCCGGCGAATACTTCATTTTGCACTCGTATTTTTCCGTCAAAGGGCGAACATCCCCTCTGTTCACCACACGCCTTTGAGGTGTCAAGCAAGCGAAAACCGATGGTGATATACAAATAAAAAAAAGTCGCAACGATGAAAACAAACAGCCACATAAAAGGTCAAAGCGAAGCTCAAAGCCTCAGGTTCAACCAAATAAAAAAGGTTGCAAAGGTGGTGGCTATCATCATCGGAGCAATAATCGGAACTCTGGTGTGGGCGATGGTCAGACCTGTAATCCGAGGTGCGGGCTGGGTAATATCCATTATAACCGCAATAATGATAATCTTTTGGTTATTCACCCTTTAATATAACACTGATATGGCTACTATGAAATCCAACAACGCTGCAATCGCAGCTATGCAGCAGATGCTCCAAGAGCGTTGCATCGCAGAACCCACATTCGCTATCAAGATGGCGAACCCGTCCAAGAGTATGGAAGGCGCAGTAAACTATCTGTGCGGACAAATTCAGAAGAGCGGTCTGTGCTGTGTCGATGACGCTACCGTGATGAACATATTGGTTCACTACTTCGACGAGAATGAGATTGAGGAAGGCGGAAAGGTCAACTGCAACATCGTGGTATCCAAGCCGGAACTTTCCGATGAGGATAAGGAGGAACTCAAAGAGCAGGCTATGG